>Ga0315279_10002100_pt1 | contig 30907 bp, 26 predicted proteins | sample YL17G06_20_MG_FD_203694 | JGI IMG/M metagenome (GOLD analysis project Ga0315279, IMG submission 203694) | Sediment microbial communities from Yellowstone Lake, YNP, Wyoming, USA - YL17G06_20 | ecosystem: Environmental > Aquatic > Freshwater > Lake > Sediment | place: USA: Wyoming | collected...
GTGAGCTTCCCCTGTTCCCTGATGGAATCCATGACCGCGGCGCGCCGCTCCTCAAGTTCCTTATAATAAGCATATTTATGCTGGAGATCGCGGATCCGGATCTCGTCAAGCCCGCCGCTGCGCTCCTTGCGATAGCGGGCGATGAAGGGAACGGTCGCCCCTTCATCAAAGAGCGCGAGCGTATTGGCGACCTGGAAATCCTGGAGGGAAAATTCCCGCGTCAGTTGACTTTTGATATCCACAGGCCGGCCTTTCGCGTGCGCAACCGGATGGCCGGCTGCGAAATGCCGGCTTAAAATAAATGCGGGGAGCCATGATCGCGGCGTATCCGCGGCGCGCATGACGACCGCCGGCGCGCGGCTAGCATTCGGGGCTGGAAAGCGGGAAAGCCGGACCTATCCCATCAACCCCGCGCTCCGGTGCTTTGCGGCAATGGTATCGGCCAGTTTTTCGAGTTCGGCGTATTCTTTTGCCGTCGGCAAACCGCGCGCCATCACCGCGCCCAGCACTTCGGCCTTGATATTCGGGATCATTGCCGCGGTCTGCTCCACGGCCTTGGTTGCCCAGCCATAGGAGCCGATGACCGCCGCGAACCTTGTTTTGGGCCGCAGGGCATTGGCGAGTTGCGTCGCGTAAAGGACCGTCGGATGCGGACCCACATGCACCGTGGGCGTCCCGATGACGATGGTCGCGGCATCCACCAGCGTTATGGCCAGCTTGCCCAGGTCGGTGACGGCAAGATCGAACTGATAGGCCGTCACTCCGCGCGCCACCAGGGCAGCCATAAGCCGCTCAACCATTTTCCTCGTGCTGCCGTGCATTGAAATATAGGCGACCACGACCTCGTTTTTGGGCGTATCGGAAATCCAATCCTTATACGCGTTCATGATGAACGACGGATCATCATATACCGGACCATGGCTGGGCGCGATGAGCCCGATGTCGCGCTTGAGCAACTTCTCGATGTTCGTCCTGATGATCCCCCTGAACGGCATCATGATCTCCGCGTAATACCGTTTTGCCGATTCGTAAACGCGCGGCCGGTCAATCGCATGGAGATCGGTGGTCGCCAGGTGGGAGCCGAAAAAGTCGCAGGTGAAAAGTGCTTTCTCTTCCCGCAGATACGTACACATGGTTTCGGGCCAGTGCACCCACGGCGTGTGGACGAATTCAAGCGTCAGGTTGCCCAGCGAGATGGTCTCGCCGTCCGCAACGGCCCTGATCCGGCCTTCGGGGACGGCCAGATGATCGACCAGCATTCCTTTGCATTTCGTGGATGCGATCACCATTGCGCCGGGATATTTTTCCAGCACGCGGGGGATGGATCCGGAATGGTCCTGCTCTGCGTGGTGGGCGATGACATAGTCGACTTTCGGCACAGTGGCCAGCTGCTGCATGAGCGTATCGGCCATGGTGGGATCCACGGTGTCGACCAGAACGGTCTTTTCGCTGCCGGAGATCAGGTACGCGTTATAGCTGGTGCCGTCCGGCAGCGGGATGAGCGAGTCAAACAACCGCCGGTCCCAGTCAATGGCGCCGATTTTAGTGACGGATTTGCTGATAGTGCGTGCGTCCATGGTCTTCTCCTTGAAATAAAGGTTTTCCGTTCTTCCAAAATATATTTCACACCCGCTCTTCGCGCAGAATATCGCCCTGCAATCCGACGACGATACTCTTGATCGGAATTTTTCGCGATGCCTTGGCCGCCGCGTTCTGCGCCAGGCGGAGCAATCCGCCGCAGCACGGCACCTGCATGATCATGACCGTCAGCGTGTTGATTTTCGCAACGTCAATAAGCGCCTTCAGCTTTTCCGCATACACCTCCTGGCCTTCATCGAGTTTAGGGCAGGCGATGGCAAGGGCCCTGCCTTTCAGGTAGTTGTGATGAAAATCGCCCAGCGAATAGGCTACGCAGTCCGCGGCGAGCAGCAGGTCCGCGCCCTGATACTGCGGCGCCTGGGGCGATATCAAATGCATCTGCAGCGGCCAATGGGTCAGCGCCGACGGCACATCGGCGACTGCGGTTTCAACGGCAGCGTTCTCCCGCTTGAACGCCATGCTCCTTGAACCGGGGCAGCCATCAAAATGCGGGGTGGTCGGGGATTTGGGATTGTCGGCCATGGTGATTCCTTTCTCCGCAAGATATTCATTCGCCTGTTCCAGAAATTCATGCTGCCCATGATTGCGCAGATGGTCGAGATGGGCCTTGATGGTGTTCGGCCCTTGCTTGACAATATTCGCCATGACCTTGCGCTCGTCATACGGTTCGGCCTCGCGCTCTTCAATGGTAATTGCGCCTGCGGGGCAATGACCGAGGCACGCGCCCAGGCCGTCGCAGAACAGGTCGCTGATAAGCCGCGCCTTGCCGTCGATCATCTGTATCGCGCCCTCAGGGCAATTGGGAATGCATTCGCCGCAGCCGGTGCACGATTCCTGATTGATGGTGATGATGTTGCGCTTCATGGGTGGTTCCCCCTTTCCATTCCGATTGTTGATCATTCCGTCTGTCATATTGAATATACCCGTTATCCCAGGAATTTTCCTTGATCCGGATCAAGAAATGGTATTTTATAATACAATTAGTGGGACCAAGCCGCTGCGAGCTAAATTTCGCTGTAGTCATTGCAAAGCGTTGCCGCAAAATGCGATTCCATACAAAAATCATTATAGAATAATAGCAGCGTTGCCAGGTGGGGTAGTTGATGACAGGACAGAAGCTGATCCGTGCTGAAAAAATCCAGGATCGTATTTATACAATCAGGGGCCTTCAGGTAATGATTGATAGCGACCTGGCTGATCTTTACGGAGTGGAAACAAGAAGATTGAATGAACAAGTTAAAAGGAATACCGAACGGTTCCCCCCTGAATTCTGTTTCCAGCTCTCCGAAGAAGAGCGTGATGTTTTTGGGTTTCATGACACGGTCGCGAGAGCGGTTTCTTTAAGATCGCAAATTGCGACCTTAAAGAGTGGAAGAGGAAAACATCGCAAATATCTTCCTTATGCTTTTACCGAACAGGGCGTTGCCATGCTTTCTGCGGTTCTGCGAAGCGAAGTTGCCGTAAGGATAAGCATCCAAATAATCAATGCCTTTGTTGCCATGCGCGGATTCATCGCCGCGAACGCCCGGATTTTCCACCGGCTTGATATTGTTGAGCGAAAGCAGTTTGAGCACAAGCTCGAAGCGGATGAAAAATTCCGGAAGGTCTTCAACGCCATTGAAGCAAAAGAAATAAAACCCAGACAGGGCATCTTTTTTAACGGTCAGATTTTCGATGCTTACCGGTTTGTATCCGACCTTTTCCGAAGCGCGAAAAATTCAATCATCATCATCGACAATTATATAGATGATTCCGTCCTCACTCATCTCACGAAGCGGGCTGCAAATGTTAAGGTTACCATTCTGACAAAAGCAATTTCTGCACAAATGGCGCTTGATGTAAAAAAGTACAACGAACAGTATCCAGCCGTCGAGATAAGAGAATTCAGGAACTCCCACGATCGCTTTATCATCGTTGACGGCAATGCCGTGTATCACTTTGGGGCTTCATTGAAAGACCTTGGCAAAAAATGGTTTGCGTTTTCAAAAATGGATATCGGCGCCGTAGAAATGCTGGGAAGGCTGGAGCTACCGGGATGAAAGAAGGGGCAAAGCCCCCGAACGAGACGGCATCGCCCTTGCCACTGCGCAAAAAAATCAACCTAACCAATCCGATATTGCCCATGGACATCGACATCGCCCTCATACAGGCCGACTTCCTGCACGGGATATCAAAGGCGGGCCGCGAGGCGCTGGCGGCGATCTGCATCCCGCGCTCGCTTGCCAAACGGGAGACAATTTTCCATGAAGGCGATGCGGGAAACGCCGTGTATCTCTGCGCCGGCGGGAATATCCAGCTCTATAAAACAACACCCGACGGCAAAGAGGTGGTCATCAAAGTCATCGCTCCGGGCGAGCTGTTCGGCGAGGTGATCCTGTTTGAGCAGAACCGCTATCCCGTCAGCGCAATCGCTCTGCGGAAAAGCCGGATCTTCATCATGCCCCGCCGGCAATTCCACGAACTTCTGGCGCGCGCGGATTTCCGCAATGATTTTATCGCCATGCTCATGCGTAAACAACGCTATCTGGCATCGCGCATCCACTACCTTGCCGCCCATGAAGTCGAAGACCGCCTGCTGATGTTCCTGCGCGACCAGTACGGAGAAAAGCCGGCGATACCGGCGCGCATGTCGAAAAAGGACATGGCCGCGGCCATCGGCGCCACGCCGGAAACGTTGTCCCGGCTGTTGACACGATTGAAAAAAGAGAAGAAGCTTCGATGGGAAAACGGGATGATTTCCGTGTCGCCGGATTTCTGGCCGCGGCTGCGGAAATTCTGACGGGCGCGTCTGATATCAGACGCCGGCAAGGACCAGATCGACCGGCAGGCCGAAAAGCGATGCTTCCTGCCGGCTCCTGACGGTACATCCGGATGTTTCAAGTTCAGATGCCGCGTCAATGCAGCGGCAGTCGATGGTATCCGGGAAATGCCGGTGCGCCCACCCATAGCATCGTGTCATGCGGCCCGGACGCGCGCGCAATCCCATGGAAACCACGACAATCCGGCCGGCATGCGCAATCGCTCGGCGAATCTCCGCGAGGACCGATTGCCTTCCGTCACTATCGAGCGTCTCAAGCGCAAAGCTCATGAAGACCGCATCGAACGCGCCGGCGTCAAAAGGCAGACGCCGCGCATCGGCGCGCGTGAGTGCGGCGCAAGCGCGCTGGCCGGCGCGCCCGACCCGCGCCCGCGCGCGGCCAAGCATGGCGTCCGATATGTCAATCCCATAAATGCGCCCCGATTGGCCCGCAGCCGATGCCAGATCGGCAAGAACCTTGCCCGTGCCGCAGCCGATCTCCAGGAGGCGTTCTCCCTGCGCAGGCGCGAGCATGGCGCACCCCCGGCGCACCAACCGGTCTTCGGGCGCGGAGATAAGGTCATACCATCGGCCCAGGCGATTGTAATTGGATTGGGGCGAATGAACGCTCATCGGTTGACGGCAGCCAAGGTATCGGTCGGCAATGGGGACATTACTGATTTCCTGTCAGATCTTCCAGGCTGCGGGGATCGCCGATCACCAGCAGCACGTCATTCGCCTGGATCACCGTATCGGCGCCGGGATTGCTCTGCACCGTCTCTTCCCTGCCGTCGCCGGTATCGCGCAGGCGATTGATGGCAATCACATTCAGTCCGTATTTTGCGCGCAGATTGAGCGTGCCGATGCTCTTGCCCACGAACGCCGGCGGCGCCGTAAGTTTCGCCACCGAGTTCTTATCGTCAATATGTATCATATCCAGCAGGTTGCGGTGCAGCAGGCTGAACGCCAGTTTCTCGGCCGCTTCCAGTCCCGGGGATATCACTTCGTCAATGCCGACAGCCTTCAGGATCTTCATATGGATCGGTTCCGACGCGCGGGCAATGACTTTCTTCACCCCGCCGTTCTTGAGCAATACGGCAGTAAGAAGGTTGGCCTCAAAATCCTCGCCGATGCAGACGATCCCCGCGTCAAACTCCTTGAGCCCCAGGCTTTCCAGGGCCTTTTCGTCCGTGGAGTCGAGACACATGGCATACGTCACCTTGTCCTGAATCTCGTTGATAAGATCCATGTTGGAATCAACGGCCACCACCTCGGCGCCCTTTTCCATGAGCTTGAGCGCCAGGTTGTAGCCGAAAAAACCCAGGCCGACGATAATGCATTTGTCCATAGCAGCCTCCTGTTGACTGTTTCCGCAATCGGCGCTGATTCCGATTTTATCCGACCGCCACCAGTTCCGAGGGATACTCGATACGCAATTGCTGTTCCTTGGGGGCCGTTATGGCAAAGGCAAGCGTGAGAATGCCGATACGGCCGACGAACATCACGGCAATGATGACCGCTTTTCCAAAAACCGTCAAATCCGGCGTTAGCCCGCGCGAAAGGCCTACTGTTCCAAAAGCGGATACCACTTCAAACAGAATATTCAGGAATGATGAATGTTCGGTTATGCTGAGCAGCAGCGCCGCCGCGATGATCACAACCGTTGAAACAAAAAAGACTATCAGCGCGCGGTTCAGGACCACAAACGGGATGTTCTTTCGGAAAAGCACGATTCGCCGGCGTCCGGACACGAGTGATACCACGCTGCACCAGAGCACCGCTGCCGTCGTGGTCTTTATGCCGCCGCCGGTCGACTGCGGCGATGCGCCGATGAACATGAGGATAATAATGACGATGGCAGTGGTTTCGGAGAGCGCGCCGGTATTGACGGAATTAAAGCCCGCGGTGCGCGCGGTGACCGATGTGAAAAACGCGTTGAGAAGATGGGTTGCGATTGATTCGCCCTGAGCCATAGGCTCGAAAAGCAGAAAGGCGCCGGTCCCCGCCACGATCAAAATCACAGTAACGATCATCACCAGCTTCGTATGGACTTTCAGGTGCGGGCTCCGGTTCCGTTTCATTGACAACCGGTTTCCCATGATATCCATGATGGCATTGAATCCAAGACCGCCGATGATGATCAGCATGGCGATGGTAACGATGACCCCCGCGTTCGATTGCCATCCCATCAGGTTTTCGCTGAAGGTGGAAAATCCGGCGTTGCAGAATGCGCAGACAGAATGGAAGACGGCGACGAAGATCAGCCGTTGCAGGCTCCAGCCCTGCTCCGCCCAGACCATCATGAGAACGAGCGCGCCGATGAGTTCGGTGGCAAGCACGATGATGATGATGTTCCGTATGGTTGACGTGATGATGGAAAGCTTTTCCGCATTGACGATATCAAAAAGCATGATGCGTTCCTGCAGACCTACTCCCTGCCCGAAAAAAAGCGCCAGAAAGCTGTTGATGGTGATGATGCCGATGCCGCCGATCTGCACAAGGAAAAGAATGATCATCTGGCCTATCGGACTGAAATAGGAGCCGGTATCCAGCACCGTCAGCCCGGTCACGCAGATGGCGCTGGTGGAAGTGAAAAGCGCATCGATGAACGCGATCACGTTCCCCGGCCGGACCGCCCGCGGAAGCATCAGCAATAGGGCGCCGATCAGGATTATCAGGGCAAATGAGAGCATTGATGTCTGTGCAGGATTGAATCGCAGCCGGGTAAGGCTCTTGTTCAACTGGATGACTCGCGGAACCAGTGTCAGCACAATCAGAAACTGCGCAATGACAACATATGCTTCCACAAGCGTTCGAACATTGATGTTGTAGAAATAAGTGCTGATTACATTGATCCCGATAAGCCGGATGGCCGAGGCGGTCTCCAGAAAAACCAGCAGCGCCAGGACTGTTTCGTACCATTGATTGCGCAGATATAGGAGCTTGTTCCGGCTCAGAACCAGCTTCAAACCATATTGCACCAGATAAAACTCCACGACCAGAAGCTCAAAACGATTGAGGATATGGTGCCATTGAGGGGAAAGATAAAAACCATACTCCAGTACCAGGCTGACAAGCGCCAGCAAGGCCACCGCCACAAAAACGCGGTCAATCCATTGGATGATAGAATGGGATCGAACGAAGTAGTATGAGGGCATGATGGGCGCTGTCCACGCTTAATTGGAAGGCGTCAATTCTGGCAAATCTGGGGAAAACACAACATAATGTAGTTAATCAAATCCGGACCCACGATATAGGGCCGGGACAGCTCAGATAGGTATCGCCCGATTAAAGCGAGTATAAATATACAGTTCCGCCGGAAAATTGACAAGCTATACGAAGTACTGCATGATCCCTTTGCGGACCATCATGACGCCAAATGCTGCAAGCAGCAATGTTGCTAACTTGGAAATGACTTTCGCGCCGTTTTTCCCAAGCAATCGGGCAATGGCATCGGAGAACCAGAAGATTATGCCCGCAATGGCGATATTCAGGCCCATTGCGATGGTGGTGATAAGGATACCGTGCTGGCGCATAAGCAGGATACCAGTCGTAAGTACCGCGGGACCGACAATAAGAGGTACGCCGATTGGTACGGCGCCAAGGCTGTCGGCGGAGCCGACGCGCTGCTTTTTTTCCAGGACAATAAGATCGTGGATCGACATCACGAATAGAAGCGTCCCGCCGGCGATCATGAAATCAGCGATGGTGATCCCAAGAACCGAAAGCAGCCATTGTCCCACGAATAAGAAAGCCAGCCCTACGACCAAGGCGGTAATGACCGACTGGATGACGATCAAACGCTTCTCCCGCGCATCAAGATCCTCGGTAAGCCCAATGAACATCGGCAGAACGCCGAACGCATCGGCCGCCACGAACAGCGGAATAAAGCAGAGCCAGAATGAGTTCATATTCATGCCGGAAATATAGTTTATTCAGATTCGGCAGCGCGATGCTCCGCGCCCCGCCCGCTAATCCGCGACGTCTTCATACCCGCCGAATTCCTCCTGGAGCTTTCCCCAGAGATCAATCAGCGTATCATGCCGGTGCTGCAACGCGTCAAAACGCACCTGTGTTTCATGCAGCAGCTGGTAGTCGGCCGCGTTGGCCGGGTCCTGCAGGACGGTCCGGACGGTCTGTAATTCCTTTTCGGTTTCATCAATGTCCCGCTCCGTTCGTTCGATGCGGCGCTGCACCTGGATCCGCTCCTTGCGACGGCGGATCCGTTCTCCTTTTGCCTCGTCGCCCCTTTCGGGCCCTTTTTCCGACGCGCGTTGCCGCGCTATGTCTTCCAGCGATTGCAAATAGCCGGCCTCGATATAGGCCCGATAATCCGCGGGCGCGCCGGGAAAATCGCGGAACAGACCGGGGCGCAATTCGACCACGCGATTGGCAATACGGGAAATGAAAAATTCATCATGCGATACGAGAAGGATGGTGCCGTCGTAGGTGGACAGGGCTTCGGCAAGACGCTCGACGGTCTGGATGTCGAGATGATTGGTCGGTTCGTCGAGCAGCAACACGTTTCCCGGATTGGCAAGGATCATGGCAAGCGACAGCCGCGATTTTTCGCCGCCGGAAAGCACGCCCGCGGTCTTGAGTACGTCGTCGCCGGAAAAAAGGAACGCGCCTAATAGCGACTGGATGAAGGTCGTATCGCGTGTTCCTACGATACCGGCGATGGTATCGAACAGGGTCCGCCGCGGATCGATCTGGTCCATACGATGCTGGCTGTAATAGCGGATCTGCGCATTATGCCCCGCGACGACCCTTCCCGATTGCGGTGTGACAAGGCCGGCGCATACTTTGAGCAGCGTGGACTTTCCCGCGCCGTTCGGACCGATCACGGCGACCTTGTCACCGCGCGAAACCGAGAGCGAAAGCCGTTCGAACACCGGATTGCCGTCATAGGCGACCGTCACCTCGTCCAGCTTGAGGGGCACGGAGCCGCACGGTGTTGCCGGAGGAATTGAAAAACGCGCGGTCCGCTGCGCGACCCGCTTCTCGGGCATGTGCGCTTCAAGACGCGCCAGTTGTTTTTCCTTTGAGCGGGCCTGGGCGGCCTTGGTGTTTTTTGCCTTGAATCGATCGATGAACTGCTGCGTCTTTGCGATCTGATCTTCAATGCGCTTGATGCGCCGATCTTCGGTTGATGTCTGTTGTTCTTTCCATACCAGAAACACGGAGACGGCGCCGCTGTAATCGGTCATGGCGCCGTTGAAGAGTTCGATGGTATGGTCGGTAATGCGGTCCAGAAAATCGCGGTCGTGGCTGATGATGAGCATGCCGCCCGGAAACTTCTGCAGGAATTTTTCCAGCCAGATGAGCGAATCGTAGTCGAGATGGTTGGTTGGTTCGTCGAGGAGGAGGAAATCAGGATTGACAAGAAGGAGTTGCGCCAGGACCACGCGCATGCGGAACCCGCCCGACAAACGGGAAAGCGGACGGCCCCATGAATCCCGGGGAATTCCCAGGCCGGCCATGATGGCCTTGGCGCGGCTTTCGAGGGCGCCAAAACCGCCATGCAGGTCCTGCTCGGCCTTAAGGCGCGCATATTCATCAAGCGCGGCGCTGCCGTGATGATCTCCCGCGGCATACAGGCGCTCAAGCTTGGTTTCGAGGTCCTGCAGGTGGAGAAACGGCGCCAGGGCAAGGGAGAGGGGCGTGATCGTTTCGTCGAATTGCATCTCCTGCGGCAGGTAGCCCAGCCGCAGATCCGACGGGATCGTTACCTCGCCGCGGTCGGGGACGTCTTCACCCATGATAATGCGCATGAGCATGGTCTTGCCCGCGCCGTTGGGTCCCACCAGGCCGGTCCGGTTCGCAGGATTAATGGCGCCGCTGATTCGATCGTATATAACTTTAGCGCCGAATTGTTTTTCTAATCCAGTGAGAACAATCATGGCGGGAAAGAAAATATATTTTCGTAGTGGTCGAAAGAATGCGGTTTGCGGAATATCGGACACGGCGGAAGTTCATCACATGCTGAAAAATAAAAATCCGGCTTTCATTTGCGGCGCATGCATCTGCGCGGCCGTCCTGAATTCCGGCTTGTCAGCCGCGGAGCCATCGCACGCTTCCGCAACGCCGGCGCCGGCAATCGATTCGGCGGCCGTCGACAGCGCGCAGCCGGCCATGGCGCCGCATATCCGCAAGCTGACCGGCACGGTCATGCTGCTGGACAGGGCCGGCACGGCGATAGCCATCAAAGACGCGCATGGTCATGCGGACACCCTTTCGTTTGGAGGATCGGCGCCAGTCACCTGCGGCGATCTGCCGGTTTCGCAGGGCGATCTCAAAGCAGGCGATGCGGTAACGTTGACGTATCGCGCCTTCCGGGGATCTCGAACGGTCATTTCGATCTCGCGCAAAGGCTGTGGAAGGTCGGCCACGCCGCAGCAAAAAAAGCGCTGATCCTTGCCGAATAGCCGCGCTGATGATAGACTTGTTTTCCATCATAGCATCGATCTCTGTTGCTCCAAAGCCGGTTGACCCATGCCCGCACTGCGCATTTGTATCCTTATCAGCTGCATCGCCGGGGCGATAGCGGCCCAGACCCCGGCAACGACGCCGGCGGACCAGGACCTGTTTCCCACCCCCGAGATCCTCAGGCCGAATGTAGAATTCTGGGAAAAAATCTACACGCGGATTTCAATGACCGAAGGCCTGGTCCACGACCTGGATTACCCGCTTGTCATTTATAAAAAAGTATCGATCGGCGATCGGGAAGGCCGGGCCCGATCGTCCTATATTTCGAGCCAGGAAGCCGACGTGGCCGTTGTACTCCAGAACATCATGGCCAATCCCGATTCCGCAAAAACCGATGACGAAAAACAATACATTGCACTGCTCAAGCAGTACGTGCCGCGCGACCAGTGGGCAGGCGCCGTGGACCGCATCCATTTTCAATTGGGCCAGAAGGAGCGCTATTTGGAGGGGTTGCAGCGGTCCGGCGCATATATCGATACCATCTGCACTATCTTCCGTCAATACGGTCTGCCCGAGAGGATCTGCTATCTGCCCCATGTGGAATCATCGTTCGACATCAATGCCGGTTCGCGGGTGGGCGCGCAAGGCATGTGGCAATTCATGCGCGGCACCGGCAAGCTCATGGGACTATCCATCGGCTACCTGGTGGATGAACGCCGCGACCCGTATCTTTCGACCGTGGCGGCGGCGAAACTTCTGCGCATGAATTTTGACGAATTGCAAGCCTGGCCGCTGGCGATTACGGCGTATAACCATGGGCTTAACGGAATGAAACACGCCGTGGAAACGACCGGCTCGCGGGACATTGCGGTGATCCTGCAGAAATACGAAAGCCGCATTTTTCAGTTCGCCTCCAGGAATTTCTATGCCTGCTTTCTGGCCGCCAGCGAAATCGCGCAAAATCCTTCTCCATATTTTGGCGAAGTGAAATATGCGGCGCCTTTGCCGATGCGTGATCTGGCGCTGGATTTTTATATCCGGCCGAACACGATTTGCCGGCAGCTTGGCGTGGCGCAAGACCTGCTGATGGCGCTCAATCCCGCATTGCGGCCGGTCGTTTTCGAGCAGCAGAAGAGAATCCCTGCCGGAACAATCCTGCGCCTGCCGGCGTCTCTGGCCGGCGATCCTGAAACAATGCTGGCGGCGATTCCGGATTCGCTTAAAAGCGCTGAACCGGATCGCGAACAATATTATCGCGTAAACCGGGGCGACAATCTATATGCTATTGCATCGCGCGTTGGAGTATCAGCCGAGGCCATTGCCCTGGAAAACGGCATCAATCGGCTTCACCGGATATACGCGGGACAGGTATTGCGCGTTCCGTCCGCTGCACCGGCAACCGCCGCGATCACTGCCGTCGCTTTTGCCGGAGCCGTTGCTCCAGCGGCAATACCGCAGAAAATCCCGGCACCGAAATCATCGACGACTCCGACATTGATCACGCCGCCCGCGCTCGCATCCGATACCAGCCGGAAAATACCGCCTGCTGCTTCGGCGCCTCAGCCATTGTATCCGCCATGGATGCATGTGGCGCCGGAAACGACCGGCGTTGCTGCAAAGCCGGCGCCGCCAGCGGTTGCGATCGCCGTTCCTTCTGCGCCAGCGAGGAGTTTGGCGGCGCGGCCGCAGCCCCAACCGGCGCCCAGGCCTGTGATGGATTCGCTGGCCGAAGTTCTTTTATCGCCCGCGGTACCGCTTGCCGATTCGTCAACGGCCACGCGGCCGGTCCTGTCAAACGACTTCGACGCGGACATGTACGATTTGGCAATCACGCAGGGACCCGATTCGGCCACGGCCGAAATCCGCGTATCGCTGGACGAAACCGTCGGCCATTACGCCGACTGGCTGCGTATGCCCGCGCAGCGCATACGGGAGCTCAATGCCATGCGTGGTTCCGATATCATTGTCGGCCATCGCCTGCGTCTTCCCCTGGCGTCCGATAAGATCGAAGCCTTCGCTACCGCGCGGCTGGAATACCATATGAGCGTCGAAGAAGATTTTTACAGCCGCTATGCGGTCACCGATATTAAAACCGCGGTGATCAAGCGGGGCCAGAACCTGTGGGACCTTGTCAATGGCGAGGAGATGGTCCCGCAGTGGCTATTCAAGAAATACAACCGGGACCTCGATCTTGACAAAATGATGCCGGGCACCGAAGTGATAATCCCGATGATAGAAGAGATCGGCGCTACGGCCGTATCGATGCGCGTGCCGCCGGCACAGCCGAAACGCACCAGCGCCGCGATCCCCGCCAACGCCACGCCAAAGCGTATGCTGCCGCAGCCGGTCCGCCTGGCGCCGTGAATCAGGAAAACCAGAGGCCGGAGCCGCGGAAGTCAGCGATCAGAAAATCAAGTGACCGCCGATCCGTCAGCAGCGATTCCGCGCATTATGCAACGAGCCCGCCGCCATTGCCGGAAGGTTTGATTGGAGGGAATTGGAGGATCTTGGCTTCTCTCTTCTTCCCGGCGTCATCTCCGGACGGCGGCGCGGCGTCCTTCTTGAGCGGGCGGGGGCCTTTGGGCAGCTGCGCGGGGATCTTTATCACGCGGATATCGCGTGTGCGGTCGCTGTTCTGGAACTGGCCCTTGACAATATGCGGAGGCTGCAGCTTGATGGCGTTCGTCTGCGGCGGAAATGTCGTGAGGGAAAGAAAATGCATCCACAGCCATTTGCCCATGGGCCGGTCATCTTCATCCAGAGTATATTCGATCAGCATCTGATAGCCGGCGAATGTCCATCCCGCATCCTCTTTCTGCACTTTGCCGGGCGTCACTTCACGCTCTAAAAAGCAGAAGAGCTCGCCGTCGGAAGGGAAATCGGTGACCTCATCCTGACTGATGTAGCGGAGCGCATAATCGATTATCTCGTTGCGTGACAGGCCCATAGAGTAATAAAAATACTTTAGTATCAAGCAGCAGCGCGGAAATCCGGTTGTTTAGGGATCGACGCATTCATCCGAGGCCGTATCTTGGGGCGCACGACAGCCGGCCGGATTGCATAAAAAGATTGAACCATGCATGCCCCTGTGATATACTATACGTGGTTATAAAATCTCCGGAGAGCAGCGATCAATGGCTTTTTCCATTCAAAAGAGCGTCCATCATGACGTGCCGGTGCTGCATCTGGTCGGCATGCTGATGGATAACGACGTCTACTGGTTCTCGCGCGAAATGAAAGCGCTATTAAAATCAGGCGCAACAAAAGCCGTTATTGATCTGACGCAGACGGAATTCATCGACAGCCACGGTCTGGGCCTCTTAGTGTATCATTATAGCACCATGCAGAAAGAAGGCAAGCAGCTCATCATCCTTAACGAAAATAAAGATCCGTATGCGTACATCAACGGTCTGCTGCAGACCACGGGACTCAGCGATCTGCTGAAGGTCGATAGCGGCGCATCTTTATAATGCGGGTATAAAAGGAGGGCGTATGTCAATCAATATTACCATTACTGATTTCAACGGCACGCCGGTGCTGGAGCTCAAAGGGCGGGTAAAAGGCGAAGGTGATGAGAAGCTGCAGAAAACCGTGGAATCGGTCATTCAGAAAAAACCCGCCAAAATTGTCGTCGACGTCAGTAACACCGCCTATATCGACAGCCACGGTCTGGGCATTATCATTTACTTCCACAAAATGCTACAGAATGAAAACCGCACGATGATAATCCTTAATGCCAATCCCGATCCGGAATCGTATATGAACCGGCTGATCGAAATCACCAATCTTGATAAAGTGCTTAATGTGGTGAAATCATTGAAGAACGCTTAGCACCGGGCGGCGTCCGGCTTTCGGGGACCTCTAAAAATTCGGAAAACGCGTCTGTCATTGCGAGCGGAGCGAAGCAATCTCGCGTTTTCCGCTTAGAAAAAGAGGATTGCTTCGTTGCTACGCTTCTCGCAATGACATTTTCAGCGATTTTAGAGGTCCCCTTTCGCCTGGAAGCCGGGAGGTTCGCGGCAATCCGCAGGGCCGGGGTTTATCCGGCCTTATGCATTTAGCAGTCCCCGCACACATTGATATCCCGCCATCAGGACAAAAAGCGAAATATTGGCATACACCCCTGCCGCAACATCATCCATGGTGATGCCCACACCGCCTTCAAGCTCTTCCATTTCATGCACGGGAAACGGCTTGATAATATCAAAAAAGCGGAACAGCAGAAAACCCAGCAGCAGCGTGCGCCAGGTGAGCGGGATCATGAAAAAGGTGATGAGCTGGCCCGCGAATTCATCGATGACCACCTGCCGGGGATCATCGGCGCCGAACATTTCCTTTGCGCCCGATGATACAATCATGGCGATCAACACCACCGCCGCAATAAGTATCAAATGATAATTATACAGCGACGGCGACAGCAGATGCGGCGCTTTTATATGAATCAGCCATACCAGGCCGGCGGCCGCGGCGGATCCCACGGTACCCGAGGCGATGGGGAAATAGCCGATAAATAAGAGCGACGAAGCGATTTTTTTAATCCAGTTGACAGGAGTGTTTTTCATACTGCCATTATCCGTATTTCATTTCCGTGCGTTCGTTCAGGGCCTGGGCAAGCGTTATCTGGTCCACGTATTCAAGCTCGGTGCCGGCGGGAAGCCCGCGCGCAAAGCGCGTGATATGAAAACCGCGGTCATGAAAGATGCGGGCAAGATACAGTGCCGTTGTTTCGGCATCGGCCGAAGCGCCCAGGCCAAGGATGAGCTCCCGCGGCGGATGCGCTTCGATGCGCGCCGAAAGCTCCTTGATGCGCAGTTTGTCGGCCGTGATTCCGTTGATCGGCGACAACACGCCGCCCAGCACATGATACACGCCGCGATAGCGGCCGGAATTCTCTAATGTGAACACGTCGACCGGCCGTTCCACCACGCAAATCATGGACTGGTCGCGTGAGGTCGATGAGCAGACCTCGCACGTTTCCGACTCGCTGTAATTGAAACAGGTGCGGCACAGAACAACGGACCGCTTGATGGCGCGCAGGCTGTCGGCCAGATGGTCTACTTCTTCGACCGGGCGCTCGATACAATGCATGGCCAGCCGCCATGCGCTTTTTTTCCCGATAGTAGGCAATCGGGTAAGCGCTTCGACCAGATTTTCAATCGCTTTGACCATGCTATTGGATTTACGATTTACGATTTACGATTTACGTTTTACGATTTTAGATTGTCGGACGCAGTCGGGACCTGGTTGCCGCAAGCTGCGATCAGGTCAGTCCCGGGATCTGCAATCCGCCGCCAAGTGAACCGAGGGCCGCGTTCGATCCCTCCTTGACCTTCTCCTGCGCGTTATTGAATGCAGCGACAATCAGATCTTCCAGCATCTCCACATCGGCGGGGTCCACCGCCTCGGGATTGATCCGCACCGACAGCATATCGCCGCCGCCGTTTACCGCGACTTTGACCATGCCGCCGCCCGCCGTGCCTTCGAATTCCTTTTTAGCAAGTTCTTCCTGCGCCTGCATCACCTGCGCCTGCATGCGCTGGGCCTGCTTTAAAAGCTTGTTGATCTGTTTGGACATTTGTTTCTCCTGGTTCGATAGTTCTGCGAAAACCGGCGGACAACGATCAACTAATCCAGCACTTCCCCATCAAACACCTCAAGCACCGTGTTGATGATCGGCTCTTTTGCCGCATCCTCCTCTATGGAGCGCGGCGCCGCGGCCCGTGCCGGCCCCTTTGCCGCGGCCGCGGGCTTCTGCGTCTCGATGGTGATGTGCAACTCGACCCGCCGGCCGGCCGCCGCATCCAGCCGCTGCTCAATTTCGTCCCGATTCTCCTTGCGCGTCACTTCACCGAACTGGAAACGGTATGAATACGCGAATCGGATATCTAAAGAATTTTCCACGGCGCCGGTCACATATGCCATTGACAGATACGACCCGAGCGTGGGCCGGTCGTGCATGATCGCATCCACGAACGCGGGCCATAATTTCCGCAGATCGGCGGCGGCGCCGGGCGCGGAATCGGCGGCAAAAGACGCCGCATCAACCGGCGGGGCCGCGGAGGACACGGGCGCGGCCGCTCCGGACGGCTGCATCGCTGCCGTCCGGGCCGGAGAAACGGGCGGAACGGTCGTCGTATCCGGCGCATCTGCCCCCTGCGCGGACGCTACGGGACCGGCATCACTTTTTTTTTTTGCCGAGTCTGTGGAAACGGACGGGTGCGAAAGCTTCACCGGTTCGCTGCCGCCCTCATGAAACGCGCGGACCAGATCTTCCACCGATATGGTGCTGTCCATAAACGCCAGTTTGAGCAGCGTTATTTCCACGAGCAGGCGCGGAAACGCGCTCCATGCGAGATCGTTTTCGGCGCGCCGCACTATTTCGATCATGCGCACCAGCGTGCCTTCGGAAAACCGGGCCGACTGTTGTTTGTAAATTGCTGCCAATTCGGGCGTATCAACCTGCAGGTCGATGCGCTTGTTTTCGAGCACGCCGTCGATGCGCAGAAAAAGCAGCCGGCGCAGATGCTCTTCGAGTCCCAGAAAGAAGTCCCGAAGATCATTACCTTCATATAGAATGGACTGGATTGCCGCCAGGATCGGTTCGGCATTGCGTTCGGCAACCGCGTCCATAATGGAACGATACACATCGACATCGGCCAGTCCCAGCACCGTGCGCACGTCCTTTTCCGCTATGCCGTTGGGACAGAAGGAGAAGACCTGATCCAGGATGCTCAGCGCATCGCGCATGCTGCCGTCGGCCTTGCGCGCCACCAGGAGAAGACCCGCGCGTTCATACGTGATTTTTTCATTATCGCATATATAAACAAGCCTGTTCAGGATCTGCTCGGTGGTGATGCGCCGGAAATCGTAGCGCTGGCAACGCGAATGAATGGTCTCGGGGATTTTATTCGGTTCGGTGGTGGCGAAAATAAAAATCACGTTTTTAGGCGGCTCTTCCAGCGTCTTAAGAAGCGCATTGAACGCCGGCCTGGTGAGCATATGCACTTCGTCAATAACATAGATACGGTATTTTCCGCCCATGGAGGAATAGTTGACGTTCTCGCGCAGTTCGCGCACGTCCTCGACCCGGTTGTTCGACGCGCCGTCAATCTCCAAAACGTCGAAGCTTGAACCCGAAAGGATGTCTTTGCATGACGGGCATTCGCCGCAGGGCCGGGTGGTGGGGCCTTTGTCGCAGTTGAGCGCGCGGGCCATGATACGCGCCGTGGTGGTCTTTCCCACCCCGCGCGTACCGGAAAAAATATAGGCATGCGCCACCCGGTTGGATTCAATGGCCTTCTTGAGCGTTCTGGTGATGTGTTCCTGACCGACAACATCATCAAAATTCAACGGCCGCCATTTGCGGGCCAAAACGAGATAGCTCATAGGGAAATTCCGTTCCCGCCAATCGCGCTATCGCATCGAGCATTTCAAAAAAGGGCCAAGTTTACCTGCGGCACACCGAACTTCCGCTTACCGTTGCTTCCTTCCGGATCTGGCGGGGTTCACAGATTCTTGTTGCGCAGGGCCTGGCCCCCTATTCAGAGCCGCAAAGGTCAGAAGTCAGCGGACGGCAACTGAACTCTGATCTCTGGAAAACTGGCGGAGAGGAGAGGATTCGAACCTCCGGTACCTTGCGGTACACACACTTTCCAGGCGTGCTCCTTAGACCAGCTCGGACACCTCTCCGGATATTTCTGAAATCCTGCATTCCACAGGGACAATCAAACAGGAAACAAAAAATACCTTCGCGCACAAGCATTGTAAATGGCGGGTGTCGCCAATTCATGCTTCTATTATTTCAAGATCCGGAATTTGGCATAAGGGCACATCTAAAAATTCGAAAAACGCGTCTGTCATTGCGAGTAACGCGAAGCAATCTCGCGTTTTTCGTATAGAATAAGAAGATTGCTTCGTCTCCCGCCAACGGCGGGATTCTCGCAATGACATTATCAGCAATTTTTAGAGGTGCCTATAAGATAATCGAAGCGTCTATATGTATATTTATCATTTAAGCCATTTATGTAATCATACTAACTAAGCGCGCTATTGCTATGAACTCGCGTTTGCCGCATTGGATTGCTGGTGCTGCGCTTGTTTTCACCTTAAGCCGGCCTGTGCCCACATTCGGGGATTTCCCTTCGCCGGCTTCTTCAGCAATTCTTGAAGATTCCACAATCCGATTCTGTATCGATACCAGCGTCACTTCTCCGGACTTCGGCAAGGTAGTTTCCGTCTATGATAAAGAGCATCATGCTTCCATAGGAACCAATACCTGGTTCGGGCTTCGGGCCGGACGACGCCAGCCCATGTTTAAAAAGGTTGTCTTCTGTTCCGGCGATACCCTTGAAATTGAGTTGGGCGGTTTTGGAGTTCTTAGCATAGCATCAAGATTTTCATATGTTCTGAACAATGGCGCTCTCGCTCTCGGCCTTAAAGTATGGGGAAGCTCAAAAACCGAAATGCTGGATGGCCTATATCTTGATTTCGCAACCTCCCTTCACCAGTTTTCTTCGCGGAACCAGCTCTGTGAACCGATCGAATACGACCTTGATACTCTGATCGGCATGTCGAATCACTTTAATACCACGCTGCGGTTTTCAGACAGCACAAATGCATTCACCGTCATCGTCCGGAACCCGTTCCATTCGCTGTTCGAACTGAATGCGAACGGCAAAAAGAAGCATACCTTAGCGATCCTTCCTTGTCTGCCTCCGAATGGAGTTCCCGGCGTGCCCGCGGCGTATTCAAGCATCGATGCCAATGATACGATATATCGCGCAATCGAAGTGTACCCCGGCAAAAGGCCGTATATTCCTGTTTTTTTCGGCGAACATCCTGATGGGTTGACAAGCTCTATGACCATGTTCTGGGACGAACTTCCCAACAGAGATAACTGGGCATATATGACGACGGATACGGCGTCCGACACAAAACAGTATCGATACTTCATCAAATTGCTGAATGCACATCCGAAAATGAAAATGGGGTTCTTGCTGACGCCCGACCGGCTGCTGGATCGCCCGTTGAGCCATTTTCAAGGATGGCAGGTGGAATCTCCATATGTAATTCCTGATACCCTGGAGCATAGTGAGGGCGCCGCCAGCGTATTAATGCTCAGCGACAGCATAGTCGTGCGACGGATCTATCAATTTGTTCCCTGCAAACCGAATACCGACTATCTGCTGCAGTTTTCAATCATGACACAAGACGTCATCGGCGGTGGGGCCTATGGTGAGGTCTATGCCGGTACTCGTTTGATTGATTGTTCTTCGGTTCTGCAGGGAAATCATTCCTGGCAAAAGATGGGCTTTACTTTCACAACCTCGGATTCCGACACCGCGATTGCGGTTTATTTAAGGATGCAGGATGCAAAGGGAACGGTATTTTTTGATGACGCGGTTCTTTCGCCCCTGGGCGCCGATACAAATCTTCTGGTAAATGGCGGCTTTGAACAGTATACGCCGGGCTTTATGTATGACAACCGGCGAAGGCACTGGACCGATATGCATGGGCCCGAATATGTGGTCACGAAAGCGCCTCAATCATACCGGGATTTTCTCAAGCGAATTGAAAACCATACGATGATGTATGGATGGGAAGACCGCGCCGAGATCGGTTGTCATGGGTTTCATCACACCCCGTCTTTATATCAACCCGATCCGGCGGAAGAATTTCAGAATTACGATCCTTATGGCGACAGCCTTCGCATAGCACGGATTTTTGAAAGTTTTCTTTCCATCGGATTGACAAAATCCTCTCTCCGTTTCTGGCGTACTCCAGGATGTGAATTCACTAAGTCCTGCATTGACCTTCTGGTTGACAGCGGGGCTGTTTTTCTGGACGTTGTGAGAGGATGGAACGCCGGTCTTTTTGCCTCCCGGATTCAAAGGGGAAAAAACCAGCTCTGGATCTTCAAGGACACATGGTGGTCGGATAATATTGATGGAAAGCGCGATTCAACCGATCGCCTTTTCTCATCGCAAACCCAGGGACATATCGGCGTGATCGGAGGGCACCCGGAATTCATGTTTGCCGAACCTTATGTAGAAAGCTATTCTCGGCTGGACGATCTTTTCGGCGGTTTAGAGCGCAAATATCCTGATCTGGGATATGTTTTTCCTGATGAATATGCCGATAATGCCAATGCCATTTATGCCCTGCGGATTGAGTCCATTGAGAGAAGCGGCTCCGATATTGTCTTCCGCTTCAAAGGGGCGGCGCGAAAAGGCAACACCATTGCGCATATCGGCTCGTGCAGCGACGCGGTATTGAATGGCACCAAGGTCGATTCCAGGTTTGCCGGCGGCGTGACCCATATCATCCTGCCGTCAACGGCGGATACCATCAGCACGCTGGTGCTGAAGAACGCCGTTGACAGCTTGGAAACCACAATTTCGGGAAACGGGGGTCTCGTGAGGTCTCCCCTGCGCGTACCCGCGGGCAGCGGCGTCCGCATGGAGATTTTTGCCGTTAGCGGGCGGAGGATCCAGGCGCTCAGCGGCGTATTCCCGTCAGAAAATGCCGCCAGGGCCTTCGCGCGGCAGCTTCATGTTCCGCGAGGCGTTTATTGCGTGAGGATTTCCGGGGGCTTGATGCGCGGCGCCCAATCGAAGACCATCTATGTCCCGGAATAGCAATCGCCGGTGATTACCCTATATTCCGCTCGATACGCATGGAATGCGGATCCATAAGAACCGACACCAATTCTTTCCGCTGCCCCGGTTGGATGCAGATCGTTTTCCCGATTTCCACCCGCCAGACGCCGCTTTTTTCCGGGGATTCGTGGATATGTCCGTGCAGCGACAGCAACGGTTGACGGTTTTTCAGAAATGCATGTACGGCCGGTGAACCGACCTGTTGGCCGTCATAGCATACGTCAAGCCCGATGCCGGCCGGCGGGCCATGGATGACATAGATCGCCTTATGCGGGTCCGCGGGCGCCGGCAATCGGGCCAGTTCCTCATCGATCGTGGGTAGTCCTGCCGCGTAAGCCTGCCAGTCCGGTATGTCTCTAAATCCGGTTTCCGTGGAGAGAACTGCTGCGCCGAATTGCGCAGGGAATGCAAACGCGCGCGAATCCATGCGCGCGCGGTCCTTGAGGCGGAAGGGAAAATCCGTGACCAGGTTCATCCCTATGCAGGCGAATTCGCCGAGTGCGACTGCCGCCTGGGCGATATTCGCGACCGCGGAGTGCCGCGCGCACACCGCGGCAAAAACCGGATCCAGCGCCGCGACATCGTCGTTACCAAGCAGGCAGAGATACCGGATCCCCGCATGATCATAGAGCGAAAAATGGCCATCCAGGAAATCGGTGATGAAGCGGCGCTGGTCCTCCATGCGCACGCGGCCGTGCGGCAGCATATCACCACCATTGACAACCGCATCAACCTTTTCGCTATTGGCGATCTCGAAGGCCCGATTGTATTTGTCAATATGCCCGTGAAGGTCGGTGACATAAAGCAGGCGCATGCCCATGCTCCCCGCTGCAGCAAAAAGGCCTTCCTGCCATCGCGCAGGAAAGCCTTGATCGAATGGCGGAGAGGTAGGGATTCGAACCCTAGGCACCCATGACAGGCGCAACGGTTTTCGAGACCGCCCCTTTCAACCGCTCAGGCACCTCTCCATTGTAGCCTGATAAAATAATTGAGGGGGATGGTGAAGGGACAAATCAAGAGGGCCATCAATAAAAATTCTATCATCAGAATATTTCCTGTTTTCATTGCTCATACAGCTCATCATCAATCATTCCATTCGTATCCGGCGGCGCCGGTGACGGATTCGTGTCTTCAGGTGCCGGCACGCGGGCTGGCTGCGGCTGCGCCGGTTTCTGTTTCCGGAACGCATCCAGGAAACTTCCCAAAACACCGAAGCCGATACTCCAATCCGTCTGCGTCTGGCCCTTGCGAACCTGCCATGGTTCGCTGGACGTGATTTCGGATCTTGCCATCTGAAAAAAAGCATTGGGAAGCAATGTAAACCCGCCGATGTTCATGCGCAAGCCGAGAGAATCGAGGTTGTGACGGCTGCTTGCGGAAAAAATTTTATCGCCCAATGCAACAACCCGATAGAGCATCCGATATGTTTTCTGCAGGTTTAGGGTAACGGCATAGCCCTCGGATTTTTCTAATCGCTGTCCCAGGGTGTCGCCGAGTTTGCCGGAGAACATACAGTAGAATGGGGTGATTTGTATGCGCTGCCCTTCGTGCGTTTCCACCTCATCCCATTCGTGCTTGAGAAGGGATCGGCCGATCTCGTACGCATACGAGTATTCGAAAATGTCAAGGATGCCGATGCCCAGGGAAGTTCCATACCGCAAACTGGCGGGGATCGGATCGGCGGGGGTGGTATCATTATGAATATAGAGTGCGCTGTCATTATAAAGGTTCAGGCATGAAATCCCATATGCGGGTTTGAAATCGATAATATCGAAAATCGAAAAGTTTTTGCCGAGATGCAAACCGATGTCGACCGTTGTTCCCGCTGCAACCCCGTCTGCGGGGCGTCCGGCGCCGCCGATTCCGGGCGCCAGGCGCGAATCATAATATTTGCAGGAAACCCCGAAAGAGACTGCGTCAAAGGCCCGGGCGGCAAAAGAGATTGAATGCACGGTTTCATCCGAAAGAAAGGTATCGATCGGAAGCCCCAGCGAGTCATTCAATATATTCGTCCCAAAATTGATAAAATTCCTATAATAGCCGATGGCAACATCCGTATAGGGCAGAACTTTATTTCCAATAATCGCACCAGCGTTGAAATCGTGGTACAGGTCGCCAAGCTCGAGATCCGGAAGCAACTTTTCATGAGACTGCCCGTATAGAGCATTCGTGAAGTTTTCGTCGTAGAGCGCGGGAAGGCAGGCCGGATTCCAGAACATGGAAAAAATATTCTTCGCACTCGCGACACCCGTTTCCCCCATACCGCAGTTCACAGCGCCCGCAGGGAATTCAAGGGTGATGACCGCGGATTTGAATCCGGCCTGGGCGGTGTACGCGGTTGCCAGCCACAGCAGGCAAGCAGAGGCGAGGTGGACTTTAATTTTGCGCATGCAAGGCATGATACACTTCAATAAACATGCATCATGCATGCGCGAAAATCAAGAAATCATGGTTTGCGCTGAGATAGCAAATCCCCCTTCCCCGCGCCCCGTACATAAATTAGATTTCTATGCCAGACACAACCCCACGGAGGTCTTCCCATGATCGCCACCCAGGTCCGCCAGAAAGACGCTGTTTTTTATTTCGTATCCTATCCCGCCCGCGACGTGCTCGATAAGGTTAAATTCATGCGCCGGTTTTACGGTGAAGGGGCGCCCTTGAATGCGCAGCCGCAGGACGCCGACGACGAGATCGCCAGGTTCGTGGCGCACATCGAAGGGTCCGACAAGGCCTTCCAGCGCGAGTTGTCTCAACGGAAAGTGCGGGCCATTATGAATTTCTACGAGACCACCAACACCCAGCCGCCCATTCCCGGATCGGTGCTGCTCTTCACCTCCGAGCGGCTCCATTTCAAGCCGGTGGGCGAATTTTCGAATGTGGGCAATCTCGACGGACCCAAAGAAAAATTTCTCATCATCGATGGCCAGCACCGGCTGGCCGCACTCTCATTTTATTTGCGCGCGCACCCCGAAGAGGAGCGGACCCTGCATGTTCCCTGTGTCATCTTCGACGGCAAGAGCGAAGATTTTGCCACCGAGATGTTCGTGGTCATCAATTCCACACCCACCCGCATCAACAAGAGCCATCTGATCGATCTATACGAGAAGGTCGCTTATGGGACCGACCCCTATAAAAAAGTCGCGGCACAGGTGCTTGCCATGGCGTATGGAAATGATGACAGCCCGTTAAAGTATCGGATCAACCGGCTGGGCGGCAAAAGCGGGCAGGAAAAATGGATCCTTCAAGCCGAGTTGTTCAACGAAATCCATCGATGGCTTATTCGCAACTGGAAAGAGATCCCCGACATGCGGAGCGGCCGCAGCATCGCCGGGGAATGCTACGGGATGCTGCGCGATTTTATCCGCGCCGCGCAGCGCGTGTGGGGAGAGACCTGGGACAATAAAAATTACATGGTCACCCGGCCGGTGACCATCAAAGCCATGGTTCGCGTCTGCTGCGATCTTGCGCGCGGCGACGCCGCATCCGAAGGCCGGGTCGGCAGGTGGGAACGCGCGCTTTCGCCCTGGAAACAGGTGCTTCGCGAATTCAGGTCCGAAGGCTTTTATGAACGCTTTGCGGCCAAGGGGCAGGTGGAGCGCGTGCGCAGTATCCATGTGTATCTTGACAAACTAATCGGTTTGTCAAGCCATGCGGAAAAGGCGGATGCGGATGATTAGCGGCTACTCGACATCCAGGATCCGCGATAAATCAGACAAACGGTGAAGCAGGCGGTCCTGGATGAAATTTGATCCATGGATCATGCGATAAAGCCCGGTTTGCGCAAGTCGGAATGCATAAAGGGCCAGAAGGAATTCCTGCCGTTCCATGTCCGGCTCCTGGGGCAGGGGACAGTGCCGGGCGTAATAATCCACGATTGCCAGGGCAATGCCCACGCGCGGTTCGATGCGGCGCACAACTTCGAGTTGTACATTGAATGCCGCATCCACAAGGTTGACCCATTCTTCGAATTTCATCGCCTCTTTCAACTCTTTCCGCGAAAGATACTCATGGACCGAAAGCTGGTCCATGACTTTCATTTCCAGAATGGCATCGTTGTATTTCTGCGCCCGGAACGATTCCAGGGCGGCCTCGATATTTTTGCGCATGGGATGCTTTGGCGCCCTGGCAAGGCGGATGGTGCGCGGATTGAGGATTTCCACTCCTGCCCGCGCAAGGTGGGCGTCCGGGTGTGAAATGGCCTTATATGCATCGCCATCCTCATCAATAAAGAGCGCTGCGGCCGCCACCAGACTGTGTTTGACCGTGGTGTTGGCGGTACGTCGCGTGATGGCAAGCACCGGCTCAATACTCACGAAATCGCCGATCCTTCCCAGCGCGTGCGCGCAGGCGAGACGCACGGCATTGCGCTGCGTGGTGTCCATGAGCGCCAGAAGCGGGGCCACTGCCTGCCGCGATTCAATATCGCCCAGCGCGCAGGCGGCGCAATACTGCAGATGTTCATCATCGCCTGCCATTTTATCGATAAGCAGCGGCACGGCCCGATGGTCGCCGATCCTGCCCAGGGCCAAAACGGCTTCGCCCTGAATGTCTTCGAGAGGGTCTTCCAAGACGCCCATCAACGGATCCAGCGCCCCTGCGTCGCCGATGTCTCCCAGGGCGCGCACGGCCTCGCGGCGCACGCGCGGGTCCAGGTCCCGTATGGAGGCGATAAGGTCGGGCAGGGCGGCGCTGCTTTTCATACGCGAAAGCGCGGCGATGGAATCCACTTTTTCATCGGCCGATTTTTTTTCGAAGTAGAGGTTGGTAAAGAGTTTGAACGGATTGGCAAGGATGAAATGACGCATTAAAAGGCCCATGCTGCGGCCGGCGCCCACGGGCATGGCCTTGACAAAAACAAGCGGCACCAGCCGCAGCACGGTCGACAGGGCGATCACCAAAAGCACCGGGCTGAGCATGAGGAATGAAATGTTGACTTTAGGGAAAATCGTGGCCAGATACCCGCCGATCATGGGCGAAAAGCCCACGATGGTCCCCACCACGGCCTCGTAGACCGCGATATAGCTGGGTTTGTCTTTTGCGGGGAGAATGCCCAGAAGGATGTTGAAGGAAATGAGCCCGGCGCCGGTATCGAAAAATCCTGACAGCGCGAAAATAAAGATCATCAGCCATTCGATGTTATCGGGCGTGACCAGAAGCCAGCCGAACGCCGTCATGCAGGAGCCGATCAGAGCAAAGAGCAGCGTGGAACGGTTGCCTGCGCGGTCGCCCAGCGTTCCCCAATAGGGCTGCGATATGGTGCTGACGATGCCGCCAACGATCCCCCACAGCGTGATTTTGGCGAGGCTGATATGCAGATTTTCCAGCATGTAAACGTTATAAAAAGGGCCGGCCATGCCGGTGGTAAACCCCCACACAATCTGAAAAAAGAGGAAGTTGCGAAACCCTCTGGAGCCGTAGATTCCGGACCATAATTCGCGGATGGAAAGCCGCTTTTCGCTCACAGCAAGCGTCGGATCGGGCTGCCGCATGGCGAATATCAGGGCCAGAAGAGCAAGAACAACGCCGCCGGCATATACCAGCGTATAGCCGAACAGCGTTTTATGAATGTCGAGGAACCAGCCCAGCAGGTACGACGCACCCATCCACAGGCCGCCGCAGATCATGTTGCGCCGGCCGAAAAACGCGCCGCGTTTTTCCTCGGGGATGATGTCCGACATCCAGGACATCCAGGCCACATTGTTGAAAATGCCGAAAAACTGCGAGATAAACACTATGCAGATGAGGACCCACGGTCGGACCTGCGCCGGCATCTGAGCAGCGAAGAAGGGAATGATCAGCAGCGCGAAGTAGACGATGCGATGGATGCAGACGACCAGCAAATAATACGGCTTGCGGCGGCCGGCTTTTTCAAGAAGCCGCGCGGCAGGCAGATATACCACCGACATCAGCGGACCCAGCGCGGCGATCAGGCCGATTTGGAACGCGTTGGCCCCGATCATAAGAGCAAAGCCGGTTAAAAAAACATTGCCGGGCCAGGTGAGTCCGTAAAAGGCCTGCGCCAGGATGCCGTCCCACATGGACATGCGCATGCCGTGTTTGATTTCGGGAGGGGAAAGCCTGACTGATGGATTTGCGGGATTCGGCATGGATCAAAGGGTCGGTGCAGCGCCCGGCAGGGGCCACGGCTATGGTTCGCTTCTGCGCGAATAATGCGTATCCGGCAACTCGCGCAGCCTGAAAGCACTCTGTTCGGATGTGATGTCGCGCTGCGGCTGTGCCAGCATTTCGTAGCCGACCATGAATTTCTTTACCGTGGCCGACCGCAGCAGCGGCGGATAAAAGTGCGCATGGAAATGCCATTCGTCATGCGGCGCGCCATCGGTAGGCCGCTGATGAATGCCCATGGAATACGGGAATGACGCACAGAACAGGTTATCATACCGCGTGCACAACCGGCGCAAAGCATCAGCAAAAGCGCGCCGCTCGGCCGCATCGAGCTGATCGATGCCGGTAACGTGCCGTTTGGGCAGCAGCATGGTTTCGAACGGCCAAACGGCCCAGAACGGCACGATTGCCGCACAATGGTCGTTTTCAAAAACGAGGCGCTCCACTCTGTCAATTTCCAGCCGCACATAATCGCACAGAAGGCACGAGCCCGTGCGCGCGGCATAGTCGTGCTGCCGCTCCTGCTCCGCTGCCGGAAGCATGGGAACGGTCTGGTTGGCCCAGATCTGGCAGTGCGGGTGCGGATTGGAGCAGCCCATGATCTCGCCGCGGTTTTCAAAAATTTGAACGTAGTTGATATGCTCGAGCGCGCCAAGTTCGCGATACTCGTCGGCCCACACCTGCACCACGCGCCCGATATCATCCGTTTCCATGAGCGCCAGGGTACAATCGTGACGCGGCGAAAAGCAGATCACGCGGCAAAGGCCCCGTTCGTTGCGGGCTATGAGAAGATCGCTGTCGTTGACCGTCTCGACCGGCGTATCGGCAAGGAGGGCCGCATAATCGTTATCGAACGCATAGGTTGACGCATACGCAGGATTCCGTTCTCCATTGGCGCGTGTGTTGCCAGGGCAGAGATAGCATGATGGATCGTAGGCGGGCATTCCCGGCTTCTGGGCCGTTTCCAGTTTACCCTGCCACGGGCGCAGGGTACGGTGCGGCGAGACCAGTATCCATTCTCCCGTGAGAGGATTGTAACGGCGATGCGGATGAAATGAGAGGTTCATAACAACGTTTGTCGATGACCCTTCCCGGAAAAACACCGGATCAATTGCTCATGCAGCAACGAAATCCCGTCTGCGGCTTGGCATCGCCACTGCCTCCCGGCGCCACGGTCTGGCACTTGGACATGGGTCCGCCCATGGCGGCCGGTTTTCTGTCTGATGTCAAGACCCACTCGAACACATTGCCCGACATATCGTAGACGCCGAATTTGGATATGCATTTTGACCGCAATCCCGAGGTTTCTGTCCTGCTGCCGCCGGCATTGCACTTATCTTCATCAAACTGCCAGCCGTAGGGATAGGTATATCCCTCCAGACCGCCGCAGGCATAGGTCCACTCCTGCGCGGTGCAGAGGCGCTTGCCCTGGGACGCGCACAGCGCGCTTGCGTCGGCATACGGGACATTGGATCTGGGCTGGGCTCCGGCCTGATTGGGATATTCGTATCTGTCAATGCATATCTTAAAGAACGGCTGGTTCTTTTTGCCCGGCATGGGCGGCACGTCGACCAGGATCATGCCCTGGGGGCAGAAGAGCGCTTTGCCATAGCGCTCGATATCGGAAAAGGCGTCGAGTGTATCGTGGATAATGCGACGGTTGATTTGCGAATAATAATATTTCGTCTGCGTTCCCGCCGTTGTTTTAAAGGTCACCATCTGTCCATTGTCGTCGATGATATCACCGGTCACCACGATATCGGCCAGGGCATGGCCGTATTCGTCGGTCTTGGGGTTCTTGAGATAAAGCGTATCGAAATTGATGCGCGGCGCAGGCGGCTTTTGCGTTGCCGTGGTATCGGGCTTTGCGGCCGGCGCGGTTGCGATCTGCCTGATCGCGGATGCGTTGATGGGAATCACCGAACCATCAACGTTGATTTTAAGGGTCTGGTCTTCAATCGACGCCACTGTCCCGACAAATTTTGATCCGCTGTTCAACGTCACTTCCAGATTGATGCCCGCAGGGGCCTGGCGCGACAGCTCTCCGAACGTAAGTATTTTCGATTCAGCATCGGCACCCGGCGATCCGGATTGTTTTGGCTGGAGCTTCTTGGGTATCTCTATCAATTCATGTTCCACCACCATCACCTTTTTAAATTTAACCGCCTCGCCTTTGTCGGTATCGAGGACAAGACTTGTGTCGTCGATGGATTCCACGACGCCCACGAATTCATCTCCTGTGGAAAGAACCATGCGGTATTTGGCTTTGAGCATGATGTCGGAAAGCTGGTTGTCCGACGAAGCCGGCGCGGACGATCCTGCCATCGTTCCCATATCGGTACCGGCGTCTGAGGAGGCGGCGGCCGTCGATGCGGCCACGACGCCGCCGGTGGCGGCAAACCACTGCTGCCATGCACGCTGGTCCGGGCCCGCGTCCTGGCCGGTGATTTTCGACAGCGCGCACTGCGCGGCATTCAGGCCCAGGATGATATAGATATTGGCCGTGGCCCCGATGATCTTCCCTTTGCTCATTTTTTTCTCCAGCACCTCCTCGGTATGCGAAGCGGTCACGAAATTTTCGCATTTGGAAAGCGTGTTATATTCGAGCAGCGGCGAAGTGATGACGAATTTGTTCTTTTCATTGACCATATAGGTCATGATCCAATCCTCAAACGTGCCCTGTCCCGGCTGGTATTGGACGCCCATGAGGGCCACGACATGCTCGGCGCGCGGAAACCTGTCGATCAGCGTCTGTACGGCGCTGCGCGCATCGTAGCCTTTGTCGCCCAGCAGTATGGCGGCGCGCAGGCTTTTCATGGCCATGGTCTTATCGGACCCGATGTCGCCATAGACCGGAGCGGAGGATGTGTGTGATTGGTAGAAGTTCGCGGCCTCCGCTGAGCGATAGAGCGACGGGCCGTTTTTGACATTGTCAATAAGGCGCTGGATCTCGGCGTCCTGCGCGAATGCGGCGGCGCCGGCAACGACAATAACTGCCATTGCAAGGCGCGCAGCGATGCGGGTTCTGGTATAGCTGGCCATGGATGGGATTCCCCTTTCGGCTGGAAAATAGCTAAAATACGAAGGCGCTGCGAAATGTTCCAAATCGGCCGGCTGTTTTTAATCCCCGGTGCGAACTATTTTATTCCCATGAAAAAAAGCGATCCTAAAATCTGGTGCTTCACCACCTACTTTGCCGAGGGGCTTCCGTTTGGCATCATACGGATGCTTTCATCGGTCCTCTTCACCGACGTGGGCATGTCGGAACGCAACCTCGGCTATCTTAATTACCTCGGCA
>Ga0315279_10002101_pt1 | contig 30902 bp, 23 predicted proteins | sample YL17G06_20_MG_FD_203694 | JGI IMG/M metagenome (GOLD analysis project Ga0315279, IMG submission 203694) | Sediment microbial communities from Yellowstone Lake, YNP, Wyoming, USA - YL17G06_20 | ecosystem: Environmental > Aquatic > Freshwater > Lake > Sediment | place: USA: Wyoming | collected...
AGATTAAGATGGATTCCCGTTTTCACGGGAATGACAAACCCCGTAGAATGTCATTCCCGTCCCCATGAAAATGGGAATCCAGAGAAGGCTATCTAGCTTATTACCCGATTATTTATTTAACCTTCATAAGTCGTGAGCTTCTAGGGATTTTATACCCAAGCGATCTAATCCAAGCGCTAGTATGTTATTACGCAAGTAAGTATAGCACAAAAGCGTTATAAAGTAAATGAATATCTGCATTTAGGAAAAATGCAGATATTCATTCAACGTATAAAGAGCGTTGGCTTTCTGATTCAGGGGATCGTAAAAGAAATATCTAGGTTCTGTCATATTGAGAAATCTGAAACCTTACTTTTGGAAGTCTGAAGCCTTCCACTACAAAGGAGTTTGATCATGGTTAAGTGTGCTCTCATCAGCGGTAAAGGTATGGGTATCATGCACGGCAAAAACTTTAATAACCATCCTGATGCTAAGGTTGTCGCTGTGTGCGATATGGACCCCGGTTTGCTTGAAAATGCAAAAAAAGAATTCCCCGGAGTTCCGGGATATTCAACTCTCGAAGATTTGCTTGCTAACTGTGACGCAGAATTGATGCTCCTGATTGTTAATGAGACTCGACGTATCCCGCCACTCCGACAGCTTATAAAGGCTGGTCGAAATGTATTCACAGAAAAACCGCTTTGTGGATTAGAAGGGCAATATAGAGTCAGAGAAGAAGACGCAACAATTGCCGCACCTGCCATAAAAGAATGGCGCGCTTCTAGCGTGAAGTTTGGCATTGACTTTAACTATCGTTTCATGACCCATTTCCGTAAATTGCACGAAGATGTAATGGAAGGTCGTCTTGGCAAAATCTGTATGGTAAGAGCAAGGGCGCATTTCAATTGCTGGTCTCACGTCATTGATCAGGTTCTATGGTCAATGGGATTACCTGAATGGGTTAGAGTATTGGGACATCCTAGTGAGCCGGGTGGTTGGCAGAGAATGATCCAGATGAAATGGGCTAATGGTGTAATCGGTTCTCTCGATGGATCAAATACTTGGGGTTGGGATGAACATCCTCTCCGTGTCAAGATAGTAGGCGATAAATGTCATGCCGAAGCTAGAGGACTTGACGGTTGGTATCGTCGTTGCCAAGCTAATACATGGCCAGATAAAGAAGAAGAACTATGGACAGTTGAATCTGGTAAAAGCGAGATGAGTGACTCTTTCCCACGTATGGCTGATGGAGTAATCAAAGCTGTGCAGGGAAACAAATCGTTCCCGGCTGATGGCGAAGCGGCGTGGAATGAGATTCTATTCGAGGCGGCTGTGCATTGTTCTGCAATGAATGACGGTGCCAAAGTGATAATCGCTGAAGTTGAAAAAAAAGCCATGAAGGGCTAATATCCAATATGGAGTGCTGAAGCTTGCTTCGGCAGTGCGAAGGCAAGCCTATGCACTCCAAAAAAATCATTATTAGAAATAAGAAGCCCGGACGAGGTATTAGATTATGAGAACTGAAAAAAATTTGATTCAGTGAAAATGATGCGTGAGATCAGAGACAAGTTAAGTAAGGAACTTGTTAATATGAGCTATGAAGAACAAAAGAAGTATATAAAAGAAAGGATAAAAAACAAAACGAAAACTAAACAATACGTTTCTGTTTAAATGGTATATAAAATGAAAATAATATTTATACTTGCGATTATTTTTATACTAGCATTTTCAATCACGGTGTTTTCACAGCAAAAGGAGGTAAAAGTGTTAAAAGAAGATATTATCAAGACGTCTGCTGGAGATTTGAAAATCACTCTTATCGGTCATGGAACATTGATGTTTAGCTTTGGAGATAAAATTATTCACATTGATCCATGGTCAAACTTAGCTGATTATTCCAAATTACCAAAAGCTGATATTATACTCGTAACGCATGAGCATCAGGATCACCTTGATCCATCCGCTATAAAAGTTATCAGCACGGATAAAACTGTAATAATCCTGACGGAAAAGTGTTTGCCGAAAGTCAAAGGTACAGTAATGAAGAATAGTGACGTTAAAACTATCGCAGGTCTGAAGATAGAGGCTGTTCCGGCTTATAATATTGTAAACAAAAGACCTGACGGGAACCCATTCCACCCAAAAGGCGATGGTAACGGTTACGTGATCACATTCGGTGACAAAAGAATTTACGTGGCAGGTGATACTGAAAAGATACCAGAGATGAAGGCACTTAAAGATATAGACGTTGCCTTTTTGCCTATGAATCTTCCCTACACAATGACTCCCGAAATGGTAGCAGATGCGATAAAAGTATTTAAACCAAAGATAGTATACCCATACCATTTTGGAAAAACCGATACTTCCCTGCTTACAAAACTATTAGCTAACGAAAAATGGATTGAGGTACGTATACGAAATATGGAATGATAAATTGTTTGTGTAAATTATATTAAGCTGTTACCATAATTCATAATATCATTGACGAATCAGAATCATCATCTTTTGGTGATAATCCGAATTCTTTTATTTTTCTATATATGGTTGCTCTCGATATGCCCATGATTTTGGATGCTTGGCTGTAATTCCATGAGAAGTTTTCGAGCATCTGAATCATATATGCCTTCTCAATCTCTTGAAGAGACATCTGCTTTTTTTCATCAGATTGTTTTTTATTGTCAATATTCAAAATCTCATCTGGAAACGATTCAGGTACAATTGTATCTTTATCCGTAAATGCAACAGTGTGACGTATAACGCTTTGCAATTCCCTTACATTTCCGGGCCAATCGTATTGCATTAATAAAGCCAGAGCTTGTTGAGATATATTATTTATTTTTTTCCCTAATCTACCAGAATACGTTCGCAGGAAATGTTCTGCCAAAAGTGGTATATCATCTTTTCGTTCCCTGAGCGGTGGTATGTTTATCTCTACTACATGAATACGATAGTATAGGTCTTCTCTGAACTCTTTTTCTTCAATAGCTTTCAACAGATTTTTATTTGTAGCGGTTATGAGTCTGACGTCAATGTGAATAGAAGTATTTTCTCCAACCCGACGAATTTCACCATCTTCCAAAAATCTTAAAAGTTTGAGTTGGGTCGCAAGAGAAGCATCACCGATTTCATCCAGAAAAATCGTTCCTTTGTGGGCAGACTCAAACAGACCTTTCTTGTTTTCGTTAGCATCAGTAAATGCACCTTTTATATGCCCAAAGAATTCGCTTTCCTGAAGACTTTCTGGAGTGCTAGAGCAATTTATGGAAACAAATGGATTATTACAACGAGGACTGTTAGCATGTATAGTTCGAGCGACTAAATCTTTACCAGTTCCAGTTTCACCTGTTATAAGAACCGTAGTATCAAAACGACAGACTTTTTCAATTAGCGCAAACACCTTATAAATAGCGGGAGTAGAGCCTATCAGACTAGAGAATTTCTGTCTTTCTCTTGCATGTGTTTGAAGAACTTTCATTCCGATGGTAATCTCTCTTTTTTCCAAAGCTCTGTCTATTAGCAACTTTAACTCATCAAAGTTAGGAGGCTTTGTTATAAAATCATAAGCTCCCGATCGCATAGCTTGAATAGCAATGGATATTGTACCATGACCTGTTATCATGATTACTTCTGTTTCGGGAGATATATCTTTGATGGCTTTTAGAACAGCCATCCCATCTATCTCTTCCATTATCAGATCAACGATCGCTACGTCAAATATATTATCTTGTAGCAATTCGACTGCTTTCTCACCAGATTCTGCAAGGGCAATTTGATGCTGATCCTTCTCCAGAAAATCCTTTAAAGCATTTCTTATAGCCTCGTTATCATCAGTGACGAGAATATTAGCCATTATGAATCACCTTAACTTTCAGTAGGTGTATTATTCATCTTGAACCTTAATTGAGGGTCTTCCATAGTAACTTTTGTCACAGCTGGAACTGAATGAACAAGCCATACGTTTCCACCAATAACAGAGCCTTTGCCTATTACTGTATCTCCACCTAGAATCGTAGCGGCGGCATATATAGTGACATCATCTTCAATGGTAGGGTGTCGCTTTCTTCCTCTTATGAGCGCACCTGTACCATCCTTTGGAAAACTAAGTGCGCCAAGAGTTACACCTTGATATATTTTAACTCGATCGCCGATCTCACAAGTTTCTCCAATAACAACACCTGTTCCATGATCGATGAAAAAGCTTCTGCCTATTTTTGCTCCGGGGTGTATGTCAATTCCTGTTATTCCGTGAGCGTATTCAGTCATAATTCTTGGGATTAATGGAATACCTTGAATATAAAGCTCATGAGCGATTCTATAAGTTGTTATCGCCATTACACCCGGATAGCTAAAGATTATCTCATCCAGATTTTTTGCGGCAGGATCACCATCATAAGCGGCTTGAACATCATCAGCGAGCATCTCTCTGATTTTTGGTATTTTCTCAAGGAACTCTATGGTATATTGGCTGACTCTATCAACACATTCAACGCATATATGCCCGGTTTCTCTACATTCATGTCTGAAACTTTTTGAGATTTCTGTGCTTAAACTGGAAAATAGCTGATCCAATTTACTACCTATAAAATAAACAACGTTTTCCCAGCACAATCCAGAAGTGCCATAATAACCCGGAAACAGTATCTCACGAATAAGCTCAAGAATATCAATGATTTCCTGTTTATTAGGGAGTGGACTTTCCCCGATGTTACGGGTTATTGTTGTTTGCTCGTAGCTTTCATAGATATTATCTACAATAAGTGGTAGTTTACCTCGTAATGAGCATTTAAGTTGTGGTGCGCATTTATCGCTATCTAACAGTTTCATAGCTACTCCTAATCTTCAATCTTCAATCGTATTATATGATCTTTGATATTATCTGCTCCATGTCACTGATAGTTAAATTACGTGGATTATTGACAAGGGACAACGGGGCATTAAACATAGCATTTTCAATGAGTTTTGGTCTGTCAATCTCATGAGATCGTGTCTTAAGGTCTAACGGCATATCGAATTTTTTTAGATAATTCTTTACCTGTTCAATAAATATATCAACTATTTCATCACTATTGTTTATTCCTTCAACCATTCCGAGTTCTCTGGCAAGTCTGACGTACCTATCTGCGGCTTCAGAACGATTATACTCAAGGAAAATTGGAGTTGCAATAGCTACACCTACCCCATGAGGAACTCCCAGATGCGCCCCAAGTGCTTGAGAGACAGCATGAACCCCGATAACACCGGATTGAGCAAGCATCATACCAGCTACCGTGCTACCCCAAGCCATATTTGCCCTTGCAAGCATGTTACTACCATCAGCGTATGCTATGGGGAGATTCTCCCAGATCAACTTTACTGCTTCGGGAGCAAGCCGCTCAACGTAAGGTGTTGCTCTCTTTGATATAAAAGCCTCCATTGCATGTCCCATAGCATCTATACCAGTTGATGCGGTTAAAGCAGGGGGCATAGTAGAAGATAATTCCGGATCAATTATAGCGATTCTAGTGAATATTGCTGGATTCACTATTGACCCTTTTGATTTGATCTCCTTTTTTATCAGGACAGCGACTGCTGTTGTCTCACTGCCTGTACCAGAAGTAGTTGGTATGGCTATTACAGGCATTGCAGAATTGAATTTTTTACACTCAGGATTACACGCCATATAATCCCATGCGTCCCCACCGTTTACAGCAACTGCACCTATGGCTTTTGCCGAATCAATAGCACTTCCTCCACCAAGCCCGATTAGTACGTCAATTCCCTCTTTCTTTACAATATCAGCGCCTTTATTTATTATCTCAGTCGAAGGGTCTGGAACGACTTCGGAGTATCTAGTGACAGACAATCCCGATTTTTCGAGATAATCTGCGACCTTTTCAATGATCTCCTCCATACCACGAATATCCTTGTAAGTAATTAATAAAGCCCGTTTTCCATACTGTTCAGCTAACGTCCCAACTTCAGATATCCTTCCTACACCAAAGACAATACGTGTAGGCATAAATACATCAAATTTTCTTATGGAATCCACTATTCAACCCTCCACAAGCGAGTAATAAAGTTTCTGAGTTTAATATGTTAGCTATTATATACTTATTTATTGGTTGTGTCAACTAACAGTATTAAAGATTTATCTCAATTTTCCTCTAGCAGATACTTTCCACGTCGTTTCTACACAATCATTTCTTACTACTACGAGTTCATCAAAGAGATTGACCGCAGGGCATACGTGGTTAGGTATGACTTCTAGTTTATCTCCGACTTTGAGTTTCGCTTTTGAAGGGTCAATTTTCAAAACACCGTGTTCTTCGTAAGCCCGAATGAGTTTGACGTCAGGCATACCTTTTATTAGACCGTATACTCCAAAGGCTTGAGCCTTGTCAGAGGTTAGCGATTTCGTTCCTGCATCAATCACTGCCCTATCACCCGTTGGAACACTGATGACTGTGGCAAGTATCGTTAATGCACAATCTTCTTCTTTTGCGACGCCGAGTTTGATCTCGAAATAGTCGTTGAAAACGTAAGTTCCCGGTCGGGTTTCTGTTATACCATTGACAGTACAGGTTATTTTCGCCGATGGTGTTGCGCCGACGCTGATAGTCTCAACTTCAATGCCTGATTTTCGCATCATATCCGCTGTTTCTATCATCATCCGTCCTGATTCCAGCCCAACTTGTCGCACTTCATCAAAACCAGTTACGTTATAAACGTGACCCTCGTGAGTATATATTCCAGAAAGCCTTAGACCGTGCATTTTCACTATCTTCTTGGCTAGCTCAACTGCTGGTTCACCATAAGGAACGCCTGTTCTCTGTAATCCTGTATCTATTTTGATAATTACAGGTATCTTTATCCCTCGTTTAAAAGCGGAATCTGATATGGGTTGCGCAACTTCAACACTATCCACACCTACGCTGATTTTTGCTTTTTCAGAGAGTTTCAAAAGCCTTTGGATTTTTTCGTCACCAACTATCTGATTGGCAATAAATATATCATCTACTGCGATGGAATCAATCATCACTTCAACCTCGCCTAGCTTGGCACAGGTTATGCCATTGGCGCCTGCTTTGAGTTGCATAGATGCAATCTCAGACACTTTATGAGTCTTGATGTGTGGTCGCAGTTTGACACCTGCACTATTGGCAAAATCTGCCATATCGTTTATGTTTTTTTCCATTATATCAAAGTCAACTACTGCAACAGGTGTATCCAGTTCATATTTATACATATCTTATTTCCTTTACGTACTCGGATAAATTGGCTTTCCCTTTTTAAGTTCATTAATCAAGCCCGCCGAACACTATGTTTGCACCAACGCTGATGATACGCCCAGCCTGTGGAACACCACGATAATATATTATGTCCTCTCGATCTAGCGTATATCGCCCATCTATAAACACATTAACCATCCTGTAAAAAGATTTACTAAGACGTAGATATACAAAAATGATGTCCTCTTTTGGATTATCAACCTTAATTGAAGACGGATCTAAAGATTCTTTCTTAAACGGTGTTGGCTGATAGTTCCAGAAGCATCCGCCGATAGTTATTGTTCCGCTCAGTGGTCTGCCAAGATATATTCCAGCATTTGCCATATTTTCGGGATCAAAAAGCTGATTATCAAAGCGCTGGTATTTATAGCTTCCAAAGATGTTAAATGATTTTATCAGATTCAATTCCAATGATGCTTCGCCAACTATGGCTTCGGAAGTCTTGATATTAAGCGGTTCCCATACGTGATCAAAAAGCTGTACCCACGTCATTCTACTTTCTGGACGTGAATAAGAAGCAGTAGCAGTGAGCTTAATACGGGTAATCACGTTAGTATTCAGTAATCCATAAGCTTCCCAGAAATCCTCCGGCTTGAGTGAGTTGTTTACTATGGCAGATTTTGCCCCACTGTATAAATCATCATGATCTGGCAGAATGACCTTTCTTCTGTACCCTGCACCTAACTGAAACGCCTTTGGTCCAAAAACGACCTCAACGTTTGGAATAACGTAAGCTTTATATTTTGAGTCGTATAGACCAGCGGCGTTTAACGTTAGTTTAGCGAAGCTTGCCGGGGTAGCGATATTTGAAACGTCTAATAATACAGATTCTCTTGTTTCAATTGTTTCTGAATTACCTCTGACTGTTTGATCCGTTAGATTCTGTATCTTCAATCTGGTCTTAAAATTGACGTTAAGTCCATCCCGTAATTTTCTCTCCAATTCAGAGAAAACGGATCCAGAGACATAACTGAAATCCTTTTGATTCACATCAGTTAAAGTAGACCAGATACTATTTCCGTTAAGCTCTAGCTTGTTACCGCCTTCTCCCGGTATTTTATATGATATACCGGCTGTATTTCTTATTTGTGTCTGCTCAGTAGCGTTATCTGTCTGGAAAGTCTGCGAATTTCGTTGAGCCATCAGGTTTAAGTTTTGGTTTTGTCTTATCATTGCGTTGATTATACCACCAAGCCTGTCGCTGGATTCGATATAGTCTACGTTCTCGTTGTTTACAATCCCTGTGTAAATATTACGAATCTGTTTAAATGCCAGATGTATAAAAGTGGAGGAGAGATAACCAGTTGAGCGATAAACGCCATCGAGTAATGGGAGCGGCCAATATTTTCCTTCAGGAAAACCGGCAGTTTCTTTCTGGAAATATTCTTTGTTTTTGACTGCACCGATACGAAGTCTTTGATTATGGATAGCAAATCCAGATTCACGGTTATTCCACAAATCAGGATTTTCCTGAATACCAGTCACGACGGTAATCGCTGCTGTATTCCATGCACGGGCAAATGGGATACTCAATTCATAACGATGCCTTGCTTTTATTCTATCCACAACAAGTTGCCCTCTCGGGAATTCTTCTTTTAATACAGGTCGTGCACCTTTGGGAACAAGAATGTTTTTTTCGTCACGAGGGCTCTTTTCCTCAAATGGAACGGGAAAAGCATCAGTAGACATTATAATGAATAAAATAAGCGAGGAGAGCATTAATATGTATTTTCTCATTCTTAAATCCTTATTGCCAAGAAATTTTTCCGTTTAATTTTAGAGGCCACTTTGTAGGATCATCTTTACCATCATAGAGGCTTTTGAATTTCCAACTTTTAATTCTCTTTGTCAGGTCATCTTTTATCTTTGATGAAAGAGAGGCGCTATGAAAGTCAATAGACGAAACCCTTGTCGCTCCGCCTTCCATGTTTAGAGCTACGGTAATCTGCATCGTTTTTGGTATATCAGGTATTTTAGAGTTTTGCCAATCTTCGTATAACTTACGCAGGCTATTGAGATCCTTGTTTATTTCTTCCTGTAAAGCATATCCATAATCACGATTATCTGTTTTATCAGTAGAATTAGTTCTAGCGTTGTTCATATCTTTTCCCAGATCAGCTTTGAATCCATCTTTACTAACAACAGCACGTTTTTCATCTATGGCAGGATTCTTTCTCGGAGAATCTTTGATGTTATCATTACCCCCGGAACCTTTAGTCATAAGGTTGGGATTACTTCTGGGAGCATCAATGCCAGTTCCAACTGTACCGGGTCCACCTTCACCAACACCACTTTTGCCTGTTCCGGTTCCCGTTCCCATTCCACCAGTACCAGTGCCATCTCCAAGACCGATACCCGTTGTTCCTTTTCCACCGCTACCTTTTCCTGATCCAGTTCCTGTTGATAATCCCTGCCCGGGTCCACTTTCACCTTTACCTTTGGTGCCACCGCTTCCACCTCGACCCGGCAAGTCAATCCTTCCCGCTCCTCTACCTGTTTCAGATGCACCATATTGGAACCCGGATATCCCTTTACCACCAGCCCCGATGGTATTACCATTTCCAGCAGGTATCACCGACAAAGGTACAGCCTTATCTGTCTTTAATCCGGTGCCGCCTGTTTTAGTGATAAGGTCCTTATTTACGATACCACCAGCGGAAGTCATGCCGGGTCTGTCTCCGGGATTTCCACGAGTGCCTTTGAGTCCGGGGTCGCCAGAAGTTCCCTGACCGGGCTTCCCTTGTTTTGCCAGTAAAGCTTTTTCCCATGCGGTTAGAGTCTCTTTCTGAGGAACAGATTTCTGTATGATCTCCTGTTTTTCTCTTTTATTTACTGTAACGTTTGCAGTATTTTCAATCTTAGCAGGTTGAATTCTTTCCAGTGGTTTAATCTCAGGAAGTGGCTCCTCTAAAAGTACGGTGTCATAGCTTCTTGACCTGTCGTAAATTATAAAGGGAAAAGGCATCTTGGGCTGAACAACTGCCACAGACGACAGGATAATAGCCATCATTAAATGAAACAATGCAGAACTAGCAAAAATAATATAAGTTGATTTTCTCTTCTTACGATAATCCCTGTGCCTCTTTTCTTCTTTAGCCCTGAGTCTTTCCAGCTTGTTCTTCGGAATCATGCCAATCCCACCTTTTTAAGTTCAGTAATTTCAAGAATTCTTTGAAGTCTTGCGGTAGTTGGGTCATAACCATAGTTTATTTGCCTCAATAATTCCATTGCTATCAAACGCTCTTGCGGAGTTTTTGAAAACCAATAAGCTTTCTCATCTGATTCATCTGACAGTGATGATACAGAAAATGCTTTTTTATCAATTCTGGGAATGCCTGTTACGTTTATGTCCTTTTCCATTGCTATTTTCCACCGTCTGATGTTCCCGTCAACTGAGCGATACCATCCTTTCCTACTACTCGCCATTGTTCGTAGGTACTGTTTTGAAGCCTGTTGAACCATGACCTTGCCTTTTCTGCATCCTTCTGTTGCAAATAACACTTTGCTACTATATAGGCTGACTCCTCCCACAAACCATTGATTGTCTGATACAATGCCCATGTATCCAATGCCTTCGTCTTTGCTTCGCTGACGTTTCCAGAATCCAGATCAACCTTTGCCACGACGTTTTGCATCCCAACAGTAAATTCGTCAGGCATATCTTTTGTCGCTTCATTTTTGAGCCAATTTTCAGCCATACTTTTTGATTCAGCGAGATTTTTCTGATCATAAGTAATAAGAGCCGCAAGGTAATCAGCTTTCAGTTTAAGACTTTCGGGTGTTTTTAGTTGTTGTATACCAGTCTTTGCGTTAGTCGGATCACCCTCTTCGTAGTAACAGCGACTGATCATAAACTGAGACTCTCCGATGAGCGGTATTTCAAGCTTTTCGCCGTCAGTAATGCTATAAAGGTTCTGGGTCTTTTCCGGGAAACTGCTTCTGAGTTTTGTGCCTCGACTTAGCACTTGTTCGTAAATACCTCTTGCTTGAGCAAAGGTCTGCTTTACAAGTGCGGGAGGTTGTGCCTGTCTCTGATTTTGTTTGGCTATCTGGAACATAGATTCTGCGTGCCAGAAAGTTGCTCTCAATAAAAGGTTGCTTATCACTGCAATGTCCAGTTCAGACGAGGTATACTGTCCTGCAATCACTTTGTTGATGATATTATCTATAACGCTTGCACTACTACCGAATTCGTCTGCTGATCTCTGATAACTTTTGTCAAACTTATACATGATTGAGCCTAGCTGGAAGTGTGCAATAGCTTCTGACTCTGTACCGGGGTGTTTTGTTATAATCTCGTTATAAGCGTTCTCTGCGGCAAGTTTTTCCTCACGGTCATTAGTCGTTTGTGCTTTTTCAAAGTGTATCTCTGCAATGCGGAGCAGTGCATTATCTGCAAGCTCACTTGTTGGGTATGTCTTAACCATCAACTGCAAAGATTTTTCTTCGTTGATTTTATCACTCATAAGCCGATAGCATCTTCCGATCTCGTATAGTGCATCATCGGCGTATTCACTTTCGGGATAGTTTTGCAATAATTTAGTGTATTCATCTATCGCTTTGACATAATTCTTATCGTCATAAGTCCCAAGTGAATACGTGCAAAAGCCAATCTCAAACTGAGCATCATCAACCCTTGAGTTGCTGGGGGATCGTTTGATGAGTTCTCTGTAATCAGTTATCGCCTGCTTGAGATTAGACACGACCTCCTGTTCTCCCGTTCCCATTCTTGCCAGTAAATATCCTCTCCAGAACAGAGCGTTGCCAATAGGTTGATCCAGACCCTCATTCTTACTATATTTGGTTAGCAAAGCATTAAATTCTTGTATTGCTTCTTTGTTTCGATCCTGTTTGAAGAGTGATAATCCAAGATTTACCATTGCCTCCGGCTCATTTGGAGAATTTGGGTATTTCGTAATAATTTCCTGATAAGCTTTTTCTGAGTCAGTGTATCTTTGCATATCAAAAAGGCTATCCGCTCTGCGCATGAGTAAGTCAAGCTCAATATCTGGTATTCGACTTAGGGATAATTCACGCTTGAGTTCATCCCACGAAGCTAAAGAACCGTTGACGTCACCCTTTTTCTCTTTCGACAGAGCTATTTCAGCAATACCTCTAAGTCTCCATTTCTGGTACGCAGGGGTAATGCTCTGAAAAGTACGTATGGCATCATCCCATTTCTCTAATTTTTCGTATCCTCTGCCCATCATGAAGATAGATTCGCCATAGTACCCGTCGAGTTCCTTTGCCATTTGGGTATCTTTGCCTTCCTTCTTCCAAAATTTCTCAATGTTTTTATTTGAATCTTCAAAGGAACTGTTAGATTGTTCATAGAGGCTATTTGCTCTTTTCATTAACTCAGGAGATGCTTGTATGTCAACTTCCGAAGCTTGAGAGAAATAAGACCATCCAAGCCAATATTGTGCAATAGACATCAGATCAAATTTATTCAGCGATTTCGCTACTCTCATAGCTTTATCAAAATTCTCAATAGCTGCGCTGAATTGTCTTGCATTGAAAGCATAATCTCCGATCTCAAGTGCAGAATCAACCTCGTATCTTGTGTTTGGATAATTAGCAATAATTGTTCTAAAATCATCCAGTGCCTTATCCATTTGCCCAAGCTGTTTTTCGCATCGAGCTTTTTCCAGTAAAGCTGTTTTTGGCAGATCTATACTCGCAGGATCGGTTATGTATTCCTGCACCGATACTACACGCCCATAAACTTGACAGGCTTTTTCAAGATACTTAGTTTTGTCTGCATCATTGGTTGCAGTTTCAGCCATTATCTTATAAACGTCACCTTCGTAGAACATAGCCTTACTGCTTAATTCGCTTTGCGATAATTCAGTCTCAAACTTAGATAGCAATCTGAGTGCTTCCTGATATTTTCCCATTTGAAACGTGGCGTCTGCTTTTGCATAGATCAGTTTTGCATATTCAGGTGATTTTGTATCAATAAACTGTAATCCCTTATCGTACCATCCAACTGCGTTTCCATATTCAGCTTGAGTGAATGAAATATCACCAGCCTCACCAGCCAACTGCACTATTTGTTCAGATAGAACCATGAAGTGCTTTTCCATTTCTTCGTACAAAGAAGCATTTGCCTTGAGCGTGTCCTGAAGTTGTTCAAACTTATTTTTGAAGGTGAAAAGGTCATCATAAGCTTGATTATATTTATCGGTGGCTTCTTTAAGCTTTTTCTCTAACCTGAACTTTTTTCCCTGCTCTATTCTGCTTGAAGCCCTGCCGTAGTAGGAGTTGACTATGTAAGGAACTGCTTTGGTATTGGTGAGATCAGCATTCTGAATTATAAGGCTGAATTTATTTTCTGCCGCTTCGTATTCGTCTTCGTTAAGCAATGTTACCGCTATTGTATAATCTCGGTCAGGAATACTGCCCTGTCCTTGTGACATGCTAACTAAAGCCAGGGTTCCGATAGATAATAACGTGAATAATAATAACCTTTTCATCGCTTCCTCCTCTATTTCAGCATTGGTTCGAGTTATATTGTTTTCAAAATAATAGTCATCTTATATTGAACGAATAGTTAAAAATCGCTTATTTATTCTTTGCGACTTAAACTATAACGTAAGAAGGTATAATTTGGCTTATCTTTTTCTTTGGATAATACGAGTTTTTCACTTATAGAAATAAAAATAAAACACGGGGACACAGAGGCACGGAGAGGAGTGATGAAAGCGGAAGGATGATGGATGAAAAAAAGAAACAAGTATTACAGTTTCATCCTTCATACTTTCTAAGTTCTCTCCGTGTTTTTTCCATAATATTTCGGCAAGGGGACACCTGCATTCATGCGGGTGGTGAATTGCCTCTCCTTATTTCGTTGACTTTTGCATAACTAAATGCTATAATCAACAGTAATACAGTACCAGTCGTTCTTTGAAAACTGAATTATGGGTTGCATACAGAACTCGTTGTATGCGTGAAAAATTCAACGCTCAAATAAAACACACCGTAGGGCTGGGATACAGCCTTTGTAGCGTAACGTAAGCACTGGCTATGCGTGCTGCAAGAAGCCTCCGCATTTATGCGGGGGAGTTATCACAATGTGATTATGCCCAAACTCCCGGTATCTTCTCTCCGCACCACTTACATTTTCCATTGATAAGGTTCATCTGTCGTACAAGATATACCCGTTTGATAACCTCTTTCTTGCATTTTGGACAGTAAGTGTTTTCTCCGGGATTACCCGCTAGATTTCCTACGTACACGTAGCGAAGACCGATATCCATTGCCATCTGCCTTGCTGTGTTAAGTCTATCAACGCTTGTCGGTGGAAGTTTAAGCTGATAATTTGGGGCAAACCTTGAGAAATGAATGGGGACGTCAGGTCCCATATTATCGTAAACCCATCTTGCAGTATCTCTTAATTCGGCATCTGTATCATTTAAAGTTGGCACTACGAGATAGACGATCTCACACCAGACACCTGAAGCCTTTATCGTTTTGAGCGTATTCAGAACTGGTTTTAGTTCCGCACTGCATATCTTGTTATAAAATTCGTTACGAGAAGATTTCAAATCAATCTTGATGGCATCAACATTTTTGCAGAGCAATTTCAATGGTTCGGGATTGATGAATCCTGCTGATACTACAACGCTTCTAAGCCCGGATTTCTTAGCAAGCTTTGCAGTGTCAAGCATGTATTCATAGAATACAGTTGGCTCAGAGTAAGTATATGCAATGGTTTTGCACTCGAATTGCTTTGCTTCTGAAACTACGTTTGTTGGAGGTAAACGGTAGTTTTTTGTATCTTCTGGTCGGGATTGTGATATTTCCCAATTCTGGCAGAATTTACAGTTCAGATTGCATCCTGCCGTAGCAATGGAATAGGCCATTGTACCCGGCATAAAATGAAAGAATGGCTTTTTCTCAATCGGATCAGGATTAATTGAGCATGGATTGCCATAGACTAAGGAATAGTAAATTCCATCCCTATTTTCTCTGACTCCGCACCAGCCTCTTTCTCGATCTCCTATCTCACATTCTTTCGGACAAAGCCTGCACTTAATCTCCTTCTCTGGCAATTTATCGTAAAACATCGCTTCTTTTTCAAAGAATATGTGATCATCTGTGCTTGATTTCTTTTTGTTTTGGGTAGTATTGGCAAGCAGTGCAGGATTTGATCCTTTACGAAAAACATCTCCTGACAGAAGCCTTGCGCATGCCCCTGTTGCTACAATAGTTTTTATAAATTCTCTTCTTGTGAAATCCATTTTATTGAACACCCCCTAAAGAGGTATAAATACTTGATAGTGCTATGCATGCAATGCTTTATTATATATCAGCAAGTCACTAATACTTGTAGTCCGTTTCTTTAAACTCAATTTTGTCCTCCTTACATTTTTTCACAAACAACTATGAATTCTTGCGTCATTGTATTCTTTTTTGCGCCAGCGACGTTTGTAGGAGAATTCTGTAAGGGCATGGATTTATTTCCTAATAATCGTTCATAAGTAAATAAATGCTTAAAGCTATTTTCCTCAAATTTCTCGGCAATGAACTGATCTGTTGGCAGTTGAATACCTTTTACTGTCCTATTTCCTACTACATAGATTACTATGCCACCTTTATTTAAACTCGTTGCAACTTCTTTTATTGAGGCGTCTAAGTCAATATAATATGATGATACCTCTAATGCCCTTTTCTTTGACTCCTTATCAATGGTATCTATATAATCTTTAATTAGTCCCTTTTTGTAATTATACCTGACTGTTTTACCGCCCATGAGCATGCCGTCTATTCTTCTTGCATGTCTTATTCCTAACCATTCATTTGAAAACATTGAGAACTGTCCATAAGCTACTGTTGTTTTACTGTCTCCATAAGGTGGACTTGTCAACACCACATCATAATAATTGTCTTTTTTCTGGAATTTTTTATAATCAAGCTCAACACTTGCTCCATCTAATTGCGGGTAATAATATTCCTCGTAGTCATTAATAACCCTATTAAGTTTTTGGAAATATATACCAAAAACGTCCGGGTTAAATTTTAATATGTTCTCTGGTTTCATTCGATAAAGCTTAAACTCTTCATTGCGTGTATATGAACATTCTCGAACTGTCTCAGAGAATGCTAGTAGAAAAAGCCTTTTTATGTCTTCATTCTGGAATTGATCAATAAATTGCTTCAGAATAGCCAAGTTTAATGAAATCTCTTTTGAGAACCAGTAATTGATATTAAAAAATACTGGTGTTCTAATGCTGTTTATATTTTCCTCTTTTTTTACAAATTCATAGACTGAATTTCTGAGTTCCGGGCGTAGCATTTTAGTCAGGTCTAAATCAATTTTCGTGAATTTCGCTTTACAGATAAGTATGGCAAGAGGGTTAATATCAAACCCGTGCATCTCACTTAAACCTCTATCCAATCCTGCGGTAAATGACGACCCCGAACCACAATAAGGATCAAGTAATTTGCCTCCTTTAATTCCAAGTTCCTTAAATAGCTCTATGCCTATCTGTGGAAGCATTGTGGCAGGATATTTATGCAGATTGGGATATGTGCTTGAGTATGATTCTCCTGCAAAGTCATATTTTTGATTCCTTGTTACAGAATACATTTTCTACCTCAAATCATAAATCAATAATTTCATTGAATAAAAAAGGAAGCTTGTTTTCATAAGTTCTAAAACCAGTACCGTGATTTCTTGCCATTGTAACTTTATCATGCAATCTCAAATCAACCTCAAATCAACCAAGATATTTTCAGCCCTAAATTGATTAGATAGGAGTTCAGCAGACGTCCCTTTCATTAACTGCGCCCTATAAAAATAGAAATACTCTCTGCCATCTCTTTCTTCCATAAATGCAGAGACAAAAAGCATAGCAGGTATTTTCTGGATAAACCTATTTGCTAAGATACGAATATTCCAAACGGCTACGACTTCTCCTGAAATATGCCTGACCGAAACATCATCATTAGTGACATAAAGGAAAAGTCCTGCACTATTTGGTTTTAATGACATTGTATAGTAAAGCCCTTGCCTGGCATTTTTATCAAAGCTACCATATTTCTTAATTGCTTCTAGCGGAGGAATTTTCCATGCTTTTCTGTTAAAAGTGAAAAGCGTAATCATATTATTAACGCTTCCTCTATGTGCTTTGATTTCTACTTCTTCTATATCTGGTAAAGCAATGTTATTTTCATCTATACCAAGATAAGTCTCCAAAGTATGCCCTATTCCTGTTGGACCTCTTCTTGTCGAAGGAACAAATCCCTTCACTTTTAGCTCATTAAATTTCTGTTTGAATTCTTCTAAGTTCATCAAATACTCCTGATGAAAACAGGTCTATGAGTCTATTAAGTCAATGGATTTAAAACCTATAGACATAAGGACTCATTGATCTATAGACTTTTTTTCACATTCGTGTAATTCGTGATTTATTTTCTTTTATACATCCAATCTGCCAATAATCACAAATCTATATCAGGTGGAAGATTACCTGTGCTGACCAATTCTATCATTTTTGGATCATTAGTGCCTAGATCATGAAGCTTGTCCGCTGATATTGCTATATATTCTGGTTCACGACCTGTATCTGCCAGTGACTTCAATCCTGATGAAAGCCGTTTTTTGTCTATAATCTTTGCTCCAACAAAATCAAGAGCAACCGGGTCTGCTGATACAAGCAATCCTGAATATTTCCACGTTTTTGATGCTATATACCCGGGTCCTTTGTCGTATTGCGACATTATACTATCGCATATTACAAGCGGTTGACGTTTCTTTAGCTTAGAGAACAACAAGGCGTTTATGTCGGGAATATAATCACAAGAGGCGACCATCTTATTGCTACTGTTTGTATCGAAATGATACTTGTTGGGATTATGTATGGCACCAAACCAGTTCTTCAGGCTAAGTGTAACACCAGCCATTGTGTGATGCTTCAACACAGGTACGTTCACAAATGCGGTGCAGTAAGACATTATTCTGCTTAATTTGCTTGCAATACTTCCATACATTGTTACGTCATCTTCGTAGCCTACGTCTGGTGTTGTTCCAAAACATTTTGGATTATTTGATGATTTTCTATTAATTACAAACCCGGCAAATTCGAGTTCTCTATCCGATTTATCCCATATTACAATATCTTTAACTTTAACTAATCTAAGTCCCTCAACGATAGCCATAACGAGTTCTGGATGTGAGGACATCATCTCACCGGACAGAGTATTAATTTTAATGCCGACAATATCATCCGATCTAAAGAACGTTTTCCATGCCTCTGATGGTGTACTCTTTCCTGCCAGTTTCATAACTGCATCATTTAGCAAGTCACGAGTAACCGTATAATTAACTTTTAGGTTAGTATCAATGATCCTCTGATCACGGGCTATAACGACAGTATGATCACTGCTTTTGGCAATCACTTCGCCATCAAAATGATTCGACAGCTTCGACAAACCATAAGCACCGAGTCCTATTCCCACAGATTTTTTTATGAAATCCCTTTTGCTTTTATCGTATCTCATGCTATTATTTCTGCCTTTCTTAAATATGTATTACATTTATACTATAACATAAAACAACGTATGTATCCCATTATATTCCTTTACAAGGCAGACGTTAGACCCATATCTTCAATATGGAATATACCATACAAACATGAATCGGTCAAGCTTTTAGCGACTTTACAATGATGATGAAGGATTTGAAATGTCAATGAGAACGATAGGAATGACTAATGCTAGGAGGAAAAGTCTATAGGTCAATGAGTCCATAGGTCTATAGGTTTCAAACCCATTGACTTATAGACCCATAGACCTGTTTTCATTCGTGTAATTCGTGATTTAAGTTCAATCTTTTCCGCACTCAAATCGAAATAATCAGACTATTTACCTGAGAATAGACGGATATATTCTTTTGTTTTTTCCTTGACTCTTTGACGACCGGGATCGCCTAGCTTGCGGAAATCTTTTTCACTTGGATTAGCCTGATAAGCGTTGACAAATCCCTCGATGAAAGATATTGACAGGATAGTAGCAACGTTCACTTTTGTAACACCACCCGTTTGAATGGCGTCAAGCAGTGTTCCTTCTCCTTCAGCAAGCTTTATCCCTTTTTCTTCAGCATCTTTGGGCGTCATTAGAATCCCTGAAGAACCGTGTGAAACCAATGGCAGGCGGGTGCGTTCCTGAATAGCTATCAATCGGTCTATTCTTACGGGCCACATATCGCCCCAGATACCATGTATGGAACCAAATGCCGCCGCAAGGAAATCCACGCCTGTTTCATTAACAAAATACTCAACGTCGTCTGGTTTTGCCATTAAATCCTCTACTGATTTGCTGGCTTTTTCCCGAATGATTTTGACAGCATCCGCAGATGGCATTTTTCTTAGATGTGCGATCTCATCTGGCTTTAAATAATCCTCAATCTTCGGAATTTTGCCTAATTCTGCTTCCACAGGCACGCCAACCGGATGGCACATTCCTACTACCTGACGTGTCAGGGCAATATTTTCCTTTAATGGCAGTGATGAACCGTCAATTAATACAGCAGTAAATCCATTATCCAGAGCTTTTTGTACCTCACCGACGTTAACACCATGATCAAGATTCAAAGCGATACGAATACCACTATTTTCTGCGACAATCTTAACCATGCCAGAGCCTAGTTCCCAACCAGCGTATTTACTAGCGCCGGGACTTAATTGGATAATCAGGTCTACTTTTTCGTTTAATTCTTTGGAAGCCTCTTCAGCCGCCCAAACAAATGCCTGTACCATTTCCATGTTATTAGCATTAAAAGCTCCTACCGCTCGACGTTCCTCTAATGCAGGTAAAAGTAACTCTCGTTGGTCAATTAATGGCATTCTTTTCACTCCTCAATAATTATTTCTTGTTATTTCTGTTAGTTATTTACGCCCTGTCAAGTATATAACCCGTTAATGCTGTTCAGACTATTTTTGCGATAAACTAAAAAACAGGACAATTATTTACATAGAAAAGTATAGCAAGGGGTTATGTATATGTCAACTAAAAAAGACATGGTCTTCCTAAATGAGCGCAGGAATTGGATTTGCGCAGTTGTTTCATTCTGATTGACGGATTTCATACTTAAAAGCAGGTTGTACACCAATCAGAATATAAAAAAGCCCATGATCCCAGCGTGTTCTGGGTTTGTCAACAACTGATCCATCTTCAGCATAAGCTATCACGTCAATGTCATGCTTATCGTCCATTCCCACAAGCGATGGATCGAAGGCAAACTCCTTGCATTGAGTAGTTGGTATAACCCACCATTTACCATAATCTTTCTTCAATACCGCGCTTCCATCAAGTGCTATTTTTACAAGAGATATAAACCCTCCACGACTATCGGCGTAGTATTGATCAGTACCGAAACAGCAATCTACTCGTTGTTTATTTATTCCATCAACAGTTATAAGTGCAGAATATGCAAGAAATCCATCCTCTTTTCGTGACGTAACGTAACCCCATTTTGGAAGTTCAAACTCGTATCCTGCTGTTTTTACGATCCATGGATCATCAGAAGAATTTACCCATACTTTAGTGCCATTTTCATAGACTACATGTACCCTGCTTGTGTCTGATTCATTTCCATAAGCAAGTGCCTGTGAGGTAGTCATCATCTTTCCATCACGCTCATATTCAATTTTCTTAACAGGCTCAAGCGTATATCGCTTTTGTATTTGCTGGATCATATAGTAAATCTTCAATGCGCCAGCCATATCGCTCCAGTCCATGAAACCAATATGTCCATAGGCCAAAGTTGTAGCGATGAACTGATCAAGGTCCCATGGACTCCCTCTGAAAAACATATCGGGTGCGCCCATGCCAGCATCCATATTAAGCGGGTGCATCTTCAGCAGGTCAAAGTCAACCATTATCGGCTCTTTTGGCGGTGCAGAACTGATTATCTGCGCATAGTTGCCGTCAGTAAGACCTACGTACCACCAGTGATTGTTACCTTCAGAATATACAGGTCCCTTGTGAGCGAATTTTTCGTTGTAGAGCAATCGCCCAAAGCACTCGAAAGTCCTGCGGAACGTGCCTGCACCGGGAACACGGTAATCGTAATCCACCCTTGAGAACGGGCTTACAGCAGTATGGACATCACAATAGCTATGGTTTTCACCGAATTTTGCCTGTATCTGCGGGGCAAGTTTCGCTTCCATCTCAACAGCTATCATGGGTTTTGGTGCATAACAACGCATCCATGCCCTTTGCCAATCACCATTTGGCAGACGATTGACCCAGTCCTCATTCCAATAGCTGTTGACAGGCGCATAGTCAGTATAATTTGTATAAAGACCGATCCGCCAGCCGAGAGATTTGACGTCTGATACGAATTTCTTCAGTGCCTTATCTCCGCCGCGCTTCGGCGCCGCTTCGAGACGAAAAGTAAAACTTTCGCCAGCGTCACGCCATGAATCTTCATGGAAGCGTATGCTGATTTTTTCACAGCCATAGTTGCGAAATCGCTTTGCATCTTCGAGTTCTGCCTGACTTTGACCATTGAATCTTACGCGCCACAGTCGATCCCCTTGCTCCTCTTTCATCGGTGATTTGGGATTAGGAATTGTCGGTAATACTTCCTGAAAATCTGGTGAGACGTTGATAAATAATCGCTCATGGACTCGATTTCGGTTACCGTCCGTTTTTGGAATATACTGCGCACCACCGTTGTAGATTGCCCAATTATCACCAAGTTCTGCTCCGCCATAAAGCACAGAGGCATCTGATACAAACCAATCAAACTGCGTAAAGAAGAACAATCCGTCAGCGTAAAGCACTCGTGGGTCGTTTCCACCATAAGTCAGATATGGTATCTTGAATAACCTACCTTTGCCTATACCTTCTGCACGACCAAGAGCAACCCGCTCAATAACTGGATCACTGGCATCCATCTCCACAATAAGCGACTTTTGTGAGATACGGATTCGATATTCTACGTCAGTTGATACGTCATCACACTGGAAATTCCAGATTACTTTGATTATACCTTCCGATAGTTTCATTTCCTTCAAAGTATACACAGATTTTTCTGAATTTGCGAATTGCATACCACCACCAGCGCAGGGCTTTATTAATACACTATTGAATTTAAGCTCAATGTCACTTAAAGTTCCACTTGTAGGAGTATATCGGTATTCAATTGTGGCATCGCTTCCAATATACGATAAAATTATCGCATTTCCATCCTGACGAACTGAATTCTTAAAGTCGGATACTTTATTTGTTGGCAGAATGGTTTCAGGTCTTGTTGGGAATGGTAATTTCTCAGGAAACGGTTCAAAGGTCAGCGGTTTAAGCTCCTCTTTGAAGAAATAGCATGAACCGAGGTAAACGGTTCGCTTATCTTTGTTGCTTGCATTGATTAAACGGAAACCGATAAATTTTACAGGACGCTGAATGTCAGTATGCAGGCGACTGTTCATGAGAAACCAGTATTGATAATCCATCACGCCCATTGGTATCTCAAACTCTTTGTCGGCAGAATCTTTAAGCACTATTGACACACGCAAGAAAGGTGTAGTCGGATCATACGCCCATCCCCAGCTATTTCCATAGTTCCAGAAATTGACACTATCCCATGGCTCTGGAATGGTAATCGGTTTCTCTGGTTTAATGAGCAGTGACGGATTCTCACCTTTGCCAACGTAAACGAGTTTTGCACAAGTATCATGATATAGTTTCTGCTCTTGCGTTAGATAAAGCCAACCTTCGGCATTACTGCCTTCAACCAGCCAATCTGAGACATTCTTGAAGTCAATCAAGGGTATGCGTTCCTCTTTGCGTCCCTCCATCTCGTAAGGCTTTTCACCAATTGTCCCCGGATCTGGATCATTGTTTTCTGCTTTGTGAATGATCAATTCAGACATTTCCGTCCTCCCCTTGTGCGTATGCAGGCACCATTAGCAATAAAATTATAATGACTCTTAGTATCATAGCTATCAATATTAAAATGGGTTCACCAATGAACAGGTCCACCCGTTTGTTCAACATAAGTTTGGTTCACAGCGATTGGAGCGTCATCCTGTTCCATCCATTTTCTTTCATAAAGTGGATATTTTTCTCCTTTAGGGATTATACCAATAACGGAGTCTCCTCGCCATTTGACCTTATATTCCTGACCCGACACCATTTCTGTGATATCAGCATTTCTCAACTTAAATTCTATTTTCACAATCTGTCCGTTTCTCATGCCTTTTAGTTCAATATAATGTTCTTGAGACAGATTCACGGGAATCTGCGCATTATCAGAGCTAACCGTTAAGTCTTTTTCAGCCACATAAGGCGGTATACGGACGTAAAGTCTAGGCGCATCATGTATTACTAAGTCAAGACGACCTTCATAGGGCTGATAACTTATAACCTCAACGTAAGGTGAGTTTCGGCTGAATAATAGATTCACAAATACCTCATCATTACGCTTTTCTATTGCGGAATCCCATACCAGAAAACATCCTCTTATTCCTGCGCCCAGACAGCAACCTTCAACACCTTTAAGGCAGTTATCAAGAGAATTGGGATGAGACCACGATGCCCAACTGCCATACAAAGCCTTTGCAACTGCGTCACGCTGAGGAAAATTACCCTGTGGAATAGCAAGCTCTGGTTTGAGGAATTGGTTTTCTATAAGCTGATTCCTTGCATAACGCTCAACAATATCAAAATACGATGGATCAACGTGCCTGCCCAATAATATGCCTGCGTGTAAGGCATCCATCAATGAGCAAGTCTCACCTGAACCGTGTTCATCTCCAAGACCATCAGGAACCCAGCCCCAACTGCTTGAGTGTCTAACTGTCCAATCAAAAGCATTTTTCATAAGCTCAATACTTTTTTGATCGCCGATATTTATAGCCCATCTCAATATCCCTGCAATGGCTGTCAGTATCCCGCCTGAATGTGTGTGTCCTTTATAATGACCATCTTCCTCAAATATTCCGCTAACATTAATAACGAACTTGCATAGACGATTAAGCAGGTCTTCGCTATCAAGTGCTTGAGTGTTTTCCAGATACCTTGCCAGACCGAGTATTATTCCGCCTATAGGATAAGTTGGATATGGTGTAAAATCCCCTAGAGGCTGATCCATTGACCTCCATCCTTCGGACTGCCTGAAATAATAGGTATAATCTTCTTCAAAGGTCATCTTTGATCGGATAAGCTTTACCAGATCATCCACTCGCTTTTTGCTTTCTTGAGACGGTTCTTGCAGATACAGATCAACGTAAGTGATCAACATTCTAGTTGCCATAAATGGCTGAACGTAGGGGTCGCAAGTTGCAAGCATTTTGCGAAGCGATAATTCGTCATCCTGATGATCTTCATATCCAGTAACTTGCCTTCCAAGTACGTATGCGTCAACGTAGCGGGCGCACATATCCCCAAGGTCCCAGATGCTATGCTCAAGTTTTGGCTCTGGTGACAGGTTCAGCCAGAAGAATGGTCGTTTATTCATCTCTGGATCGAGGCGCACTGATATGGCTTCTAATCCACGATTAACGGTTTCTTGAAGAAAATAAGTTGATGGTCTATTTTTTGTTTTCATATTGAAAAAACTTGCATAATGGATGACCTTTTTATAAAGGCTTCACTAATCTGCATTATAGATGATTTCCCCAGTTTTCATTATCTCTTCTAAAAAGCCCGTTTTATCAATTCCCTCCTCCAATAAAACGGGTTCTATCCTGACATCAATACCTCTTCTTAATTGGAAAAGCCTTGCTTCAGACATTAGCAGATCATCATCCAGTCTATCTAATATTATTGCAACGTCAATATCACTGTTTTCTCTTGCCGTACCTTTTGCGTAAGAACCATATAGAATCACTTTTCTAACATCGAAGTTCTCTTTTACTAGATCAGCATATTGTTTCACTCGCTCAATAACTGCATTTTTATCCATTGTTGTAAATCCATTGTACTTTGAAGAATATCATTACAGCATAAACAAGCCAGTCGGCATGTTCTACAATGCTAACTAAAAAACTCGTATTACTGAGCATCATTAGTGAAAATATAATCGTTATCTTTTGCTGTCTTATGACAGGAGATACAACCGGAGTCCATGCCTTTTGCAACACGTCCAGCCATCTCTGTGCTTTTTTCATCTTTGCTGATAGTTCCATCGGCGTTATATTTTACCCAGAACCAGTCGTTATTTTCAAGGTCGTAGCCTTTTTCACGTTGAACCATGACGGTGACAGCCATAAGGTATTTCGACGGCGATTCAGTAACCAAATCCTTAGTCGCACCTTCACCACCAAAGTTGTCTTTTACGATAACGTGGTAAGGTTTACCGTTCAAGTTCACTATGTTATAATAAAGTTGAATAAAATCACCATGTGGCGACATACCCATACGAACCTCAGATTTCATTAGCCAATTATTGTAATCTTTCATTGCCTTCCACATATCATTGGCAAATGCAACGTCCTCTTTTCCACCAAAAGGCATCTGTACTTTCTTTTCTGTTTTCTTAGCTGTTTTTGTGGCAGTCTGAGAGAATACAGCCATTGCAAACACTAACAAAACTACAACAGCAAGCACTCCAAAAAATACTTTACGTTTCATGATAGGACTCCTTCTTGATTTTAGTGGTTTGATCGTTTAAGACATATCACGGTGAAGTCTAGAAACCCGGACCTTACGGAGCAAAATTTTAGCCAGCTAGTGGAAAAAGCATTGCCCTTTTTAGTCCTTCTCGTGACGGTGCAACACATATACAACTCTTTGAGCAGATAATCAATGCTCTCATGGGAGCGTTGAGATTAGAACGCACACAAGCATCCATATTCACGTTGTTGCTCAATTATCCATAGTCATGAGAATATTGAATAAATCAGATTCGTCTTTCACAACGATAGCTCCATCATCTACCAATTCATTGAATATCTCAGTGGCTTTACCGTCGGTATAATCCATGCCCTCAAATCCGTCAAAAACTATGATCGTTGCACCGGCTGATTGTGCTGATTGAACAGCGATCATATTTTTCAAGTTTCCAATGCCGATCGGTACCCTTCCAAGTATAACTAAGTCGGCATTTTGCGCTAGTTCCAGATTCATGAAGTGAGCTTCATCGCTGATGTGTGAAAATGGCGTTTCCGATACCGTCTCCATTTCAAGAGACCTTGCGATTTTGTAGTCACTGTCGCTTATATTTAGCACACCTACACTGGCTCGGAATCCTTCAATAGCAAGCCAGCGCATCATTCTTGCCCCTGATCCGCCACCACACACTAGATGCACCTTTACTTCATGTTTCCGATACTTTTGGTACATAAGTTTACTTACTGGGATAATATGCGGGGCACCGGTCATCACATTATCTGATACAACAGCATTAACCTCATAGACTTCTCTTATATTTGCTTCTGTTATGACTTCTTTTGGGCTTCCATTTTTATATACGTGACCATCTCTCATCAGGATAAGCCTATCGCAATATTCAGAAGCCATGTTAAGGTCGTGGGATACGAGTACGACGGTTAGATCACGTTCGCTGTTAAGCCGTTTTATTAAGTCGAATATCTCAATTTGATGATTAATATCGAGATAAGACGTAGGTTCATCCATAAGCATAATCTTAGGTTCCTGAGATAAAGCTCTTGCTATTATGACCCTTTGACGTTCGCCTCCGCTTAACTCATCAATGTTTCGGTCAGCGATCTCTAGCGAATCGGTTAATGCCATTGCGTTATCAGCTATTTTCATGTCATGTTCTTGTTCCATCTGCCAGAATCCGAGATGCGGTGAGCGTCCCATAAGCACTATCTCCCGTGCAGTAAAAGGAAATGCGATAGACGTTCCTTGAGGAACTACCGCAACTATCTTCGCAATGTCTTTCTGCCTCATGAATGCAATGTCATTCCCCATAAGTCTTACAGTTCCTCGTTCTGGCTTAAGTACTTTGCTGAGAAGTTTAAGCGTAGTGGTCTTACCGGAACCATTTGGACCGATGATCCCAACTATCTCACCCTGTTCTACACTGAGAGCAAAACCATCCAGCACCCAGGCGCTTTTCCGATCATAGCGATATTTTATCCCTCTAGCTTCAATTATTGCTGACATTACATCTTTAGTTCCCAAATGAGTGATCAGTATCCATTACCTATATTAGAATTATATCAGTTTGTGGTCACGGATGCAATAAAGTGTTTTGCTGATTTTCTGATTGACACCTGAATTTATGTAATGTATATTATAAACAATTAGAGAAATCGGTCAATAGGTTCACAAATAAAGGTACAGATGAGCAAGCCTTCATATAAACGAGTAGTTATCGGGAAAATTGTCTCAAAAGCACAATTATCCCCCGAGCATTTTCAGATTGGATTCCTCTGTCCATATATAGCCAATAACATTGTCCCCGGACAATTTATACAGGTACGCTTGAGCAGACAGTTAAATGATCCGCTTTTATGCAGACCTTTCGCTGTTTATCGGATCTCTGATGACATTATTTATATATTATTCAAAGTTGTTGGCAAGGGAACACGCTTTCTTTCTGAAAAATCTATTGATGACGAATTAGAGATAACCGGACCTCTGGGAAACGGTTTTCCAATAAATGATGATACCGAGACTATTATGTTGATAGCTGGTGGAATGGGGGTCGCCGCATTATATATGTTAGCCAAAAAACTCGCTCATCGTAAAATAATAGCAATATTAGGGGCATGCTCACAGGATAGATTGCTAGGGGTAGATGATCTGTCGTCTCTGGGGGTGGACGTTTTTATTGCCACTGATGACGGTTCTTGTGGATACAAGGGTATGGTTTCGGAATTGTTTGAAGAAATAATATCAAAAGAAAACCATATTTTATCCAGTTGCAGAATATATAGTTGCGGACCAATACCAATGCTCAAAGCAGTTGCTCAGATAGCGAATGAATACAAAATTCCTGCTTACATCTCTCTGGAGGAAAAAATGGCTTGTGGTATAGGTGCATGTATGGGCTGTGCCTGTGAAGTAGCCTCATCAGATGGAAGTACTCAATATAAGATGGTATGCAATGACGGTCCAATTTTTAATGCTCAGGAAATCGTATGGAAATGAAGCAAAATGACGTCAATCTCTGCGTAGACTTAGCCGACATAAAAATGAAAAATCCTGTTATGGTTGCATCGGGAACTTTCGGCTACGGTGAAGAATACAGTAATTTCTTTGATTTGCGAGAACTTGGTGCTATAGTCACAAAAAGCATTACACTCCGACCGAGAGTTGGCAATCGTCCTCCCCGAATAGCTGAAACTTCTTCCGGCATACTCAATGCCATAGGTCTTCAAAATGTAGGGTTAGAAAAATTCATCTCAGACAAAATGCCATTCCTGAGAGAGATCACCATCCCAATAATAGTCAGTATATCTGGTGAGGACGTAAGTGAATACGTGGAGATTGCACAAAGATTAAACGGAGTGCCTGACGTTTCTGCACTTGAGCTTAATGTATCCTGTCCTAACGTTTCTAAAGGTGGAATGCTCTTTGGTTCTGATCGACTTATGACTTATGATCTTGTTAGTGCTGTCAGATGTGTGACAAAATTACCCATCATAGTCAAATTGTCCCCTAACGTTACTAGCATAGTTGAGATAGCGCTTTCAGCCGAACAAGCGGGAGCGGATGTAATTTCTCTTGTAAACACATTACTTGGAATGGCAATTGACATCAACACCAGACGTCCCAAACTCGGAAATATAACCGGCGGATTATCAGGTCCAGCAATTCGTCCTGTTGCAATAAGAATGGTGTGGCAGGTTTTCAACAAGGTCAGTATCCCTATTATCGGAATGGGTGGAATAATGACAGCAGGTGATGCACTGGAATTCATAATTGCAGGAGCAAAAGCAGTGTCTATTGGAACAGCGAATTTTGTAAACCCAATGTCTGCTTTAGAGATTATCACTGGAATAAGAGAATACTTACAACAAAAAAGTATTTTTGACGTAAACGACCTTGTTGGAAGTCTAGACATATCTTCATAAGTGAGGGTGTTAAATTGTGTCAGGTTATAAACTCTAGTACTTAGACACACAAAAAATTATGGATTCCCGTTTTCACGGGAATGACACGTACCTGATTTTGTCATTCCCACGCAAGTGGGAATCCATAAAAAATCATTGTGTCTGAGTACTAGCTTGCTTTTGCCAATGAGGACAGGTTTTGACCTATAGTAGATTTTATTCAAATCGGAGAGAACTATGCGGGAAGACAAAATTTTCATCAGTTATGCTGGAGAAGATACTGAGATTGCATTAAAGATAATAAATGGACTTGAAAAAGAGGGATATAATACTTGGTATTATGAGCGTGATAGTCTTGAATATCCCGGCGAAATTTGGTTGAGTTTAATAGCAAAGGCAGTTATGAAATGCAACGCATTTATTCTATTTATATCACAAAACTCAATAATTTCATATATGGTGGATAAGGAAGTTAATTTTGCATTGGAAGAAAAAAAGAAAATTCTTCCATTGTTTTATAACATTACACCAGATGAAGCTAAACAAGGAAAACCCGAATGGGCGCTTATATTTAGTGGACAAAATAAATTGGAGATTACATTATCAAATGTTGCACCTAGTCTTCTGTTTATTGTTAATTGGCTAAAAAGAATAGAAATTCATCCGAATTTAGTGCAAAAGCAAACCAAAGAAATTATCGGCAATGACGGTGCGCCAATGGTGCTGATTCCAGCAGGCGAATTTGAAATGGGAAGCAATGCTGGCAGAAATGATGAAAAGCCTGTGCATACGGTCTATCTGGATGCGTTTTATATGGATAAATATGAAGTAACTAATGCGCAATATAAGAAATTTATGGATGCAACGGGATATAAAGCACCTGCACTTTGGGATGATCCAAGATTCAATGATCCTCAACATCCTATTGTCGGTGTAGACTGGAATGATGCAAATGAATATTGCAAATGGGCAGGAAAGCGGCTACCGGCAGAAGCAGAATGGGAGAAAGCCGCTCGTAGCGGATTAGTGAGAAAGGAATATCCATGGGGAGATACTCTTAGTCATGAAGACGCAAACTATGAAGGAACAGGTGGAAAAGACAAGTGGGAGTATACATCACCCGTAGGCAGTTTTGCCCCAAATGGCTATGGATTGTACGACATGGTAGGGAATGTTTATGAATGGTGTGCAGACTGGTATGATGAGAATTATTATGCCAGTTCGCCTAAGTTAAATCCGATGGGACCGGGTTCTGGAAAAGAGCGAGTTTTTCGTGGCGGTTCGTGGTACCTCAGCTTTCGCCTCCGCGTCGCCGACCGCGACCGCAGCGATCCGACGTACTACTTCAGCTTCGTTGGATTTCGTTGCGTTCAGTAGTTTCCTTTCAGGTTGGATTTAGCATTTATGTATTTATGCATTCATGAATTTATGGATTTTATCGAGTCGCCCTTATGGAGATTGAATAAATAATCGGGTAATTGACAGCAAGGAATTAACACACCCCCGGACCCCTCTCATGAACATTGAATAATTAATGGGGTAATAGATTAAAATGGATTCCCGTTAATATGTTAAACTATTAACATAAACATGATATAATATCATAACAGACAGGTCAAGCAATATAGAGGACCTGATTCCCGTAGTGTTACGAATACCGTCGAAAGACTGTCCCTAT
>Ga0315279_10002103_pt1 | contig 30896 bp, 22 predicted proteins | sample YL17G06_20_MG_FD_203694 | JGI IMG/M metagenome (GOLD analysis project Ga0315279, IMG submission 203694) | Sediment microbial communities from Yellowstone Lake, YNP, Wyoming, USA - YL17G06_20 | ecosystem: Environmental > Aquatic > Freshwater > Lake > Sediment | place: USA: Wyoming | collected...
CGGTGGTCTGGGACCAGGAGCGGAAGAACGTCTATGACATTGCTTTCAGTCCCCTGGTCTTCATTCAACCAGCCGGGGCCGATTCGCGGAAGCCGTATCCGCTGCAGTACGTCTATCCCGATCTGGGCGCCGTGGACACGTCAAGTTACCGAGAGTTCCTTCGCCCGGAACTCAATTCCGCCGCAATCCAGTTTGATCGCAGCCACACCATGTTCGCTACGGGGAGTGAGGCGGAGCTGAAATTCTCCGTTGTCAACCCCACGGAACGGCCGTGGGGCGGGGTCGCGGTCCGTGCCACCCTGTGGGGCGCTCGCGGTGAGCGGCTGGCAGGCAACGCCGTGGCGGAAAAGATGGACATGGCCCCTCACGGTTCGCCGCTGGCGCGCGAGACCAAATTCACGCTTCCCTCCAACGGCAGCGGCATCTTCCGCGTGGAGGTCGAGGTGAGCGATTCATCGGGGTTGGTGTTAGCCTCGAACAGTCTTGAGCTGGGCGTGAACCCGCTGCCTCGGTCTATCCTGATCTTCTGCGCGCACGAGGACGACGAGATGGCGCACGCAGGCATCATCCGCGCGGCGGTCGAGAATCGCCTCCCGCTGCACGTGGTCTATTTCACCAGTGGCGACGCTGGCTCCTGCGACCGCTACTACCAGCGCTCCTGCGGCCCCGCGGAGGCGCTGAGTTTCGGCGCCCTGCGCATGGAAGAGGCCCGGGCCGCGCTGGGGCACCTGGGTGTGCCGCGCGAGAACATCTTCTTCCTGGGCCTGCCCGACGGCGGGTCTGGCCAGATCTGGTCGCACCACCCCGAACCTTCCAACCCTTACCTTTCCGTCTTACTTGCCAGCGACCACGCGCCTTACGAGGGCTTGGCGCGACCGAACCTGCCCTACGCGCGGAAATCTGTGGTCGAAGCAGCCAAGGAATTCATCCGGGAGTGTCAGCCCGAAGTCATCTACACGGGCCATCCCGACGAACGCCACGTGGACCACCGCGCCAACAACTGGTTCGTGGTGAAAGCGCTCCAAGAACTGCGGCGCGAGGGCGCGATCTCGGGGGATGTCGAACTGCTGGCAGACCAAGTGTACGGACCCGGTCCCCAGGCCCCTGCGCCCTACCACTACCAGAAACACATCCTGCTCGTTTCGGGTGAAGCGCGGGCGCGCGCCCAGGAAGCCGGCTGGTTCCATCAATCGCAAGGCGGGAACCGAGCCTTGGGCAGAATCCGGACCTTCGACGAGCTCCCGCGCCAAGAGATCCATTGGCAGATCCTGGGCTGGAGCGACCACGAAGGGTGGAACGAGAAAGATTGATTCATTGAATCATTGGGCCATCGGGTCACTGAATTGTTGTCAGCAGAGAGTTCGGATTCGAATCATGAAGTGGCTCGATGACCCCATGAGCCGATAGGAAAAGGGATGGACGAAACCGATCCCCTGAATAAGGCAGGAACGGACCTCCAGGCGCTCGACCGCGCATCCGATGAGCCGTTTGCGTGTCCGGCCTGCGGGCAGATGCTGGCCGCGTCCTGCCGCGTCTGCGTGGCCTGCAAGCAACCGGTAAATCCTTCGCAGATCAAAAGGCCGCAGGTCGAGCCCGAGGCGCCCGCACCAGAGGTCGCGCCCCCCGCGCGCGAGCCGGTGCGATTCCCGTGGGTTCTTTTTCTGCTCCTGTTGGGTGTCCGGATGGCAATCGCCCTGGTGGCCGTGCAGCGTTGGGGCTTTTTCCGGACCGAGATGATCTTCGCCGCCGCAGAGTTTGTGTCGGCCGTGTGGGTCTTTCAGGATGCGCAGCGAAGGCGAGTGCCCAAGCCGCTGCGCTGGGGATTGGGATCACTGTTTCTGTGGCTTCTGTTTTTCCCCTGGTACTTGGCGCGACGCCGCACGCCTGACGCCCCGTGCCCATCTGTCGAAGGGGAACTCGGCCGCGTGGCCCGCGCCCTGTTGTTCGCCCTCGTAGTCTTCTTCCTGCTGAGCATCGTGCTCGTCATCTTCAAAGGGCCGCCACCCAGATAAGAAGCAGGAGGCGGTTTGTAGTAGGTGGTAGGTGGGCAACATCTACGCCGAAGCAGGCGAGGACAAAACTCCCCGCCGTCCCTCGTCACGAGAACGCTGAGACTAGTGAGATGGGTGAGACTCGAAGGATTGATTTCTAGCCTGCGGCCAGCGCGCCGTCCGAGGCCCGGCAGACGTAGCTCTCGGCTTTGAGGCCGAGGGAAGTCTGATAACCTTCCCGCACCGCTTCCGCAAACGCCCCGGCAGCCTCGGCCCGCACTAGGTTGACGGTGCATCCGCCGAAGCCCGCCCCCGTCATGCGCGCCCCCAACGTCCCGGGCTGCTTCCAGGCAAGCTCCACCAGCACGTCGAGTTCCTTGGAGCTGACCTCGTAGTCGTCGCGCAGGCTTTCGTGCGAGGCGTTCATCAGCTCGCCGAAGCGCTCGAGGTCCCCTTCCTCGAGGACCGTGACGGCCTCCAGCACCCGCTGGTTCTCAGTCACCACGTGCCGTGCCCGCTTGAGCAAGAGCTCGTTCAGCGCGCTCCCATGAACTTCCAGATCCTGCGGCTCCACCTCCCGCAGAGTCTTGACGGGCAGCCCGGCGGTTCCCAACTGAGCCACCGCCTGCCGGCATTGTTTCAACCGGACTTCGTACTCCGACTGCGCCAGGGCCCGCTTGACGCCGGAGTTGCACACTACGACTTTCACGTCGCCGCGCAAGGGCACGTGGCGGTAGGTGAGGTCGCGGCAATCGAGGAAAAGGGCGTGGTCTTGCCGGCCGAGGGCCGAGATGAACTGATCCATGATTCCGCACGGCACGCCCACGAACTCGTTTTCCGCCCGGCGGGAAAGCTTAACCACGTAAACCGGATCGAGATCGAGGCCCATCAGCCGCTGCCAAAAGACGGCGGCGGCAACTTCCACGGCCGCCGAGGAACTCAGCCCCACTTCCCGCGGCACGTCCCCGCCAAAAACCACGTCAGCCCCGGCAAGCTGGTGACCATCCTGCTGGAGGAACTTTGACACCCCGCGCAGGTAATTGCTCCAGGGATGGGCAGCATCTTTCTGGAGGTCGTCGAGCGAGAACTCGACGGAGTCCTGGAAATCAACCGAGTGAGCGCGTACCTGGCGGCCGGCGCGGCGGCGGCCAGCAAAGCCGATGTAGCGGTCGATGGCCGCCGGCAGCACGAATCCGTCGTTGTAGTCGGTATGCTCGCCAATCAGGTTGACGCGGCCCGGGGCGCGGACTACCACCTCCGGCCTCGTGCCAAAGATCCTTTCAAATGTTCCTTCGGCCACGCTAATCCGCCTGGAATGCGAGATTTCACTGGAGGTCGCGTCGGCAGGTGGGCTTTACCGCGCGCAGTTCTGCCGCTTTTTCCTCCGCCAGCGAGTCGTTTAAGAAACTCCCCCCGCCCGTCTCGACGCTCGCCAGGTACTTCAGCTTGTCCTTGCTGCGGTGCGGGGGATAGAACTCAATGTGGAAATGGAAATAGGGAAACCGTCCCCTCGTCGGCGCCTGGTGCAACAGCATCATGTAAGGGAAAGAGAAGTGAAACAGGTTGTCGTACTTCAGCGTCACCCACTTGAGGATCTCGGCGAGCGCCTTCTCTTCCCCGGGCCGGAACTGGTCGATCGTGCCCAGGTGGCGGCGCGAGAAGATATGTATCTCGTAGGGCCAGCGCGCGTAGAAAGGGATGAACGCGCTGAAGGCTTCGTTTTCGGCCACCACGCGGCGTCCGTCGCGCCGTTCTTTCTTCAGGATGTCGCAGTAAAGGCACCGCGCGCGCGCGCGCTGATGAGCCCGCGCCGCCGCCACCTCCCGCTCCAGCCGAGGCGGTACAAAGGGAAAAGCGTAGATCTGCCCGTGAGGGTGCGGCATGGTCACCCCGATGACCGCGCCCTTGTTCTCGAAGATGAGTACATAGCGGATGCCCGGCGTCGCCTTCAGCTCGACGAACCGCTTGCGCCAGAGCCGCACCAGCTTCACCAGGTGGTCAAGTGAGAGCTGCGGAAGTGATGTGTTGTGGTCTGGATGGTAGAGGACCACGTCGCACTTGCCGTGAGAGCGGCCCACCCGATAGAACCCGTCGCCCTTGATGGCGGGCTCGGGTGCAGGAATGGAGAAGGCAGGGAAATCATTGGGGTAGATGTGAACGTCGTAGTTTTCCGGGACCCGCCCCGAGCCCGGGCAGAAGGGGCACCAGTCGGCAGGCATCAGGGGGCGACCCTGCCGATGCGATGCTGTCGACACCCATTCCCGAACAGTGGGATTCCAGCGGAGTTCCGTCATGGCCGGTTCCGCCGCGAGGCTCGGAGAGCAAGCCCCCCCATGAAAAACCCGAAGACCAGCATGGCCACGCCCCACCACAGGTCGATGTTGACGCCGAGCGAGCGCTCGAAAATCGCGGCGTCGGTCAAGGCCCCGAAAACGATCAGAATGAGGCCGTAGAGGGTGAAGATGATTCCAATCGGCCAGCGAATGTCTAAGCCCATCGTAGCTACCAGAAGATGATATTCAGCACCAGGCAGAGCGCCAGGATCCCGATAGCCAGGACCCCGGGCCGGTCGTACCACGGCAAGTGCGAGGTACAAGGCTTCGGAGTAAGCGCGTACACCAGGCCTACCAGCTCCTCGTCTTTCTTCGGCGCGGTAAACAGCGACACGACCACCGTCACCAGGAAGCAGATAGAGAAGGCATAGATGGCCTGATAGAAATTCGCCGCCATGTCGCTCGGATAGTTGATGACCTTGTAGTGGTAGAGCGTGTAGTGGCCGGCAGCGCCCAGAATCCCGGAGAGCAATCCGCAGAACGCGGCATTAGGCGTGGCACGCTTCCAGAACATCCCCAGCAAGAACGTGGCAAACAGCGGAGCGTTGAAGAACGCGAACAAGAGCTGGAGATAGTCCATGAGGTTCGTGAACTTCAGGACGATGAACGCCGTGACGATACCCACGGCGACCGCGAATACCGTCGCCAACCTCCCCATCTTCAAATAATGACTCTCCGACTTCCCGGGGTTGATGTGGGTCTGGTAGATGTCGTAGGTCCACACGGTGTTAAAGGCGGTGACGTTGCCCGCCATGCCCGACATAAAACTGGCCAGCAGTGCCGTCAGCCCAATCCCCAGGAGCCCCGAGGGATAATATCTGCCGAGCAATGCGGGGATGGCGTTGTCGTAGCGGCCGTCCAGGAACTTCGTCAAACTCGGATCCAGCGAGATTGCCACCAGTCCAGGCAGGATGATCAACAGCGGGAAGAACATCTTGGGAACCGCCGCGATGAGCGGGGTCCGCTGGGCCGCGGGCATGTCCTTCGCGGCCATGGCTCGCTGCACCACCAGGAAGTCCGTGCACCAGTAACCGAACGAGAGCACGAAACCCAAGCCAAATATCGTTCCCACCCAATTGATCCCCATGGGGTTCTGACTGGGGTCCCAGATGTTAGCCCAGGTGTGCGCATAGCCGGGGTTCGGCAGGCTGCGCTCGAGGCCCGCAAACCCGCCCACTTCCTTCAATCCCAGAATCGCCAGCGGAAGAAACCCGAAAACAATCAGGAAGAATTGCAGGACCTCGTTGTAGATGGAGGAGGTCAGGCCGCCCAGGTAGATGTAAATGGCCACCACCGCCGCCGAGGCTACGACGCTCGACCAAAACGGCCAATTCAACATCCGCTGGAAGAGAATCGCCATGGCATAGAGGTCGATGCCCGAAACCAGCAGGGTCAGGACGGCGAAGGAAAAGGCGTTGAGGGTCCGCGTCTTCTCGTTGTAACGCAGCTTCAAAAACTCGGGGACGCTCCTGGCTTTGCTGCCGTAATAGAACGGCATCATGAAGACGCCTACGAAGCACATGGCCGGCATGGCGCCCAGCCAGTAGAAGTGATTGACGAACATGCCGTACTTGGCGGCGTTGGCCGCGTGGCCCATCACCTCGAGCGCCCCCAGGTTCGCCGACATGAAGGCCAAGCCCGTGATCCACCCGGGAATGGACCGCCCAGAAAGGAAAAAGTCCTCGCTGGTTTTCATCCGGCCGCGCAAAGCGAAGCCAATTCCTAGCACAAAAGCGAAATAGATGACGATAATGGAGTAGTCGACAAAAGTTAAGTGCATACGCACCAAGCGGAGCGCGGATTGTTATCACACTCGGATGGAAAAGTAAATGTTTGAACGGGCCTGGAATTGGAAGGGGACATCGTATCCCCCCTGTGGAGTTGAAGTGTTTGAGTGAGATGAGGAGAGAGGAGATGACGGCCTTGCTGGGGGGAGAGCAAGGCCGTCGCCGGGCTGGCGTAAAATCGCCCGGCCCAACTAGTCCACGTGCAGCGTTACCGTGGTGCTGCGGGTTACCGTCCCGACGGTTCCTGTAAGGGTCAGGGTGTAGGTTCCGGATGGTGTTCCACCGGCCGGGGCTGATGTAACCCCAACGCCACCCCCGCAAGCGGTCCAAGAAACAACAAGTAGGCAGGCGAGAACTGCTGTCCTCCAAGCCCGCTTTCGGGGAACCGCAACCCCACAGGCCGCTACGGCAAAGGCCAGCAGCCACAAGAATATGGGCAACCCGAAGGGCCCCCCAGAAGTTGGGGGCTGGAACCGCACTCGCGGCACAGCAAACCCACGGGCCGTGGTCGCCACGGTGACCGCAGCCGCTGCGGGGCCTGCGCCGTCCGCCGTCACGTAGCCGGGCGAGACAGAGCACGTCACCCCCTTCGGGGCTCCCACACAAAGCAGCGACACCTGCTGGTCAAACCCGCCCGACGGAGTCACGGTTAGCGCGTAGCTTGCGGACCGTCCTGCCACGACCGCCGCTGTGGCCGGGGACGCGGTGAGCAAGAAGTCTGTTCCCGTCCCAGAAAGCACGATGGTGTGCTGGCCCTCAGGAGTATTGTCGGTGATCGCCAAGGTCCCGGACCTCGCGCCGACCGCGGTGGGCGTGAAGGTGACATCAATGGTGCAGCCCGCCCCTGCAGCCAGCGAAGCGCCACAAGTGTGCGCCTGAGAGAAGTCACCCCCGCCTGTAATGCTCCCTATGTCCAGGGGACGGTTACCCGTATTGCGCAGTATGACCGTTTGGTGGGTGCTGGAGGTGCCGACGAGCTGGTGGCCGAAGTCCAAGGCATTAGACGACAGCGCCACGGCGGGTCCGAGACCGTTGCCTGTCAGACGGACTACGTGCGGGCTGCCAGGCGCGTTATCGGCTATCGTTATCGCTCCCACACTCGTCCCGGGCGCTGTGGGGTCGAACGCAACCGTAATGGTACAGTCGCCCTCCACCGGCAACGAAGAGCCACAGGTGTACGTCGCCGTGAAGTCTCCGCTGGCGGCAATGCTGGTGATGGTCAACACCGCCGCACCGGTATTGCTCAGCGTGACCGTCTGCGGCACGCTCGTGGTGCCCAAGTTCTGGTCAGCGAAGGTCAGGCTGGTGCTGGAAAGCGTCACCCTTGGGGCGGCGACCCCAGTGCCCGCGAGGTCAATGACATGAGGAGTGCGGTACGCATTACTCGCAATCGTTATCGTCCCGCGACGCGGACCCAACTCAGCAGGAGTGAAGGCAATGCTGAGCGTGCAGCCGGCGCCGGGCACCACAGTTCCAGCGCAGTCGTTGGTCTGGGCAAAGTCGCCGCTCACGACAATGCCGCTAAGGGTCAAGTCCGCGTCGCCGATGTTAGCGAGCGTAACCATCTGCGCCGGGCTGGTCGTATCTACGCCTTGAGCAGCAAACGTCACTTCGGCTGCGGACAGGCGCAGCGCGGGAAGAGCAAGGTTCTCGAACTTCGCCACGAAAGCGTCGAAGGCACCGAAGCCATAGGAAGTCTGGAAGGCGCCGGAGGTGACTGGAAAGTCGCTGGAAAAAGTGCCTCCGGCCAGGTAGGCGTTTCCGGAAGCGTCCACGGCGACTCCTTGCGCCTTCTCGTTGCCGCTGCCACCCAAGTAGGTGGAGAAGACAAGAGCCGAGCCAGCAGCGTTCAACTTGGCCAAGAAGGCATCGTAGTAGCCGCCACTCGTGGCCTGGAGAGGGCTGGCCAGAGGCAAGCTGTTTCCATAGGCGTACCCGGCGACGTAGGCGCTTCCCGAGGAGTCCACAGCGATATCGAGGCCCGCCTCCGCGCCGAGGCCACCGAAGTAAGTGGCGTAGACCGCCGACGCACCCGTGGGAGCCAGCTTGACCACGTAGGCATCGACTGACGTGCCGCCTCCTGCAAGCTGGAAGGCTTCCGGCGTGACAGGGAAGTCAGTCGAAGTCGTCATGCCCGTCACATAGGCGCTGCCGGAGGCATCCGCCGCGATCCCGTAACCGTAATCGCCTCCGCTCCCCCCGAGGTAGGTGGAAAAGACCAGAGACGACCCATCCACATCTAACTTCGCCGCGTAGGCGTCAAAGCAGGCGATGGTGTTGGGCGGCGTACCGCACGTCCCGCCGCCGTTCGCCGTCTGCCACGGGCTGGCGACCGGAAAGTCGGTTGAATTCGTATAGCCCGTCACGTAGGCGTAGCCCGAAGAATCAGCCGCCACTCGCATCCCCAAGTCGTCTCCGCTGCCGCCCAAATAGGTTGAATAGGCCAGCGTCGAACCTGTCGGTCCCAGCTTCGTTACGAACGCATCATGCGTTCCGCCGCCGTGAACGCTTTCGAGCGCTCCCGCCGTGGGGAAATCGGTTGAAGCGGTGAAGCCAGTGACGATGGCGTTCCCGGCGGAGTCCACGGCAATGCCCTGGCCGTAGTCGTCGGCGCTGCCGCCGAGATAGGTGGAGTAAACGAACGCGGCGCCTGTCGCATCCAGCTTGGCCGCAAAGGCGTCGAAACAGGGGGATGCCCCACACGCCCCCCCTCCGTGAACCGCCTGCGCGGCACTGACCGTCGGGAGGTCAGTCGAGTTCGTGTACCCTGTCACGTAGGCGTTTCCGTGGGAGTCAACGGCGATCTCCGAGGCGTAGTCTTCCCCGCTGCCACCGAAGTAAGTGGAGTAAACCAGCGTGGTGCCCGTCGCGTTCAGCTTGGCAACAAACGCGTCAAAGCACGGATAAGTGTCGGGGTCGGTCCCGCAACTTCCGTCCGGAGGAGTAGCTCGCGCGGGATTCGCGAGGGGGAAGTCAATCGAATCGGTGTAGCCCGTCACATAGGCGCTGCCCGCGGAGTCCACCGCGACCCCGTACGCGTAATCGAAACCAGAGCCACCCAGAAACGTCGCGTAGCTCAGGACCGGGTCGATGACCACGGGCCGGGTGGGGTCGTAGGAGGCGATTTCGAAGCCCACCTCCCATTGTCGATTGACGATTGACGATTGTGGATTGGTGATTTTCGAGTTTCGATTTTCGAGTTCCCCCGGGCGCAGCACGTAGCGACCGTCGAGGAATTGCTTTTCGGAACTCGGGGTTCGGGATTCGGGATTCGGGGCGAACTGATAAACGATGGGCTTGTGGAAGCGCACCTCACCGTCGTCAGTCGTGATGACCAGGTCGCCGTTCGCGTCGATTTTGGATTTTGGATTTTGAATTTGCGCTTGCCCGCTCTCAATTTTCGACTTTCCAATTTCGAGTTTCGAATTTCCAGTTTCGATCTCCAACGTAATGGCCTTCGGGTCGGCGCCGGGAGCTACGACAAAGTCATACTCCAACTGCCGCTGGTTCCCGTAATAAACCAGATCCACCCCCGGATAGACGTTCTCGTACTTCACCCTGGCGTAGTTGGGCACACTGGTGCGCCACTTCTTCGGATCGTTGCCGAGGAAGTAGTGGCTCTTCCCTGGCAGTTCCTCAAGCCCCGTGACTGTTGCCTCCGGGTTTGCGCCCCGCAGCTTCAAGCGCAGAACGGCAGGGGCTGGGGAATTGTCGATTGATGATTGATGATTGTCGATTGAGGAAGGAAGAAGCCTGTTCCTTGTTCGTGGTCCGTAGTCCCCTGTTCGCCGCCACTGACTACTGACAACTGACGACTGACGGCTTCTCAACGCCAGCACTGCTTCGTCGTCGGTCAGAAACAGCGTATAGCCGACGGCGCGCGAAAGAAACCTGACCGGTGCGTCCGTCTGCCCCCGGTTGGCCTCAAAGCTCAGAGGGAGCTTGCCGTAGGCGCCCATCAACTCCGGCCGTGTTGGTGGGCCCTCCGGGCTTGCGGCAAGCAGCGGCGGGTCGGCACCCTGCGTTGCGGGCCGCTTCTCGGTCACCTCCTGCGCGGGGACCGCAAAGCTCAGGAGGCAGAAAAACAGAACCATTCCCTTCGCGCCTAAAGTGCCACGCGGCCCAACGATCCGTTCCCGGCTCACCCTACCCTCCAGTCCGGCAGGACAGCGAAGGACTCTCCCTGCACCCTAGCCTAGATATCGGCAGGAGGAGTCACGAAGGTGAACAAATTTGGGAGGGCCGTCAGGGGCAGCGTTCCGGCTGACCAGCGGGCTTCGGTTAAGCTAGCTGAGGAAGTAGATGCGGTAGAGGGTGTCGCGTTTGAGCGGGCGATAGCCGGCGTCGGAGATGAGCCGCCGGAGTTCCGCTTCGTTCGTGGTGTTGGTGCAGCCGGCGGCGCGCACGACGTTTTCTTCGATCAGGATACTACCGACGTCGTTCCCGCCGAAGCGCAGGGCGATCTGGCAGATCTTGGGGCCGGGGGTCAGCCAGGAAGCCTGCACGTTGAGGATATTGTCCAGATACAGGCGCGAGACCGCCAGCGTTTTCAAGTAATCGACGGCGGTCGTCTGCTCTTTCACAAAGTTCCCTAGTGACGTGTGGGCAGGCTGGAACATCCAGGGGATAAAGGCCGTGAAGCCGCCCGTTTCTTCCTGCAATTGCCGCACGCGCTGGAGGTGATTTAGGCGGTGCTGACGGGTTTCGCCGCAGCCAAACATCATAGTGGCCGTGGTGCGCAGGCCGAGCTGGTGCGCCATCCGGTGGACCGAAAGCCACTCCTCGGTGGTGCACTTCAAGCGCGCGATGCGCTGGCGCACCTCGTCGTCCAGGATTTCCGCTCCCCCGCCGGGGATGGAATCGAGCCCGGCGCCCATGAGCCGGAGGAGCGTTTCGCGCAGGTTCAGCCCCGAGACGTCGGCGACGTTCAGGATTTCCGGCGCCGAAAAGCAGTGGAGGTGGACCTGCGGGTATCGCCGCTTGATGCTCGAGAGCAGGTTCTCGTAGTAATCGATCTTGAGCTCCGGGTGAAGACCGCCCTGGAGCAGAATCCCCGTCCCGCCCAGGGCCAGGGTCTCGTCAATCTTCTGGTAGACGGACTCGAGTGGCTGAACGTATCCCTCGGGCGAGCCCACGGGGCGATAGAAGGCGCAGAAGGAGCAGTACTCCGTGCAGAAATTGGTGTAGTTGATGTTGCGGTCCACGATGTAAGTGACTACCTTCCCCGGGTGCAGGCGCTGGCGGACGGCGTCCGCCTCCCTGCCCAGGCCGATCAGGTCGTCGGCGAGAAGCCTGTCGAGGGCCTGAGCGTTAGTTAATGCCATTGCCGATCTTTACCTCCCGGCCTTCCCCCCGGAGAGCCTGGCGGGTTGCGGCAACAAGTTGTTGCCTTGCGCTTGCACCTGCCGATGAGTCGGAAAGTGCCACACTAAACGAAATACAGATCCTTTTCCACCGGGATGATTCCCGCCTCGCGCGCCAGCTTGTAGAACAAGCGCAAGCCCTTGCGGTTTTCCTCATCCAGGGAGTAGTCAATGTTCTCTGTCAAATAAGCCTTGACGCCCGGGGGCTGCAGGTTGAGCTTGGGCGCGTATTCCGCCGCAATCGCATCAAGGTGGGCCAGCCCGTAGTCGCGCGAATCCTCAAAGTCCTTGCGATATCTGCCTACCTTGGCCTCTTCGCGGCCGACCCAGAGGGCAAAGACAAACGGCAGGCCCGTGAACTTCTTCCATTCGGCCGCCAGGTCGTAAACTTCGGGCACCTGGCCGTCGTAGGTCAAGGCCGGGTCGCCGATTACCAGTGCTGCCTCGGCGCGCTTCAACATTTCCGCCGGCTTGGGGGCGGAAGGGATGATATTGATCCAGCGCGAGTAGAATTTCCGCATCAGAATCCGCAACAAGGCTGCGGAGGTGCGGGAGGAGTTATCTACGACAACCGTCTGGACTTTCTCGATGGGCACCTTGCTGAACAGAAGAACGCTCTTCACTTCCTCTTTCGAGGCGATGGAGATGCCGCTCAAGATTTGCGCCCGGTCCAGGCGCTGGTATTCGATGGATGGGACAATGCCGAGGTCGGCTTTGCCTGACCGCACGGCGTCCGCGCAAGCCGCGGGCGTCATGAACTCGAGATCGTAGCGGCCCTGCTGCGCACCCTTCAGCATCCCCCAGACGAGCGGGACCGAGTTGAGGTACTGAATGACCGAAACCTTGGGTAACCTCATAGGCATTGAGGATGAAGCCGACGATTGCATTCTATCCGGGCTGGCGCTCGTGTCAACCTGGATGGGAGGCTGAAACTTAATGTCAGGATTCCGTCTTTTGGCTTCTGACTTTCGACTTTCAACTCTTGCCTCGTTCTACGCCTTCGGATGTGTCTTGTCGTAAACATCTATCAGCTGCTTGATCGAGACTTGCGTGTATTTCTGCGTGGTCGCCAAGCTCTTGTGGCCGAGCATTTCCTGGATGGCGCGCAGGTCCGCGCCCTCGGCCAGGAGGTGCGAGGCAAAAGCGTGCCGGAGCGAGTGGGGACTCGCCTTGACATTGGGGCCGAACTGCCGGACGTGCTTCTTCAGCAAGCGGTCCACAGAGCGTGGGGTAAGGCGTCCGCCGCGCGCGTTCAAGAAGAAGGCCGCGCCGGTGGCCCTGTGCTCGCGCAAAATCTTCTCGCGGACGGGGAGATAGGCAGTCAAGGCCTCGCGGGCCTTGGAGCCGAAGGGCACAATCCTCTCCTTGTCTCCCTTGCCTCGAACCAGCACCATCCCGTCGCCGAAGTTCACCTGGCGCAGGTCCAGGCCTGTCAATTCGCTGACGCGCAGTCCCGAAGCGTAAAGCAACTCCAGGATGGCCCGGTCGCGCACGAGCGCCGGGTCGCCACTCTGGGCCGCTTGCCCCACCCGGTCGAGGAAATCGTTCATCTCCTCTTCGCTCATGATGCGGGGAAGCGTCCGGGCCAGCTTGGGCGTGGAGACAGCCGCCGCGGGATTCTCCGCCAGCGCGCCTTCGCGGCTGAGGAACTTGAAAAAGGCCCGCACGGCGGCAAGCTTGCGGGCGATCGAGGTCTTTTTCTTTTCCTTCTCGAAGAGGAAGGCGAGAAAACCCCGGATGCGCAGCGCGTCGATCGACCTCAGGCTGACCTTCGCGCCGGGTTGGCCTTGGGCCAGAAAATCGCGAAATTGCCGGAGGTCGCTGCGGTAGTTCCGCACCGTGTGCGGCGAGGCGTGGCGCTCGTACTGCAGGTACTGGATGTAGCGTTCGATCAGGTCGTCCATAAAAGCTGTCAGTGGTCAGTTGTCAGTTGCCAGAACCTTGTTCCGTCGCCTCGCGAGGCAACGGCTGCACACACTTTCTAACCAATTAGCCAAATCCGCCAAAGCGCGTTCGCACTGCCGCGCGCGACGCGCCCGCCGGTCCCGGGCGACAGCACGCGGCAGACCTTCGGTGGGCGGCAGCAAGTCGAAAGCAATGTTGGCCGGCTGATAGTCACGCGGGTCAGCATGGGTGAGGTAGTGAACGAGCGAGCCCAGGGCCGTCGCGCGCGGCGGCGGAGAGAAGACTTCTCCTCTTACACGGTGGGCCATGGCGAGGCCGGCCAACCATCCTGTGGCGATGCATTCAACGTAACCTTCCACGCCGGAGAGTTGCCCGGCGATGAAGACCTCCGGCGACACGTGCAAGCTGAGGTCAGGCGCAAGGAGTCTCGGCGCATTGATATATGTGTTGCGATGGATCTGGCCGAAGCGGAGAAATTCCGCGTTCTCCAGGCCGGGAATCATCCTTAATATTCTCTTCTGTTCCGGAAACTTCAGATGGTTCTGAAAACCGACCAGGTTATAGCTCGCATACCGCAGGTTCTCCGGCCGGAGTTGTACCACCGCGTAGGGCTGTTTCCCGGTCCGCGGGTCAATCAGGCCCACGGGCTTCATCGCGCCAAAGCGCAACGTGTCCAGCCCGCGTCGGGCCAGTTCTTCGATGGGCAGACAGGCTTCGAAGTAGTGGAGATCCTCAAACGCATGGGCCTCAACCGCCCGGGCACTCGTCAGCGCCTCGCAGAAAGCGCGATACTCATCCTCAGTCAGCGAGCAGTTCAGGTAGTCCTCCCCACCCTTGCCATAGCGCGAGGCGCGGAAGATGCGGTCCATATTCAAGGTTTCCGCATCCACAATGGGGCTGATGGCATCGTAGAAGGAGAGATTTTCCAGGCCCGTGAGCGCCTGGAGCCGCGCGGCGAGAGCCTCCGAGGTCAGCGGTCCGGTGGCCATCAGCGCCTGGGTGTCGACAGGAATCTCAGCCAATTCTTCCCGGCGCATCTGGATGAGCGGGTGTTGCTCGATCGCCTCGGTCACCGCCGCCGCAAAGCGCTCACGGTCAACTGCCAACGCCGTGCCGCCGGGGACCGCATTCACGTCCGCCAAGCGCAACAAGAGCGAACCCGCCCGGCGCAGCTCCTCTTTGAGCAGCCAGGAGGCCGAGCCGGCGGCGTTCGATTTTAGCGAATTGCTGCAAACCAGTTCGGCGAGCTTGTCGGTTTTGTGTGCGGGCGTGGACCGGCTAGGCCGCATTTCATAGAGCGTCACCGGCACACCACCCTCCGCGAGTTGCCAGGCTGCCTCGCACCCCGCCAGCCCTCCGCCCGCGATTACCACCGGTCCCGTTCGCAGCCCCATCTGAACGGCATTATAGCAGGCAGGTATGGAGTCGCGTCTGGGTTCCAGCCCTCTTATGAGATCACGGCGTGTTCGTAGCGGCAGGCTTCGTTCGGGCAATAGCGGACGGGGCTGGATTTCTTGCTGAATTTTTCGAGAAGGATGGGTGAACCGCATTGAGGGCACGGCTCGGCGACAGGCTTATCCCAGGCGGTGAACTTGCATTCCGGATAGCGGCTGCAACCGTAGAAAGTCTTCCCGCGCTTGGTGCGGCGCGCCACGAGTTCCCCGGAGCAGCCTTTTTCCGGGCAGGCGATTCCCAGCGTCTGCCGCTTCACATATCTGCACTGGGGGTAATTGCTGCACGCGGTGAACTGACCGTAGCGCCCGTGTTTGAGAACCAAGTTGCTGCCACACGTCGGGCACTTCTCGTCGAGCAGCACGTCGGCTACGGCCGTCGCAGTCCCTTCTTTCATGACGATCTTCTTAGTATTCCGGCACTCGGGATACCCCGTGCAAGCCAGGAAGAACCCGAAGCGCCCGCGCCTGACAGCCATGGGTTTGCCGCATTTATCGCAGGCCTGTTCCGCGACTTCCGGCGCTGGCGGGCCGGGAGCGCCGTACTTGGCGGCCAATTCCGGTGTCAGGTCACTCGTGCCCTCGCATTCCGGATAGCCCGTGCAGGCCAGGAACTGCCCGTGGCGTCCGAGGCGGATATTCATGGGCCGGCCGCACTTCTCGCACTTCACCTCCGTAGGGATGCCCTCGCCTTTGATGTCGTGCATCTCCTGCTCGGCGAGCCGCAGAGCCTTCTTGAACTTCTTGTAGAACTCCTCCAGGGCGTCGATCCAGGAGAGCTTCCCTTCCTCAACCTCGTCGAGTTCCTCCTCCATGCGCGCCGTGTAAGCCACATCGAAGATGTCACTGAAGTTCTTCACCAGCACGTCATTCACCACCATGCCGAGTTCGGTGGGATAGAACCGCCCTTGCTGCTTGTGGACGTATTCGCGATTCTGGATGACGGAGAGGATTTGGGCATAGGTTGAAGGCCGGCCGATGCCCTTCTCCTCCAGCGCCTTCACAAGCGTAGCTTCGTTGTAACGCGGTGGCGGCTCGGTGAAATGCTGTTCGGGGTGCAGCCGGCGCAGCTTCAGCATCTCACCCGGCTCGACAGCCGGCAGGCGATGTTTCAACTCCTCGTCCTCGGCCATTTCGGCCTTCTCGTCCTTGCCCTCCTCATAGACGGCGCGGAAGCCGTTGAATTTCTCTACCGAGCCGGTCGCGCGGAAGAGATAGTCGCCGGCGGCGACATCGATGGTGGTCTGGTCGAAGACCGCCGGATTCATCTGCGACGCCACGAAGCGTTGCCAGACGAGTTTGTAGAGCTTGAACTCATCGGGCCCCAAGAAGGTGCGGACTGCTTCAGGTGCACGCTCGACGGCCGTGGGGCGGATGGCCTCGTGAGCGTCCTGCGCGTCCTTCTTGGCCTTGTAACGGATGGCGTCAGGCGGCAGATAGGCATCGCCGAAATTCTTCCGGATGTAGGCTCGCGCCGCGCTTAAGGCACCCTCTCCGACGCGCGTGGAATCCGTCCGCATATAAGTAATCAGACCAACAGAGCCCTCCCCGCCAAGCTCGACGCCCTCGTACAGCTTCTGGGCGATGGTCATCGTCCTGCGAGCCGTGAAGTGCAGTTTGCGGACCGCCTCCTGCTGGAGTTTGCTGGTAATGAACGGCGGCACCGGGTACTTGCGCTTTTCCCGCGTGGCGACTGACTGCACGATGAATCGCGACGCCTTTACCGCCGCTGCGTGCCGCTCGGCGCTTGCCTGGTCGGGAATGTCCAGATCCTTGCCCTGAAACTTCAGGAGGCGCGCGTCAAACGGCGGTGGGTTTTTCCCCTCGAGGTGCGCCTCAATCGTCCAGTACTCCCGCGTCTGGAAGGCCTGGATCTCCCGCTCCCGCTCGACGATGAGGCGGAGGGCCACGGTCTGCACGCGCCCGGCGGAAATGCCGCGTTTCACCTTGTCCCACAGCAACGGGCTGACCTGGTAACCCACCAGCCGATCCAGGATGCGCCGCGCCTGCTGGGCGTCCACCCGCCGGGAGTCGATTTCGCCGGGATGCGCGAAGGCCTCGCGCACGGCGTCGCGGGTGATCTCATTGAAGAGCACCCGGTGGAATTTCCTCCGCTTCCCCGCGAGAAGTTCGCGCAGGTGTGCGCAGATGGCTTCCCCTTCGCGGTCCGGGTCGGCAGCCAGGTACACAGCCTCGGCGTTCTCCGCCGCGGCCTTCAACTCCTGGATAACCCGGCCCCTGCCCGGGATCACATTGTAGGTGGGCTCGAAGTTGTTTCTGAGGTCAACGCCCAGGTCCTTCTTCGGCAGGTCCATGACGTGGCCCATGGAAGCCTTGACCGTGTAGTCGGACCCGAGGTAACGGTTGATGGTCCGGGCCTTGGCCGGCGATTCGACGATGACAAGCGCTTTGGCCATAGAAAACCAGCTAACAGTCAACAGCTTTCAGGCAGCAACCTGCGGCAATTCCAGACCGACTTCCTCCCTCCCGCGAGCCGCGCCGCGCGGACTGCACTTGCAACTTTCAACTGTCAACTCTGAACTGCCCTTCTCACAGTTTACGAATAAAGTTCTTCCCCGGCAACTGCCGGATCAGGCCGTTCATCTCCAGCTCGAGCAAGGCCTGGAGGATGCGGGCCGGAGGGAGCGCCACCGCGCCAAAAATGGCATCCACGAACAGGGCTTCATCGGCGCGCAAGACCTCGAAGACCGCCTTCTGGTCCGGAGCGAGCGACTGCTCGAACAGCGAAGCGGTCTCGGGAGTTGCCAGTGCTGTTTCCGATGCTTCAACGGGCGGCAAGAGTTGCATGCGGATTTGGGCGGGAAACTCTTCGATCACGTCCACCCACTGGTCCACAAGCTTGGCTCCCTGCTTGATGAGATGGTTCGGACCAAAACTCTGGGCGCAAGTGATGTTGCCCGGCACCGCAAAGACCTCGCGGTTCTGGTCCACGGCCAGCCGCGCCGTAATCAGCGCTCCGCTGTATTCGGCAGCCTCCACCACCACGACCCCGAGAGAGAGCCCACTGATGATTCGGTTGCGGATGGGGAAGTTCTCGGGTGTGGGCGCTGTGCCGAGGGGAAACTCGGAGACTACTGCGCCGGTTTCGATGACCTTCTCCGCCAGCCGCTTGTTCTCCGAAGGATAGATCACATCCACCCCCGAGCCGAAAACCGCCACACTCTTGCCTTTCGCCTCCAGCGCCCCGTGATGCGCCGCCGAATCGATGCCGCGGGCCAGACCGCTCACAATCACCAGTTGCCGCTCCGCCAGGTCACGGGCCAGACGATGCGCCACCTGGGTGCCGTAAGCCGTCGGGTGGCGTGTGCCCACGATGGCCACCGCGTGCTCGGAGAGCACCTTGGCGTCGCCGCGCACGTAGAGCACCAGCGGCGCATCGGCAATCTGCTTCAGCAGTGGCGGGTAGTCGTCGCTCGCCAGGCTGAGCAATTGACACTGGGCCTGCGCGGCCGCCTCCAATTCTTTTTCGGCTTCTTTCAGCCCCGTCTGAGCAAAGATCGCTTGGGCAACGTGCGCCGGGACCCCGCAGCTTTCGAGCTCCGTGAGCGAAGCCGTGTAGGAAGCCAGCGGGGAGCCGAAATGCTCGATGAGCCGATGCGCGCCGCGCACGCCCAGACCCTCGATGCGGGTGATCGCTAGCCAGAATTGGATGTCGTTTTCGACCAAGTTGGTGCCCAACTGATTCTTGGAGCACGGGACCCAGTTCCCGCTCCAGCCGAGGACACTTCCTTCGCCCTCGCGAAGAGAACCCGTGCTCGGAGCGGCACCCCCCCCCGCGGGGCGCACACCCACCCCCGCACCGGTGTCCCCTAAAATCGCAGAATTGGGGCTTTGCACGCAAGGCAAAAATGGGGATCAGGCCATAGGTTGATCCAGCGGCAGGCAAACGGGCCGCCCCAGGGCCTTGCGGAAAAGGCGATGCCATCAACGTGGCTTGGCTGTGGGAATTTGCCGTAGGAGGTCTTTCAGAGGAAGTGGGAACGGAACATCGCTTCAACCTCACCGCCGCGCCGGCGGATGTACCACTCGCCAACATCGGCTGCGGCTTCGGAGAGCATCTCCAGAGCAGTCCTTCCCACGCGAACGATTGCCGCTATCGCCTTCACGCCCAGCCACACCAGCAGTTGCTCAGCGGAGCCGGCGGGGTCCTGCCTGTCCAAGCGGAGTCGGTACCGGCCTCCCTCCATCCGATAAGCCATCAGGACCAGACCCGCATACAGAATCCCGGAAGCTGCCAGCAGGAACTTAAATACTGCCCAGAAAACGACCTCCAGGATGGAAACCATCGGATTTTCCTCACCTTAATTGGATGTGGCGGACGGGGAAAAAGTTTTGCCGCGGATTCGGGGGCCTTCTTGTCTCGCAAGGCGCTGGCCTGAACGAGGCTTTAGGGCTTCTTGATGCCGAATTTCTCCAGACGATACTGGAGCGTGCGAAAGGTCATGCCGAGGAGCTGGGCGGCGCGGGTGATATTCCAGTTGGTCCGCTGGAGCGCCTCCAGGATCTTGGCCTTCTCGTGCTCTTCCCAGGTGGGTTCCGGGATGACGGGCGGAAGCCACCCGCCAGGCGCGGGCAGGGTGGCGGACTGGACACCCACACCTTCTGGGGCAGGCTGGAGAATCTCCGCTGGCAAGTCCTGCAACTCAATCCACTCGGTTTCTCCCAGCACCACCGCCCGCTCCATCGCCCACTCGAGTTGCCGGATGTTGCCCGGCCAAGAGTAGGCACGGAGAGCTTCGAGGACCGGCGGGGTTATGCCAAGCACTTTGCGTCCCGCGGCCAACGCCGCCCGGCGCGTGAAGTGGAGCGCCAAGGATTCGATGTCTTCCTGGCGCTCGCGCAAGGAGGGACAAATAATGGGTATGACCTTCAGGCGATAGTACAGATCCTCCCGGAACTTGCCTGCTTTGAGCAACTGGTCGAGGTCTCGATTGGTAGCGGCGATAATGCGGACATCCACCTTGATCGGTTCGGTCCCACCTACGCGCAAAATCTCCCGCTCCTGCAGCGCCCGCAGGATCTTGGCCTGCAAGGCCAGGCTGGTATCTCCAATCTCGTCCAAGAAGAGCGTGGAGTGGTGCGCGCGTTCGAACAAGCCCTTCTTCTGCTGGTAGGCATCGGTAAAGGCGCCCTTCTCATGGCCGAAGAGCTCGCTTTCCAGCAGCGTCTCGGTGAGGGCAGCGCAGTTGACGGCCAGGAAAGGCCGGTGGCAACGCGGGCTGTGGTGGTGAATCTCGCGCGCCACCAACTCCTTTCCCGTCCCGCTTTCGCCCAGGATGAGCACCGTGTGGGGGGTGGGGGCCACCTTCAAGATCATCCGCACCATGCCCTTGGTAGCAGGCGAGTCGCCCAGGATGCTCTGCTTCAGCGTGGCCAAGTGCGCGAAGACTTCCCCCACCACTTCCAGCAGCTTGTCGCGATCCACGGGCTTTTCCAGATACTGATAGACGCCCCGCTTGGTGGCCTCGATGGCGGATTGGATGGAGGGGTAGCCTGTGATGAGAATGACCGCGACCGTGGGGTCCGCTCCCAGAATCTCGCTGAGCAACTGAACGCCGGTCATGCCGGTCAGGTTTAGATCAGTGAGGACCAGATCAAAACGCCTCTGCGCCAGCAGGCGCAAGGCCGCCTCACCGCTGGGTGCGGTCTCGGATTGATAGCCCTCGTCCTGGAGAATCTCACGGTAGATTTCGCGCTGCCGTTCTTCGTCGTCAACAACCAGAATGGATCCTCCAGGCATGGCGACGAGTCCTCAAGCGGCTGATGATTGGGCAGGGCCCGCCGGCTGGGCCACAGACGGCGCGGCCAGGGGGAGTTCGACCACGACCACGGCGCCGGGCGTCTCGCTTTCGGCCACGTAGATTCGCCCGCCATGATCTTCCACGATCTTCCTGGTAATGGCCAAGCCCAGGCCGAAACCGGTGGTCTTGGTGGAGTAATACGGCGCGAAGACCTTCTCGCGATCCTCGCGGGGAATGCCGGGACCGGTGTCCGCAAAGCGCACCTGGAACCAGCCCGCATTGCTGTTCCCCGGAGCCTCGACCCGCCCCGTGATGCAGATTTCCCCGCCCCGCGGCATGGCCTGAACAGCGTTGGTGAGGATGTTCAGAAAGCAGGTTTTCATCTGCCCGCTATCGGCTTGGAGAATGGGCAAGGGAGCCGAGAAATCCGTAGTGATGGTGATAGCCTGGCGCGCAGCTTGCTCCTCGACCAGCGCCACCGCTTGTTCCAAGGTGGCCCGCAAGTCGCATGGGGCCAGTTCGGGTGGCGCTTGGCGGCCCACGGCGAGGAAGTCGTTCACCAGGCGATTCAGGCGGGTGATCTCGTCTTTCACATTCCTCAGGTTGCGCTGAAGCTCGTGGGCGGGACGGTTGTCACCTCCGGCGTGCTTGGCGCGAATCTGATCGATGCTGAGGTTGATAAAGTTCAACGAATTCCGCACTTCATGAGCCACGGTGGCCGCGAACCGTCCCAGGAGAGATGACTTTTCAGCCTCATTCAACCGCTCCTGGAGTTCCCGATTCTCCTGCAGGCGCTCGACCATGCGATTGAACGTCTCTGCCAGCCGCCCCATCTCGTCGGTACCGACGGGGAGCGAAACGTACAGGTTTCCCTGGGTAATTTGCTCCGCGCCGGCCACCAACGTGTCGATGGGCTTCGTGAAAATGAAAGCCAGATACACGATGGCAAACATTCCCGCCAGCATCGTGGCAAGGATCCAGCCCAGGCGCTCCAGGTAAAGCCGCCGCAGGAGCAGCCCCATCTCGTCCATGCTCCAGCGCACCTGCGCGTAGCCCAGCACCTTGTCCCCCTGGACAATGGGAAACTCGACCGTGTAAGGCCGCTGCTCGACGGCACCCTCCGTGTCGAGGTCGTGGAGTTCGGCCGAAATCTTGACGAGGTCGGCCTTGCTTTCGCCCCGCCGTTTCTTGAGCTTGATTGTCTTGCCCACTTGCCCCGGCGTAGTGCTGGCCACCACCTCGCCGGTAGGCGAAGCCAGGGTGATGGAGGTCAACCCCGCGTCGCTCAAGGCCTTCATGTAGGCATCGAGGGCTTGCTTGCGGTCGGCGGTGGACGGAATGCGGGTCTGGGTAAGCTGGATGATTTGAAGAAAGTCGGATGTCTGCGCCGCTACATAGCTCTTGATGAGCCGGTTGTGATAGACGTAGGTCATCATCAGCATGGCGCTGGTGCACCCCATGGTGAGGAACATAACCAGTGCCAGCCGCGTGCGGAAACGGAGATTGAGAATCGCGCGGTGCAAGGAGGGCTGCTCCCCGTGGCCCGAGCTATGGCGGCTCAAATGGGAATTGTATCGGATGGGTCGAACAGGGTCAACGGACCGAGGAGCAGAAGTCGAAGCCATACGGAACTGTAACCGCCAGCCCGCCACTCGGCCCCCAGGCATCTGCCGCCAGGATGACCCAACCCCAGGCACCTACGCGTGTCTGCCCCTCCCGGAGCGGACATCCCCGGAAATGGGAACCCCCGGAGGTATCCTCCGGGGGTTCTTGTCCCTCTAGGGATCCAGAGAGAGTCGCATACTGGCCGGAGTCAGAAGAATATTACTTGGGAGGAGCCGGAGGTGTAGCCTCCTCTTCCTTTGGTGCCTTCTTTTTCTTCTCCTTCGGCGTCTTCTTCTTCTCTACCTTCTTCCCAACCTTGGGCGTAGTTTCCTGGCCCGTGGTCGTGGTCTCCTGAGCGAACACCGGCATCGCCAGGGAGAAGACCAGCGCGAAGGTAAACAGCAGCGTGAAAAGCTTCTTCATTGCGGTCGAATCCTCCTTTTAGACTGGCTTACGGTGCCTTCCAGGGCATTCCAATGGCCAAAGAAACCGGGAGCAAGAGGTCCACTCAATGCCTTGATAATCAAGGGGATAGATGCGCGGGACGGAACGCGACCCAGGAACTGTCAACTCATCCTTCGGTCCCTTACACGAATTCGTATGGACGCCGCACCAAATGGTGCAGCAGGTGGCGTAGGAGGAAAGAGGGCGAGCGAAGCGTCTAGTCCCTGGTAGTGATCTGGTAGAGCTTGGCCTCTACGAACAACTGGAAGAGGACAGGGTCAAGCAGCTGACCCTTCACTTCCTGCCCGATGATGTCCAGGGCGCGCTCCACCGGCACGGCCCGCTTGTAAGGCCGGTCGCGGGCAGTCAACGCATCGTAGATATCCGAGATGGTCATCATCTTGGCCTGCAAGGGGATTTCCTCGGACTTCATGCGGTAGGGGTAGCCTGTGCCATCCAGTTTCTCGTGGTGGGCCTTGACGATAGATGGGATTTTATTCAACTCCCTGGTCCACGGGATCTGGCTCAGGAAGCGGAAGCTGTGGATGACGTGCGACTCAATTTGCACCCGCTCTTCGTCGTCGAGGCTGCCCTTGGGAATGGTGAGGAGGCGCAACTCCTCGGGAGTCAGCAGGGGCTCCGTCGGTCCGGCCGGACCCTCGAAGGTCCAGCCCGCGATCTGCACGAGTTTCTCCGAGATCTTTTCGGGAAGCACGGCGGGTTCATTGGCCTTGCTGATGTGCTCCAAGAACTCGTCCAGTTGTTCCAGCTCGCGGCGCTGGGCAGCGTCAATCTCAGCAAAGACCAGCTCGTAGCGTTGGTTCCCGTGGGCGATAAGGTAGTCCACTTTCTTGCGGTAGGCATCCATCTCCAACACCTTCCGCACGGCCTGGAACCGCTTGTTCACCAGTTCCATCTGGGACGGGTAGAGCTTCTTGGCCTTGACCAGCACCTCCTCGCGCACACCTACCTTGCCGAAGTCGTGCAGGATGGAGGCGTAGCGAATCTCCCGGATGTCCTGCGGGGTGAAGTGAACATCTCGGTAAGGCCCCGTGTCGCACCGGTCCACCAGCTCGGCCAAGCCCACCGTCAACCTCGCTACGCGTTCCGAATGACCGAAAGTGGTAGGGTCGCGGGACTCAATCGCGGTGACGGACGCCTTCACAAACCCTTCAAAGAGGTTCTGGATGTCGCGGTAGAGCAGGTTGTTTTCCAGGGCCACCGCCGCCTGGCTGGCCAGCGACGCTGCCAGCTCCTGGCTCCGCTCGGAAAACGGGACGACCTCCTGATGCACCACCGTGGTGGAAGTCAGCTTGATCGCCGGGTCCTTCTTGGCGTTGATAAGCTGGAGGACACCGATGACCTCGTCTTTCTGGTTCTTCATGGGGACGACCAGCATCGACTTGGTTCGGTAACCGAATTTCTCGTCGAACTCGCGGTTCAGCCGGAAGGGAAGGTTGCGGATCCGGTAAGCGTCCTTGATGTTGAGGATCTTCCCCGTGGCGGCCGCGTACCCCGCGAGGCTGCGCGTGTCGATGGGCAAGGTGAACTGGCGGAAGGGAGCGGAGTGGCTGTCGCTCTGCGTGAGCTTAAAGACCAGGTGCTTCTCGCCGCCCGGTCCTTCCTCGACCACGTACAGCGAGCCGGCGTCACAGCAGGTGATTTCCCGGCTCTTGGTGAGAATCAGTTCCAACAAGGCATCGGTGTTGCGCTCGCTGGAGAGCGCCACCCCGATCTTGTTGAGCGTCACCAGCTCACTGGCCACCTCGTGAAGCCGCTGGCGCGTTCGTTGGCGGTCTTCCTCCAGCCGCAGGCTTTCAAACGCGCTTTCGAGGGTCTTCCCCAGAATAGCGCGGGGGACGCGGCGGGGGAGGACGGCGAAGAGTCGCTTGTCCAGCCGCGTGCGGGGCGCAGCCTGGCCCTCGAGCAGATAGACCAGGCACCAGTCGTCGCCCTCCGGAGCGATCTGCTCGAGGCTCCGCAGGTCATCCTCTTTCTCATCGGCGACGAGGACGGCGGGGAACTCCCAAGCCGGCGGCGGGGCCTGATCCCGTTCCAAAGGCACCACCCGGTAGGCAGCGGACAGCCTGCCCAGCACCTTGCTCAATGTGGATGGCCGGAAATAGTAAAGGTTCTTCGCCATGGGCCCTTCGCACTCAGGAATGTGGTGACCGCGACCTGCTATCCGCCCTCATTATACCTTTTTCCCGGAATGCGCCAGGCTCCCCCTCGGGTCGGACCGCCGTCTGCCTCCCCCCAGAGCGCCCGGGCCTCCGCGCACACTCCCGCCCCTGAGGGGGTGAGGAGAACGTTCAGTCGTCAGGATATTCCGCAGGAGCACCACTCAAACGGAAGGTGACGAAGACTCGTTCGAAAACCAGGTAGTTAAGCCTCGGCTGCCTTCCCGAAACTGCCGATCGCTTTGGCCTCGTCGTCGTGCACGTCGAAGACGGTGTATAGCTTGGTGATCTGCAAGAGGTCGTGGACCTTCTTGGTGAGGTTCAGCAGTTTCAACTGGCCACCTTGATTGGCGACCGCCGTGTAGGCGCTCACCAGCTCGCCGATCCCCGAGCTATCGATGTAGGTGATGTCTGCGAGGTTGAGCAACAGGTGCTTGTGGCCCTTGCTCAATTGCTCGCGCACTATCTCACGCAACTGTGTGCATCCCTCACCCAGGGTGACTCGTCCGCTCATGTCAATGACCGTAATGGAATCAACCTGGCGTAGTGTAGCTTTCATGCTCACGGTCCATTCCTCCTTGATTGATCTGAATTGTTGGCGTTCAACCGCTTCACCAGTGTCACTTCAGTCCCCGCGCCCGCCCTAGTCTCCACGCGGTACTCATCCACGAAGGTGCGAATGAGGAAGATCCCCCGGCCGGAAACGTTGAGGAGATTCTCCTCCGCCAGGGGGTCGGGCAACTGCTTGGGGTCGTAACCGTTCCCCTGGTCGCGGATGCGGATCTCCAGGCGGTCACTGTAAATCTCAAACCGCAACCGAACGTGCTTGCTGGGGTCGTTCTGGTTGCCGTGCCAGATGGCGTTGATGACCGATTCGTGCACGGCCATATCAATCTTGTGCTGGTCGTCCTCATTGAAGCCCGCGGTCTCCGAAACCCGCCGGGCGATTTCTTCGGCCACCTCGACGTTCTTGAGATCGCTCTCAAGCACCACTTCGACGACGCTGGTGCCGACCGTCATATTCTGCAAGGGCAAGTCCAATTCCCAATCTCAAACTACAATACGTACAGCCGAAAGTCAACGCAGCCGCACTCCTGCGAACGATTGCCGCGAGGAAGTCAGCGTAACCGCCGCTGCTCCACCGAGCGCTTGGAAAAAACTCCCGCCGTCGCTGCATGACTCTGGATTGTCCTGTCTATTTCGGGATTTCAGACTCCGCAGGCTAGGTAGGGGAATGATCCCGAACCCCGAGTCCCGAATCCCGAGAAAAGCAGCATAGAAGATAATCGAAGGGCCCGTCCCGGTCAACAAGGTTGCGAGGCAGACGCTAGGTGGCGCCGCCCAGAGGTCGGAAGCGGCGATATCTGGTCTGACTCAGGACAGGCTTTGTAGGTGAAAAGCGGGTTTGACTCCCGCCCCTACGCGGACTTCTTCCGCACGGGGACTTGAATCAGGACATAGGCAATAATGCCGAACGCGAGCAGTGATATCCACCCGCCCCAGGGAGCGACGAAGGGCAGGGCGTCGCGGCCGGTGAAGAGTTTGGTGAGCGAGCTGATGCCGGTGAGGAACAGGGCCGCGAGCAGAATCCCGGTGATGGCCTCGCCGGCGATGAGGCCGGAAGCCAGGAGCGTCCCGCGTTCCTCAAACTTGGCGTTTTCTTCGGGCGAGAGCTTCTGGCGGCTGGCCCAGCGGTCCGCCACCCACTTCATGACGCCGCCGACAAAAATCGCCGACGTGGTTTCGAGCGGCAGATACATTCCGACCGCGATGAGCATGGGCGAAGGCGCCTTGATCATGACCAGGGCGACGCCAAACAGTAGGCCCATCAGAATCAACCCCCAGGCCATCTGCCCGCCCACGATGCCCTGAGCGAGCTGCGCCATCAGGCCCGCTTGCGGTGCCGGGAGCTTGAGGCCGCCGATGCCGCCACTTGCGAGATTCGCTTCATGCAGGGCGATGATGGGCAGAATCAGGAAGAAGGACACCGCCGTGACGCTCAGAACCTCGACCAGTTCCATCTTCCAGGGTGTTCCGCCGAGCAGATAGCCCGCCTTCAGGTCTTGAATCAGGCTACCGGAGACGCAACAGGCGCAGCAAACCACCGACGCCACACCCAGTACGGCCGCCACGCCACCCAGCCCCTTGACGCCGATAGCGACCATCACCAGCGCGGCGATGACCAGGGCGGCGAGCGTCAGGCCGGAGACCGGCTGGTTCGAAGATCCCACCAGGCCCACCAGGTACCCGCCCACGGCCGCGAGGAAGAAGCCGCTCAGCGTCATCACCAACGCTGCCAGGATGGCGGCACTCCAGCGCTGGGCGAAATGGAAATAAATGATCGTGATGGGAACCACCAGCACCGCGATGGAAACAATGATCCATTTTATGGGGATGTCGATGTCCAAGCGCGTGCGGGCCGCGACGGCTGCCTCCGCGGCGGCTGACCGGGCCGCAAACGCCCCACGAATCGAGCGCAGGATGGGGTCGCGCATGCTGTAAAGCGTATAGACCGCGCCCACCAGCATGGCCCCCACCGCGATGGGCCGCACCACGTTGTACCAGACTGTGTAGCTGAGGAGGTCCCAGGGCGCGGTGCCGCCGACCGTTCCACCAAGGCGACGCGGCAAATCAGGATCAATGAAAAGCACCAGCGGAATCAGCACCAGCCAGGCGATAACTCCGCCGGAGAAGTTTATGGCCGCCAGGCGCGGCCCGATGATGTAACCGATACCAATAAGCGCCGGCGATGCCGAGGGCGTGGTGTAGGCAAAGCCTCCGGTGTACGCCACGTCGCCGATAGGCTGTTTCTCAAAACCGAAGTAACCAATGACGGACTTGGGAAAATGCACGAAGAAGCTGACGGAATCCTTGAAGAACTGGAGGCCCTTCTCGTCCTTGAGCACTTGCAGAAGCCCGCCGAGGCCCAAAGCTCCGAAAACGTACTTGGGCGCGTCGGTGGCGCCCTGCTGACCGGCTTTCACAACTTCCGCGCTGGCGGTGCTCTCGGGAAAAGGCAGATCGGATTCCACGCACAGCGGCCGTCGCAGTATGATGATGAAAAAAATCCCCAGCAGCCCGCCGACGAGCAAGATCAACGTCCCCACCCAGAAATGGCTTCGCAGGTCAGTCCAAAGGCGTTGGCCTCCCACGTTCACCATCATGAAAGCGGGGATGGTGAAAATCGCTCCGGCCACCAACGCCTCGCCCACCGAGGCGGCGGTACGCGTCAGGTTCTGTTCCAGCACTCCGCCGCGGAAAAAGGGCAGGCGGAATAAAGCAACGGCAATCACCGCCGCGGGAATCGTGGCGGCCACCGTCTGCCCGGCTTTCATCCCCAAATAGGCGTTGGCCGCGCCAAAAATCGCCGCCAGGATGATGCCGACCAGAACGGCTTTGAGCGTGAACTCGGGCTCGCGGGAATCGTGGGGGACGAACGGTTTGAACTCGGCCACAGGACTCCATGAAAGAATAGTTGGCAGTCGGCAGTCAGCAGCAAACCACTCAAGGCCAAGTGCAGGTTCCTACTGCCGACTGCGGACTGCCGACTGTCGACCTGCCGCCACTACTGCCCCAGCAACACAAAGTACCGCGCCACCGCCTCGATGCCCCGGTAGAAGTTGGGCAAGTGGAACTTCTCGTTCGGGGCGTGGAGGTTGTCGTCGGGCAAGCCGAAGCCCATCAAGACGCTCGGCATTCCCACGTGCTTCAAGAAGACGCCGACGATGGGAATGGAGCCACCCGAGCGCATGTAAACCGTCTTCTTGCCGAAGACCTGCTCCAAGGCGGTGGCCGCGGCGGCGATCCAGCGGCTTTCGGTCGAGACCACCGAGGCGGGCGCCGAACTCAGCACGCGCACCGTGGTCTGGATGCCTTTCGGCGTCAGCTTCTTCACATAGGCCATGTACTGGCGAACGACTTCCTTGGGGTTCATCTCGGGCACCAGGCGCATGCTGACTTTGGCCGTGGCCACCGCCGGAATGACGGTCTTGGCGCCTTCGCCCGTGAACCCGCCCCGAATGCCGTGGACTTCGAGCGTCGGCCGAGCCCAGGTTCGCTCGAGAACTGAGAAGCCCTTCTCGCCCACCAGGGCGGTGGCACCCACTTCCTTCTTGAGATATTCCTTCTCATGGAACGGCAGCCGCTTCCAGGCCTCGATTTCTTTGGCGCTGGGCTTCTTCACGCGCTTGTAAAGGCCGGGAATGCGGAGCCTGCCGTCGGGGCCCTTGAGGCCGGTGATGATTTCCGCCAGCGCTTGCATGGGATTGGGCGCGGCCCCACCGTACGCGCCGGAATGCAGGTCGTGGCTGGCGCCGCGGGCTTCGATCTCCGTGTACACCAAGCCGCGCAGGCCCGTCGTGAGGGTGGGCAACTCCGGCGCGAACATTTCCGTGTCGCAGACGAGCGCGGCGTCGGCCTTCAGCCGGTCGGGATGCGCGGCGACATACTCCTCGATGTGCTCACCGCCCGTCTCCTCCTCGCCTTCGATCAGGAACTTGATGTTGACCGGTAGCTTGCCCTCGGCCTTCAGGAAACCCTCCACCGCCTTCAGCAGCAGATAGGTTTGGCCTTTGTCGTCCACCGCCCCGCGCGCGTAGATGTTCTGCTCGCGGATGGTGGGCTCGAACGGAGGTGACTTCCATTCCTCCAGCGGGTCAGACGGCTGGACGTCGTAGTGCCCGTAAAGCAGCAGCGTCGGTCGGCCGGCGGCTTCCAGCCACTCGGCGTAAACCAGCGGATTCTGATTCTCCTTGCCCTCGATGATCTCGACGCCCTTCATACCCATTGCACGCAGCTCGTTCGCCACGAACTCCGCGGCGCGGCGGATGTCTGGCTTGTGTTCGGGAAGGGCCGAAATGCTGGGAATCTTGAGCAGGCTCTTCAAGCCTTCGAGAAATTGCTTGCGGTTCTCCCGGTAGTAATCAAAGACTGTGTTCGCCACGGCTTTTCTCCTCGCCTCAATGCCGGCTTCAGGCGCAATACTTGGGTGGGTCTGCTGACCCCCATCGCCAGGCAGGCTGGCCGTCCTCAACTGCGCCCGGCAGTCTACACCCCGCCCTTGACGGCGTCAATTTGGGGGAAAGCGAATGTCAGAGCAACGTGAGAAGTTCCTATTGGAGCGGAATAGAAAGTTCCGGTTTGAATAGGGCAAGTTGGGGAGATGAGCGAAGCGGAGCTGATCGCGATAGGCTAGAAGGAAGGGAATCGCCGGAAGGTCTTACACGGAGTCCAGCAGGGGCAGGGGACGCAGACCGGCGCCGCCGGGTAAGGAGGCGTGATCGAGTGCTGGGTGGGGAAGCGGCTGGAGGGGACGGGAACGGTGAAACTTCGGGATCACTACTCGACGGTGAGCGAAGGCCCACCGGGCAAGAAGCGGCAACCACGCGCGTCCCCTCGCTGCTGGCCCTGGCGGACAACAGGCTATTCAATGACATCGAGAATCTACCCTCTGCCCGTTGGCCTACTGAACCGCAAGCGGTCGCCGGCCCAGCCTACATAAAGACCACCGACTGGACGCCCGAGATCTCAAACCGCTTCCGGCAACGCACGTTCTTGCACTGGACGAAGTCGTCGCGCCGCAGCATGTACGATCTGGCCTTCTCGAAGCGCGCGCGGTCTCGCTCGTCCGCGCCGCGCGGCAGCGTTTTCTTCTTTGTCCGCACCAGCCAGCGGAGGTCGTACGTCGCAGTTTGGCGGCAAAAGAGGCAAGAGAGATTGGCAGGCTTCAGAGTTTCGGCCTCGTCAAAAAAGTCACGTTCCTCCATGGCGCCGGTATTCTAATCGGATTTGCCGCACAACTCCACCGGGCGCTTGAATTTGAAGAGGGGGGTATAATAGCAGCGCACGCGTCACCAACCCGCACCCTCGCTACTCTCGACGCACGGAGATAAACGCCTATGCTGGTACCCTTCTCCGAACAAGAACTGGCCGACTTCATGTTTGACCGCATTATCGTTCATTGCCCGAAGTGCCCCGACGTGGAGTGCATCCGCGCCGCGTGTCTGAAAGTCGCCGGCGACCTGCTGGAGCAGGCGGAGATTACCTACAGGGGGGAACCCGTCTCCGACGGCGGGG
>Ga0315279_10002104_pt1 | contig 30889 bp, 31 predicted proteins | sample YL17G06_20_MG_FD_203694 | JGI IMG/M metagenome (GOLD analysis project Ga0315279, IMG submission 203694) | Sediment microbial communities from Yellowstone Lake, YNP, Wyoming, USA - YL17G06_20 | ecosystem: Environmental > Aquatic > Freshwater > Lake > Sediment | place: USA: Wyoming | collected...
TGTAGAAGCAATCGTGAAAGCAACGGAAGTCATGATAGCTAAGTAAGTCCCTCAAGAACCATGGTGCGAGTCAAATGAGGATCTATCCATGAGACTAGTCCGCTATCTTTGCCAAAAGCACACATGCGAAAACAAAGAATGCTACGGGTTTTTGGTAGCCGACAGAGTAGTATGCTTGCACAGTTTGGCCAAAGTGTTCAATACAGGATTTCCATCAATGTTCAAAGACTTCATAGCCTCAGGACCAAGTGCTGTAGAAAAAGCTGAGCAACTAATCGAAAAAGCCTCTAGAAAAGACATGACGAATGCCTCTTTACCAGTCAATCATGTAACGCTGCTGGCACCGATAGCTTTCCCTCCAAAAATCATCTGTTTGGGCTTGAACTACCAAGACCATGTTTCAGAAACAAGGGCCCAAATCCCTGATGAGCCTGTAATCTTCATGAAGCCACATACGACCATAATTGGTCCAAACGAAAAAATCATCAAACCAAGCTTCGTTAAGAAACTTGATTACGAAGCTGAGCTAGCTATTGTCATAGGCAGAAAAGCCAAGAGCATTTCAGTTTCAGAGGCAGCGTCATGTATCTTTGGATACACCATTCTGAATGATGTTTCAGCCCGGGACATCCAGTTCAAGGACAAACAATGGACCAGAGGGAAAGGTTTTGATACTTTCGCCCCAATTGGACCATGCATAACGACAACAAACCAACTTCGAGACGTGTCTGACCTGTCCATACGCACGTGGGTCAATGATGAACTGCGACAAGATTCAACAACGAAGAATATGATCTTCAACGTTTATGAAATAGTGCATCAATTGAGCCGCGTAATGACTTTGGAGCCATGCGATGTCATCACAACTGGCACGCCTGCCGGTGTTGGTTTCGCTATGAAACCTTATCCAAAGTTTCTGCAGGCTGGCGACACCGTGAGGATAGAAATCGAGAAGATCGGCGTCCTCGAAAACACGATTGTTGAACAAGCGACGTAGTGACGTGCTTAAAAACAATCAGGTGTCATCGGTAGGATCTAAAAGGAGACTTCACGGTTGTGAAGACTGTTCAACGATATTTGCAAATCAATCCTGCTAAAGGGGGTCAACATTTCCTCTTCAACTTGCTTAACTTCCTATACTTCAGGAAAAGCGATTACAAGAACCCCTTGTCGATAGAAAGCCATCCTTTGAGTCTATTCGTGGCTATTCCCTACGTCATGTTTACGGAAGCCTATTTCTTCAGACAAAAAAGATGTTTCATCACTCTAGAACAACAGATAGTTGGAATCCTAGCGCTCAAAGAAAGAACTGATACACTATACATCAGCAGCTTGGCTGTCTCCCCGTTCTACAGGAAAATCGGAGTAGCTACGTACATACTGAACTATGCTGCTATGATGGCAGGACGACTTCACAAGGACGCTCTTGAACTCTCAGTCGCGAAAGTAAACACACCTGCACTCAGATTATACAGGAAATGTGGTTTCGGAAAGAAGAAAGAGAAAAGACGATCCTTCATCCTGAGAAAGAATCTTAAAAATGACTAGCAACATCTTAGCGCGGGCCAAAGATGTTGAGATGATTAGTTCGAGCTATAAAAGAGGGAGTTATATTGCTTTTGAGTCGTCTCAACGCGTTCACGTACGACGCGGTCTGGATTCGCATACTTGACGAAAGCTGTGCCTTCCCAAATAAGGTCATAAAGTTCGAGGAAGTGTTTGCTTGACAACCTTTTGCTCCTATTGAGAAGACTGAGGATTTCACGACGTGACAAGGGCCTTCTCCCTTCCCCCTCTAGGCTTCTATTATAGAATCACAAAGCCTAATAAACAAAGTTTTGAAAACCCGAGTATGTCGAGTTTCTACATAACTCGTCGCGCGGCTTATCTCTCCGTCTTGATCCAAACCGAGCCTAGAGCTCGTAAGCAGTTCCGGGTATCCTTGGAAAAAGCTGCACTTCTCCCACGTGTTCAGCACTGACTATCCAGCTTACAAGTCTCTCTAGACCAATGCCGGCTCCTGCTGAAGACTTCAGTCTCCCCTCTTTTGCCAGTCTCAGCAATACTCCGTAGTTTTCTTTTCTTACGCCACCCTTCTCCATCTTTCCGATCATCTTCTCGTATTCAAACTCCCTTCTTGCCCCGGATAAGACTTCACCATACCCAGGCAAAAACAAGTCATAATTATCCCACCTGCCGCTCTGAAAGTCCTCGTAGTCATAGAACTCCCTAGGAAGGTTCACAACCCAGAAAGGAGAACTGTTTTCATGCGTTACGCGGAATTCCCATCCTTCCCCAAGCTCCCTCTGCAGTTCTTCTCTATCATAAACCCTGAATGGAGGGCTGAAAGTAGGTAAGCTGTGGCCAGTTCTCAAACGGAACAAATCATCATCCATCTTTGCCTTCAAATCACTTAGCAGGCTGCAGATAACCTCTTCAACAAAGTGTCTGACCTCTTGGGACGTAGCATTTCTGACTTCGAAATCAAGCTGGGTGAATTCGTAAGCATGAAGGCCTGTAATGGCTCTTTCTCTCTTTTCTATTCGTATGTTAGGTGAAAGAACAAACAATCGAGGATAAGCTAAAGAGCAAGCTACAAGCTTGTGAACTATCATACTTGCCGTGGGTCTAACGACCTTTCCATAGATTTCCACCTCTATTCGCTTCTCGATGGACGCGCTCTGATCCGGCCACAAAGGGTCAGTTGACTGTGAGAAAACAACCGGCAGCAACCATTCAAACTCGTTAAGCGTAAATTCCTCGGTTAGATACCTCAACACATGGGTCATAACGCTGCTGATGCATTGTTTTCTCTGAAGCTCTTCATCATGTATTTCTTCCAGAGGCTTTGGTAGCTCAAAAGATCTGGCTTGGTTGACTGTCAAACTCTTCTGAAAATGTACATTTTTTTCACTCATACGTCTCCCTTCCAGACTGCACGCGAAGACCACAGTGGCATGACCTAGCTAAATGAGAGGTCCTTGCTATAAGTTTTTTATAATAAATATTGTACTTTTCTCAGAAAAGTTAGCTTTTTATATGCGAAATATGTAATAATTACAGTTATGGAAAAAAAGCTTGACGAGAAGGATTTCGCGATCCTCACGTTAATACAAAGAGACTGCAAACTCACAGCAAGAGAAATCGCCAGAAGAATCAGATCGCCCATAACCACAGTTTTTGCGAAAACCAAACGCATGGAAGAACTGGGAGTCATAAAACAATACAGGGCGATCCTCGACCCTCGCAAACTTGACTACGGCACAACAGCCTTCATCTTGGCTTCAGTTTCTTATGAAGCGAAAAACAATCAGCAACAGCTTTCACAAAGGGACATAGCCAAGGAAATAGCAAGGTTTCCCGAAGTCCAAGAAGTCCACATAATCACAGGAGATTGGGACTTGCTGATCAAGCTCAAGGGGAAAGATGTTGACACGGTCGGAAAAATCGTGATTGACAGATTGAGGCTTGTCAAAGGAATCGAGAAGACGCTTACATGCATGGTTTTTGACACCTGCAAAGAAACAACAGAAATACCAATTGAAACCAGGAAAAACTTGCGTTGATGAATCTAAGGCACAACACATGCGAAGAACGTGGAACACAGATTTTGTCGAGAATTGAAAACTCCGCGTTCCCTTCGCATTCATACAAAGCTATTACGTTAAGATTTGTCGTTTTTGGTTTCTCGCGCTAAGCTATCCTTCCCTTTCGTGTTGATCTGGTGAACGGTGACTGGTTTTCTTCTTCGCTTTTTGTAGTTTGCAGGTAGGCGACTATTTTGGAAAGAGTTATGGGTTGATAATGGTCCTTGTAGTTTAAGTCTATCAGAAAACCTTCGAGGTCATCCAAGTTCATGTAGGCTTTCATTTTAGATCTCGCTAGCTCCTTTGCACTTTCCACGTAGCTGGCATAGTCTGAATAGGTTTTGTGGAATGAAATAAGTACGAGATCCTTCCCCAGCCCATGTCCATCCATAATTAGCAGGTATGGGCGGCGTTCTTGTCTGTCCAATTCTCGCGCTGCTCTGTGCAACTCCTCAAGTTCTTCGTCGGAAATGCCTCTTAGTTTAAACATGATGATTGCCATGATCTCGAAGCCGAGCTTGCGGAAATCAGGTATCGCGGTGTATTCCTTGATGACCCCCTCTTTCTCCAGCCTCTTAATCATTCGGCTGACCGTAGGTTGCGAAGTTCCAATAGTCTTTGCCAGCTCTCTGTCGCTTCTGCGGCTGTTTTTCATAAGCTCAGCAACAAGCCTCAACTCTACGTCCTTCAAGACCTTGTCTCCCTCACTTTCGGCTACACCTTTGTACTACGACCATAACATGTTAAAAAGTTTTGAGTCTGTTTCCGATATATTGGCAAGAAAAAACAACCCGTCCCTTTCTTTTTCGGGCATCATCTAGACAACGAATCGAAATGTTATTGCGAAAAGCACAACGATTTTGCGGTAGTTCTGCTTTCAGTATGAAGGAACAAAGCTTCTTTGTCGATTCCCCGAAATCAACAGAATTTAGGCATTGTCTGTACGATGTCGCCCTCGAGTGTTAGAAACTCTCTCATGAGATCCACAGTCAGACAACAGTGCACCGGCAAAGCCAGTAACAAATCCCCGACTTGTACTCTTCGGAAGAAATCATCATCGGTCTTGATGATCCCATGCTCCTGACTCAACGATGACACGTATGTGTTACTGACTAATGGGCCCCACCCATACTTTTGCGGTGTAGTAACGTATCCAAAGATTTTGATTCCTTTCCTTTTTGAGATGAAATCCTTTGAAAGATGACCAGCACCGCCATGGATGACGATCTCATTCCTCTCTTTGTGTTTGGCGACGACGGGACATGCTAAAGCAATTGCGATATCTTGCTCGCTGCAGGAACCTAGGGTCATTTGCATCACATCGTAGAACACGAAGGTTCCTGGCCTCACCTCATCCACACCTGAGAAGTCGCTCACTAGGCTGCAAGTGGGAGTATCACCGACAGATATCTCAACATTCGAGAAACCTTTCGCCCGTAATCTGTCCCGCAGCTTTCTCATCTTGAAAACAGAATCAAAATGTATCTCTTTGATTTCATCAGTGGACTTCGCCTCATATGATTGGCCTGCATGGGTCAAGATACCCGCAAAGGAAAGAGTTTTCGAGTGTTTGATTCTTTCTGCAAGCTCCGTAACTTCGCAGGTGTCGCTCCAGAGAACGCCTGTCCTTTTATATCCAACATCAATGTTGATCCATACCTTAACGTTGGATTTCAGATTTCCCCTCAAGAAACCAATTGTCTCTCTTGACTCGACCAAGAGGCCCAGGTTGATCTTCTCTGCCAGCTCGTTCATTCTCCCTATTGCTCGAACGTTCGCGGGGAAGGCGATCGTTATGTCTTTCCAGCCGTTTGCAGAAAAATATGCGGCCATGTCAACTGAGGAGACGGTTATGGATTTGACGTCAAACTGTTTGAACCATTCTCCTATTTGAGCAGATTGATGAGTCTTAAAGTGAGGTCTAAACCTGACGCCACTTGTTCTCGCTTTTCTTGCCATGCTTTCTATGTTTCTAATTGCCCTTTCTTTGTTTAGCAGAAGTGTCGGGCGTTCAATGTTCAACTCTCCTTGCACACCATGTCTTGTGCCAGAACCTCTGAAGTGGTCACTGCAATTCATCGATCCATCCACCCAAATGATGGAAGTAGTCACGTCAGCACTTAAAAGGAATTCATCAAAGCTGTAGAATACTCGCGCGTGCAGAGTAGAAAAATAAGCGATTAATATTTGAAAAAGACTAGATTATTATTGTGATTTCCTTGGTAGACAAAAGGCCTAGCTGGGACGAATATTTCATAGAAATAGCGAAGGTAGTAGGCACGAGAGGAACTTGTGATAGAGGAAGGAACGGAGTTGTTTTAGTTAAGAACAAGAGAATTCTAACAACAGGATATGCGGGTGCTCCAGCCGGCTTGCCACACTGTGACGAAGTGGGTCATATGATGGCCGAAACAATTGATTCCGACGGAAACAAATCAAAACATTGTATACGAACAACTCATGCAGAGCAAAATGCAATAGCGCAGGCTGCCTTGCACGGAGTCTCTACTGAAGGAGCCACGATGTACGCGAAATTTGTGCCATGCTTTGCTTGCGCCAAGATGATTATTAATGCTGGAATAAAAAGAGTGGTGGCAGAAAAAGATTATCACGACTCGAATCTCACAAAGGGATTTTTCAAGCAGGCAGGAGTGAAGCTGGTAATCTTAACTGAAGAAGTGGAAGAATATCCTGATCAAAAATAGCGCGTGTATAAGTCTCAAAAAGCTTTCGCAAAAAACCAGGCTGCAGAAAAATGGAAAAAAGGTGGAAGCTGCAACAGATATCGAGCGTCAGTCTCCTTCATAATCAGGGATTATCCTCTTGGTTTGTTGCTCCTCCTGCACCAGTTCTCCTGCCAACTCCTTCCAGAATCTCGCGGCTTTAAGATACCCTTTTTGTCCTAGTTTCCGGCCAGTTTCGGTATAGAAGCTCTTTCTCGGGCCTTTTCTTCCGCTCTCTATCTCCATCATCTGCTTTACCGTAAACTTCTCTTCAGCTATAAAGTAATGAAAGACTCTGGCAACTCCAACGTTTCCACACGAGCAAGAAAGCACGTCTACGTCGTAGCAGACTTTCGCTTCAAGAGTCCTAGGCTCTTCTAGCCCTCTCGGTCCGTGAGCACGTATGCAATGGATTACCTCTTCAATCTCGCCCTCTTTAAAGCCAGCTTTCGCCAGATACCGACGTGCAATTTCCCCACCTGACACATGGTGGTCTTCCCCCTTCTCCGCATGGAGCCTGCCAACATCGTGAAGGAGAACACTGGCCAAGACAGTTTTCATGTCAGCACCTTCTGCCTCACCGATCATGACGCTTCTAGCAAGGTCCCGTAGCACATGATTCCAATTATGATGCAAGAGCGGCTTGGCAGAGAAGTCACGTTTAACAGGCTCACACAAAGCCCCCAGCTCCATGTACTTCGAAAGATAGTAGCTCAACCTCAAGTAATTCCCCTTGTTAAACAATGGTCCTGACGACGTTTATGCTTATCGTAAGCTCCCTTGGTTCTAGGGAAAATGCGGGGACGCGCTTGAGTCTTGTCATCACTCCATTGATTCCTTATCGCTGATCTTAACAGTTAATTTTAAAGGTTAAGATGTGAGAGAATAACAGCACTAGTTTAGAGGTGAACAACGAAATGGTCAAAGTAGATGGAACAGAAGTCAAAGAGGGATTATACTACACTAAAGAGTTCGAATGGCTGAAAGTTGAGGGTGACAAGGTTCGCGTAGGCATTACTGACCATGCCCAAAAACAGCTTCGAGAAATCGTGTATGCTGAACTGCCAAGCTCCGGGGGAACAATAAAGCAGAATGAGCCTTATGGCACAGTGGAATCAGTGAAAGCCGTTTCAGACTTGGTCGCGCCGATAAGTGGAACAGTGGACCAGGTGAACCAGGAAGTTCAGTCAAAACCTGAATTGCTAAACGAAGACCCTTATGGTAGAGCCTGGCTGCTGGTGCTAAAACCCTCAAACCTGAAAGCGGAGCTAGCCAACCTGATGGACTTCAACAAGGCAGTTGAGTGGCATAAGACACTAGGAAAATGAAGGAAAGCAAATGCCTAGGCGCATAGTGATAATCGGAGCCCATGCAGCTGGTGTGGACGCCGCCTCAGCAGCTAGGAAAACAGACCGCACAGCTGACATCACACTAGTGACTGAAGAAAAACACTGCGGCTACTCACGCTGCGGACTTCCATTCGTGATAGGCGGCCAGATCCCAAGTTTCCCCAGCCTGATTGTTTTTCTGCCGTCATACTTCCAAATGATGAAGCTGAACCTCAAAACCGAAACCAAAGCCACAAGCATAGACACCACAAACAAGACAGTTGAAGCCACAGATAAGAACGGCAAAACAGAAGTCATCCCCTACGACAGCCTAATCATATCAACAGGCGCCAGCTCCTTCATGCCACCAATAAAAGGCAAGGAAAAACAAGGGATATATTCACTGCGAACGCTAGAAGACGGCGAAAAAATCGACGCGGCCATCAGAAAAGGAGGCAAAACCGCAGTAGTCATGGGAGCCGGCCTAATCGGTCTCGAAACAGCCATAGCACTTAAGGAAAGAGGCCTCAAAGTGACCGTCATCGAAATGCTGCCGCAGATATTGCCCCAAATGCTTGATCCAGACTTGGCAAAAGGAGCTCAGGAAATGCTTGAACAGAAGGGAATCAACATCCAAACAGGGAAACCCGTTGAGGAGATCCTCGGAGCCGAAAAGGCAACAGGAGTGCTTGCCGGCGGCCAACAATTCGATGGAGACCTGATCGTAAGCGCCTTTGGCGTGAGAGCAAACACTCAACTCGCAGCAAACGCGGGAATAGCCTTAGGAGACACGAAGGCAATAAAAACCAATGCTAGGATGGAAACTAGCGTCAAAGACGTCTATGCAGTAGGCGACTGCGCTGAATCCACGCACATCGTCACCCAGAAGCCAACGTTGATGCAGTTTGGTACGGTGGCAGTTAGGCATGGAAAGGTCTCCGGAATCAACGCAGCAGGCGGCTACGCGCTCTTCACAGGAGTCTTAGGCTCGTCAGTGTCAAGACTTTACGAAACTGACGTTGGCTCAACTGGTCTGACTGAGGGTGCTGCTCAGAGGGCAAGGATTGAAACGGTAGCAGGAACCATCACTTCAAAGACAAAGGCTGATTACTATCCCGGTGCGCTTCCGATTAAAGTAAAACTTGTTGTGGAGAAGGAGTCACAGCGAATAATCGGCGCTCAAATCATAGGCGGAGAAGAGGTAACTCAACGCATAAACGCCATATCCTTCGCTATCCAGAAACAGATGACCGCACGGGAACTGGCCAAGGCAGACACGGCTTATGCACCACCAGTATGCGAAACTTGGGAACCCCTCGTGCTAGCCGCAGAAATGGTCATGATGAAACTCCGCTAGGCATCCATCATATTTCTTTTTAGTTTCTTATCGGAAAATTAATTAGAAGAGCCCCTGCATTAGTAGCTGCAAAACATTCGGAATAATGGTGAAATTATGCCAATCAAAGTAGGTATAAATGGATTTGGTAGAATCGGACGACTTCTCTTCCGAGCAGCCATCGAAAGAAATGCGAAAATCGAATTCTTAGCCGTAAACGACATCACGGATGCCAAGACAATGGCGCACCTTCTTAAGTATGATTCAGTTCACGGACGAGCTCCTTTCCCCGTCGAAGTTGAAAAAGACGGTATAGTTGTAAAGGGGAAAAAGGTGCTCACCCTCATGCAACGTGACCCTGCACAGTTACCATGGAAAAACATGGGCGTATACCTAGCCGTCGAATCCACCGGACTCTTCACTGATCGAGAAAAGGCCCAAGCACACCTTCAAGCAGGAGCTAAGAAAGTCCTCATCTCAGCACCGGCTAAAAACCCGGACATAACCATAGTTATGGGCGTTAACCATGACAAATACGATCCTGAAAAGCACAATATACTCTCAAATGCCTCGTGCACTACGAACTGCGTCGCGCCAGTAGCAAAAGTCCTGCACGAAAACTTCGGCCTGAAGCAGGCACTGATGACTACGGCACACGCGTACACCAACGACCAGAGAATCCAAGATCTAGTTCACTCAGACCTGCGACGTGCAAGGGCAGGAGCAATAAACATCATACCCACCACAACGGGCGCAGCCGTAGCCGCAACTCTAGTGCTTCCAGAGCTTACAGGAAGAATGAACGGAATCGCTTTGCGTGTTCCAGTGCCAAACGTCTCCATAGTGGATCTGACGTGCATATTGGACAAGAACACAACCAAAGAAGAGATCAACGCCGCCTTCAAGAAAGCAGCAGACGGGCCACTTAAAGGCATACTGACATACACTGAAGACCCCGTAGTCTCAACAGACTTCAACCACAGCACATGCTCAGCTGCCCTTGACGCACAGTCAACCATGGTTCTAGGAGAAGGAGGAAAGGGCAACTTCGTCAAAGTCTTCGCTTGGTACGACAACGAATGGGGCTTCTCATGCCGCATGGTCGAACTCATCGAACTCGTGGGCAAAAAAGCAGGCCTTTAACCACCGTGAACACTCAAGCTTAAGACAAGATCCCCTTTATTCTTTCTTTCAACAGGAAAGGTGAACGTAATGGTGAAGTCTCTGACTTTGGATGACATAAAAGTGAAAGACAAGGTTGTTCTCGTCAGAGTTGACTTCAACTCGCCTGTTGATCCTGAAACCAAGAAGGTCTTGGACGACGCTAGAATTCGAGCACATGGCCAAACAACGATAAAGGAACTTGCAGACAGAGGCGCCAAGGTAGTAGTGCTAGCACATCAGGGAAGAAGAGGCGACCCGGACTTCATACCTACAAAGCAACATGCGGAAATTCTAGGCAGGATCTTAGGCAAACCTGTCAAGTATGTTGACGACGTGTTCGGCGAGAAAGCCAAGAACGAAATCAAGAAGCTGAAAAGCGGCGAAATCCTCGTCTTGGACAACGTTAGAACGTTCGCCACGGAAACCAAGGAAGGAACGCCCGAAGACCATGCAAAGACTGACCTCGTCAAGAACCTTGCCCCACTGGCCAACTTCTTTGTCAATGACGCTTTCGCAGCAGCACACAGGGCACACGTTTCGATCATAGGCTTCACAGCCGTACTTCCAAGTGCAGCAGGTCGCATAATGGAAAGGGAGCTAAGATCACTGGGCAAGGTCCTGGAAAAACCAGAAAAACCATGCGTATTCATTCTAGGAGGCGCCAAAGCAGATGACTCGCTTGAAATATCAAAATATGTTTTGGACAACAAAATAGCAGACTACGTGCTCACAGGCGGCGTCGTGGGCCAAGTCTTCTTGGCAGCGAAAGGGACAGACCTTGGCAAGCCAAACATGGAATTCTTGAAGCAACAGAAACTCATGGCCCTGCTTCCAGGCATAAAAGAGCTTGAGCAAAAGTATCCGGAGAAAATCAAAGTCCCGAAAGACGTAGCTGTAGAAGTCAACGGAAAACGGAGAGAGATCCCTGTTGAAAAGCTGCCGGCGAACTGTTCAATGTTTGATATTGGGGCAAAAACGGTTGAAGACTACGGCAGGATAATACGGAATGCAAAGACTATAGTGGTCAGCGGCCCGATGGGAGTTTATGAAAACAGCGAATTCAGCTTCGGAACCAAACGAATCCTTGAGGAAATCGCTAACTCGAAAGCATACTCACTGGCTGGAGGAGGACACACGATAGGCGCTCTACAGGAGTTTAAGCTCTCAAACAAGATTTCCTACATAAGCACTGCAGGTGGAGCGCTCATAGAATTTCTAATGGGCAAGAAATTGCCAGGCGTCACGGCGCTGAAAAAAGCAGCAACTAGAAAGGCGTAGCGTCGTATTATTTTGTCATACTGCTGTGCTGCTGCTCCTAAGTGCGCGTCGTATGAGTCTGTTTCTGACAGTCAAGCACGCCTCATCAGATCAATCGTCGTGGCGACCCTTGTTTCGCAGATTTTCGTGATCAAATCAACATCCAGTCTGTCGATTGTGCCAGCCTGTGCGTGATAGAATGAGTAGCGGAAGTTCGCCGTATCTGTTAGGAACAATCCATGTATTCCTCCCTGCCAAGAGGTGCATGGTCAGACCGTACCAAGTCACGCATGTTCGTAGCGACGGCTTCGTAGCCGAAGGGAAGCCGTAGACACGCGTGGGGTAGATCAACTCGATTCTTGCTTGCTATAGACGCCAAATGATTGCACCAGTTTGCCAACGTTGGCGTCGCCTACGATGGCTAGGAAATTGCCAATCGTAGCCTCGGAGACCTTATGCGTTTGAAATGCTTGGCGATTCGCCCCTGCTGGAAGGGTATGAAAGTTTGCCTCGCCGGATGTGTAGCCCATCGTGTCAAAGCATAGAACGCCCAGTACCTCTATCTTGGTGCAGACGCACTGTCGTTTGCGCCCAGACAGCGCGCGCGGCGTGAACTCAGTCCGAACCTTCACCACTTGCTCTCAATGGCAAATTTGAAATAAACGAGGAATTGAATAATGATGGATAGAGGATAACGCTTTGACAGATATCGTGTTTGTTTTCGAAGTCCATCAGCCGTACAGGTTGAGACGAGACTTTTTCTGGGAAAACAGAATCTTCAAACGGCTGAAAAAGGCGGAGCTTTTCGACTACTATTTTGATCATGCAACAAACAAGGAAATCTTCGATAGAGCATCTCGGAAATGCTACTTCCCATCAAACAGGATACTACTTGACCAGATTGACAAACACAAAAAAGAGAAAAAACAAGTAAGAATCTCATTCAGCATCTCAGGAGTTTTCCTGGAGCAATGCGAGAAGTTCAACAAGGATCTGCTAGAAGCTTTCAAACAGCTCGCAGAAACAGGCTGCGTAGAATTCCTAAGCCAGACTTATTACCATTCTTTAGCAAGCCTTTACCCAGAAAGGGAAGAGTTCATTGAGCAGGTGGAAGCGCACCGGCAGATAATGAAGGATCTGCTCGGATACACACCTATGGTTTTCGAGAATACCGAATTGCTCTACAACAACGCTGTGGCAAGAGCCGTTGAAAAACTGGGATACAAGGGAATCTTCACCGAAGGCGTTGAAAGAATACTTCATGAAAAATCGCCCAACTATCTTTACTCGCCAAAAGACTCTAAGAGAATCAAGATCCTCCTGCGAAACTACAAGTTGACCGATGACATCGGATTCAGATTCTCTGCAAGATGGTGGAACGAATGGCCTCTAACAGCAGACAAGTATGCAAGCTGGTTGGCTGGTACGCCTGGAAACCTGATCAACATCTTTCCAGACTACGAAACCTTCGGCGAGCACCACTGGCCAGAAACAGGCATTCACGACTTCCTAAGACACTTACCAGACGAGATTTTGAAATGGTGGAACTTGCACATGACGACGCCCTCGCAAGTCGTCGAGAAGTACGCATCTTCAGGCGAGATCGACGTGCCAGAACTCGGCGGAACCGTCTCTTGGGCAGACCTGGAAAGAGATGCAAGCTGCTGGCTTGGAAACACCATGCAGTGGGCTTTTTACACGAGCCTGAGAAAACTTGAACCGTTCGTCAAGGAAACGGGCGATAAGGAATTCCTGAAGCTTTGGAGGTACCTGCAGACAAGCGACCACCTCTACTACATGTTTACCGCAGGCGGAGGACCAGGCGAAGTTCACTCCTATTTTAGCTCATTCAACACGCCAATAGATGCCTTTGTAACGGCACAAGCAGCCATCTTGGATTTCGAAAACCGCGTAAGGCTCGCAGCTATCATGGCAAATGAGCCCTTTCTATTCTATACGGGCGAGGGGGAAAAATATTTCACGGGCACAAAGGTTTGGAGCGTGAAAGGACTTGCAGAAGCCTTGCCGAAGATCAGCGTGAAATCAATAGAGTTCCACAATGCTCGGGGAGACTTTGAAAAATGGACAGAGAAATCATTGGGAGACCGAATTTTGGAGGAAAGACTGAAGAAAGTGAGGCTTTCGAAGCTGAAGGGCGAGCCGCTTGCAAACGCAATAGCCAAGGTTGTCAAAGAAAGGTTTGACGAATTATCTGCTCAAACAAGAGCAGCTACCAAATACTTCTAATAGAACCAGCACATCACCGTCCGAAAAAGGCGCAATTACGAAGCTCTAAGTGTCTTGCTTGGACAGCATATTGACAGCCTGCGCACCTTGCGTATGCTTTTATAAGAAACAGCATGAAGAGTAGTCTGGTATCATGCTTAGGATGTGAAACTTTGCGAGAGGAACTTCCACTTTCAGAGAGGATTTTGCAGACCTTGCATAACTTGTGCGCCACGGCTCCTGATCTGGCAAGAAGAAGTGAGGAGCTGTCGCAGGTGTTGCAGGTTGATTTAGGTGAACTGGAGAGAATTCTGGACGGTTACAAGGCTGAGGGTTTTGCTGAGAGTTTTACTGACAACGAAGGAAAGAAACGGTACTATTTGACTGGAAGCGGCATAATCAAGGTTTGTGCGCTTTTCACGTAGTGAAAGCCTGATGCGCGTCATAATGCTCTCATGGGAATACCCGCCTAGAATAGTTGGGCAGATGGCAAACTACGTGAAGAAGCTTGCAGCGCAACTTGTCAAGAACAAAGTCGAAGTTTACGTGATAACCTATCACGATTTTCTGACAGGAGGACATGACGATTCAGACGGCGTCAAAACCATCAGAGTGACTAACCCAGTTCATACACACATAGGCGTTCTCACTTGGGTTTTGACTTTAAACCAAGAGGTTGAAAGGGTGTCTGCAAACGTCTATTATGGTGTAAGCAAACAAGTCGACTTGATGGACGTTCATGATTGGCACTTCATTCCAGCCGCGGTCACCTTGAAGAGAGGTATGGACATACCTTTCACCTATTCTATTGAAAGCTTGGAGGAACACCGTTCTCACGGGGCAAACTCGCCCTTTAACATGGCCATCAAGAGTATTGAATGGCTCGGCATGTTTGAAGCGAAGAGGTTAATCGTCAAGTCAGAATGGATGAGAGATGAGGTTATTAGGCTTTACAAGGTGCCAGCCGAAAAAATCACGATAATAGCGCCTGACTCAGCAGGCTGGCTGCTGGACGTTTTGGGAACCTACAGGAACGTTGCGCAAAGTGGGGGTTCCATATGAGCCGAGACCTAAGCGTTATGATGCTGTCTTGGGAGTTTCCGCCAAGAATCATCGGCGGCATTTCCCCACATGTGCACTACCTATCAAAGAGCCTGGCAAAAAGCGGTGTCAAGGTTTACGTTGTTACATGCGACTTTCCAGGCGCACCTCAACATGAAGTTGTGGACGGAGTGGAAGTTTTTAGAATAGACTCTTACAAGAACCCGTCTCCTGACTTTGCAACATGGGTCTACCTGATGAATGTGAATATGCAGAAGGAAGCTGCAGCTCTTATCAACGGACTAGGCGGAGACGTTGACGTTATCCACGCTCACGATTGGCTAGTTGCAACTGCAGCAATAGGTTTGAAACACGTTTTCAGAAAGCCGCTTTTTGCCACAATACATTCCACGGAAACAGGACGCAGAAACGGCATCCATTTTGACTATGAAAGGATGATCCATGAAACTGAAGCCTGGCTAACTTACGAAGCCTGGAAGGTAATATGCTGCAGTGATTACATGATTTCACATGTTCAATGGGCCTTCGGCCTTCCCTCAGACAAGCTTGTAATGGTTCCAAACGGCGTGAACTACGAGGCCTATTCGAAATATAGAACCGAAGATCTGAGCCAATTCAGGAGCAAGTTCGCGTTGCCCGAAGAAAAGATCGTGCTCTTCGTCGGCAGACTCGTCTACGAGAAAGGCGTACACGTGCTGGTCAACGCTGCCCCCAAGGTCCTGGACAAAATCAACGCCAAATTCATAATCGTCGGCAACGGCTACATGAAAGATCAGCTTTCAGGCCTCGCAAAGGGCATGGGACTGACACACAAGGTCTTGTTCACAGGGTTCATCGAGGACGAAACGCTAAGACGATTGCAGACATGCGCAGACGTGTCTGTTGTGCCGTCTCTCTTCGAGCCCTTCGGCATAGTCGCTGTTGAAGCCATGGCCGCAAAGAGTCCAGTTGTAGTCTCAGACACGGGCGGCCTCTCCGAAATTGTTGAACATGACGTAAGCGGAGTCAAAGTCTACGTTAGCAATCCTGACTCGCTGGCATGGGGAATAACAAGAGTACTAACGGACAACAGCTACGCAAACTGGTTAAGAACTAACGCATACAAGAAAATTCAGGAAAAATACGACTGGGACAAAATAGCCCAGCAAACCGAAACCATCTACAACAACGTGCTGAATGAATATTCAAAGAGCTTCTGGGCACAAACAACGACCTAACACCCACCAGAGTCAAGTGTCAGTGCATGGTTGCAACTATTGCTACGGGAAACGCTGCAACTATACTTCGACCTAAGGAAAAATGGAGCCACCAATTTCTCCATGCGTATTGAGGGGAAAAATAGGATGCTGACTTATAGTAGCACACGCTTGGCTGCAATGCTGAAGCTATGGGTACTTCAGTCTAATGGCCCTGTCCTTGCATGCATCCACGCACTTCAGGCAGTAGATGCATTCTTCATGGCTGAACTTTTCCCAGGGCAGATCCAAAATCGGAACGCGCATCGGGCACGCTGCAACGCAGAGGCGGCATCCGCCTTTCTCACATTTGACTGGGTCTCGGCGTAACCCAATGAAGCTGAACTTGTTCAATATCGCCATAATCGCCCCATGCGGGCAGAAGTATCTGCACCAGCTCCTTGGAACGTACGCTGCTAAGACTAAAATCGCAATCATCAGCGCGAAGGAAAACCAGAAAAGCAAAGACACGCTGGCAAGTCTGCCGAAAACTTCTGCAGCAGGTGTTACCATTATTGCAGAACTGAAATATTGGATTCCGCTGGGCACGGCTGTGAGCAGGACCTCCGCTGGACTGAACGCTGTAAACGGAAACTTCACGAGAATTCCCAAGGCACCTTCATATCCCCCGCTTATTCCCATAACTTTCGTGGCAGAAAAAGTACCGCTTACAAACAGGGCAATCCCAGCAATGATATACTTTAAGTAAAGCATGCTTTCATGATTTCTTAGTGAAAAATCGGTTTGCCGACGCTTGATGAAACCAACCAGATCCTGTATAAAACCAAAAGGGCAGACCCAGCCGCACATGGACTTGCCAATCAGCACACCCACAATCAGAAAAGATGCTAAGGCAATCCACGGAAAAACACCCTGATAAAGCCAGAGCTGAACCGCAGTGAAAGCATCGCCTACAATGTTGGGTTGTTGCCCCCAAGTCCAAAGAACCGGAAGCACAAGCGGCAATGACCCCAAACTAAAAATCGCAGCACTAAACAGGATGAACGACAGAACCTGAACTATTCTTCGAGGCGTGTTATACCTAAGCAAATACTCTCTTATCCTGCCGCCTGCCAACTTCCCGCCTCTTCCATGGAACTAACGAAAGACCTAGTTATTTATTTTCCCACTACTTTAACGTTTTCTGTCCAAACTCAGACCAAAAGCCAGCAGCAGACTCTTCAACCATTCATGGCCAATATGAAGACTTGCAAGAAAAAGACACAAATACAGAAAACGGGTAAGAATCGGTTAGGCTGAAATGTAAGGTGCGGGGCTAGGCTCTGTCGGTCAGAAAACGCATTTGATTAACAAAGTCCGCATGTACACACATAGAGCCATCAGCTAAGCCAAAGCTTGACTGCAGATCCTCCAGAATCTTACGTTCAACAACGCAGGCACCAGAACTCAGGAAGTCTTCAAGCCCCCTAGCGAACACGTCGATCTTTTCAGCTATCTCTTCACGCTTCAGAGAATAATTGCCCTCTAAGTACTTATAGATCAGACACGCCGCTTTTTCCCCAAAAACCTGGGTCAAAACAGCGTCTATCACCTTGACGACTTTGTTCTCCTTGTCGGCGACGCGTACACAATCCTGGACCTGCACAGTGTTTCACCTTACGATCAATATCGTGTGTATTGCGACTTAATAAGGCTTGTCGTACACGTGAAATACACGTATACACCTAAAAACATGAAAAAATCCATCATTACATAAAATCAGTAAGATTCCGCTGTTGAACTGTTCCCGGAACCTGAATCCGATCAGACCTGTCATCCGAAAGGACGAGGCGCCCATAAACGCCATCGTAGCCCGGCACCACTACAACCTGTCCCTGCCGGACCCTGACGATCGCATCGGCAACTTCGACATCAACAACCGTCCTTAACGCATCCCTCGACGCATCAACCAGCACCGCGTACTCGTCACCAAATTTCTCAACAAGCAAGTTGTATACGCTCCACACTCTCTGAACAGATGGAGAATCAACACCCAACACGGTAGCAATTATCTCAGACAATGGCAGCAAGCGCATGAAGCCGATAGTGTTTTCCGGCGTGAAGCCTTTCGGCCGATCTGCCAATTCCTCGACTCTTTGCTCAACACCCTTGGTAAGCTTTCTGCGACAAACCGGACAGATGTTTCCAAGCTTTATCGCGTCCCGAGCGGAAAACGCAACGTTACAGTTTCTATGGCCAGTCCAATGGTATTTTCCATACGCAGGATCAGTCTCAATTGTAAACTTGAACCTTGTCTTGTCCTTGCAGCGGATGGCATCCAAAACCTCGTGGTAGCTTGGGCTTTCAAGTTCAAAGACGTTGGCCTCTCTTCCTATACGCCAAGGCCAAAAACTGTGGCTGTCACTGTTCGAAACCAGAGCAAAACGATCCAAGGATCCAAGCCGCCAGTTCATAGGAGGATCTGACGAAAGCCCAGTTTCCAAAGCGTAGATGTGTCTAGTCATGTCTTGATAGCAATCTTCGATACGGTCGAAGCCGCTGAAGGCCCCAAAGACGCTGAACCAAGGCGTCCACGCGTGTGATGGAAAGACCATATTCTCTCTCGAGACTTCCATTACTTCCTCGACCAGACTTGGGGCAGCCATATTGAGCGTTGGCCTCCCATCAGACCCAAGGTCGCCATATTCTGACAGTCTATCATTAATCTGACGGGCAGTTTCCGTGCTTGGTGTCAGAATAACATGATGAACCTTCCTGGCAACATTTTCAAAAGTGAAGATCGTGCTGACTTCTGTTGTCAACATGAAGAAGACGGCTGAGCGAGAGTCTCCTGCCAGTTTATACAGGTTTGCATCGGGCACTGGAACAAGGCTCTCCAATTCCTTAAGCCACAAAGGATGCGTGAAATCCCCAGTCCCGACAAGGTTCAAGCCCTTTATCCTTGCAAAACGTGCGATCTCTTCAACACACATTCTTTCGCTTGTCGCGCGGCTGTAACGCCCATGAATGTGGAGGTCAGCAATCACCCTCAAACTCTTTCCCTAACCAAAGCGAGTTCCTGATCAGCTGCTTTGTTCTTTCTGGTTCTTAAGCCATTCCAAGCATATAATCGGCAAACCTACAAGCAAAAATACTAACCTCTCACGCGCACTGTCAGCGATTCTTGGTGATAGTGAAAACAAGTTCAGTCTCGAATCCCAATTCTTGGACGATCCACACTTTTCCTTGTCTAAGCCTGTTAAAATTAGCCTTATGGTGACTTCGCGTATCTCTAGTTACTTTTTGCATTATTACGTTTTGCTTCAGCTTTCCTTTTTAAAACTCTTTCTGCGATTTTCCCAACGTCAACCTTGAGTAACACGACCGTCACCACAACAGTCAGGACAATCGATGCGATCATGAGCGCATCTTGACTCATCCTCGACGCAAACAAGTTTTCGCTGAGCCTTCCGAGGTAAGCTCCGAGGATAGTAATAATAAGTTTACCAAGAAAGTACACGATGTAAAACTTGGCAGGATTATACTTTAACAAGCCTAATGGTATGATAACTGGCTCATCAGGCAACGGCGTGGCGGCCACTACGAAGAGGGCCAGAAAAGCCCATCGTCTAACCCTTGACCATTTCACGTCAAGCTGTTTTCGCTGCTTTTCACTTAGGTGACCGCTGATGAAGAACGTGACAATATAGTGGATGAACTTGGCCGAAGCTGAACCTAAGGCCACAAGAAAACCTATGGTAAAGGGGTCACTGTTGACAAGCAACGCGACGTTTGAAGCTATCAGAAGGTTCGAGGGGCTTGCAAAAGGGATGAGGTTCAGAAGAAAAGAACTTAGCAGGACACCAAGTAGTTCATACCATGGCACCAACTTTGATTTTCCGACCTTCACGCGCTTGTGCAACTAACATAGAGCATGACGAGCTAATAAGCAGACTAGTTCTCGAAATGAAAAGCACCTTAGTTTGGCTGAAGGAACGTATCGCGCGGCCCTAAGGATAGGAAAAATGAAGAAAACAGATGTGCTACAGTATGCCATGCAGTATAAGGGCATAGGCATCGGCGCTCACGGTATCCGCAGCGGAAAGACTATCCTGAAAAAATCTCATACGCATGCTCTGTTCAAAGAGGAGACCACACGTCAACCACGAGGCTGCCAATTGACGGATTCGAAAGCGAAGTGTGGGAGATCTTCAACGATTCAGGCGTGTACTGCAATTTCAACAGTTTCGGCGTGACACGCCGAGTAAGACTCGATTTCTACAAGGCAGTTACAGGTTTAGAGTTGACACCTGAAGAGTGGAGCAGAACCAAAGCACTGAGAATACTGCAATTGCAGAGAGCAATGCTGTTGCTGGGTGGACCTGACATCAAATGGAACCCGAAAACAGACGATGACAATCGGCCAGATTCTACGAACCGTTACGCTCAGGGCCTTACAAGGGTAAAACCGCCGAAAAAGCGAAGGTCAAAGAGGACAAGAAGATGTACCATAAACAGGGAGGGTGGGACACTAGTGGCATTCCAAAATCAGAAACCCTCAGAAAGCTCGGCCTTAACGATGTTGACAAAACGTTGGACAAAATACGTCACTGAAGGTCGGGACTGCCAGTTAATGCTTAAATAACAAGATCTCGTAGTCTATACCTGATTCAGCCTTGGGAAGCGACCAAAATTGAAGGACACCAAAAAATGGGCGCAGGAATTAAGCTCTAAATGTAACATGGATGCAAAAACCTTACAATTCGCCTTGGAAGAGATGAGTGAAAGCTGCTTCGGTGATGCAACAACAGCAAAGGAAGTGATTGAGGAACTCGCGCTGAGCTGTCACGTAGACGAGAAAGAACTGAGGGAATTTGTCCAAAAAGTATCCAATAATTGTCCCGTAGACGCAAAGAAACTGAAAGAAGCAGTGGAACATGCAGAAGGTGAAAAGGACCTAGCTCTTCAAGCCGTAAACAAGGTTGCAGGAAGACCAATCTAGTTTTTTGACAGCACCAACAGCAGAGTTCAGATTCTTGACGATCAATAGCTACACTAGACCAGTTAAGTCGAGACATATTGCGAAACCAACCGTTTAACCTCAATTGGATGTTGAACGAAACCATAGTTGATACTAATATATGAATCAGCGCCAAAAGTCGTAAGAAACGGATCTCAAGCGAGCTTGCTTGAGCTGCCTTTCAAATCGAACTATTTACGCACGTGAATGGCTCTCGTTGGTATAACGACTATTGTAATCTTCTCATCCTTCTCCTCGTAGGGCACAGCGTCCACGATCTATGCATGTGGATTGTTGTCACAACAAGAATCTCGTCAAAGAATTTCTGCGAATCCATGCCCTTCTATAAGCCTGTATTCTAGCCTTGACGACGCCATAACCAGAATTTTCGCATCCAGCAAGGTATGCTCTCTGACCTTTGCTGTGTAAAATCGGAATTGGCAAAAAACAATCTCAGCATTTTTTCACTCACTTAGGAACCCAATCTTACCAGTAGCGCTTTCAGACCCATCAAAGTCAGGGATATGCCCGAAACGTGGAAGCGGAAACCTGGCGATGTGTTCAGACTCGGGTCTGGCCCAAGTCTCCCTACGAAGCAAATTCCTAGCTGCTTCAATGTTCATGTTCTTAGCGCCCAGATTATACTCACCCTAAGAAGAACGAGAATTGAGAAACGGGTTGGGCGAGTTAGATTATGCCTAGTTCCTTGCCGATCTTTTCGAATGCCCCAATCGCGAAGTCTAGGTCTTGCCTTGCCAATGCAGCATTCATGATAGTTCTGATTCGAGCTTTATCTCGTGCTACCATGGGAAATACTATAGGCAGGGCAAAAACGCCTTCTTCAAACAACCGTGCGCTCAACTTTTTCGCCACACCACTTTCTCCGACTATCACTGGCGTTATTGGGGTCTCGCTGTTGCCTATGTTGAAGCCCAAGTTTCTCATGGCCTTCTTGAAATAACGAGTATGCTCCCACAGCGTGTGAACGTGTTGTGGTTCCTTCTCCAAAACTTCGATTGCTGCGATGCATGCGGCTGCAACCGCCGGTGGATGTGATCCACTGAGAAGCCACGTTCGAGACTTGTTGTAGGCAAAGTTGACAAGGTCTCTAGAACCTGAAACGTGACCACCAACAACGCCAAAAGCCTTCGAAAAGGTGCCCATCTCCACATGCACTTTGTCTCTGCCAAGTTTAAAGTGTGAGACAATTCCTCTTCCGCCTTCACCTAGCACTCCCTCGCCATGAGCATCATCAACGTAAACCATTGCGCCATGCTCAGCTGCTGCTTTTGCTACGCCGTCCAGTGGGGCTATGTCGCCGTCCATGGAAAACACGCCGTCTGTGATTATGAGAATTCGCCTGTAGGGTGGAGAATGTTTCTCTGCTTCTTCGAGGACCCGATGCAAATCTGCAACGTTCGAATGCCTGTAAACTGCCCTTTCAGCGTGTGCCAACCTCACACCATCAATTATGCTCCCGTGATTAAGCTCGTCACTTATTATGAGATCGTCTTTGCCAGCCAGCTGTGGAATCAGTCCTGCGTTTGCTGCAAAACCCGTCTGGTAAACTAGAGAAGCCTCAGCACACTTGAACTTGGCCAATCGCTTCTCAAGTTCCATGTGTATGTCCATTGTCCCTGCGATTGGGCGAACTGAACCCGAACCTGCGCCGTGAGTCTGAACCGCTTTGACTGCCGCTTCTTTCAGTTTCGGATGATTGCTCAGGCCCAGATAGTTGTTGGAACAGAACATCAGAACCTTCTTTCCGTCAACGTTGCACCAAGGCGTGCTTGGACCCTGTAGAATTCGAAGCTTCCAGTCAAGCTCGGTTTTCACCAAGTCTTCATATTCTTCACGTAAGAATGATGTTGGGTTCCGCATCGTAATCAAACCTCTTTTCCCTAGTCTCGCACTCTTTCTCTTAACTCTTTCTTGCAGATTTGAATGGGCCCATCGTCTAGAGCTTGCCTTCAGCAAAGCGTTTCGACAGTTTTGTTATCATATCCTTGGTCATTGCAGTCAGATCATACGTTGGCTTCCAGCCCCAATCCTTACGGGCTACGCCGTCGTCGATTGACATCGGCCAAGAATCTGCGATCTTTTGTCTAAAGTCAGGCTTGTATTCGCATCTGAACTCAGGAATGTACTTCTTGATTTCTGCTGCAAGCTCTCCTGCCGAGAAGCTTATCCCAGCTAGGTTATAGCTGTCGTGGCGTTTGATTCTTGAAGGATCGGCCTCCATCAGATCTATGGTTGCTTTCAGACAGTCAGGCATATACATCATGGGTAAGACCGTGTCTTCTCTTACAAAGCACGTGTAACGCTTGTTCCGTATTGCCTCATAGAATATGGCCACGGCATAGTCCGTCGTACCGCCTCCCGGCAGCACTTCACTGCTTATTATGCCTGGATAGCGGACACTGCGCACGTCCACGCCATATTTGGTGAAGTAGTAATGGCACAACAGTTCTCCGGCGACTTTTGAGACTCCATATATGGTTCTTGGAATCAAAACAGTCTCTTGAGGCGTATTAATCCTCGGCGTTGAAGGCCCAAAAACAGCTATGGAACTTGGCCAAAAGACTCTCAACAGTTTGAGTTTTCTGGCAACCTCCAGCACGTTGTAGAGGCTGCCTATGTTTAGGGCCCAAGCAGCCTGCGGATTTTCCTCACCAGTAGCTGACAGCACGGCTGCCAAGTGATAGATTGTGTCGATGTCGTACTGCTTCACAACTTCTTCAATACTTTCTTCGCTGCTGAGGTCAACACGTTCGAATGGACCTGACTTCTGCAGCGTCTCGCTTGGCTGCCTCTTGTGTCCAACTGCAACAACGTTCTTGCCACCATACTTCTTTCTCAATTCCAAAGTCAGTTCGGACCCTATCTGACCGGTGGAACCGGTTACAAGAATTTTTTTCATCACCTTTGTCGACATCCGGCAACCTCATCCTTCGCTAGTGGCAAGCAATGTTAAGAATTCATAATATAAGAATTTTCAAGCAGAAATAGCCTCTTATCATGGTTAGCATTGCATTTTGCCTCGACGCAAACGCACTTCAATTTGTATGCTTTATCAGAACAGTTTATAGCTAATGTTACAGTCCTGTGTTTGATGAAAACATGAAGTTGGGCCTCATCGTCAACCCCATAGCAGGCATGGGTGGCAAGGTAGGACTAAAAGGAACAGACAACATGCTGAAAGAGGCAATCGCTAAAGGGGCCGAACCAATAGCACCCAAAAGAGCAACCGAGTTTCTGCAAAAACTGAAACAGAACGCATCGGACGCGAATATTGAGCTGTTAACATGCCCTGGCATCATGGGCGAAAGCGAAGCAAAAGACACAGGCTTAACTATTCGAATTCTGCCTATGAAAATTGGCGAGGAAACAACTGCTGTAGACACAAAAAAGGCAGTAGAACTGTTAAGGTCGGCGAACGCGGATTTGATAGTTTTTGTTGGCGGAGATGGAACAGCAAAGGACATCTTGGACGCCATGAGCGGCTCTGCTGAGGTCCCAGTCTTAGGAGTCCCGTCTGGGGTGAAAATGTACAGCGGCATCTTTACGGTCAGTCCTTCAGACGCTGTGGATGTCGTATTGGCCTTCGCTCAAAACCAAGCTGAAATAACTGAGTTTGAGATTATGGACGCTGATGAAGAAGCCATTCGAAACGACACTTTCACCGTTAACCTTTATGGTTTAATGAGAGGTCCTTTTCTCCCGACACATATTCAGGGGAGCAAGCAGGTAAGCCCTGAAACAGTTGATGAAAGGGATAATCAAACTGCTACAGGCAAATTCATAATGGAAGAGATGCAACCAGATGGAACGTACATACTTGCTCCGGGAACAACGGTTAAACGCATTGCGGAATTGCTAAGCATAGAAAAGACGGTTCTAGGGGTGGACATCTACAAAAAGGGCAAGGTCATACTTGATGTAGATGAGAGAAGAATTTTGGAAGAAGTGGACGATTGGCAGCATACTTGGATTATCCTCTCACCTATCGGACATCAGGGAATCCTCTTTGGAAGAGGTAACCAGCAGATAAGCCCGAAAATCATCAAACGCGTAGGGAAAGAGCGAATAATCGTTGCAGCAACGAAGAACAAGCTTCAAAGCATCGAAGGAAATGTCTTAAGAGTTGACACCGGCGACGCCAAGGTTGATGCTATGCTCAAAGGATACGTCAGAGTCGTCACAGACTACAGAGAATGGCGGCTCGTGCAAGTCCAGTGAGCTAGCCTCCGAACTTCTTCGTTTTGTCGAGAAAGTTCATGAGTATGGGCATCAAATTCAACCCTCTTAATCGACCAAGCCCACCCATGGCACATGATCTTTCGTCAAATTCTTCCACGTAGTCGCTGCGAACATACGGACCAGTTATGGCTATAGGAACCGGATCGCCCTCATGGTTTCCCGTAAGTGTGGACGTGGTGTGATCGGCAGTGACAACCAAGTAGGTTGAGCCTACGTCAACATTATTCAATAAATAGCCTAGCAAGCCATCGATCTTTTCAATCACTTCGACCTTCTGCTTTGCCTTCCCGTCATGACTGGCAACATCTGCTGCCTTCACGTGGAGGAGCACGAAATCATACGCTTTCAGCGCTTCAACCACTGCTTTTGCCTTCGCCATGTAATCTGTCTGAGGCGTTCCAGTCGCGCCTTTGACCCCAATTGCTCGCATCCCAGCGGCTTTGCACACGCCTTTAACTAGAGGTGCAGCAGCTATGCATGCGGCTTTGATATCATATGTCCGTCGAAGAGGAGACGCGTTTGGAAGAGTGCCTGCCCCTCTGAACAAGACCATGTTTGCCGCAGGAAGCCCACGCTTCATTCTTTCATCATTTATCGGATGGCTTTTCAGAACGTTGCGGAACTCGCGCGCGAGTTTATTGGCGATTCTGGCAGTCAGCCTTGCTTCGTTGCTGTTGTCAAGCGGCTTCATCTCCAGAACCTTCTTTCCAGCTTTTCCAGGATCTGAATCACTGACGGCCGTTGATAGCCTAGGCCCACGAATAACAAGAACAGCGCGATGCTGAATAGTACTCTTGAACAGGAACTTCGCCTTAGAAGATTTTTCAAGCCTAACTCTCTGCAAGCTATTGGCAAGCTTAACCGCATCCTCATTCACGATTCTACCCGCACGCCTGTCCAAAACAACCAAGTTCCTATCAACAGTGGCAAAATTGCATCTGAAAGCCACGTCACCAGGAAGAACCCTTACCCCTGAGCCCAGCGCCTCTAAAGCGCCTCTTCCAGAATAGATCTTCAACGCGTCATATCCAAGCAACGCAAGTGTGGCCGCGTCACTACCCGGTGGGGTTCCAGGCGACAAAGGGTCAATGATCCCGCATACTCCAGTCTTCGCGATTTGATTCATCGAAGGCTTCCGCGCTGCCTCCAATGGAGTCTTCCAACCCAACTCTTCAAGCGGTCTATCCGCCATTCCGTCCGCTAAGACTAGAATTGCCTTCAAACTCAATTCACACCATTTCAGTTGGTTGAGACACGTCGGAGTTTAGGCTCAGTTCAGTTAAAACACTTGCGTATATCTTCTGGGAAGAAATGTTTAATAATTTCTTTCGGTACAATTGTTGAAAGTGGTTGAACATGGGCGATTGCGTTCCACATTGCTGAATTCTTGGGATACTCAGCTCGCATTTGGAGCCGTTTCTCACTAGGGTTATATTCAACCACTAAGGAACATTTGGAGAGATAAGATGTCAGACACAGGAGTTACTGTAAAGAAAGACGAAGACTTCTCAGAATGGTACACGCAAGTCATTCTAAAATCAGGTTTGGCCGATTACGCTCCGGTCAAAGGCTGCATGATCTTCAGAGAAGACTCGTATGCTATCTGGGAGAAAATCCAAGAAATCTTTAACCAAAAAATAAAGGCAACAGGACACAGAAACGTCTACTTCCCACTTTTCATCCCTGAAAGTTACTTGAAAAGGGAAGCAGAGCACTTCACGGGCTTTGTTCCAGAAGTTGCCTGGGTCACAGAGGGCGGAGAGAGCCCACTAGACGAAAGACTAGCAATAAGACCAACGTCTGAAACCATCATGTACGCGACATACGCAAAATGGATCAGAAGCTGGAGAGACCTGCCAATCAAGCTTAACCAGTGGTGCAACGTAGTCAGATGGGAAACAAAAGCAACAAAACTCTTCCTGAGAACAAGAGAGTTCCTCTGGCAGGAAGGCCACACAGCTCACGCAACAAAGGAAGAAGCTGATCAAGAGGCAATGGAAATCTTAAACGCATACAAAGACGTGATGGAAAGCTACTTGGCAGTCCCAGTTCTTGCAGGTAAGAAAACAGAGATGGAGAAATTCGCAGGCGCCCTCTACACGTTGGCTTTAGAGGCAATGATGCCCGACGGAAAAGCACTACAAATGGGAACCTCACATCAGCTTGGGCAGAATTTCTCGAAAGTCTTCGGCATAAAGTTCCTCGATCAGAACGAAAAGGAACAGAGCGTTTGGCAAACGTCATGGGGCTTTTCAACTCGCATGATAGGCGCCATAGTGATGTTGCATGGCGACGACAATGGACTGGTCCTACCCCCGAAGATAGCGCCAACGCAGGTTGTGATAATCCCAATACCCTATAAGGGTGGCGAAGCTGAACAAATAGCAGCAAAGGCCAAAGAATTACATGAAAGACTGCAGAAAAACGGCATCGCAACCGTTCTAGACGACAGAGCTGAATACACTCCAGGCTGGAAATTCAACGAGTGGGAATTGAAAGGGGTCCCAATAAGAATCGAAATCGGCCCAAGAGACCTCAAACAGAAGCAAGTTGTGACGGTGAGACGGGATACCTCCGAGAAGACCGCTGTGAAAGATGATCAATTGGAAACTGCCGTTGGAAAATTGCTCGATGAAATCCAGAATAACCTCTTCAACAAAGCCAAGAAGTTCCTTGAGGACAACATAACCACTGTGAAGACCTACGATGAGTTCAAGGAAACGCTTGAGAAGAAGGGTGGATTCATCAGAGCGTCTTGGTGCTCCAACACAAAATGCGAAGAAAAGATAAAAGAAGAAACGGGAGCGACAATAAGAATAGTACCCTTCGAGAAGGAGAAGCCATTCTCAAAATGCATGTACTGCGGAGGAGAAGCAAAGCAAGTGGTTTACTTTGCTAGATCATATTAGGATGGGTCTAGCGCCACCTTCACTTTTTGGCCGAAATCGCAGGGGACTATTCAGTCAGCTTTACCCGTTTCTCAAGCTGTTTTGCAGCATCTTCTAAGCCAAGTTTTTTCAGCGTTGACTTAGAAGGTATTCCGCGACCATCCCAGCCTCTCCGCTTGTAATATGTCTGCAGCATCGCATCGTATTTTGTCTTGTCAAGTTTTGCTCCTTTCAAGGGCCCTTGAGTCGTCGGCTCCTCAAACCACCTAGCGGGCGGAACGTCCATTTTCCGGCTCCATTTCTCTCCATATTCGCGAACCCAGAAGACACGTGTCAAGTTGAAAATTCTGTCACCAATCAAGTTCAGCACGTCCCAGTTCATTTCCACTCCTGTTGCTGCATGGAGGAACTTGGGGTACCATTCAAGTTCGAAGCCGACCTCAACCCATGGAAGCCTACAGACAGTCAGGGATTCGAAGACGCCTGCCCGTGTTCGCTGCAACTCGATGATTTTGTCAATCTTTTCTGTTCCATAGCTTTCGCGGCCGGTTTTGACCTCCCAAGAGATCACCCAAGCGTCCTTGTGGTGTGCTCCGATGGAACTGGTCGCATAAGCCAGCGCCATACCTGGCGCGGTATGACAGTCATAAGCCGATATTTCTAAGCCTTTTACATGCATGGCCCAACGATCCGAACCTTTGCCAACTTCCTCTGCTGCAGAACGAACGCCCCTAGCTAACACCTTGCCCAAACCACGCCTGAAAGCAATGTCTTCGGCCAAAATCTTGCTTCTAGTGAAGTCGCCCCATGGAACCTTTTCTTTGATAAGCCCTTTTTCCGAGGCTTCCATCGCAAAACCCAGCACATTGCCCAGTGAAATCGTGTCCAAGCCAAGTTCGTCGGCAACCCTGTTCAGAGCTGCAACCTCCTTCAGGTCGCCTAACCCTATGTTTGACCCCAACATCGTGACGTTTTCGTAATCGAGCTCCGATTCTTTCTCGTCGGAATCCTTTACAACATTACCGCAAGTCATGTTGCATTGCGGGCACCCGCGGTTGGAAATCTTTATCTTTTCCATTGCGAAGCCGCCTATGGCTTCTGCCTTCTCGAAAACACCCTCACTATAATTGTACGTTGGGAGGACACTGTTTTCCTGGCTCCACTCGATCGTCATCATGGTTCCCTGACGCTTCCAGAAGGCATAGCTCGGTTTGCCCGAGACTTCTTTGTAGGCCTCGGCGCCCAAATCCTTCATTTGTTTAGGATCAGCGGCATGCAAATCGCCAGAGCCGACGATCACGGCAGCCTTCAGGTTCTTCGATCCCATAACCGCACCGATGCCCGGTCTTCCTCCAGCACGCCCCTCCTGGCAGACAATGTTAGCGAATGCCACGAGGTTTTCCCCTGCCTGACCAATGAGCAGAATGCCCGAGACCCGTCCATAGAGTGCCCTCAACTTCCTTTCAGCTTCAAAGGAATTCAGCCCCCACAGATCTTTGCCATCAACAAACTGCACAGATGCGTCCTGAACAAGCAGAACCGTGGGCTTTTCGGCCTTACCTTGTATGATAATGGCATCATAACCAGCTTTCCGCATTTGAACTGCGGCGTGAGTCCCAACGTTTCCGTCGCCGTATCCTCCTGTTAGTGGGCTCTTTGCAGCAACAACTAGTTTTCCGCTGCTTGGCAGGGGCCAGCCTGTCAATGGACCAGCTGCAAAGACGAGTTTGTTGTAAGGTGACAATGGATCAGTGTTAGGTTGAAGCTCGTCCCAAAGAATCTTGACTGCGAAACCTCTTCCACCGAGGAAGCTTCTTGCAATTGCTGGGTCATACTGATCTACAATTGCTTTCTTCTTAGTTAGATCTACACGCAGGAATTTGCCTGTCCAGCCATACATGATTCTAACCAACCTGGAAGGATTGTGTAACTATCTATTCGAAAGTAGATAAGTTTTAATGACGTGCACCGCTAGATCACAAGTTTTTCAGGTTCTACATTGCGGTTCTTCAAGCCCATGTCGCTGACCTTGAACTTCCTATCTTCATAGAGCAAAGCATACTGTTCGCCGTTGAAAAGCGCTGTGGCAATTCTGCCGATCGCATCGGCCTTCAATATGCCGCTTCCGCTTGCGCCGCCAACGAGCATCAAACCGTTCTCCTCGAAAATCAAGGGTTGCCCATCAATAGTGTTTATCTCGTAAAGCCCAGCAAAGGCGGAAAACGGCTGGCAATCTACGAATTGTGGGAAGTACTTCACGAAGACCTGGTATAACCCGAACGTGTAGTAGTTTTCTTCAGGTTCGGGATTGTCTTCAATCTTGAAGGCTCGTGGAAATTCGTCAGCGTAAGCTAGCCAAAGCGCGTCTTCCTCAGGGGCCGGGCGAATGTATGCAGATGGCTCAGGAAGTATCGTGAAAGGCAGACATCCAGCATTTGTGAATTCCTTCGAGAAAAGTAGTTTCTTAAGCGAGTCGGTCTTCGCTTTTATCGAGAATATCTGTCTTTTCTTAGCTTTGATGAAACATTCGATTCCTAGAGGATCAAGGAGTTGGGTGGTCCAAGCCCCTGCCGCGATTATGGTCTTTTCTGCCTTTACCAAACCCTTGTTCGTTTTCGCTCCTGTAATCATAGTGTTCTGCCAGAAGTAGGGCTCGCCTGGCATTCCAAAGGGCCTACGTGGCTCCACAACGATCTCGTTTACTTGCGTGTTATACTGGATTTTTCCTCCAAGTTTCAGGAACTCTGACTCATAGAATTTTACAAGCGAGTCAACATCGATTAGACCCGCCTTTGGAATCAGTATACCCTTATAGACGTTTCCAAGACCCATCATTCGGGCTTCTTCATCGTTGGAAAGGTTT
>Ga0315279_10002105_pt1 | contig 30881 bp, 25 predicted proteins | sample YL17G06_20_MG_FD_203694 | JGI IMG/M metagenome (GOLD analysis project Ga0315279, IMG submission 203694) | Sediment microbial communities from Yellowstone Lake, YNP, Wyoming, USA - YL17G06_20 | ecosystem: Environmental > Aquatic > Freshwater > Lake > Sediment | place: USA: Wyoming | collected...
CCGGGCTTGGCCGCTGGCAGGAAAGGCTCGATCAAGTTCCACTGTTCATCTGTCAGATCGCTTGGATAACTCCTTCTGTCCATATATCAGTTATCGGACAAAAGGTTACTTTTCATACACTTTCTTATCAACCCTGTGCAAGTTTTAATCAAATACGACAGAGGCCCTTTTCAAGACACGCCGCATACTATTTCCTGAATAATCCCGCGCCGAGGTCGCTTCCAAATGTGCCTGGGACAACGTGCAGGTAGCGGCTGGCTGTTCTATCCTTCACCAGAGCAACTTCTCCATTTTTGGCAACGTTGCTTTCTTGGTAGGTTACTTCGGGCCCGGTTTGGCCGGTCGGGCCGCTCTCCATGCCATAGCCGGAATAGAATCTAGTGCCCGCTACGATACAATCCTCCACTCGATACCTCTGCCTGTCACCGGGTTTTCGCATCCAGAAATACTCGCTGCCGGTGACAATATTATGGTGAAATTCGAAATCTTCTGCAGTCTGGCACGTCCAGACGCCTGAGATACGAGCCCCATCCACAATGCAATATGTCATCGCACATCTTTTGCCCGGAACACCTTGCAGCCCATCCCAGAAAACGACGCAGGCATTGCAGTTGTAGAAAATGCTGTGATCCACAACGAGCCTATCGCCGCCGGCTATGACCGGACAGTAGATGTCCAAGCCATCTCTATCGCCCAGGAACATGCACTGAGTGACAATCAGGTCGTTTAGGTTCTCGCCTGCGCGGTCGATGCAGCAGTGCCAGTTACGCTGCAAAGGATTACCAAGAAATTTTAGCCCTTGTATCGTGACGTGGCTGAGCTTTATTTTTAGGCCGTACGTCTCTGTTTGTTGATCGAGATTCTCCGGCTTTCGCGGGTCCTCGGTAGACAAAATTACCGGCATCAGGGCTGGTTTCCATGCCGGCTCATCAGGCAGGACGGCCGCCCGAATGACCAGCCTATCTTTCTCAGTATATGGCCGCTTAGTCTCGAACGCTACGCATTTGTTAAAGTTATATATCCCAGGGGCTATCACGATTGTGGTTGGGCCTGGTTGTACGCTGCTATTAACTATTGCTGCGGTCTGGCCTATCGTTTGCAGCGGTTTTTCTTCTGTGCCGGGATTCTTGTCACTACCGTTTCTGTTATCTACATACAATGTCTGGGCAATCGCATTTGAAGCCGACACAATAAGAACCAAGCCTACGAAGGAAAACCGACATGCAATTCTTTCAGTTTTCATACTATTTTTTGTATTCCCGACAAATTAAAGTGCGTTTCTTATCATATCCAATCGTACTTTGGCATCCGCCTCTGTGGCAAAGAACTTCTTGAGCTTTTCGCACGCATAGTCACTGCAATACGCACAATTCTCAATCGACTTGCCTCTTGCACATTTTCTTATTTCGCACTTGCGACAGCCTGAAAAAAGTCTTCCGGCTTCCATCAGACATCCATCGCAATCGGTGACGTCTTCCCCCTGCATTTTCTTTTTGTATAGTTCGTTTATTTTCTGTGCAATCTCAGCCTTCATTCGGCGTTTCTTCTTTGTGTCCTGCTCTCTTGTTGCCAAATAGATAGGGCATGAGTGGCACGCCAAACCGCAATAGGCAATCATCTCGTTCATTTTCGTCTGCTAATCTTCAGACAGTAGGGTATGCTCGGCATACCATTTCTTCTCCGTCCGGTTAAAGCGAACATCTTATCTCATCCAATCGTTTCTTTGTCTCGGGACCCATCTGGAATATCTTTTCGAGTTCTTCGCACGCGTACTGGTCACAGTGTGCGCAATTCTCGATGGCCTTTCCTTTTCCGCACTTTCTTACCTGGCATACTCGGCAGTGCATGAAAAGCGGCTCGGTGTCCGACAGACAACCACTGCCATTAATATCCTCCGGCTTAAGGTCCACTTTATATGCCTTGTACCAGAGTTGTGCTACCTCCGCTCGTTTGGCATCGTCGTTATTCTTTGTTGCAAGGAACGCACCGCATTCGTTACATAATAAACCGCAAAAACTTACCATTTCATCCATTTTGTACCTCCTTTCTATGATAAATCTATCTCAAAATAAGAGTTTCGCAAAATGGAGATTAGGCACATATTATTTAAGGAAATCCGTTTCTTGATTTCCTTAGATAATCGAGCTAAGTAATTATCTATCAAGTAGTTAATGTTTGAAAAGGAAAAATAAGACAACAAATTTTTCCTTTTCAAAGTGTGCCTAATCTCCATTTTGCAAAAGTTCATCAAAAGGCAGACTCAAGTGCAGTCTAATAGTCTTATCCAGCGATGCAGCAAGCCAACGCTTGACCGGCGTCGCTTGTTCTAAAAATGCCAGGATGTGACGGTTTATATTCTTGATTGTCTTTTTGCCCTTCCAGAAAACGCTGAGCGTATTGGAAATAATCTTCAACCTGTTGCAAAGGGGGCTTAGCTTGATATTTCGCGCGCAGCACGCAAATGGCTTACCAGGGTGGAGGTCTCCACCGATTGCCTTGAGGATAATGACAAGCCCTTCGACGAAGTCCCAGTGACACGGCATCAGCAGGTCTATCGCCATAGCCAGAGATACTTTTGATTTTCGGCCATCTACCGTATCATGTATGATAGTCTTTCTCGTTTGCTGGAGGAAAGCTGAGTCGTCTTTGTAATATTCTCCCGCCGGATTTGCGCCTGGCTGGCCATCATCTGCCAGTCTCAGTGCCATCGTATGATAAGGCCGGTTCGGATCCAGAGCCTGGCTAACCTTATCTACTATTCTCTCCACCTGCCATATCTTCAGGGGCGTTGGCTTTCCAATGAAACCGACCAGCTCGTCGGCTGGGATGCCGGCCACATCCAGATTCATGCCTTTAATAGTCGGATTTTTGCACCAGCGCGAAAGTGTCCGGCGAGATCTCTGCAATTCCTCTTTGCGTTTTGGTGGCCGCGCTTTATGCTCCCTTGGGCAGCGCCCGGCACCGATGGCTTTGATAATACGCTCGGCCTCTTTATCCGCCTCGTGATAGCACGCCTCGAAGCGTGTGATAAGCTGCCTTATGGCGACCGTCTGGTTGTCCAACGGGCTAATAGAATCCTCCAAGGCGTCGATGGCCCGAAGCTCCCTGTCATCAAGAACCTTCTTATCGTCAAGTGCGCAACAATTCTTCCACCAGGGTCTCAGACTCTTGCTCATCTGCGGTAACACCCTTTTTTGCCCAACGGCTTGTGCCTTTCGCTACTCCAGCAGTTTTCGATACACCGCCTCGATTGTATCAATCATAGTCTCCGGTGCGAATTTCTCTTTTACAAATTCTGTGCCTGCTTCGCCAAGCTTTTTTCGCAAATTCTCGTCTTTCATCAACTCTGCGCAGGCCTTTGTCAGTTGCTCGACATTCTTTGGCTCGATCAGCCGGCCCGTGTTTTCATTTACCACTTCACGTGCGCCGTCCACATCGAACGAAATAGCCGGCTTGCCGCAGAGCATCGCCTGCGGCAGAGTCCTTGCAAGGCCTTCCCTCAGCGAGCAGTGCACCAGGATATCCGATGATTGTATGGCAAGTGGAATCTCGCTCGGCGGTAAAAGGCCCGTGAAATTGATCTTGTCAGCAAGTCCCAATTGTTGAACCTGCGCCTTGTAGTAATCGGATAGATTGCCGTCGCCTACGAACAGCCACACGGCTTTTTCAAACTGCGGCGCGAGCCGGCAGGCAGATTCAATAATATAATCGTGTCCCTTGAGCATAAAAAGACGCGCAATGGTGATAAGCACAATGGCATCCTGCGGGATTCCGTATTTTCGCCGGAACTCGTTTATACGCTCTCTGGGGACAGGATTCAGAAATTGCTCTTCTTCGATGGCCGAATAGGCCGTGACATAAGGTTTATCTACGCCGATGCCGGCAGCTTTTTGTTGCTTGGTCATCGCATCAGCGACGCTAATAAAGAAATCCGTTCGCCTGGCAGCGAATTTTTCAAGGGCGATGTAAAATTTGTTCAGGCATTTATTTTGATACGGATGAAACGCCAGGCCATGTATTGTATGGACTATTTTTGGTTTATGGCCTCTGTTGTCATTGCGAGGAGTCCGCCATATGCCCGGCGGACGACGAAGCAATCGCAAAACATAACGGCTAAGATTGCCACGGCCTGCCAGGCAGGTCTCGCAATGACAAAGACTGTAGGCGGCAAACCTGCCCAATATGCCTGCCTTAGCCGAGTGAGTGTGGACGATGTCCGGCTGAATCCGCCGTAGGTGCTTTTTGATTTGGTGGTAGCTAATCAAGTCCTTAACTGGATCAATTGCCCGCCTGAGCTTATTGATAACTATGACTTTGTATTTTTGATTCTTGGTCTGATTAAGAAGCTCACCTTCAGGACCGATAGCTGGCCCGGTAATCAGCGTGACATCGTGCCCGCGTTCCGCCAGAAGCCTGCAGGTGATGAGCGTATTTTCCTGCGCCCCGCCGAGAATCAATCTGGTTATAATGTGGACAATTCGCATGAGAAGAATACAGAATACAGGAGACAGAATACAGAATCCACAAATCTCGAATTCTGTTTTGCTGTTTCAGAGTTCCGTCAGCCTTCTCGACCTTATAGCGTCCGAATACCCGGCTAAGAGTTTGCCGACCTCATCGAGTTGACCTGACAGCCCTTCAGTATTGGCATAGCCCAGGTCTTTTGTGAGGATCAGGTAATAACGGCATTCCTCCAGCGATCCCTGGGCGATATTCATAAATCGAACCTTATCTGCGCTGCTCCTTTTCTTGAACCCTTCAGCGATATTAGCCGGGATCGAAGTCGCGGCACGTCTAAGTTGGGAGGCCAAGCCGTATATTTCGGTCTTGGGAAACCCTGCGCTTAGCCGGTAGATAGATAAAACAAAGGCGTGCGCCTTTTTCCAGACCGTCAAATCAGTGAATCTCTTAGCCGGTTCTTTGGCCATATGCTTTTCCTTCATAGGTAAACAAACATTCATTCAAAGAACACGATGTCGAATTGCAAAATATCACAAGGCAAATCCATAAGGAAGCCTTTGTTCTTTTCGCACCTGAGCAATGTTGATTAGGTGATTTGTATCAAGGTAGATTTTCGGAGGTCTTTGAATGATTTTTTATTCTCCCTTTACCGACATGCTACTTGAGTCTCCTGTCTCCTGTATTCTGTCTCCTGTCTCCTTCTTTAGTATTCAATTCGCATCAAGCAAAGTCCCGCAGCGGGGGCGAGCGGCCCTGCTGCGGTTCGGGCCCGTGCTTGGAGAATTTCAAGCACTTTTTCCGGCTTCCAACGGCCCTTTGCGACTTCGACCAAAGTACCCACAATATTCCGCACCATATTATACAAGAAGCTGTCGCCTTGCACATCAACATAGACCCAATCATTTTCGGCGGCGACATCACAGCGAAAGATCGTCCGTACCGTGTTCTCTCGCCTGTCCGCCCCTGATGCGAAGGATTTGAAGTCATTAGTGCCGACCAACATTTTTGCCGCGGCATCCATAGCGGCGATGTCGAGCTTATCTGGGATGTGCCAGCAGTGGCTTATCTGCAATACCGGCTGAACCCGGCCGGCGAAGATTGTGTACCGGTACAATTTGCGCTTGACCGCCCCAATTACGTCGAATCCTATTGGAACCTCAACCGCTTCGCAGACCGTTATATCCGGAGGAAGTCTGCCGTTAATTGCCTTAGCGAGCCTCTCGGTAGGGATGGGCGAATCGATCTGGATAAGGGCGACCTGACCCAGAGCGCTGACGCCAGCATCGGTTCTACTGGCGCCGCACACCCTAACTCGCCAGCCAATCAGCTCGCTGATAGCCTCGATGAGTTCGCCCTGGATGGTTCTTCGGCCCGGCTGGATTTGCCAGCCGTGATATTTGCTGCCGTCGTATGCGATTGTCAGTTTTATGTTGCGAACGGCCATTGTCAGCGATTAGAGGAGCTTCTCGGCGATCTGGATGGCATTCAGTGCTGCGCCTTTTCGCAACTGGTCGCCGGCGACCCAGATATTGATGCCGCGATTATCGGGTATGGATTCATCCTGCCGGATTCGCCCGACCAGAATGTCGTCTTTGCCGGTGGCGTCTATCGGCATCGGGAATCGGTTGTGCTCACGGTCGTCCATAACCTCCACGCCCGGTGCGGTGCTCAAGAGGTCCCTGACCTGGTCGTCCGTAATCGGGTCGGTAAACTCCAGATTGATGCTTTCGCAGTGAGTCCTGAATACGGCAACACGAATGCACGTAGCGGTAATCGCAATATCCGGGCAGTCGAAGATCTTTCTGGTCTCGCGTACCAGTTTGGTCTCTTCCTCATTGTAGCCGTTCGGCCCCAGCGCCGAGTTGTGGCTGAAACAGTTGAAGGCAATCTGATACGGGAAGACGCTTATAGTTGGCTTTTTGCCTGCAAGAATTTCACGGCTTTGATTTTCCAGCTCGAGCATCGCCTGCATTCCGGCACCGCTTGCCGCCTGGTAAGTGCTAACTACCATCCGTTTGACGCGGTTGGCCTTGTGCAGAGGCCAAACCGGCACGATGCCGATAATCGTCGAGCAGTTCGGATTGGCGATTATGCCTTTATGCTCATAAATTTTTTGCGGATTTATCTCCGGAATAACCAGCGGCGCGTTCGGGTCCATCCTGAACGCCGAGGTATTGTCCACGACTACGGCGCCGGCCTGCGCCGCAGCCGGGGCAAATTCTTTGCTTCTCGCTCCGCCGGCACTGAAAAGCGCTATGTCGATGCCCTTGAAGCTGTTCTTAGTCATTTCCTCAACGATGTATTCCTTGCCTTTGAATTCGATTTTTTTGCCCGCTGACCGGCTGCTAGCCAGCACTTTCAACGAATCAAAGGGAAAGTCGCGTTCCGCAAGGATTGTCAGAAATTCCTGCCCGACCGCGCCGGTTACTCCTGCTATTGCCAGATTGCAGCCCATAACGCCATCTCCTGAGAAAGTTGCCCGTCATATTCAAACTTAAGGGCAGCCAAAGAAAGACTGCCCGGCTAAACTTTCAAAACCAAATATGCGTTAAGATTATAGTATTTGTATCGGCAAAACGCAATAAGACTTGCTAATATTATTTATAATCCCAATTTGTCGGTCGGCTGTCTTTGCCAGACCGCTGCCATTATTGATGCGGTAATTATACATAAAAATACAAAAATTGCCGCCGGCATTGCCGCTCTTTCTCCAAAGTGCTGTAATGCCAGAACGGTTCCCAAGCCCGCGTTTTGCATTCCGCCCTCAATTGACAGCGTTCGTCTCTGCCGCACGTCCATCCTGAAAATCCACGCGATTACGTACCCTGCAACCATTCCGAAAACATTCAATACCAGCCCAGCAGCCAAAACCAGACCTGTAATCTTGCCGAGGTACTGCTTGTTAAGAGCTATTACTAATGAGCAGATAAATATAATAAAGGTAGCCGAAATTGCTGGAAAAACCGGCAGAATCTTCTCCACTTTATTTCTAAAATAGCACCTCAGCCCAAATCCGATAAGCAACGGGCCTATCACCATCCAGAGAACATCTATCAGCATCGGCCAGAATGGGACTTTCAGAACCGACTTGGCTAAAATGTATGTCAACCCAGGCGTCACCACGGGTGCTATCAGGGTCGAAACAGTCGTCAGCGACACCGAATACGCCACATCCGCTTTGGCGATGTAGTTCATCACGCTGCTGGACATCGCCCCCGGCGCCGAAGCCGTCAGTATGACCCCGACCGCTATCGCAGGCTCAAGTTGGAATGCCTTGACAATTGCGTATGCTCCTGCCGGCACAACAATATACTGGACACCCATCCCGACCAGGACGTTGGCCGGCTTTCGCACAATCCGCTTGAAGTCATCCGGCTCTAATGCCGCCCCTATGCCGAACATCGTAGCGGCAAAGAACCAATCCATCCCCGGCCGCAGAGTCCTGAAGGGCATTGGGAACAGGTACGCCACCACGCCGAACGCAACCACCCAAATTGCGAAGTATTTGGTGTAAAGCGAAAGGATTCTCTCGAACATAATGTCTGAGAGTATACGCCCCCGCCCGCAAAGTGACAAAAAATATTTAGCCCCCCAGTTTGTACGTGTTTAGCCAACTTTGCACACTCCCATCCCCAAGCCCTGCCTCTTTGACTACGGCTTGGCGCTTCGCCGAGAGGAGTGTGCGGGCAGGGGCAGGGATTGAGGATGGTTTTCCCGCTGGCTAAATACGTACCCCAGTTTACTGGGGGGTTATCTTTCCCCGGCGCGTTTGCGGTCGGTAATGTCCAAAGTAATTTCGGCCGCCCCAGTAATATTGCCGCTGTCATCTCGCACTGGCGAGGCCTGTATGAACCATGCTCGCCCGTCGGAGGCTATTCTTTCGCCTTGCTCCGTTACGCCCGTTTCCATCGCGCGCACAACCGGACAATTCGGGCACACTTGGTCGCCTTCGCCCCATAATTCGTAACAGTGACGTCCAGTTATCTGGTCGCGTGTAAGATTCACCGATTCACATGCTGCCCGATTCGCCCACAGAATGCGCATGTCTCTGTCCTGATAGGCCACCAGTTCCGCCAGACTATCCAGAATCTTCTCCTTCTCCTGCTCGGCTTTTTGCAGGGCGTTTTCCGCCTCTTTTCGGGCGGTGATATCCCTGATGCTCTCGCGGTGTCCCAGCGACTTTTGTTCCTCGTCGTAGATCGGCTGCCATGACATCTCCACCCAGATAATCCGGTCGTCCTTTCGTTGAATTCTAAATTGGACATCGTTGCCTGTGCTGCCTCTAAGGGCGGAGCGAAATGCCCTGTCTATCCTGTCGCGGTTTTTTTTGTAGACGAGCGGTTTTGGATAATCCGGCATTGCTGTGAGCTCTTTTATTGTGTAGCCCGTGACCCGCGCGACCGCCGGGTTCGTCCAGAGCACTCGTCCGGTCGGGCCGACCCATACCTCCCAGTCGTAGGTGAAGTTGGCGATTGCACGGAAGCACTGCTCGCTCATGCGGGCTGCCAGTTCGCTGCGTTTGCGTTCGCTGACGTCATCATAGATAGCGACAATCCGGCCCGAAGGGAGTCTATACACGTAGTTTTCGCGCCAGCCAGCGACGCGATTGTCTTTATAGATTGAAACGGGGTGATGCTCGGGTGTGCCGGTTCTGTACACCCGGCGGAAGACATCGAATAGGCCGAACTCTTTGACGCCGGGAAAGACCTCAGCGACGCTTTTTCCTATCAGGTCTTGTTTTTTGATTTGGTCAATTTCTTCCGCCGCCGGGTTGAAGTCCACGAACACGAAGTCTTCGCCGTCGTTTCTCGCCTCGTAGATGGCTACGCCGCTACTGACGTTCTCGAAAAGGGTCTTGAACTTCGCCTGGAGTTCAGCCAGCTCCTGCTCGTGATGGCTTGGCTCAGCGGAAAGTCCTGCCGATTTGCTGCTTTTGGCTTCCATTTTTATACATCCGTTTGTTCACCCGCCATGCGTTTGGCGGACAGTCGCCTCGCCCCGCATGTCTTTGATAATAACTTAACTTTTGCAAAACTCTTGTAATAATATACCGCCATTTGCCTGTCTGTGTTCGGCATACGTATGTACGGCTGGTCAATTGTCCAGTTGCAGCACGGTCTTGATAAAATCGACCACCAAACGATTATAATGCATCCCGCCGATGCCATGCCGGGATTGCGGATAAATCATAAGCTCAAACTCCTTGTCCGCCTGTTGTAGGGCGTGCACGAGCTTAAACGTGTTTTCCAGGTGTACGTTATCGTCAATTGCGCCGTGCACAATCAAAAGTCTGCCGTGCAGGTTTTTGGCGGCTTCTGTCACGGAAGTCTTTTCATAGCCCTGTGGGTTATTCTGCGGCACATCCATATATCGCTCGGTATAGATAGTATCGTATAGGCGCCAGTCGGTAACGGGCGCTCCGGCGATGCCGCCGACAAACGATTTACTATGCGTCAGGGCGTATGCCGTCAAGAATCCGCCGTAACTATGTCCGCTCATTCCGATTCGGCTGCCGTCGACATAGGGCTGTTCTTTGAGCCAATCGATGGCTTCTTCAATATCTTTGAGCTCCTGGACGCCCAACTGTTTATATGCCGGCCACGCTGAGCATGCGCCCTTGCCGCTGGCACTACGCGGATCACACTGGAACACGAGCATACCCATCTGGGCCAGCATGTGGTCGCGCGCGTGTCCGTCACGCCAGGCATCGGAAATGGTGGGCGAGTGTGGGCCGCCATAGGTCGTGAACCAAACCGGATACTTTTTGCTGCTATCAAAATCGGGCGGCTTGATCAGGCTCGCTTCCAATAGGAAACCATCGGACATCTCGATCTGAAATTGCTCGTATGTGCCGAATCGGTATTCCTCCCGTTCATGAACGGGATTCGTATCCAGCATGCGGATTCGTGTCCCATCGGTTGTGTATAGTGCCACTTTAGCCGGCGTGGAACTGTTGCTCCACGTATCGATAAAATATTTGCCGTTGGGGCTTACGTCTACATCGTGATGCCCCGGCAAGTTCGTTAAACGCTCGATATTACTGCCATCTATTTTTACACGATAAAGGTTCTCGGCAATGTGGGAATCGCGCGTCGCAGTGACGTAAATCCAGCTATTTTTCTCATCGACCTGATGCAGCCGCCTGGCTTCCCACTCGCCGGCGGTGACGGCGTGCTTTAATTGCCCGCTCTTGTCATAAAAATATAGATGCTTCCAGCCCGTCCGTTCGCTAAGCAGCAGAAAAGATTGGTCCGCCAGAAAAGTCGGGTTCTCCGGCGGCTCGACCCACGCCTGGGTGGTTTCGCGCAAGAACCGGCTGGACTGCCTCCGCGATTTTGGGGCAACATTAAAATCAAGCCAGGTCTGGGCACGGTCTTGCACGCAGAAATATATTCTTTCGCTGTCCGGCATCCAGCCCAGCCGGGTGATTAAGTACGCACCTTCGGTATAAGTATCAAGATCAATCCAGCGCACCGTGCCGCCCGCGACGGATACCGTGCCGATTTTCACCTTTGGATTTGGCTCGCCTGCCTTTGGGTAGGGCGAGACTTCTGCGTCCTGCTTTTTGCCCACGTCATTTACAACCGTGAATTCATTGACCGGCCTATCGTCAAACTGCAGAAATACAATCGCTGATGAGTCCGGACTCCACCAGAATGTCCGCGGATGGGAGAAAACCTCTTCGCAATAGACCCAGTCAGCTTCGCCGTTTGCGATCATTCCACCGCCATCGGTGGTCAGCGCCCGCTCGGTCTGTGTGGCAATATCAACCACATACAGGTTCTTTTCGCGGACAAAGGCGACAAATCCTCCAGATGGCGAAAAAGTGTTGTATTCTTCTTTGCCCGGGCTGCTGGTCAAGCGTAGCGCAGGGCCGCCATTTAGGCTGCAATAGTATAAATCATTCTCATAATCAATCAGAACGGCACTGCGGTCAGGATTCATTTCAAACTGCGTCTGCCTTGATAGGGTTCTGGCGGTTTTTTCGCTTATAGTCGGCAGAGTCCTCAATCCATTACACAGTTGATTTGGGTCGAAAAATGGCTTTGATCGCCCGCTTGCCGCATGCACTTCGTACAACCTGCCATCTCTTACCTGTAAATAGTGCTCGCCATCTTGCAGCCAGGTTAAGCCCGAAACCGGTGAACCGCCGAAGCTCACCTTGTTCTCCGGGCCATAAACCGTTTCAAATGTAATAGGCTTATTGAATTGGCGTTTCTCCGGCAAGGGTTTTACGCCCCCCTGTGTTATCGGCACGTATGAATTTAGTTTGACTACCGGATAATAGTCACCCTTTTTAAGCCGCCCAAAAAGCCGCCAAATCTCTGTACGCTTTTTTGAATTTGGATCAAGTATTTTTCCCGCCTTGTCTTCTGATTTTTCTTGGGTTTTCGCCAAGATTGTGCCGGCATAAAAACGCCTGGTTTCAGATACTTGCCTGGTTTTCAGTCTGACGGATTGGCGCGGCGTCGGTTGTTTTTTGGTACGCACGATTCTTTCAATAATATAAACCTCGACGTCCAGATCGATATCTTCGCGCAGCTCGCAGACTTCGATACCTTCCCGCTGAAGATGCTCGGTTACCTTGTTGAGCGTGGCGGGAAAAAGATACGCGTATGGCGACCGCCAAGACGACCGGCCATTTACCGGCTGGTCGCTGTGTAGCTCGTGCGGCGCGGCAAAAACAAGAAGCGCACTTACAATTAAGCTTGCCCGGGTGACATCGGTTGCCCGGAAACATTGTCTAAATCTCATAATTCAACCTCATTGGCCAAAGATATGCTGTACGGCTATTATAAATGGACTAGGCGTGCTAATCCAGTTGGATTCTCGTCGCTCGTCGCTCGGTTCACGAGTCACAAGGACCGGGTCACGAATTTCATCGGAGTCTGCCCCGTGGAAAGTCCTATAATATTTTCGATAGATAATCTGAAAATTTTATTGACGGCTATGGCCGGTGCTGATAAAAACGACAGCCCCGAGAAATCGGGGTCACGGAGAATACGGAGATGGTAAGTTGTAAACATATATTTATTCTTTTGTCCTTATTTTTACTCAGCACTGTCACTGCCGGCTCCGCCGCAGAAAACATCGCTATTCGGGCGGGGAATATTCTGACAATAAGTGGCGGTGTGATCGAAAATGGCATCATCCTTGTAGAGGACGGAAAGATTAAGGCCCTGGGTCAGGAAGTGGTCGTGCCTGACGGTGCTCGGGTCATCGACGCAAAGGATAAATATGTTGTTCCCGGTCTAGTTGACGCTCAATCCAGGCTGTATGTAATTGACGGGGAGCTAAATGAAAGCCGGGCCGTTGCTCCGGAATTGGACATCCTGGATGCAGTTGATCCATTTATTAAGGAGCGTCAGGAAGTGTTGGCACAAGGGGTCACCGCGGTATGTGTCGCCCCCGGTAACCGCGGCTTACTTGGCGGTCTTGGCGCGATCCTGAAATTGAGCGGGGGTAAAACAGCCAAAGATATAGTTCTCAGAACGAATGTCGCCGTCAAAGGCGCCATTGGAATTTCTCGCAGCAACCAATCCTCGTCACTTACCCGTTTGGAGAATTATTCATCTATCCGCGAGGCATTGCTTGAGACACAAACGTATATGCAGCAGAAGCGAAAGTACGACCAAGAGCTGGCGGAATACGAGAAGAAAAAGGCGGAGAAGAAAGAACAGGCAAAGACCGATGACCAACAGGCCGACAAGGGTGACACCACCTCGCGGGCAGCCAAAGATAAGCCTACCCGGCCGGCTAAGCCCAGAACAAATCCGACTTATGAAATCCTTGCCAGAGTTCTTGGCAAAGAAATTCCGCTGCAAATCGAGGCGCATCGGGTCGATGATATTCTTAATGCGTTGCGGCTTGCGGATGAATTTGATCTGCGTCTGATTTTGGATAAATGTACCGAAGGCTATAAGGTAGCCGACCAGATTGCCCGTCGCAAAGTCCCCGTGATTGCCGGTCCGATTTCCACGTCTTTCCTCGATACGCCGGCGCTAGAGTATCGCAATCATGATACAAGAAACGCCGCCATCTTATCTAAGAAAGGCGTAAAAGTTGCGCTTGGCGTGGCAGGGCGTGACGGCGCAAGCTCCAAATTCATTGCCTTAGCGGCGGCGATGGCTGTCGCAAACGGGATGGATAGGCACGCGGCACTACGAGCTATTACGCTGACGCCTGCCGAGATATTTGGTGTGGCTGATCGCATCGGCAGTCTGGAAGTAGGTAAAGATGCGGATGTGGTAATCTTCAACCGGCACCCATTGGATGCATTTAGCCAGGTAGAAATGGTCCTGATAGAAGGTAAGATTGTCTATGAGCGGAAGTGATGCAGTGACCGAGAGAAAGCTCCTGCTGACTATATTGTCCCTGAGTTTGTGCGCCGCTCCGGTTATGGCTGGCGCCGGCCAGCAGACTCTTGTCATTAAGGCGGGCAAGGTCTGGCCGATAACCGGCAGTGCTATCACAAATGGTCTTGTCGTTATAGAGAATGGCAAGATTACCGCCGTGGGAGCAAATCTGGCGATCCCTGAAGGGGCAAAGATTTTAGAGATGCCGGATAAACACATTATGCCGGGCCTTATCGACGGGCACTGTCACCTTGGCTTGTCGCTGGATGTTTTTGCAGAAATTGAAGAGACGGTTTCTGCCGTCACGCCGGATATGCAGATACTGGATGCGTTTAATCCACTTGCGGCGGATGTGACAAAAGCTCTTCGGTCGGGCGTAACAACAGTCTTGCTGGCGCCCGGCTATAAGAACCCGATCGCCGCGCAGATGGCTGTTGTGAAACTGCCGGGCGGAAAAAAAGACGCCGGGGTAATAAATCGCAGCGCAGGCGTCAAATTTTCTCTGGGAAATGAGGCCCTTATGTCTGACCGTCGCCCCACATCCCGCCCCGGCTTGATAGCTCAGGTTCGAGAAGAGTTAAATAAGGCCGGCCAATATCAGGAAGGCAAGTTTGATCCGCGAGCAGAGATTCTAAAGCGCGCTATCCAGGGGCAATTGCCGGTGCATATTTACTGTAATGCTGTCGATGAAATCCTCGCCGCCATAATAATTATCGACGAGTATAAACTGAAAGCAGTGATAGTGGGCGCCAGAGAGGCGGATGAGATTGCGGAAATGCTCGCTGAACGGAACATTCCTCTTATTTATATGCCGACTCTGCTTCTGAGTAACGATAAGGACCTAAAGCGCGTGGGCAGAATCGCCGCTGCGGGAGTTAAGGTCGCGTTTGCCTCATACGCCCCCAGGACCAATTTGAGTGATTTGCGGACTTCAGCCATCATCGCTGCCAAATATGGGCTGGCCCCCGAATTGGCGCTGAAAGGTCTGACCATTAATGCCGCAGAGATCCTTGGAATTGCTCAACGTCTCGGCAGCATCGAGCCGGGTAAAGACGCGGACCTGGTGATTCTTAGCGGCGACCCACTCGAGCTAACCTCCGGCGTCGAAATGGTTATTATTAACGGCGATATCGTGTATCAAAAGGAGCAGAAGTGAGAGGTTGCGTCATTAGGCTGATTTTTTTGTCTGCCCAACTGCTGGCAGCATGTACATTGTGCGGCCAAGAAAAGACAGTCGCGATTAGAGCGGGCGAGATCCTGACGATATCTGGTGCGCCGATAAAATCCGGCATCATACTCATACAAAATGGCAGAATCACGGATATCGGGACAGAGATAGCCGTGCCGCAGGACGCCTCCGTTATCGACGCGAGCGATGCGGTTGTTATGCCCGGCCTTGTCGATGCCGGCGCTCTGCCGCCGGTCCGCGGCGATCTGAACGAGCAGTCCAGCGAAATGACGCCTGCTCTTCGGATTTCCACCGCGCTCGACCCAAAGAGCAGGGTGCTCAAACGAATTGTCCAAACCGGATGCACAACGCTGTATATTGCTCCCGGCGGCGCAAATCTCATTGCCGGCCTGGGAGTGATAATAAAGCCGGTTGGTAAGACTGCTGCTGAAATGGTAATCAAAGACGATGCAGCGTTAAAAATCGTCATGGGTTCGGATTCGACGCAAGGCAACCGCATTCCCTGGTACGAACCGCCGACAACCTTTTATTACCGGCGTCCGACCACAACTATGGCGGTCGCCTGGATGCTTCGCAAAAGCTTCTTCGACGCGAAGCAGTACATCGCATCCCACGAAAAAGAAGATCCGAATATGGAGATTATTGCCGCCGCATTGCAGGGCAAAATTCCCATTCGTGTCGCTGTTCGGCGAGCAATCGACATACGCACGGCGCTGCGAATTGCAAATGAATATGGATTGAGCCTGATCCTGGATGAATGCACGGAAGGCTACAAGGTTGCCGAGGAGATAGCCAAGAAGAATGCTCCGGTCGTGCTGGGACCTTTTTACTACTATCCCAGAACCTCCAGTCAGTACGAGGAGGGTCGGGAAGTCAACTGGAATAATGCGGGCATTTTGGCTAAAGCCGGCGTCAGGGTGGCAATTGCATCCAATTCGCAAGAGGGTCCCCGCTTTGCGGCAACCCAGGATGAATCTATCGACCTGTTGACCGCGGCGGCATTTGCCGTCCGGCATGGAATGGCGCCTGCCGAAGCGTTAAAATCCATTACTCTGACGCCTGCTGAAATCCTGGGCGTTGCCGACCGAGTGGGCAGCTTGGAAAAAGGCAAGGATGCGGATATCTTGATTCTGAGCGGCAACCCTTTGGCTGCAACCACGCGGATTAAGCGGGTAATCCTCAAGGGCGAGACAGTCTATCAAGATTAGCCCCCGCCCCAGGGGCGGGGGGTAGCTCGGCCACTGGGGCCGAGGCTAAGGGAGAAAAGCAATTATGAGATTTAGGTCTTTTGCAGTTGTCTGCGTGACATTGATTGTGTGCGTGGTGAGCACTTTAGGGTATGCGGCCCCAGTGCGGAAGAAGGTCGCCATTAAGGCCGGCAAAGTCATTACCATAGCCGGGCCGGAAATACAGGATGGCGTGATCCTGGTAGAAGACGGAATTATCAAAGCCGTCGATAAGAACGTCGAAATTCCCTGGGACGCCGAAGTCATTGAAGCAAAGGACAGGGTTGTTATGCCCGGCTTCGTGCTGGCGCACACCTCAAACGGCCTGGATGCACAAAATGAAAACGTGCCCGAAGTGCCTTTTCTCTCCACTTTTGACTCAATAGACCCAGTTAGTCCTTTTTTTGAGGATTCGCTGCGCGATGGCGTGGTGGCAATGCTCGTACTTCCAGGCAATAATACGCTGTTAGGCGGGACGGGCACAGTCGTCAGACCCTACGGCCGGACTGTGGAGACGATGCTTATCAAACGTTATAGCGGCTTGAAGATTTCGCTTGCCCCGCCCGTTCAACAGACCTTGCGGTATATGGACGGGAGATACTCTTATCAATCGACTGCAAGCGTCAGCCGGATGGGCCAAATGCAGCGTTTCAGACGTTATATGGCCGAGCTGAAAGATTATCTGGAGCAGTACGAACAGCGTAAGAAAGATGCCAAAGAGCAAGAAAAGAGTTTTGACGAGGAGATTGACCCGCGCAAGCAGCCGATGATCGACCTATCGAATGGAAAACTGACGGCATTTATCTATTGCGGCATAGCGGCTGATGTGCCCAAGGCAATTGAGATCCAGGAAACGCACAATTTCAACACGGCCCTCGTTCTGGGCACTGACGGCTATAAAGCGGCTGACCTTATCAGTAAGAAAAAAATGCCCGTAATTCTCGACCCACAGTTGGTGGTTTGGGAGACGAATGAAGAGACGTACGCCGAAGAGATGAAGGTCGCCCCTGCGATTTTCTATAAAGCGGGCGTAAAGTTTGCTTTTCAAACAGATACCTCCGAGTATGGCAGACGATACCTCTGGTACCAGGCGGCGACCGCAGTTAGGTACGGCGTGGACCGAGCCGAAGCCCTAAAATCTATCACCCTTTATCCGGCGCAGTTTATCGGCATAGATAACCGATTCGGCAGCATTGAGAGCGGAAAAGAAGCAAGCCTGGTCTTTTTGACCGGTGACCCGCTGGATGCGCAAACGTGGGTGGACAAGGTGATGATTGGCGGCGAGATTGTTTACGAAAAGGCTAAAGACGTGCGGCTAAAAAAGCTTCTTGAAAAGCCTAAGCCCGAAGAAGGGCAGCAAACGTCACAAGATAAGAACACAGATTAGCAGCGTATATGAATGAATGGGCAAGACATCTTTGTAGCGTTCTGATCGGCGTCCTTACCACCTTGTTGGTCGTGCCGGCTAGTGCCGCGGAGCAAAGCGGCACCAGCCCTGAGCAAAGCCAAAGGGTAGTGGCGATCAAGGCCGGCATTATTATTCCCGTGACTTCCCCACCGATTGAAAATGGAGTCGTGCTGATTCGCGGCGGCAAAATCGAGGCGGTGGGCAAGGAAGTCGAAATACCGCAAGGCGCAGAAATCATTGATGCGACGGATAAGGTGGTTATTCCCGGCCTAATAGATGCCTTTACGACCTTGGCGGAAAAGGCGCAGGATGATGAGGAATCGGTGACGCCGGCCATTCGGGCTAAAGACGCCTTTGACTTCTTTGCCGATTACCGGCGAATGCTGGCGGGCGGCGTGACGACGGTTTATGTTTCGCCGGGCCAGAGACGGCTAATAGGCGGATTAGGTGCGGTTGTCAAACTTGCGGGTGATTCTGTTTCGCAGCGTGTGCTCACAGATGCAGCGGCGCTGCGTATCACTCTTGGCGAATTGCCCAAGCGTCCGCCGGAGATTTTCAAGCCGCCTATCCCGCCCGGTCCCAACGCGCCTATTCTGCCCGTGGAAAAGCAGTTGCCCACGACACGAATGGCAGAGCTTGCACTATTGCGGCAGCTTTTTACGCAGGCAAAGCAGTATCAAAAGCAGCGACCCGGGCAAATCGACCCAAAGATAGAGGCGTTATTGCCCGCGCTGGATGCTAAACTACCCGTCCGAATTAACTGCCAGACCGCACAGGATATCGGCAGCGCTATTCGCTTGGCCCAAGAGTTCAACCTGAGACTTGTTCTTGAAGGTGCTACCGAAGCGTACAAAGTTGTGGACGAGGTTAAGCAATGCAATGCACCGGTCGTTGTCAGCGGCATTATTGAACCTGGCCAACTGCAAATAAAAGACTACGACCGGGATGTTGCGCTGGGGCGCGTCAATCCTGCTAATGCAGCGATTCTTGCAAAGGCCGGCGTCAAATTTGCCCTCGCTGCCGCGACCGACCAGACCGTTGCCGACCTTGGGTTTATTGCCGGCTATGCCGTCAATCAGGGATTGTCGCCGCAGGCAGCTCTTGCCGCTATCACAATTACGCCCGCTGAGATTCTGGGCGTTGCCGAGCGAGTTGGAAGCATAGAGAAAGGTAAAGATGCAGACCTTGTCATTCTGACCGGCCAACCGTTCGATGTTGAGTCGGTGGTAGATAGAACATTTATCAACGGCAAAGTTGTCTATACTCGTCCGGCAGAAGAAAGCAAAAAGCCGGTCGCTGAGGAACCAGTTGTTGCCATTCGGGCAGGAAAAATCTTTACCGCGACCCGAGGCCAAATTAACGATGGGCTTATTCTTATTAAAGGCTCTAAAATCGCTTATGTGGGCCGGCCAAAACCGATTTCTCAACAGGCGCGTGTTATTGATGCCGGCAAGAGTGTTGTCATTCCCGGCCTAATTGATATACACTCTCACCTGGGGCTTCACTGGGAAAGCGAACCTACCCGTATGGAACCTTCTGCACCTGCCACCGGGCCGGATTCGCCGGTGTTACGTTTGGCCAGTATTGCCAACGCGATTGATCCGGCTGATCCGGCATTTCGGGAGGTTCTAAGCAGCGGGGTAACATCGGTGCTCCTTGCTCCGCAAACAAAGGGGCTTGAAGTCAGCGGCAATGCGGCATTTATCAAATTGGCTGGTGATACTGCCCAAGATATGATCGTCAAAGAATACGCGGCGGTTATTTGTTCGATGCTCGGCGACAGGGCGAGATTGGCTTCTATCTGGGAAGCGCGAGATATGCTCAAACAAGCCAAAGAATACGCCCAGAAGTGGGATGACTACGAGGCCAAGCTCAAAGAGTACGAGCACCGCAAGCCGACCGATAAAGAAGGTGTCGCCAAAGAACCGGATCGGCCATCGCGGGACGTGAACCTTGAGCTGCTGCGAGGATTGTTTAAGCGCGAAATGCCCGCCTTTGTGTACGCCAATCGCGCCGATGAAATCCGGAATGTGCTAAAGGTCTTTAGGGACGAATATAACCTGGATGTGATCATCTTGGGCGGCCAGGACGGCTACCGTGTTGCGTCGGAGCTAAAAAAATACGATGTGGGTGTTGCGGTTGGCCCCAGTGTAATCATCTACGAGAAAGGCAAGCCAATCAATAATGCCGACCTTCTTAGTCGACAAGGGCTGCGCGTCGCATTACACACAAGCGGCAGCTCGGCAGCCCAGTTTTTGCTGATGAACGGCGCTTACGCGGTGCGATACGGAATGGACCAGGATAAGGCGTTTCGAGCCGTCACCACCTATCCAGCGGAACTTTTGCATCTGGAAGATAGGGTCGGCAGCATCGACGTAGGCAGGGACGCGGATTTGGTCATTCTATCCGGCGAACCGTTTGACTTTGCAAGCCGGGTGGAAAAAGTTCTCGTGAATGGACGCATTGTTTTTGAGCGCCAAGAATAAATTCTGCAAGACCTAAACGAATGAAGTTTTTCAGTGAGAATGCAGGTCTGATGCAAGTGCAACTTAGCATAAGGCTTGGGCTTTTTTTAGTTTGCGCTCTTCGGTCTGGCGTTGGGGCCGCTGAGCCTATGAAGTATGCCATCAAGGCGGGCAAAATTCTGACCGTCACACAAGGTACAATCAACCACGGGGTCGTGCTGGTCGAAGACAGGGTCATTAAAGCGGTCGGCACTGCGGCTGACGTTGCGATTCCGAATGATTATACCATCATCGACGCTTCAGATAAGTGGATTATGCCGGGTATGGTGGAAGTTCACTCGCATATCGGGGCAGAACTGGGCGGACTTAACGATATGGTGGTTCCCCTGAATCCGGAGCTTCGCGTGATGGATAATGTTGACCCGGAATCGTGGGAAATTAAGTGTGCTGTTAAAAGCGGCGTGACAACACTTCACACCATCCCAGGCAGCGGAACGAATCTGGCAGGTTTCGGAGTACTATACAAAGCATACGGTAAAACAATAGAACAAATGTTGATTCGCGAGCTTGGCTCCATGAAAATCGCGCAAGCCTATAATCCGGAGCGGCAAGGCGGCGACCTGGGCCGTACGAGAATGGGCATGTCGTGGATGCTGCGGGACTTTCTCAGAAAAGCAAAGGAATATACTTTAGCGTGGCAGGCATATCAGAAAGGGCAGCGGTCGGAACGCCCGAAAGAAAAGCCCGAACTCGAACAGGCAAGATGTGCTTTTGAAGGAGCTATTCCAACCCTGGTGCATACCGCTGGTGCGTGCGATGTGATGGCAACGGCACGAATCTTCCACGATGAATTTGGACTTGCAACCATTGTTTCGCACGGATGTTATGACGGCTACAAAGTCGCCAAGGAAATGGCCAAGCGGCCAGTACACGTCAACCTTGGACCGTGTCACCAGGACTTCTCGTTCTCGCAGGACAACAAATTTTACGGTATGGCGGCAGAGTACGCATCTGCCGGCGTGAAGGATCTGTCTATTGTCACCGATTCTCCGGTCGTGCCGGAAGAAGAGCTTTTCTATCAGGCGGCGATGGCCGTCCGCCTGGGCCTGGATGAAAAAGTTGCGCTGGAGGCTATAACCATCAATGCCGCTCGCGCAATAGGAATTGAGAATCGCGTTGGCAGTATCGAAGTCGGCAAAGACGCCGACCTGATTATCAAGGGCGGCAGTCTACTTGATGTGACGATCCCTGTGGATATGGTTTTTGTCAACGGAAAAATTGCATATAGGAAACCACAATGAAGGGTGCAATCTTAACGGTGTCTGTGGTTCTGGTTGTTTTAGCTGTCGGTTCATTATCTGCACAAGATAACCCGGCAGCGCGAAAATTAGCCATCAAAGCCGGCAAGATTGTCACTATGACGCCAGGCGCAGAATTCGCCACCGACAAAAACGTTATCAATAACGGTGTCATTCTTGTCAGCGGTGGAAAGATCGAGGCCATTGGACCTGCATCAAGCATTACGATACCGCAGGGATATACCCTGATTGACGCCTCCGATAGATGGGCTACGCCGGGCATCGTGGAAGCACATACACACGTGGGAACTGAAGGCGGATTCAACGATATGGTGACGCCTATCAACCCGGAGCTGCGCATAGATGACTGCGTGAATCCTGAGGACGTAGGCATCAAAGCCGCCGTAACAGGCGGCGTGACAACCATCCACACAATGCCAGGCAGCGGAACTAACTTAGCGGGCTTTACTGTTATTATAAAACTGGATACATCCTCTCCTGAAAAAATGGTTCTCCGCGAAATAGGGGCGATGAAGATCGCGCAGGCTTACAATCCTGAACGACGCGGGGGCGATTTAGGCCGGACGCGCATGGGCATGTCCTGGTCCCTGCGGCAAATGCTTAAACAGGCCAAAGCATATACCCAGGCCTGGCAACAATATGAGCAGGGCCAACGTAAAGAAAAGCCCGAGTATAAGCCCGAACTGGAGAATATGCGCAAGGCCTTCAGCGGCGAAATACCAACCATCGTCCACACCTACGAAGGCTGGGGTGTCATGCAGACGATGCGGATGTTCAACGATGAAAACCAGTTAAAAGTCATCGCAACCCATACTGAGGGCGGCGGATATTTGGTCGGTGCGGAAGCGGCGAAAAGAGATGGCGTGTCGATCAATGTGGGGCCCTTTTTGTGGGAACCTTTCTTCTGGAACGCAGAGCAGGATAATCGTTTCCATTGCGTGGCCGCAGAATTCTATAAAGCAGGAGTGAAAAACCTGTCTATCAATACAGACTCTGTCGGATTCGGCGAGCAGGAAGAATTGGCGTTCAACGCTTCTATGTCCGCCCGTTTGGGACTTGATGCTCAGGTTGCTCTAAAAGCCATCACCATCAATCCTGCGCGTGCTCTCGGCATAAGTGACCGCGTCGGCTCACTTGAAGTCGGTAAGGACGCCGATATTGTCATCAAAAAGGGCAGTTTGCTCGATCCTACGACGCCGGTCGATATAGTATTGATCAACGGGAAAATCGTGTACCAACGCAAGGGCAGTGATCTAGTCGTCAAGCAAGCCGCTATTGTGAAAGAGCCACAGAGGACACAGAGTTCACAGAGATAAAAAAACAGAATAATTCCTCTGAGTTCTCTGTGCTCTCTGTGGCAAAAAAGAAGGTCGCGTGAAATGGTTCGACAGGCTCACCATTAGCATTGACCCAAGTAAGAATCCCGAGCCCGTCGAGGGAAGGAATAACGGCTGTGAAGAAGAACCGCATATATATCCTTTTATGTTTATCGTCGGTATGGCTGCCGATTTTAGTTAGGGGCGAGGAAATCACCGTCATCAAGGCCGACCGGATCGATACCGTCACGTCCGGCCTGATTGAAAACGGCGTCATCGTTATCCGAGGCGGCAAAATCAGTGCTATCGGCACCGACGTAAAGATTCCAAGTACGGCAAATATCATTGATGCACGTGATAAGACTGTCTTTCCTGGATTGGTTAATCCCTGCTCCGTCGTTGGCCTTTCCGGATCGCCGGGCAGTGAGCCGGCCTCAAATCCGCATTATCGTGTTGCCGATGAATTGTATCCATTTCAGGATGCCTATAGGCGGATTCTGCAAGCAGGATTTACGACGCTCGCGCTCACACCGGGCGGCAATGGTATCGCAGGGCAGGGTGCTATTATACGGCCTATCGGCCAGACACCTGAACGGATGCTAATTACGGAAGCAGGGCTCTTAATGATCCGTTTTGAGGCTAACGAGAAGGCAAAAAAAACTATCACGGATGCTTTCGAATCCGCAAAGAAGCAGACCGACTCGGCTGACCCAAAGGTTAAGCCTCTCGTCAGAGCCTTGCAAGGTGAGATTCCTACCTTTGTGCGATGCGGCTGGCCCGGCGCGATGCTGCATCTATTGCCGTTGCTGAAGCCATACGAGAAGATGAAGTGGGTATTAGTTGCCGGTCCGGAAAATTATCGCATCGCCGAGAAATTGGCTAAGGCGAAAATTCCGGTCATTTTTCCCGCTCAGATTGATTTCGAGGAGTTTACCCGCAATCGCATTAACGTGCCCAAAATCCTTGCTGAGGCGGGCGTCAAGATCGCGTGTGTGCCTATAATGGACAACGCCGAAGGGCACGAGGATTTTCTCCGCCAAATGGCCGAGCTGGTCAAATACGGATTGGATAAAGAAACCGCCAAAAAAGCTATGACCATTCATCCTGCCCAGATGTTGGCGGTGGATTACCGCCTGGGAAGCCTGGAAGTCGGCAAGGATGCCAATCTTCTGATTCTAAGTGCGGACCCATTGGAAGTCGGCGCCAAAATTCACCAGGTCATGCTGGAGGGCAAGATCGTTTATCAGTGCCCGTAGCGAAGGAATGATAATGGACAAACACCGAACTAATTTTCAATTTTCAATTTTCAATTTTCTTGCGGTGCTACTGTTGTGCTGCCCTGCTTCGGCGGTTGCAGATGAGAAGGTGACGGCAATTAAAGGCGGCGACCTATATACCATCGCCAGCGGAATTATCAAAAATGGGACAATTCTCATAAAGGACGGCAAGATATCGGGCATCGGGCAGAATATCGAGATACCAAAAGACGCGCACCTTATCGACGCTAAAGGCAAGATTGTGATGCCTGGATTAGTGGCGGCTACAACCTTATTGAGGGGACTTAGGAGTTCTGGGGACATCAGCAAAATTGCCGATTCGTTGGACCCGTTTGACTTCGAGGTCTCTCTGGCGTTGGCGTCAGGTGTAACGACAGCATTTGTAACCGCTACGTCAGCGAGGTCATCGGGCGAAAATCCAATTGGGGGGGGCACCAACGCCGTCATAAAAATGGCCTACGGTGATCTGGATAACATGCTGGTAAAAGAGCCAGTGGCGGAAAATGTCAGCATTTCGAACCGGCAGTGGCTGCGCAAGACCAACTTCTTGCTGAACCTGCGAAGGGCTCAAGATTACCTGCAAAAACTCACGGCATATCAAAAAGTCAAAGATAAAGATAAGAAACTCGAAGAGCCGAAGAAGTCTGCGGAACTTGATCCATACATCCGCCTGCTGCGGAGGGAACTACCCGCCCGCTTGGAGGCCTCAACGGCGGATGACATCCTGGCGGCTCTGGAACTGGTGGACGAATTCGGCATCCGCATTATACTGGAGGGGGGCATGGAAGCCTGGATTGTGGCACAAGAGATCGCCAAACGGGACGTTTCTATGGTCATCACGCCTCGCGACAAGCAGGAGCCGCGCAAGGATATTTCTGGACCTTCGGGTTCGACAATGGGAAATGCTGCGATCTTAAAAAAAGCCGGCGTGAGGTTCGCAATCGTGCCGCAGGGGCCGTATTTTGGCCTTGGGGGTATGGCCGGACGCGATTTAATGACCCTGCCTATGGAGGCGGCCTTCGCGGTTAGCGGCGGGCTGGATGAGCAAACGGCGCTTGAGGCAATCACTTTAACCGCCGCCCAGATTTTAGGCGTAGCCGATCGCGTGGGCAGCCTGCAGGTCGGCAAGGACGCGGATATCATTATTTTGGATGGTCATCCTTTTCATTACAGGAGCTTCGTGGAATTCACCCTCATAAACGGCAAAACTGTGTACGACAAAAAGCAGTCCACGTATTTCTCCCACATCACGCACGATAACTAATGGGGGCTTATTTGCAGCACGCGTATCTCCCAGGGGCCTAAAGTCTCGGTCCGTTTGATCGTACCCTGTGGTGCGGCTTCGGGCGAATCATTAACCTGCGGTCCAATGTGTATGATTGAAAAACCACCGGAATTGGCGCCGACGCCATACTTAGCCGGTTCGATGGCAAATTCGACCGTGTTGTCCTTCTCCAGATAGTTCACAAGAAAAACGCCCAGTGTCCCGTCCTCCGCCTTCCAAATAGACCCCTGAACGCTCGCAAGTGTCGCGTTCCTGGGGCGATTACCGTGGTCGGGCCATGCTTCTGTGATGGACTCGACACGATTGGTAGGTTCTACAACGTCAACTAATTCTCCGAAGGTGAGAAATTTCTTCGCTGCAACGCGGTACTGTCCTACCCTCTTTAAGAAGGCGGCTTTCTTGGCGTGTTCCGGATTAAACAACTCCAGTCCCATCCAGCCGTTCTGATAGCCCCAGAGAAACGCCCGTCCTTGCGCCATTATCCAGGACCGATCGCCGTGTTCGAACCACGCGGGGCTGCCGAAGTAAATGCTGTAGCCTGAGTAAACTGCCGTCATCATCGGAATTTCCCGGTCGTTAGGCTTTATCCACGTAAGAAAGGCATCGACCCCATCCATAAAAGGCTCTGCGGCGCATTCAGTGGTAATAACCATGTCTCTGCCGGCGCTGTGGGCGACATTCTGGACTTTCTTGAGCATCTTTCTGTAGCCGTCGACCCACCAGCCGCCGCCACCGAGCGGATGCCCATGTGATTTGTCAAAACAAAGAACCGGGCCGGCAGCAGCTATCTGGTCGATGTACACCGCATTTACGCCTACCTCCGCTGCCAGGCGCTCGACGATGCCGGCAATTTTATCCTGCCAGAATTCCGTATAGCTGCACATAGGGGCCTGTTTTACGCCGTTGCCGTATTCCTCGACATAGTGCTTGCCCGCCTGATCTTTAGCGCAATAAGGAAAATACTCGCCGAAGTCGTCGTTAGAAATGTCGATGATTCTGCCATTGATATAGGGCATTATGACAAGGCCTTTTGAAACAAGGTCGCGCACCTGGTCGGCAATGCCGGGCTTGGTCGGAAGATAGTGGGGGTAGTGAGTATCGAACGGGATGGCGTGCCAGTTGTACCAGTGCGCAGCAACAGGAACGCCAAAGTACTTTTGCGCATCGAGCAGCGGCTTATTCTTCTGCTCCAAAGTGCCGGCCTCCGGCCCGATGTAACCGCTCACCAGCATCCATAATCCAACGTTTTTAAGTGCCTCCGGCATATTCGCCCGCTGGGAGATTTTGCCTTGCCATGTCCACGGAGCGGATAGCGCAAATTTTCGATATATTTTGCATCCTTCCATCCAGCTTCCACGGTATATGCCCATCATTACCGCAAATGGGTCCTTATGATCGGAGCCCGGAACAGTCATATTTTCGGCGTTTGTTTCGATGTAAAACTCCTTGCCGGGTTCTATGACGAAAGTCTTATCCTGCGCATTCGGATCGTGCGCAGCCATATATATTGCGCTGGTTCCTTTGGTTGCGCATAGAAACTGCATCGGCATCGACCAGCCGTGCGGATACCTGTAGGACATTCTTTCGGCGCAGTTTTTGAAAAGTCTGCCCGCGTTACCTGTTGGAACGGCTATATCATATTCTCCGCGTTTCAAATATCCGCTACACTTTGGGAAGTCAACGTCATAAAGTCCCCATTTTTCGGATTTATTGTCTACCCATATTCTCCAAGAAGCTATGCCGGAATTTCGAGGAAGGTCAACCGTTACACGTATGGTAAGCGCACCTTTTTCTTCTTGCCAGTCTGTGTTAAGCCATTCAAAGATTGCCCGCTGGCCCTCGTCTGCGAGTTTCTCAATTCTGTAAGAGGTGCAGGGTTGCTGGGTGTTTGAGAGGCTGCGTTTCTCTGTGCCCAGGCTGAGCGTGAGTTCCCAGAGCATGTTTGCGTCAACCGCCTGGATGTGGTTGACTCCGGCACTAACATCCACCATCGCAGCAAGTCCGATATGTTCAGGCTCAAATTCAAAACGAACAATGTCATTTGCTAATACAATTTGAGATGCCTTGGCAGCGGATTGACCGGAAGCTGCGGTCGCAACGTGTGCGGCACAAGCCGTGAGGATACATGCCAGTGCAATGCGGAACCTTAGTCTTGTAGAGTGCATACCATTCTCCTGTAACAATAGCCGGGCCATTTACAATAAGGTAACCAAAAGATGGCGTGTCTGCAATATAGGAGCAGCAGCGCGTGATTTTTCATTTATGCCGGCATTGGCAGATGCCGATAACATCCTTTATGAGACTATAAAACAGAAGATTCTTGACTCTCAGGTTCAAATGAAGAAGACAGAATCCTTCACTATGGTTGAACTGCTAGTCGTGATTTTCATCGCGGCTATTCTCACGGTCATCGGGACGCCGCTTCTACGAGGCAGGATCAATTCCGCAAAATGGTCGGAGGCCGAGACGGGGGCGGCAACTATCAGGGCAGCCGTGCGCACCTACATAGCCGAAAAAGGCGTGAATTATAACTACAGCGACCTTGAAGGCTCACTTGATGACCGCTTCGTTTATGAGTCCTTAGGATTCAGCAACACAGACCTGAACGGCCGATACTTCGCCCAAGCAGACTATAATCTAAGTAACGTATCCGCCCATCCCTCAAGCTGTGTCATTACAGTGACTTCGTCCGCAGTTGATGGTCCGCCCGGCACAGGGACACTTGCCGCAGACGGCACCTGGTCCGTGGCCGACTGACCAGGAGATTTACGATTGCCGATTGCCAATCGAAGATCGTAAACCTGTCCTGAGCGGAGCCAAAGGATCAAAATCTAAAATCATCTCAGCAGCTTGCCCGTTTTTCTGTCCCATCGGACGGTACGCACCTTCAGGCGATGCTCTCCGTGACAGTCGGTGCAAACGATGCTCTGGGCGTCCGTCTTATTCGGGCGGTGCTTCAGCCAAAGCGCGACAATCTTGGCCGCAGCAACATCATGGCTGGCGTGACATTTGTGGCAGGCCGCATCAATTTTATCCGGCGGATACATCACATCGGGCGGCGTCGTGTTGTTCTCATCGTTACGATGGGCATAAGATGGGCCGTGACAAGAAACGCAGCCAACATTAGCAGCAGCGTGTCGGCTGGCCAGCGGCTCCGCCTGGTAGTTCACATGGCAAACAAAGCAAGGGCCATTTTCGGTGAGTGTCCCGAGCGTCCCGCTAACAGAGACCTTTTTGGTTCCGGCGGGTTCCTCCAGGAGCAGCGGCGCATCCTGGTCAATAACCAATGCCGGCGGAGCGGGTTGTTTCTCGACTTCAGAAAGGCCAGGCTCAGTCACCCGTGAGCAGCTCAGAAACGCTGCCCCAGACATCGCCAATAAGCTAACCGATAATGACAAAAGGCGATAGTTCATATCCATTATCGACGGGCTACACATACTCCCAGTCTCTTAACCAGCGGTAATTAGCCGGCAGATTGACCCAGGCGCGGTCCATCGCCTGCTCTAGATCAGCCTTTTCCTGCAGGTCGAGCTGGCGACGCTCCTTAACGGCTAATGCGACATTGTCCACCTGCTGGGCGCTAATCAAGCCTGGCATCGGCGCGGTGATTGCCTGGTTGCAGAGGATGTAGCGAATAGATAGGCGCGCAATGCGGTTGTCATCTTCAAAGTGCGGGCTGTTCGGCGAACTGTCGCCCTTAAATACGGAGTTGCTGGCAAAAGGCTTTATGCCGAACCAGCCGACATCGTACTTTTTGATTGTTGCCCACAAGCCCGCCTCGTCGGCGACCACCTTGGTCTTAGCCGTATACGGCGTAAGGATGACCTCCATCTGGTCTCGGTACGTTTCAATTAGGTGCTTGAGGTGCTCGCGGTCGTGGGATGAAACGCCGATGAATCGCGCCCGCCCGCTTTTTTTCGCCCAATCCAGCGCAGCTACCGCCTCCTCAATCTCGGCTTGGCTGTGCTGACGGCTATCGACCAGCAGGCTTATCCGCCACAGGTCGACGTACTCCAGGCCGGCTTCTTTCATGCCCATCTCGAGGCCTTGCTGCAGCTTCTTGCGCGAGCGCCACTCCTCAAATCGGCTTTCCCAGATGTGCCAGGAATAACCGAAGTACATCTTGTCGCGTCGGCCCTTGAGGGCCTGGGCGTATGCGAGAATTTCCTCACGGCAGCAGGCATCGACATAATTGATGCCGCGTTCGATGCAGCGGGTGACGATGTCGTAGCGGTTCTTCTGGAATTCGCGTGCGCTAATGTCCTCGGTCATCCATCCTTCGGCTTCCTGGCCGCCTATTATTTTGACCAGGCGTTTCCAGTGCCCGCCCAGGGCAACAGCCGAAACCATAAGTCCGGTCTTGCCGCATCGGCGGTACTCCATATCCGGATTGTAGTTGAGGATTTTGCTGCTGGTCGCTTCGGTGCTCTGGCCAGCGTGGGCTTTATGGGCAGCCGCCAATCCTGTTGCCAGTGCTGCCGCGGCAGCAGCGCTATTACGCATAAACTGGCGACGATTGAGTTGGTTAGCCATACTTTAGCCTCCAAATTATTCAACGGTCTTAGAGTAGCAAATCGGGTGCTGGATTGCAACTGACCAGGAAAAATAGGCACAGGTTTCACGGATTAGACAGTGTGAATCCGTGTAAATCCGCGTCTAAAAAAACGTGATCGAAAGGGATTCCGCGTTGCGGTAAAGATGTCAACTCAGATTAACACGATTAGGAATTTGAATTATCCGGAATTTAATAAAATTGGCATTTTTCGGCTATTTTTCAGAGACCATAGCCAATATCCGTTCAAGAACGCGGTTTAGAAGTCATACTGTGGGGAATAGGTAAAATAGGCAAGAAAAAACAGGGTAAAAAAGCATGAAAAATGCGCAGAAATGCACAGAAATTAGTGGAAATTTGCAAAAACGCGCGCGTTTTTAGCAGAAATTGACAGAAATTTATCACTTTTTACAAATTAACATTTTGTCAAACGGGGAGGTATAGGGAACTGTCTGTTTGGGGTTTGGCCACGGATTACACAGCCAGATATAGCCACGAAAAAGCGCAAAAAACAAAAATAAACTCAAGATTATAAAGACACGGATTAACGCAGACCAGAACAGCTTTTCTTATTAGCCACAGAGCACCCATTCGACTACGCCCAGGGTAAACTCCGAGGTCACAGAGATATTCGCCAGGAAAAAGCACAGAAGTTTTTGACACTGATTTACGCAGATTGACACTGTTTTTTATTTGCCACAGACGCCGTCCCTTCGGCAAGCTCAGGGCAGGCTCTGAGCAGAGTCGAAGGAGCGGCACAGAGAGCACAGAGATGTAGTCAGCTTCGTGTTCTTGGCGAACATTCTTCTCAAAGCGAGCCCTTCGGCTGTGCTCAGGACAGGCTTTTTCAGAACGCAACGCCATCGACCACAAGGGCTTATCGCCCTTCTATAAAGCTGACTGCATGCAGCACACCCTTGAGGTAGATTGCTGAAGCAGATTTGCTTGTTCATTGTTCAGAGTTTGTTGTTTATTGTTACAACTCAAAACTAAGAACTTAAAACTTAGAACTAAAAAACGGTGTCCC
>Ga0315279_10002106_pt1 | contig 30846 bp, 31 predicted proteins | sample YL17G06_20_MG_FD_203694 | JGI IMG/M metagenome (GOLD analysis project Ga0315279, IMG submission 203694) | Sediment microbial communities from Yellowstone Lake, YNP, Wyoming, USA - YL17G06_20 | ecosystem: Environmental > Aquatic > Freshwater > Lake > Sediment | place: USA: Wyoming | collected...
AACTCCTGCTTCACGAACGGGGTGACATCCCATGTCACCCAGCTTTCATCATAGGAAACGTTCTGGTTCTCGATCTTCACGTCACCGTCACCGATTAAAACCGAATTTCCTGCGCGCGCGGCTATCTCGCCTGCCGTGAGGGCCCTGCTCCAGACGGCTGCATCGTCTATCAGTCCTGAATAATTGCCGAGATCGTCCCAGTACCCGCCGAGATACAAAGGTTGGCTGGTGGCAACTGGATTGCCAGCCCCGGAAACCGAGTTATCGAGAACTCCGTTGATGTATATCTTGAGGTTCGAGCCGTCCCACACGCCAGCGACATGAGTCCATGTGTTGAACGGGACCTGATCGGTTGAAACTACTTCTGTCTCCCCCTCGTTAAATCCGAACACGACTTTCCCGGTGGTCCAGTGCACATACATGTAGTAGCCACCGACAGCTTCCTCTTCTTTAGATATGATGTGTCCGGATGACGTAGGGTAAATCCACGCCTCAAGCGTGAAGTTCTCCGTGACATCAAGGGAGCTCTTGTCTGGCACGCTGACATAAGAGTTTGAAGCGTCATCAAAACTCCCTGCCCTGCCGAACTTCCCGTTAACAGTGGTGTTCGCCCCGTTAACCTCCACTCCGCTGTTCCCATTGTCGCTCGAGTCCAAAACCTCGCCCGCCACCCCGCTCCAGGACGACTCACTCATGTGCCAGAGCCCCATCAGGTCACCCCTCGAGGGTAGGCCGCCGTGTGGCTGCGTGTCCCAGTTGATGTTCTCGTTCCAAGCGTCACTGCCGAGGCCCCAGACCTCTATCGGCGTCGGCACCCCCGCCTCAAGCTTGTTGATGACGTTGGTCGAGGCGTCGATGAGCTGGGCGTAGAGCATGAGCTGCGCCTTATCGATCACGACATCCTCGTAGAACACGTAGTTGCTGCTGTCATAGAGGTAAAGATCGGAAAGGTCGAACTTGAGGTAGGTCCTGATCAGCTTGTCGTTTGTCGTGGAGACGCGTAGGTGGTAGTTGTCATAACTCGATGACGCTACGTTGTCTGCTGGATTGGCCTCCTGCACATAGGTGCCGTACCCCCTGTACTTGGCAAAAATTGGATTGTATGCCGTCAGCTCGCCCGCGTCCCCGATGTCCCTCGCCGTTGTCACCAAAATCTCCGCGTTTGTAGAGGCGGACGTCATCGCGGTCGGGGCCGGCACCCCCAGCTTCACCGTGACCGTGGAAGCGTTCCCCGAGCTAAGCCCGCTTATCTTGGTCTGCAGATCCTCGAAAGCGTCCCTCATCTCGTTCATTGTATTATACTCGTCCTCTTTCCAGTCCACCGGCAACTGCTGTGCGAAGTAGACCCCGAGCGCCATCATGAGGATGGCTATCACTAAAGCAAAGCTGATGATTGCCGAAAGCCCCTGCTGCTCTCTCATGGGTCCTGACATACCTATGGATATCTTTGGGGCTGCACCTAAAAATAACGAGAGGGTGAACCGCCTCGACGCCCGCCGTTTCACTCGTAAAGCAGAGAGTTCTCAACGGTGAAAGTCTCCCTGAACAACAACTCCTCTGAAACGAAGTCTAACATTGAAATCCATATCCTTTGCCCGAGTGAGATAGATGCGCTGTCGTAGTTGAGGTAGCCCACCACATTGTCGCCCACCTCGAAGCCGTCGTCGTTGTCGAACACCCAGTTGTCCCAGGCCACGGTGTTTTCCCAAGAGTGCTCCCCTATGTATCCGCCCATGACTTTGAACTCACTGAACTGCCCAGTCGGGATGTTAAACGTGTCGCCGCCCATGTGGAAAAGAGTTATTTTTATGGAGTGAGTGCCCCAGTTCTCCAGCCTCACGTCTACATCTATGTACCTGGTTTGCGTGGCGACGTTGGAGACAACGACGTAAGCCACCGAGGTCATTGCCAATACAGCTATCGAGATGAGCAGGGTTTCGGCCACCACGTTTGAAATCCCACGCTCAGAAAACTGTTTTGCGGATTTCATGGAGCCACTTCCTCCAGATGACGTATGATATTATGACGATTGCTAAAATGATAGGCGGGAAAACCAAAAGCGCGGCCGACGGCTGGGTCGAAACATTCTGCTCTGACAACTCCTTTGAGCCCTGGCTGGTGACTCCATTGTACCAGCGCTCTGTGTCCATGCCCTCCGCATATAAATCATCGCTCAGGCTCAGCCACGCGCTCGTTGTCGGCCAAGGCCAGATCTCTGTGTCGAAGTTTGCTGGATCTCCCATAAGTGTCCGAGTTCCGTCCCTGAGCGCCCTGTAGACCCCGTTATATGTAATCCGGATGGTGTTGTCCGAGTCCTGTTTGGCGATGCCCATATCGCGGGTATCGACCCAGTAGAACCACCTGTTGTCCAGCTTTTTGTCATAGGCGCCGGGGATAATTGGATCATCCCAAGGGTTGCACTCCCTGATGTACTCCGGTATCGCGTATACAGTGCTGTACCCCGAAGTATCGATGTCACCAGTCGCGCTGGCCAGGGGGGTGGGTCCCATAAGGTAATGATCCAAGTACCAGTCCAGGCTCCCGTCATCATTTTCCCCGTCCCTCTCCCCGTAGTTCTCTGGCTGGAGAGGATACCACGCCGAGTCGGAGTCGGAGTATGCCTCCACCTGCTGGTTGGCGTAATGGGTGGCGTCGTAGTAATAGCTGGCCGTGAAGTACTTCCCGCTCTCTCCGTTGCCAACTGCCCAGAGAGGTTCCTCCGAGCCCAACGGGGGAATACGGTTCTCGTAGTACTGCCTGATGCCCTCGTTGTGGGGCATGTACATGACGTCACCTAGGAAGTGGAGCGCAACGCCTATCCTTGCTATCGCGTTTTCAAACTTCCCGAGCGCCCAGGCGTCTCTGATGTCCTCCAACTGCTGGCGGCCGTTCTCTGCCATGTTCCAGTGCCAGGTCCCCCACTCTCCTGTCACGTTCCGCCAGTCGTCCGGGGCCAGAGAAAGGCTGTATATGAGGTCACTATCTATGTTGTCCCTGACATTTTCCGGCATCGAGGGAGTTTCCTTGAGGGCCGTGCTTATGGTTATCGCCTGGTCGTGGTGGACCGAGCTGCCCCACGCCCCGGTAGACGGCGCCGTCGTTAGGACAAGCAGCACGACCCCCATAGAAAGGGCCACCCTCACGGAACATGAAACTTTAGACAATTACATCCACCTCCACATCGTATGTCCTGTCGTAGAAAAAGATGTCCTGCACGGTCGGGTCCTCGTCCCTGCCCCACGCGTAAAGACGGACGTTCCGGTCGACGTAGAGCTTGGCCATGAACTCCGCGATGTTGTTCGACCACCAGCTGCTCGTGCCATTCGGGGGGTAGTAGTTGGCCCACCACTCGAGCCCGCCAAGGTTCGCCGAGGCGTTCCATCTCACCGTCAGGTCCCTGAGGAAGTACTTCCACCCCCACTCGAAATCCGTGCGGAAGGTTATCGTCACGTTCTCGAGGTGGCGCATGGGGCCGTCCGAGGTGATCGTCCAGTTGTCGGGACCGCTGGTCGGGTAAAGGGAGTTGTCGAAGTTCTCCGTCACAGTGACCTTCAGATTGACGTCGGAGGCCGATGTGAACTTATCGCTGTTGATTATCCTGTAGCGGTTGAGGTAGATTGCTGTGTTGTCGTGGTATGTGTCCTCGTCCAGCTTCTCGCCCACCACGACACCGGGGTCGGAAATCATAAGCGTGTATATCTCGCCGTAAAGTTGCTGGAAGAGGGCACCGGACTCGATGGTGAAAGAGGTGCTCGGGAACTGGTAGTAGTTCGTGTTGAACTTTATGCTGCCGCCCTCGACTAGAGCTCCCCAGTTGTCGAAGAGTGGCGGGCCGGGAAGGCTCACGTTGTCGTAAATGTTTTCGTAAAAGACGGCGAGGTACGGCTTGACGTAGGGCGGGTGCCCAAGGACTGTGTAGCTGTCGCCCTCGTTCTCGTTGATCACCCTTCCCGCACTTTCTCTTTCCCTTGAAGAAAATTGAGCGAAGCGGTCCAGCGTGGCGTACTCATCGGATGCTTTCAGGAGGATGCTTACGTTCTCCCCGTCCGTGAGCATTTCTCTTACCCAGGCTGTGACTTCCCAGGTGCACCAGGCCTCGTTCTCCTTTATCATGTGGTTGTCCTCCCAGGGCCACGACATGGCCATGATCGTCCCTCCGTCCGCGGGCGATGTCCAGGGCTGGTTGTTCCACTTGATGCCGTCCGCTCCGGTTTCCTCCCAATCATTGCTCACCTCCCTGGCTTCGACCTTGACGGGTAAAGACGGGAAGTAGAAGTTGTCGCACGCCGCGGGGTGAGCTACTGGGTCATAGAGGCCCCCGAGGTCCCATGGCGCCTCGTAAAAATGCGATTGGTCCTCACAGTAAAGGGCCAGCCAGGCCTCGGATATCCGGTCGGGGTTTATGTCCCCGAGTTGGTTCTCGACGTCGAACTTTATGTATATCCGGCGGTTGTTGCTTGGGTCGAGCGACCTGACGGACAGATTGCCGTCTGTCCCGAAGTTCGTGTTTGGTTCCGACTCGTCGACGTAAGCGTCGGCGACCGGCTGGAACCTCTTGACCCACTTCGCCGGCGTCACCTCAATCGTGCTCTCCGGAGGAGGAAGAGTAAATATTGGAGTTGGATCGGTGGACATGGGAAGGGAGACCTCTCCGCTCGTCCTGCTGAGTATCATCGACTGGAGGTCCAGAATGGCGGCGCGGGCCTCGTTCATGTGGTCAAACTCCTCTTTCTTCTGGTAGACTGGGACGACCTGCTGGAGGTAGACCCCCATGCCCATCACCACCAGGGCCATGACAAGGGCTGCGCTGACGACAGGCGAAATGCCGCGCTCTCCACACAAAAACGGGCGCTTTTTGGGCATCAACCAAATTCAGGCTTTCAAACACAAAAAGGTTTGGATTTCCAAAACGTGCTCCAAGATTTTCAAGATACCCATCACTGCTCAAGTGAAAAATAAAAGAAAAAAAGATAGTTTAACCTTACACTACCCAGGCCGAACCGTAGAGGCGTGCGTCGTAGCCGCTGAATGTGGCAGAGTCCCTGTCGGTGAACGTCACCGTCATTTGGTCTCCCTCGTCCCACATTTGGGTCTTTGTCATTCTTGAGCTAGCGTTTTCATGTGCATTTGCTAGGTTCGCGCATGGCTCTATCAGAATGGATATTGAACTCCCTGCTGTCAGTCTTCCCTGCGAGTCTGGGGTCAGCGTAACCAACATTTTGACACTGTTCTCAGTAATTCCACCTGTCCAGCCAGTTGACCCAGTGCCGAATGTTGCAACTCCTACTCCAGTCATCGACGATCCCCACGAACTGGTGTTGTCCGGGAAAGATACGCTGATGGTGAAGCCCGTCAACGGGTTGCTAACTGTCACTGAGGTCCCACCATACGCCGCGTCACCGATGCTTCTGTACGTGCCCGTCTCCACACGGAGGATGATGGAAATGTTGCCGTTCCTGTAGTTCTCATTTTGGGCCGTGTTGTCGTAGTCGTAAACGGTCGCAGCGGTACAACTCATCACTCTGAGCGATGTGCTCGGAACGAAGAGGTTGGTCGCAAACGCCGCTATGACTCCAGCCGCAACTGCCGTCACTGCAATCAAAAGAATCGTTGCTATAATTGGCGAAATGCCTCTTTTATCCCTTCTCAAACTCCTCATTTTATCACCTACGGCTAAAACGTTTGTAACCCCCTTTATAAAGGTTTTGAGAGCCTAAATACAAATTCCGCGCAAATGTACAGCGAACTGCACAACAAAAACTGGATTAGCCGCCTGGAATCTGATCGATTGAGCTTATGGTGACCGTCCCGTCGTACATCACTCCGGAGCCTAGATAAGAAATCGTGACGTCGAGCGTGTCGCCTATTTCCAATTCCGCCCCGTGGAGCTGCACCTCCGCGTACGCCCAGTCGCTCTGCCTGTACCTCTCGGGGTTCTCGAACGTCCAGCCGTACATGTCGTTCTCAAGCGCAGCACTCGAGTCGGTGACCGTCCCTGTTATCTTGGCGGTCGTGGGCTCATCATACGCGAACCTTATGCTCTCGCCGCCCACGTGCTGGATGTTGAACCTGACTATGTTGTCGTTTATCAGCCCGGCATATACGGCGAGGTTGACGTACCTCGGCCTGAACGGCGCGTAGTAGTTTGACAGCCACACCGCGATTGGAGTTATTGCCATGACTGAAATCGAGATGAGAAGTACAGTGGCAATTATCGGAGAAAGTCCCCGCTCCTCCTTCACCTCATCAGCCCCTCTATGAGCTCCGCGCGCGCGACCTCGAAACCTGCCGTCGGCGTTATCGTGACCTCGAACTTCACGACCGCAGCCCCGTCAAGCCTGGGAAGCAGCCCACGGAACTTTTCAAAGTACATTATCCTTCGCCTGCGGGTCGGCCCTGCGGCCTCCCACTTGAATGTCACTGACCCGTCGACGCAAGCGGAAATCTCCTCCTCCCTCCTCTCCTCAAGCAGCTTGGCAGTCATGGGGAGATAGATGAGGCCGCCCCACCTCTTGGCAGCCCTCTGGAGCCCCCTCAGGAAAAGAGTGAAATCGTACCACCTGGCCTCCGAGTCCGAGTAGAGCCTCGCCAGGTCGCTGAGGGTGTAGAGCACAATCGCGCTGTCGGGGGCGTTCGTGGACAGGAACTCCGAGAGGGACTCGAGCATCGTCTTGGGTTTCACAGAAGTGCCGCCGCCCGTTCGGTGCAGCGCCGTGAACGCCTGGGTGAGCCCCTGGAGCTTTTCCTTCTCCTTATCCTCCCTGAGCCTGTCAGAGACCCACTCGAGCGGCACCGGGGAAGTCCTGAAGTAGTCCTCGGAGAAGTCCCTGAACTTTACGTTGTCCCTGAAGAGCTCGTACAGGTCCTGCTCGAAGCTCATGGAGATTTCCTGGAGCATGTCTTCCGGAGCGCGGGTGAAAGTGACCCACCAGTAGTTGTTCGGGAGGGTGACCGTGGGCTCCGCGGGCTTGATCATCCCCTTCTTCATCGCGAACGTCATCGTGGACGCCGTCATCAGGAACTCCTTGTGCCCGGCGCCTATCTCCGACTTCAGCAGGACAAGGGAGCCGGCTGGGAAACCCCCGCCTATGAGGGAGTCAAGAGACAACACTCCTGTCGGGATTATTTTCATGTGTTCCAAAACAACTCCGGCTGGTCCTAATTAACTTTAGCGGGTGGAAGCCACGGCTGGCGCTACGCTCCGAGCTTCTCGGCAAGCGTGCGGATGGATGCCACGACCACGCTCTTCGGCTTGTAGTACATCAGCGGGCGGTTTGCTGTGGCGGCCTCCATAACGGCCAGGTCTTCTGGTATCCCGAGGATCACGCTGGACTTGAGCTTGGCCTGGATCTGCGCCCTGCCCAGAAGGTTGACCTTCTTGAGGAACCCGGATTTCCTCACGCGGTTGACGACCACCCCGAAAACCTTCAGCCCCATGGAGCTGGCAACCTCCTCGAGCTTGGCCGCGCCGTCCACAGATGTCGGGTCCTGGGTAGTGACGCTTATGATATCGTCCGCGAGCTTCAGCGGGGTCAGGCTGTACTTGCTCAGGCCCGGAGGAGTGTCTATGATTATGTAATCGAAGCTCGGTTTGAGATTCAGGATGATTTCAGACAGCTTTGTGGGGTTCGCCCTGATGTAGCCACTCACGGATGACCCCGACGGGAGCACCTTGGTGCCAAAAGAATCGTAAATGCTCTTGTTGGGGTCCCCCCTCCCTGACAGGATGTCGTGGAGGTTGGGCTCGCGGTCGGCCAGTCCCATCAGTGTGCTAAGACCGGCCATCGCGATGTCGGCATCAACTATCAGAACCTTGCGGCCAAGCCTGCCTAGCATAACACCTAGGTTCTCGGCTATCGTGGTCTTGCCGACACCACCCTTTACGGAGGCTATAGCGACCACTCGTCCCATAAACTCGCCTGACCGTCACTTAGGCAAACGTCCTAAGGATATTTAACCCCCTACGTATGGAAATTCCGTTTCTTCGGCCCTTGCCATGGTTTTTGGCGCCGCCTCCCAAAAGAATATAGAAAAGCCATCCTAGTTCAAGTCTGGAGTGGAAGTTTACATGCAGAACATGAAAAAACTCTCCGTCGGGGCTGAGGCTGAAGAGGCCGTCATGGGGGAGGTGCTGAAGAAGGTGACTCCCGGGAGCTCTGATCTCAAGAGGCTCAGGAGCGCTGTTAAAAAAATTCTCGCCCAGGTGCAGAAGTCGTGCAAAAAGCTCGGTGTGAATGCAAACGCGGTCCTTGTGGGGTCTGCGGCCAGGGGGACTTGGCTGAAGGACGAGAAGGACATCGACATTTTCGTCATGTTCCCAGAAAACATCATGCGGGACGAGCTGGAGCTGCAGGGGATGGCCGTCGCGCGGGACGTCGCGGGGAAGAAAGGACTGGAAAGATTTGCCGAACACCCGTACGTCACTATGGAGTTCAAGGGGTTAGAGGTCGACCTCGTCCCGTGTTACGATGTTGCAGACCCGAACAGGATAAAGAGCGCCGTCGACCGCACGCCCTACCACCAGAAGTACGTCGCGGGGAAGCTCACGCCGGAGCTCACGACGCAGGTGCTCCTGACAAAGCAGTTCATGAAGGGAATAGGAGTGTACGGGGCGGAGTACACTGTCCGGGGTTTCTCCGGCTACCTGTGCGAGCTCCTGGTTCTCCAGCATGGCTCGTTCATGGAGATGGTGAGGGCGGCTGCCGGGTGGAAGCCAGGGGTCGTGATAGACATAGAGCGGAGCTACACTAACGAATCAGACCCGCGGGAGATATTCTTGGGGAACCCGCTGATAGTTGTCGACCCAGTGGACAGAGGCAGGAATGTGGCCGCCGCCGTTTCAGTCCAGAGCTTCGCCGTGTTCATGAGAGCGTGCCAGGACTTTTTGAAGGGGCCAAGTCTGAAGTTCTTCTTCCCAAAGCGTGCAAAACCATTCGGGCCAAAGGAGCTCAAACGGGAGCTCGGGAGAAGAGGGACCAAGATCCTCTGCGTGACTTTCCGCGCGCCTGACTTGACTGAGGACGTTTTTTACCCGCAACTAAGGAGGATGGAAAAAACTATCGTGATGGGGCTCGGGCAGTCGGGGTTCCAGGTTCTCAGGAGCGACGTCTGGTCTAACGGGGCTGCGGCCGTCCTCGTCGAGCTCACAGTCTCAAAGCTTCCCAACGTGCAGACCCGCACCGGGCCGCTTGTCGAGCTGAAAGCAGAGGAGTTCATCGGAGAACACTTGGAATCGGAGAGGCGGCTGGCCGGGCCGTTCGTTGACGGGGTCGGGCGGGTGGTCTTCGAGCTCGAGAGAGAGGAGACGGACGCACGCCAGGCGCTTCGGCGCATCATGGAAAGCCGCTCGGGATTCGGGAAACACGTGACTGAGGCTGTCGACAAGGGTTACAAGATCCTCGACGGGCCACGCCTGGTCGAGCTCTTCCGCCACAGGGGGTTCAGGGAGTTCATGTTCGAGTATCTCACGAGCCAGCTGCCGTGGTACAGGTGAAAGCTGATTACGTTCTGGATTCCGGCAATTTCCTGTAAATCTCACTCCTGTGCCCCAGCGTCAGGACATAAATGGTGTTATTTTTTCTGTCCATGTCTGCGATGACCCTGTAGTCGCCTACCCTGGCCTTGCGTGCCGAAACACCTTTCAGTGGTTCAAAAAACCGATACGGGTCTCCGGCGGACATTATTTCTTTCAGTTTTGCTACGATTCTTTTTTGTACGGATTTATCAAGCTTGTCAAATCTCTTTTTGGCAAGCTCCGAAAACACTACGTTGTACATTCCTATTCTTCCAAACCTCGCTCGATGTCTTCAAGGGGGACTGTCTTGCCCCGCCTTATCTGACTTCTTGCGATTGCAATCTCCCTTATTGTCCCCTCGTCTAGCTCTGGCTCCAGCATCCTCCTTATCGCATCCCGCACGAACTCTGACTGGGATGGGTAGCCACGGCGTTTCATGTGCTTTTTCATCTCCTCCGTCAGCTCATCTGGGATCTTGGCAGTAATCACTTTCATAATGTCTCAATGTGTAATACTCTGGTATTACTTATAAGAGTTTTGATTGAATGGGCGTGAAATTGGATCACAATTCCGTGCGTCACGGAAACTAGGCAACCACATCGGGACGTCGGGCATTTATTCCTGGCGGAAGTGTATTCTCAGCTATTGCAAATGACATGACACGGCCAAAACGCCGAAAAACCCTTAAATACACGGCTGAAGAGAAATTGATGATTTCATGGGGCTTAGACCACTTGATGTCTTGAACCGTGCGCTGGGTTCTTCGGTGCTGGTCGGGCTGAAGGGCGGCAGGGAGTTCAGGGGAAAGCTCTCCGGCTTTGACATACACATAAACATCGTGCTTGAGGAAGCCGAGGAGATCAGAGGGACCGAGCCGACGAAAGGTTATGGTACAATAGTAATCCGAGGGGACAGCGTAGTATACATCTCCCCGGCAGCGTGACGTAGATGACGAAGGGCACCTACTCGATGGGGAAGCGTCACAAGGTCGTACACATAAAGTGCCGGAGGTGCGGGAGACGCGCCTATCACGCACAGAAGAGCGTCTGCGCCGCCTGCGGGTTCGGGAGATCTCGTCGCATTACGCGGTACAGCTGGAAAAGCAAGACCGTTCAGGGAAAGAGACTTCGCTGAAATCAAATCTTTTCAGGACCATCTGAACCTTCTGAAGAAAGCTTCTCTCTCCGCTTGAAGCAGCAAATCAATGAGCCTGTCCGAAAGCTTTGGTTCTCTTGATAGAATGTGCTCGACGACTGCTGGAGTCAGACCTCTTCCTGCAAGGGCCACCGCCGCGACCTTCCCGCGCTTCGAGACGAGCTTGGAACTCTCAACGATTCGCTTCCACGAAGACGTGACGCGCCCCCTCCCGGCCAGCTCCGCGGCCCGCCTGACCTCTGTCTCTGACTCCTCCGCCATCCCCAGCTTCCCAGACCCGCAGAGCGGACACTTCGGTTTTTCATCAAGCCTGTTGATCTGGACCTCCTCGAAATATTTCTTGCAGTCGACGCACGCGAAAGTCCTGACCTCCGAGAGGAGCCTTGCACGCGCAGACGCAACTGCGAGGAGCTTCATCCTGCCGGGCGCCGTCGGCTCCAGGACCATGTACCTCTGACGCCACGCCAGCTCGGATATCTGGGTCGGTTTTTTCCGGTCCCCGAAAGAAAATATCTCTATTTCTCCGTCCGTCATCCGCTTGAGAACCTCCGCCGCCATCTTCAGGTCCAGGTCCTTCTGCACGACCTCATTGAAAGCCTCCTCGAAAGCCGGAGTTCCCTTGAGCGACCTCACGAGCTTGTCGAGGATTGAACTCGTCATCTCGACGTCGCGGCGCAGCACTCCCATCCTCCGAGCGACCTGCGCGAGCCTCCACCTGAAAAACCTGCTCTCCTCCACAATCTGGCGAAGGTCCCTCTGGATGTCGTGACTGAGCTTGCCCTCGAGAATCTCGGCGACCTTTTCCGGCTCCAGCGTGTCAGAGCGCAGAAGAATCCTGTAAGGGCCTATCGATGTGGCCACCGCCGCCCCGAGCTCCGTCGACGCCTTATGGGCAAGAAGCCGAGCGAGCGTCCGGTTGACAAGAGTCCCGAAACAAGCGTTCACCACGCAGACGTCCTTAACCTTCTCCACCGTCACCCGCTTGTCCGTCGGCAGAGACAGACCTTCCCCGACCTGCGCCCGGGCCTCGCCCAACGCAAGCTTCAAAGTCTCCTCCTGCACACAGTATTCTCCCGCAAGCTCCTCAGCGATGCCCTCGAACTTTCCTCCGCCTTTCAACCCAACCTCAAGCCTGGCCCTCAGCCTGCCGACCTCCTGAGCGATTGAAAATGGAACAGGAATCTCCTCGCCTATCCACGTGGGGACCGACCCGAGCGGATCCTTCTCCACCTTCACGTAGACCTTGTCCTGGAAGACCTGAACGATCCTCCAGAGCTCCCCGCCCATCACGAACTTGATCCCGGGCTCCCCGTGCTCCGTGATGAAAGACTCGTCAAGAACACCGACCGGCCGCTTGTGCTCGTCGTCGACCACGAGGTACTGCTTGAACTCCGGAATCATGGAAAGGTTGCTGAAATAATAATCAAAGATTTTCTCGCTGCGCCCGGACCTCTCAAAAGTCCTCCCACCACTGGACAGCCTCACCATCCTCTGCTCTAGGCTCTGGGCGAACGACAGGACTTTTGAAATGTCATCCTCAGTGAGTTTCCTGAAAGGATAAGCCCTTTTGAAAACCTCCAGAACTTTGTCGATGTTCGCGCTGCGACCGACGGTGAGCGCGGAGATGAGGGCGTGGAGAAGGACGTCCAGTGGCTTCTCGGGGATGACAACGGGTTCAAGCCCCTTCTGGCGGGAGCGAGCTGCCACGACTATCGACTCGAGCGCGTCGTCCGAGTCCTGGACGATGATGACTCCCCTTGAAACCTCCCCTATCCTGTGCCCGCTCCTCCCGACCCTCTGGAGAAGCCTCGTCGCCTGCCGGGGGGAGTTGTGTTGGATCACGAGGTCTACCCAGCCCACGTCAAGGCCGAGCTCCATGGACGAGGTGCAGACGATCCCCTTGAGCTCCCCCTGCTTCAGCTTTCGCTCGACCCTCTCCCGGGTGAAGCTGGAGAGAGAGCCGTGGTGCACGCTTATCGGGAAGTCGACGTCCCATAGGCGGAAGCGGCTACCGAGCACCTCCGCTGTAGGGCGGGTGTTCGTGAATATGAGCGTCGAGCTGTGCTTCTCAATCATTTCCTTCATCACCCTGAGCCTCGCAGCAACCTGCGGGAATGTGTAGAGCTTGGCCGCCAGCCTCTCGTCTGCCTTGGACGGCTGCGGGTAGACGACGTCTATCTTGATGTCGCGGGCGACGCTGACGTCCACGATCTTGCACTGTCTCTCTGCCCCGACGAGGAACTTCGCCACCTCGTCCGGCGACCCGATGGTAGCTGATAACCCGATTATCTGGAAGTCCCCTCCCTTGAGTTCCCTCAGCCTCTCAAGGGTGAGCGATAGCTGGGCGCCGCGCTTGTTGTCCGCGAGCTCGTGCACCTCGTCCACTATCACCCACCTGACGCTGCGCAGGTATCCGCTGAGCCTGCGCCCGAGGAGGAGTATCTGGAGGGTCTCGGGAGTTGTGATCATCACGTCTGGGGGGATAATGGACTGGGTCCGTCTTTCCCTCGCCTCCGTGTCCCCGTGCCTGACGGCCGCCTTCAGGTCAAGCGAGCGGCACCAGAACTGCAGGCGCTCGAGCATGTCGCGGTTGAGGGCACGGAGAGGAGTCATGTAAATCACCTTGATCCCCGGCTCGCGGGCACCAGACACGAGGAGCTGGTGGAGGACAGGCAGGAAAGCCGACTCTGTCTTTCCGGTCCCGGCCGGGGCTATGAGCAGAACATTTTTTCCTTCGAGTATCTCCGGGATCGCCTTTTCCTGCGGGAGGGTAGGCTCTGTGAATCCCCTCTCGGCCAGGCTCTTCTGCAGCGGCTTGGCGAGCAGACCAAATGAATTCTCAGCGGACATCTGCATCAGATAAAATACAACTGGGGCTATTCAACTTTTTTCTTTCAACATTTCTGCCGGAGGTTCCGTGCTTGACTTCTTTCGCTTCGATCGGCTGAAAATAACTTTGAAGGGGGTTGTCAGCTTTCCAACCAACTTTCCTATTCTTCCTTTGGGCTCGGGATTGGCGGCGGCTTGTCCTCCTTGCTGGGGCACTGGCTCCGGTGGCGGCGTCGGGACGGGTCCCAAGCGTGCACCACAATCCATGCAACGCGTCACCCAGCGATCATTTTCTGCACCGCATTCAGGACAGTTATGCATAAACAGCCCCTGCAAATACTTCAGCTTTCGTGTATAAACAAGTCAAAAAGTAACCATGTTAAGCTGTCCACGGCGTTCCGATTAGGTATGCACCGTCGAAACCGGTGAGAGTAACCGAGTCCCTGCTGGTAATCGTCACGTTCAAAGTCTCTTGCTCGTCCCACATCTCTGCGTTGGCCATCCTCGATGAAGCGCCTGCATGTGCGTCCGTCTGCCCAAAAGGCTGTAGAGTGATGGATATTGCACTCCCTGCGGTCAGGTTTCCTTGAGAGTCGGGGTTCATCTCGACTTTCATCGTGACATAGTTGTTGGGCGCCGTCCATGAACTAACAGCAATATTCGTTGATTTTGACATCGTTGAGCCCCAGTCTGTGGTATCGCCAAACATCACGCTGCCGCTGAAGCCCGTCGCCGGGTTGATGACTGTTATGGTCGTCCCTCCGTAAGACGGATCGCCAATGTTCCTGAAAGTACCAGAATTTACAACAAGTGTGATTGAGACGTTGCCGTTTTTGTAGTCATTATTTTGGGCCGAGGAATCATAGTCGTATACAATTGCTGCATTTTCCACACTCATGGACCTAACCGGAGTTGATGAGATTTCGGTGAAACCATAAATGTTATCCCAAACATCACTGACCTTCTCCCAACTACCAGTAATTGTGGCAAGTACTGTTCCTTGGCCTGTCTGCATACCAAGTACTGTTCCTTGGCCTGTCTCTACAAATCCTGAAGATGATGGTGGCGCGACCATAATCATTGAACCCTCGCTTCCTCGCTTGTAGAGAAGAGAACAAAGTGTATAGTTTTCATATGACCCGCTGCCTTCGTTCTCAAATGCAAAATGACTGCTGATTTCATTCTCCTTTGTCCATCCTGCTTGATTCATGCTGCTTTGATACCAATCAGCGACCGCTGACGAATTGTCCTGGCTTGTGTATACTCCGACATCTAGGCCTGAGAACCCCACCGCCGCCAGCCGATTCTCTGCCAGAGCTCCGGCTGTTTTGTTCTCTGTTACTCCCGTGTAGATTGGTGTACTACTCAAACCACCACCCGCACCAGTGCTGAAAATAAAAAAATATGCAAGCCCCACAACCACTATTACCCCAATCACTATTCCAATGATGAGCCCAGTCCTTTTCTGTGATGGTACTCCCAAACTTTTGTATTCGATAGTTTTTTTATCGGGTTCAGCATCCCATTCAGCATTGGTTGGGGCTATGAGTAAATCTTTGACGCAACATTCTCCACAATCGAACATCAGCCTCTTGTGAAAATGTTGTTTTACCATATTTAAATTAGTTCCATCATCCCGACCAGTAAATGCGCACTCATTTCAATCCCAGTACCTCACCTGGAATCCAGAGAACTCCCCGCGGTGGTTCTCCCACTTGACATCGACGTCCGAGACCCTTGCCCCTGGAGGGCCATTGCTGCAGAACTTGAGCATTTCATCTACCTTCTCACGCTCCCCCTCGAAGACCGCCTCAACCCTGCCGTCGTCCAAGTTCCTGACCCATCCGCTGAGCCCCAGCTGCGCGGCCCGCTCGCTGGTGTGGTGCCTGAAAAAAACGCCCTGCACGCGGCCGCTGACGAACACGTGGACTCGGACTTTCATCAAGATAAACTCAACATTTGAGATTTAGAGTTTGCGAAGTTCTCCAAAGGTGAGCATATATTCCTCGTCGGCCCAGTTATGGCGGGGAATCCAATGAACGAAATCGTGAAGCACCTAATGGACGCCCATGAAGAGTACATGAAGGAGTTGAATTTCTTCGCGGAAAAGCTGTGCGGTCCTACCCTGTCGGATGACTCCTGGGAAGTGTTGGAAAAATTCCTCGACTTCGTAAAGAAGCTCGAACACCACCTTGCCGACGAGGAGGAAATCGTCTTCCCGGAGCTGGACAAGCTGCCGAGAAAACAGCCGTTGTCGCTGGCCCACCTGGAGCACGACGACATGAACAGGATCCAAGAGATAGTCACGAATAACATCGAAAACGTGCTCAGGTACAAGGAGGAGGATCTTAGGAGATCGTCCGCGCACACCACTTGCGTGCTCATAGACTTCATAAAAAAGCACTTTGCGCTGGAGGAGGAGGTCATCTTCCCGCTGATCCCAACCCTTAAAGTGGAACAGCAGAAAAAAATCGTGCTCGCGTTGGAGAAAGCAGAAAAGACATCTGAGCAGTGAACGGATCCTCCAAAAGTGCAAAAAACTCATTTTCTTTGATATTCCCTCTAGGAATATTTATACCAAAAAATATAAATACCAGTAATCCCCACCTTTTTGTAGAAAGGGAGGGATAAAGTTGGCGGATACCAAGGTAAAAAAATCTGTTGCCGAGATAAACGAGAGGATCAGGCGCGGCGACGCCGTAGTGGTCACTGCCGAAGAACTCGTGGAGATAGTCCAAGACAAGGGTGAGGTTCAGGCGGCAAAAGAGGTGGACGTCGTCACCACGGGAACCTTCGGGGCGATGTGCAGCTCCGGCGCTTGGCTGAACTTCGGGCACTCGGACCCCCCGATAAAAATGCAAAGGACCTGGATCAACGATGTCGAGGCTTACACCGGCGTCGCTGCCGTCGATGCCTACATTGGAGCCACCCAGCTCAGCGAGACCCGCGGCTTCGATTACGGCGGAGGCCACGTGATAGAGGACATCATCCGCGGGAAGGAGTTCGTTGTACGGGCGACTGCCTACGGGACCGACTGCTACCCTCGCAAGGAAATTGAGGTCACCGTCACAAAAGACGACATAAACCAGGCCATCCTCTGCAACCCGCGCAACGCATATCAACGCTACGCCGCCGCCACAAACTCCCGCGACGAAACAATTTACACTTATATGGGCACTCTGCTTCCGAACTACGGCAACGTGACCTACTCGGGGGCAGGGAGCCTTAGCCCCCTGCACAAGGACTGCAACTACGAAACAATCGGGATCGGGACCAGAATATTCCTGGGCGGGACCCAGGGGTACATCTTCTGGGAAGGGACCCAACATGCCCCAACAAAGGCAATGGGCACCATCATGACAATCGGCAACCTGAAGGAGATGGACGCGCGATTCATCCGCGGGGCAACCGTCGAAAAGTACGGCACCACCCTCTACGTCGGCCTGGGCATTCCAATCCCAATCATAAACGAGAGGGTTGCAAAGACAGCCGGAGCAAGCGACGAGCAGATAAAGGCCAACCTCACAGACTACGGCGTCCCCAGAAGGGACCGTCCGATCCTCAGAGAGGTCACATACGCCGAGCTGAAGTCCGGGGAAGTGGAGATCAATGGCAAGGAAGTACAGGTTAGTTCTCTGAGCAGCCTGAAACGCGCAAGGGAAATCGCAAACATACTGAAGAAGTGGATAGAGGACAAGCGGTTCTTCCCCACAGAGCCCGTGGAGAGGCTGTCCACGACTCAAGTGTTCCGGCCGATGAAACAAGTCGCGGCCGTGCCTCTCGTCAGGGATGTGATGACAAGAGAGGTGGTGACCGCCAAACCAGACGACTCGATAGTCAGCGCCGCCAAGACATTCTCGGAGGGAAAATTTGACCACCTCCCTATCGTGGATGTCAGTGGAAAGCTGGTAGGAATAGTAACCTCTTGGGACATCGCCGTGGCCGTCGGGACAGGGAAAAAGAAACTGTCGGAGATCCTGACACATGATGTCGTCACGGTGACGGACGACGAGGCCGTGGACGCTGTGGCAAGAAAGCTCGACAGGAACGAGATCTCTGGTGCACCGGTGCTGGACGCGAAGGGTGGGCTCAAGGGTATCCTGACCAGCGATGACCTGTCAAAACTGCTAGGGAGGCGAGAAAAGTGACGCGAAAGGTTCTGATAAGGTACTCCCCACAGAGGAGCACGGACCCGATCATTGCATCGGTTATCAAGGAAACCGGGCTGCTGCTGAACATCCTCTATGCGGAGTTCGACGCGCACGGCGGCGAGATCCTGATCGCGATTGACGCCCCTGACGATGAGGTAGACTACGTCATTGAACTGCTGAAGAAAAAGGGTGTCGAGGTCAAGGAAATCAAGCGCGCTATCCAGCTGGACAGAGACTCCTGCTTCGACTGCGGGGCCTGCCTGTCTCTGTGCCCTACCCACGCGCTGCACCAAACTGACGACAAAACTGTTGAGCTTGACGAGAACAAGTGTATCTACTGCGAGCTCTGCGTGCCGGCGTGCCCTGTGCGGGCGCTGAAGCTGTCGAAATTCTAGGTGGTCGCCATGCACGTGCGAAAGTGGTCTTTCAAGGAGACCAACCTCCTGATCAAGTGCGACGAGGAGCGGGCGATTGGCGCCACAATCGACGCAGCATTGCAGACGAGACGAGAGATCGAGGGGCTCATCGCCACAAACCCGGAGTTCCGGTGGTCTCTCGAGCCAATCAAGCTTGAGGGACAACACCCGCGGGTCATAGAACTTATGTTAAGGGCCGGCGAGCTCGCGGGGGTGGGGCCTTTTGCAGCCGTCGCCGGGGCCATCTCACAGGTGGCGGCCGAAGCTGCACAGAGGGCTGGTGCAAAAAACGTGATAATAGAAAACGGTGGGGACATAGCTATTGCAGGCAACCAGGAGTTCCGCGTCGGGGTCTTCGCTGGAAATGTAGAAGGTTCTGGTAAGATAGGATTTCTGGTGAAACCGGAGGAGCTGCCGCTGGGGATCTGCACTAGCTCGGGCACGATCGGCCATTCCATAAGTTTCGGGGAAGCCGACGCAGTGGCTGTGGTCGCGCGCGAGGCTTCGGTTGCTGATGCGGCCGCTACATCTGTGGCAAACGCCGTGAAAGGGACAGACACTAAAATTTCGATTAACAAGGGCCTGGAGCGGGCAAAACAGATCTCGGAAATCAAGGGGTGCTTGATTGTCAGAGAAAAGTACTTCGGCACCTGGGGCAGGCTGCCAGAGCTCATCCGGTTGACGCCAGAGTCGCAGGAACTTTCGAACACCTCAAAGAGATACCATGACTACGGCTTGGAGCTGACACCTGTTTTATAGAGCGGCGCCCAATTGTGATGGGAAACTATGACAATCACCGTAAAGTTCTTCGCCAACTTCAGGGAAGCAGCCGGGAGAGACGGGACGCAGGTGGAAGGAGTCAAGGACGTGGGCTCATTGGTCGAGAAGCTTGTCAAGCTCTGCGGGGAGAAGCTTGCGAGGGAGATCTATCTTCCGAAGACAAACGAGCTGGTGGAAACAGTCCACATCCTCGTGAACGGCAAGGTGATAAACATCCTTGGCGGGCTCAAAACTCCTCTGAAAGACGGGGACGTGGTCGCGATATTCCCTCCTGTGTCAGGCGGAGCACTCACACCCAAGGAACTCGAACGCTACAGTCGCCAGATTCTCATCCCTGGCCTTGGGAAGGGAGGACAACTCAAGCTGAAGCGGGCCCACGTGTTAGTCGCTGGGCTCGGAGGGCTGGGCAGTCCATCTTGCATTTATCTGATATCTGCAGGGGTAGGACACCTCACCATCATCGACGACCAGCGGGTGGACAGGTCAAACCTCAACCGCCAGATTCTGCACTGGGAGATGGACGTTGGGAGGTCGAAGGCGGGGTCCGCGATCGAAAAGCTGGTGGCGATGAACCCGAACGTCAGGGTCGATAGCATGCAGAAGAGAATAACTCCAAAAAATGTTGACGGGCTCATAAAAGGCGCGGATGTCGTCGTCGATGGGATGGACAACTACCCGACCCGCTACCTGCTCAACGCGGCCTGCGTCCGACGTAAAATCCCGTTCGTCCACGGGGCAGTCGAAGGGCTGATGGGCCAGATGATGACCGTCGTGCCAGGAAAGGGCCCGTGCCTGAAATGCTTCGTGCCACGGGAGCCGCCAAAGAAGCCAGTCTTCCCCGTGCTTGGCGCAACGCCTGGAGTGATCGGGTGCCTGCAGGCGATGGAGACTATCAAGCTCATCACCGGGATAGGCAAACCATTGGTGGGGCGGCTGTTGATATTTAACGGCGCAGATATGACTTTCGATGAGATGAAGGTCAAATGTGACCCGCACTGCTCAGTGTGCGGCAAGTCGGGGAGATAACAAAAATGGCGAAAATTCCGAAAGAAAGGTTGGGGAAGTACCTCAACATGCAGCGCGACTTCAGGGAGGACAAATACATAAACCTGCACCCCATCCAGCGCGGGGGAGTTCTTACCCCCGAAGCACGGAAAGTCATGGTGGAGTTCGGAGACGGCTACTCTACCTGCGACTGGTGCAAACCGAAAATGGCTAGGCTCGACGCGATAGAGGCCCCGCCTATAGCCCAGTTCATGCAGGACTTGGCTGAATTTTTGGGAATGGATGTAGCTAGGGTCACGACGCGGTGCAGGGAGTCGAAGTTCATAACGTTCACGACCCTCGGACAGCCCGGGGATTACGTCATTGTTGACAGCCTTGCCCATTACTCGACATACGTGGCCGCGGAACTGGCCCGATTAAAGATCAAGGAAGTCCCCCACAGCGGCCCCCCTGAGTTCAAAGTCGACCTGAACGCATATGCCGACAAAATAGAGGAGGTCAAGCGGGAGACTGGTAAGCTTCCTGCGGTTGCGATGCTCACTCATGCAGACTATCTCTACGGTAACCTCAACGACGCCGCGGTTGTCGGAAAAATTTGTAAACAACACGGTGTTCCGTTCATGCTCAACTGCGCATACACTGCGGGAACCATGCCTGTGGACGGCAAAAAGCTCGGGGCGGACATCATAGTCTCAAGCGGGCACAAGTCCTGGGCCGCGAGCGCTCCCACTGGCATCCTGGCACTCAAGGAGGAACTTGTGGACAGAGTGCTCGCCCGCTCGAAGATAGAGGGCGACTGGAGCAAGCGCAAGTTCGGGATAAAGGAGTACGCCCTGCTTGGGTGCACCGTTATGGGCGCGCCGATGATGTCGCTGATGGCCTCCTTCCCGCACGTCGTAGAGCGGGTCGAACGCTGGGATGAAGAGGTCGAGAATGCCAGATACTTGATCGAGCAGCTCGAGAGAATCGAGGGCACCCGCCAGATGGGAGTGAAACCAAAACAGCACACGCTCACCCACATGGAGTCGGATGGATTTTTCAATGCATCTGAAAAGCACAAGAGGCGCGGGTTCTTCCTCTACGACGAGCTGAGAAGCAGAGGAATCGTGGGCATACAACCTGGACTCACGAAGCACTTCAAGCTGAACACGTACGGGCTGCCACGGAAAAAGGTAGAACTGGTCGCGAAGGCATTTTTAGAGATAGCCAAAGAACAGGGATTGAAAGTCAGCTGAGTACAATGCCGCCCCTCACGGCAGCTTGAGCGCTTTCTTTATCTCATCCCGTTCGAAGCCGACGATTATTTGGCCGTTTATGTCCAACACTGGCACTCCCATCTGCCCGGACTTCTTGATCATTTCATTCGCTGCCGCCTGGTCTTTGGAAACGTCTATGTCAGTGAACTCGACCTTGTTCTCCCTCAGGAACGCCTTCGCCTTGATGCAGTAGGGACAAGTGGGTAGGGCGTAAATTTTAACAACTGACTTCTTTTCAACCATCGCATACCCCCAATTATGTAATTTTTATTGTAGCTTTAACTCTTTGCGCAACCAGCTTCCCCAAACTTGCGGCCTTTTCCAAGTCCTCCTTCCTGGGTTTTCCTCTTACCTTTAAGACGTCGATTATCTCAAACCCTGCCGACTGCAGCGTGTTTTTTATCTGGTCTGTGGCTCCGCCGCCCCAGCCGTATGAACCAAAAACCGCGGCCAGCTTCGCGCGCGGCCTGAGGCCTTTTACCAAACCCGCCATGGTGCCGACGAGCGGGTGAACTCCACCAAGCAGGGTTGGAGAGCCAACGACTACAGCAATTGTATCCACAAGATCCCTGGCGACGTGGGAGATATCGGCCGTGAGCATGTTGTATGACGCGACCTCAACACCTTCTGCAGAGATTGAATTTGCAATAGTTTTCGCCAGCGCCTCGGTGTTTCCCCACATCGATACATAAATGACAATCGCTTTCGGCTCAAGCGGCCCGCGGGCCCATCTCTCGTAAACGTCAATTATCCTCTTCGGGTTCCTGTAGACTGGCCCATGGCTCGGAGCTATGACCTTCACATCCATTCCCTTGACCTTGTCCAAAGCCTTCAGTATGAACTGCGGGAACGGCATCATGATCTCCGCGTAGTACCGCTTCGCCTCTGGGAGAAGGATATCGCCCGCCTCGTCGTCGAAAATCCTGTCTGATGCAATGTGAGCCCCGAAAAAGTCGCACGGGAAGAGAACCTTGTCATCCTGGCAATAGGTGAACATCGTCTCTGGCCAGTGCAACCACGGAGCGTCTATGAACTTCAAAGTTTTTCCACCTAAGTCCAAGACATCGCCCTCCTTTACGACGATTGTCCGCTCCGGCTTGACCCCGTAGAAAGCTCCTGCCATCTCCACGCCCTTGCCGGTGGTCACAAGCTTGGCATTTTTCGCCTTCAACAAGACCTCCGGTATCCCACCTGCGTGGTCCGGTTCGGCGTGGTTCATTATCACGTAGTCTATTTTCTCCGGGTTCACGACTTGGCTGATTTTTTCAAACAGCACGCCTTCGAAACCGGGGTTGACCGTGTCAATCAATGCAGTTTTGTTATCCCCGACAACAAGGTAAGAGTTGTAAGACGTTCCGTATGGAAGGGGGATGAGTGCATCGAATATCCTGCGGTCCCTGTCCGGAGCGCCGACCAAGAATATTCCCTTGGCTATCTCGATTGCTCGGCCCATTCTTTCCCTTCTCACTCAACTTGCTCAAACATGTCCTTTGAAACCTTGCACACCGGGCATACCCAGTCGCTCGGCAGGGCCTCGAATGGCGTGCCGGGAGCTATCCCGCCGTCCGGGTCGCCAATCTCCGGGTCGTAAATGTAGCCGCACACCATGCATCGCCACTTCTGCATCAGGTCACCTCAGCCCCACTTTCCTTTGCCAACGTGCGTCTGGACTTCTGCCTTCGACCTCTGCCTCATCATCCAAGCCATCTCTCTGGCCTGGGTGAATATCTCCAGACATCTCGGGTCAAGGTTGTCCTTGACTCCCTTCTCCGCCACGTCAGAGACTTTCCGAAGCAAGCTCTGTAGCTGCACGTGCAGGTCGTTGGTGAACCTCGACCTCTCTATCAGCTGTGCCTTGTCATCAGGCAACCTCTCGAACTTTTCCCTCGGCGCCCCACAGTTCGGACACTTCTCTGGCGGCTGATCACCGTCGTGGATATAACCGCAGACGCTACATCTCCATTTTGCCACTTTTTCACCAAATAAAGTTTCCAACTTGGTATATAAATATAACACTGTTATATAAAATTGGTGTTCGGATGCCAAAAGTCACCTTAGAAATCGAAGGCATGGACTGCGCCCATTGTGCAACCGCCATTGAAAAATCGCTCAACAAGCTGGACGGAGTAACCAAAGCGAGCGTCGGCTTTGCAACCGGGAAGGCGATTGTAGAGTATGATACCAAGAGAGTCAACATTGAAAAGATAAAGCGGGCGATAGAAAACTCCGGCTACAAGGTCAAGGAAAAACCCGTTGAAAAGGAGAGGCTGAAACGGCGCACTGCCATAATAGCGCTTAGCCTAGCCCTCACCGTGCCGACGCTGCTCATAGAGCTCTTCACCGATTTTCCACAGAAGAAACTCCTGCTGTTCACCCTCGCGACGCCGGTCCAGTTCATCGCCGGCTGGCGCTTCTACAAGGGAGCGTACTACTCACTGAAAAACAGGTTCGCAAGCATGGACGTGCTGGTCTCGCTGAGCACATCCATCGCATACATCTACAGCGTGGCCACAACTTTCTTCACGACCGGAGTGACCTTCTACGAGGCTTCGGCAACTATCCTCACCACGGTCGGGGTTGGAATGTTCCTCGAAGAGCTGGCAAGAGGTCGGACAGGTGAGGCAATCAAAAAGCTCGTCTTGCTCCAGCCGAAGACAGCCACCGTCCTCCGAGGCAAAAAAGAGGTTTCGATCCCCGTCGAAGAAATAAAGGTTGGCGACGTCGTCCTGGTCAAGCCTGGCGAGCGGATACCTGTGGACGGTGAAGTCGTTGGCGGCCGCTCCTCGGTGGATGAATCGCTCGTCACCGGCGAATCCCTGCCTGTCGAGAAAGGAAGGGGCGATAACGTGATCAGCGCCACCATAAACAAAACTGGGGCGTTGAGGTTCAGGGCCACAAAGGTAGGCAAGGACACGACCCTGGCGCAGATAATAAGGCTGGTCGAGGAAGCCCACGCATCCAAAGCTCCGATACAGAGGATCGCAGACTCGGTCGTGAACTATTTTGTCCCGATGGTTCTGACGGTGGCCCTGCTGAGCTTTGCCGCTTGGTATTTTGTGGCGGGCGCGTCTTTTCCGTTTGCCATCACAATATTTGTCTCTGTCCTTGTTGTGGCCTGTCCTTGCGCCCTCGGGATTGCAACTCCTACCGCTGTGATGGTCGGGCTTGGCAAGGGTGCCGAGCGCGGAATTCTTGTAAAAAATGGCGGCGCGCTCGAGCGGGCCCGCAAGATGACCACCATCGTCTTCGACAAGACCAGAACTCTGACGGTCGGAGAGCCCCGGGTGACGGATATCATCGCGCAGGGAAAGAAGGAGGACGTCCTGATTCTGGCAGCCGTCGCTGAGAAAAACTCGGAGCACCCACTGGCGAACGCAATAGTCTGCGAGGCCAGGAAAAAGTTGAAAAAGGTCCCGGATGCCGATTGGTTCAAAGCGCTTCCAGGGACCGGCGTCGCGGCACGCTACGGGAAAAAGGAAATCTTGATTGGGAACAGGAAACTGATGTCAACCAAAGGCGTGGGCACGTCACATCTCAACGCAAAAATTGACATGCTCGAGGGCGAGGGAAAGACAACGATGGTTTTGGCCGTCAATAAAAAAGCTGTCGGTCTCGTCGCGGTTGCCGATGTTTTGAGAAAACAGTCCCCCCAAACCGTGAAAGAACTCGAAAAATATGGTGTGAAGGTCGTCATGCTCACCGGAGACAACGAGCGGGTTGCAAACGCGATAGCGAAGAAAGCTGGAATCGATCATGTCATCGCCGAAGTTCTGCCAAAAGACAAGGTGAAAGAAATCAAAAAACTCCAGGAAAAAGGTGAAATCGTGGGGATGGTCGGGGACGGAATCAACGACGCTCCAGCCCTGACACAGGCGGATGTCGGGATAGCCATTGGCGCGGGCACGGACGTTGCCATTGAAGCCGGGGAAGTAGTGCTGATGAAAAGCGACCTGACGGACGTCGCGCGCTTCATGGAGTTAAGCAGGAAAACCATGAGCAAGATCAAGCAGAACATCTTCTTCGCGTTCATCTACAACGTGGTGGCGATACCGGTGGCTGCGGGGGTCCTTTTCCCGTTCCTTGGGGTTATCGTGATATCACCGATGGTGGCTGCGATGGCGATGGTGCTTAGCGACATCACGGTGGTGGGAAACTCGCTGCTTTTGAAAGGCGTGAAGCTTGGCTGAACTCTAAAGAGAAACCCCAGCGACGCTCAACAGGAATATCGCTCCAAAAATCAGGAAAATCGCGCCCGAGAATATCCTGAGGTGTCTTTGAGGAACCAGCTTCAACAACCTGCTGCCGACGATAACGCCGACCCCCATCAGCAGGACGTACGCCAGAGCCATGCCCAAGAAAACCTGCAGCGGCGCCCCGTAGTTGGCCGCGAGCGCTATGACAGCAAGCTGGGTCTTGTCCCCGAGCTCCATCAAGGCGACCATTGAAAACGATGCCAAAACCGCAAACTTTCCTTTTTTGGCCTTGACCTTTTCGGACTCTTTGGAGAGCAGCGAATAAATCCCAAACCCAATGAAGATAATAGCGCCAAAAAGTCCGACCAGTTGCATGGGGATTATGTTTCCTATCGCGACGCCGGCCAAGATGCTGACCCCGTCTACCAAAACCATCGCCAACATAGCGCCTATGAAAACCAAGCTCGCCCGATACCTTGTTGAAAGAGTGATGGCTGCAATCTGAGTTTTATCACCGAGCTCGGACGCGGCGATTACTCCAAATGTACACAGGAACGGCGCGAAATCCATCTCATGTCCCTTCTAGCTTGTGTCTATCGCCATCTTTTCTACCTTGTCGTTCTTCATCGTGTATGCCATGCGCTCGAGCACGCGTTTTTTCCCAACGCTCAAAATCAGCCAAGCCGTGTCGGACCAGAGCTTCATCACCTCGGCGTCCTTGGAACTGACGAAAGCTGCGATGTCCGGGTGGGAGTGGTAAACCCCGACCAGCTCCAACCCACCCCGCTCTGCCTTCTGGAAAATTTTGAACACCAGCTCCGGCTCCGCCTCGAAAGCCACCGGAGAGCCCAAGACGTTCCCCGCCTCAACAACCTTTTTCACGTCGATTTCATTCTCGCCAAACTTGCCCAGCAGCAGGCCGCAGCACTCCTTTGGATAACTTTTCAAAGCATTGGCGTCGATTGCCCGCATGTCCGATTGCCCTATCTTCAGCCTCACGCTACCATTCTCCACTGCCGTGCTGTAAAGATATTTGTTGGCGCACCCCTGAACGCTTATTTACCGCCGTCGAACTTGAGATGGTGCCATGAAGGGCTCCAAGAGAAAATCTGGCGTGAACAAAACCGACAGGCTGCACTGGGCCTTCAGGTTTTTCATTGCTTCGTTCCTGTTTTTCTTCGGGCTCAGCCTCTTCTTCTTCCCGACTTACACCTCTTCCGGGCGGGCGGGATACGTTCCTTCCGTCTTCGGTCAAGTGCTGAACACGGTGGCTGCCTACATCTTGCTTTTCGCGGCGGGGATTTGGATGGCTGGCTGGGCAATCATGTGGGAGGAAAGGAAGGCGCTGAAATCAAGAACATTCGTGGCGGCCAGTTGGCTTGTCCCAGCCTCAATCATTTACGTGATGGTTTCGCTCTCCATCGCAATTCTGCTGGGGCTCCCAAACCAGATAATGACAATAATTTCTTTGGTCCCGCCACTGCTCGTCATCATGTCCACCCCACAGCTTTTCATCCGTGACATGCTCGGTAAATTTGAAAAGTCGCTCTCGCGGGCCTGCTTCGGGCTCGGGGCGGCGCTCGTTGTAATCTGGGGAACGGGGGTCTTGTCCGGTGCCAGCATCCTCATGCCGGCCGTGGAGCTTCTAATCCCTGTGTACCTCGGGGTACTGATCCTGGAATACCTCTCCTTGCATCTGCGGACCAATGGCTGGAATTTCTGAAGCGCAACCTGTAATATTTCGCCTACCAAGTTCTTGTATCCGACACTTTCTTGTGTCAAACTATGTTTTAGGAACAAATTTTTGAACAGCGTCTTCCGCAATCAATATAAGAAGCCCCGCCTTAACAGACGTCGAAGGTGAACGTGTGAAACCAATCACATTCAAGACTGCCAGCGGAAAGGCCTACCACCTTGACGTTGGGAAGCTAAACCCGAACATTCTCAGCGGCGGCTCCTCTGGCAGAATCAGGAAAATCGCCGAATATCTGAAAAATTCTGAGATAGAGGAGGGCGACCGCGGCTACACGGTTGTCCATGGGGAGTACGAAGGAATCAAGGTATCGGCTTTCTCAACAGGGATGGGCCCGGCCAGCACGGCGATAATTCTCCCGGAGGTTATGGAGCTTGTGGAAGGGCCGGCGACGTTGCTCAGGCTGGGGACTGCTGGGGCGCTGCAGCCGTTCATGAACGTTGGCGATCTGGCGATAACCACCGCTTCCGTCAGGGATGAAGGCACGACAAGGGCGGCCGTTGGCCCCGAGTATCCCGCAGTTGCAGACCTCGAGCTGATTCCGCTCATGATCGCCGCGTCGGAAAAACACGGCTACCAGCTTAGGAAGAACCTTTGGCTTGGGATCGGCCACGTCAAGGACGACCTTTACTTCGTTGAAACTCCGCAGTTCTCGCCGCTCACCGAGACCATGACGCCAAAGCTGGAGTCTTACAAACGCATGGGAGTCATCTCAAGCTCCATGGAATTTTCAGTGTATTGCATAATGAGAGACTTCTACGAGGGGCGGAGGGACGACAGGATACTGATTGGGGAGCTTCTCTCGATTTTGGCGGCACCCGAGAATGAGGGTGCAATAGACGTCAGCAAGGTCGACAAACACAAGCTGGAGAAAGACATGATTGGGATAGGGCTGGACACTCTGGTGATGGTCGACAAGCTTAGGAAGGGCAAAAAGGTGGATGTTGACTTAGTCGGGACCTTGGCCAAGATGATTCAGGCCCCTTCACGGCACAAGCTCTCAAAACACTAACGAAGATATTTTTGCAACCGCTCGAAGCCCCTCTCGCGGAGCCTCTGCTTCACCAGCTTTTTGAGTTCAGGTGCTCCCTCGCCGGTCTTTGCCGAAATCGGGAAAACTGTATCCAGCCACTGCCTCCAAGGCGGCGAGAGCCCGAGCTTCTCGCAAATCCCGTCAAGCACGGCGTCCCTTTCCTCGGGATAAATGAGATCAATCTTGTTGACGACCACTATCGGCTCGAGCTCCAGTTCATTCAGGAAATTGAACATCTCCACGTCAACAGGAATCTGCCCCCTTCCGGCCCACCGTTCTGCAATCTCCAAAAAGGACTTGGCGTCCACCACCTCAAGCGCCACGCATATTTGTTTCTTGCTCTGCTCGACGTACCTGACAATCTCCGTCTTTGTTTTCTCCTGCACGTCCCTCGGCACGCCTGACATGAACCCGAAGCCCGGCATGTCCACAACGTCGAGCTCGCCAAACTCGTAACGGGATATCTTGCGCGTCACGCCCGGCTTCCTTCCAATCCTGACCCGCTTGCCCGTGAGCTGGCGAATCACGCTTGACTTGCCCACGTTCGAGCGGCCTACCAACACAATTTCCATGCAACCACATGCGCTCGACATGGAAACCTATGAACTTTGCTAACCCGTGACTTGTCTCGCACACAAAAGTATTAAAAAACTCCGGCGCCACTATCGTAAGGTCTACATGGTTGATATTCTGCTGACGAACGGCACGGTTGCGACGATGAACGGGCGGCGGGAAATCGTGCAGGATGGCGCCGTCGCGATAGATGGAAACAAAATCGTTGCAGTCGGGAAAACCGGCGAGCTGAAAAAAGAGTACCGCGCCGACGTGAAAATAAACTGCTCCGAGAAGCTGGTCTTGCCAGGCTTCGTCGACTGCCATGCCCACCAGGCTCAGGCTCTAATCAGGGGATGCGCCGACGACCTCTCGCTCGTTTCATGGCTGAAGGAAAGGGTCCACCCGCTCCAGGGTGCTTACACCGCGAAGGATGGAGAGCTGAGCGCCAAGCTCTGCTGCCTTGAGATGCTCAAGTCAGGCACGACGTGTTTCGTGGAGAGCGGGATGCACTGGAAGTATGGAGTAGATGAGATAGCAAAAGTGGTGGAAAAGATTGGCATCCGCGCGGCCCTGACGAAAAAACTCATGAACCTCCGTGGGTACGCCGACTTCCCCGATGCAATTGTCGAAAGCATGACTGAGGACGGGGAGACCTCCATGCGCCAGAACATCGAGATGTTCAATAAATGGCATGGTAAGGCGAACAACCGCATCCACGTCTGGTTCGGACCAAGGACACCGGGTGGCGCCACCGTCGAGTACTTCCGCGAGATTGCAGAAAACGCACACAAGCGCAAGACTGGAATCACCCTGCACCTTGGTGAGGTCAAGGACGACATCCGCTACATGCGCAACGAGTTCAACATGACCCCGATGCAGTTCATGAAACACTGCGGCCTGGTCGGCGAGCACGTGATTTATGCTCACGGCGTCTGGATTCCTGAGGAAGATTTCAAAATCCTTCGTGAAACAAAAAGCACAGTCTGCCACTGCCCTGCAAGCAACACGAAGCTCGCCTCAGGGTTCGCCCCAATCCCCGAGATGTTGAAAGCAGGAGTGAACGTGGCGCTCGGCTGCGACGGTGGCCCGAGCGACGACTGCTACGACATGGTGCGAGAGATGAAGCTTGCGGCCGTCATCCAAAAGGGCAGGCTCCTCGACCCCACAGTCCTACCTGCTGAACAGGCGCTGGAAATGGCGACCCTGAACGGCGCGAGGGCAACGACATGGTGCAATGAGCTCGGATCAATCGAGCCGGGGAAACTTGCGGACATGACAATCATAAACATGAGCAAGCCACACCTGGTCCCTGTGAGAAACCCAATCTCAACACTGGTGTACGCGGCCAACGGGAGCGATGTCGAAACGGTGATTGTTGACGGGAAAATTGTGATGAAAAACAGGAAGCTCCTAACGCTCGACGAGGAAAAAATAGTGGAAGCAGCAAAAGAAGCTGGGCCGAAAGTCGACGCCAGGATTGGGCTCAAGATAGGGCCGCGATGGCCGGTGGTCTGATGGGCCTCGAGAGCATCTTCAAACCATATAGCGTGGCGGTCATAGGCGCTTCGAGGGAACCCGGAAAACTCGGCTACGCGGTGCTGAAGAACATCATGGACGCCGGATTCAAAGGGAAAATATACCCTGTCAACCCAAAGGCCGATGAAATACTTGGGCTGAAGTGCTACCCTTCAATAAAGGACGTCCCAGGTGAAGTCGAGCTGGTTGTGGTGATTGTCCCCGCAAAGTTCACGCCGTCCGTGATCCAGGACTGCGGCTCCAAAGGGGTCAAGGCTGCCATTGTGATATCTGGGGGTTACAGCGAGACTGGCGAGGCTGGGGCGCAGCTGGAGCGCCAGCTTTTGGATGCTGCAAAGGCTGCCGGGATAAGGATCGTCGGCCCCAACTGTCAGGGCGTGAACAGCACCTCGGTAGGTCTGTGCGCGAGCTGGCCACTCGTGAAAGCCAGGGGCCCGATATCTGTCATCTCCCAAAGTGGCACTGTGCTCGCGGCCATGGGATGCTGGGCGGAGACCGACGGGATTGGAGTGTCGAAAATCATTGCATTAGGCAACAAGTGCGACGTGGACGAGACGGAACTCCTGGAGTACTTTGCGCAGGACCCGGAAACAAAAGTCATCGCCCTCTATATGGAAGCCACCAAGAACGGCCGGAAGTTCATTGAGGTCGCGAAAAAGACCGCCAGGAA
>Ga0315279_10002107_pt1 | contig 30830 bp, 25 predicted proteins | sample YL17G06_20_MG_FD_203694 | JGI IMG/M metagenome (GOLD analysis project Ga0315279, IMG submission 203694) | Sediment microbial communities from Yellowstone Lake, YNP, Wyoming, USA - YL17G06_20 | ecosystem: Environmental > Aquatic > Freshwater > Lake > Sediment | place: USA: Wyoming | collected...
CGACAGCGTGACGCACGTGCCGTGGAGGTTCACTGATGGTATTGAATGGACCTTCTCTGCCGGTTCGCCGGTTACGATACCTGCCGGCGGGTATATTGTGGTGGTCAGGAATAAGACTGCGTTTGGCAATAGGTATCCGGCTGTGCCTTCGGGCAAGATTTACGGGCCGTATAGCGGGCATTTGAATAATGGCGGCGAGAGTTTGGAGCTTTCACTGCCAGGTGACATAGATGGGTCTGGGGTGCGGCATTATATTCGCGTTGACAGGATAAGTTACAGCGATGGCTCACATCCGCAGGACTGTCCTGGCGGAGTTGACTTGTGGCCTGTCGAAGCCGATGGATTTGGCAAATCGCTTTCACGGAAGGTCGCTGCCGCGTATGGCAATGACCCGAACAACTGGACCGCCGCTGTTCCCTCCCCCGCCGGCAGCAATCCATAAAACTTCGGAGGGAATGGATAAGCATACAAAGCAAGGTCCAGAGCTTCTGAATCCCTGATTCTGGTTGAAAAAGTATTGACTTGACCACCCATTATATGTTAGAATAGGAAAGATTACCAGGAGCAGACATCAGGGTGGAAACAAAGAGAACAGGAAGACGGCTTTGCGCATCCTAAATTGGGTGTATGTCCTATAATAGAGTCCATAAGTTATAAGTATTCAAAGTAAATAGAGTTAACGGTTTTTTACTTTCTTAAATACAGGTTTTTTTAGAAACGAAGGTTGCAATGTTTGATGGTGGTTCGGTAATACAAAGCCCCGAGCAGAGCGCTCATTCACATCGCCGAGAAGGCGGTGTGAGTAACGTAAAACCGGCGACAAAGACGGGCGACCGTATGTTGGGGTCCCGTTTTGAGCTGAAGTATCTGGTCAGCGAGTCGAAAGCCGAGGCAGTTGCGCAGTTCATTAAGCCCTACTTGCAGGTGGACCGTTACAGCAAATTGCAACGGGGCGGCGACTATCCGATTACCAGTCTTTACCTGGACTCGGATGATTTTCGCCTCTGCTGGGAAAGCATGACGGGGGTTAAGAACCGTTTCAAGCTGCGGATTCGCAGTTATACCGATGAGCCGGACTACCCTCGCTTTTTCGAGATCAAGCGGCGGGTAAACACCGTTATCGTGAAAAGCCGGGCGCGAGTTATGGACCGTGACGTGCCGACTCTGCTTGCAGGATTGTCTTTGCCGCCGCAGAATTACAGTGCCGACATAGAGACACTCAATCAGTTCCAGTTGTATATGAATAGTATCAAGGCAAAGCCCAAGATACTAATTCGTTACATGCGGCGGGCCTGGGAAGGCGATTCGGAAACCAGGGTGAGGGTAACCTTTGACCGAAAGCTGTGCTATTGTGCTACTGAAGAACCCGAGGTCAGGCTTGGCGGCCGGGGCTGGCAATGGAATGCCTTAACTGAAGGGAGTGCGATTCTGGAGATTAAATTTACCAATCGCTACCCGGCGTGGCTAAATCAGATGATTAGAGCTCTTGATTTGCAGGCACAGCCGATATCGAAGTATGCAACCTCTATTACGCAGTCTTGTTGGTTGGGATTCTGTGCGCCCCGGTTTGCAGATTTTTAACTATGGAAAATGTGGATAAAATTTGGCGTGTACTGGAAGAACCATCCTGGCAGGGCGGATTGTTCGGTCCGGAAAACATCCTTCTGTCACTGTTGCTGGCTTTTGCTCTCAGCCAGGCCATCGCGTGGGTTTATTATGCTACCCACAGCGGTCTATCCTACTCAAGGACTTTTGTGCAATCGTTGATTCTTATCTCTGTTGTGGTCGCAATGGTTATGACTGTCATCGGTAACAGCATCATCACCGCTGTCGGCTTGATGGGTGCGCTGGCAATTATACGTTTTCGCAACGTAATCAAGGATACCCGTGACGTAGCTTTCATTTTCTGCTCGCTTGTGGTGGGTATGGCGGCCGGCTCTCAGCGATATATGACCGCCATCGTGGGCACTATTGTTCTGTCCTTAATAGCACTGTATCTGCACTGGAGCGGCTTTGGTACGCATCAGCCGCACAATGGCTTTCTGCGGTTCACTTCCAGAGGGCACATCGGTCCCGACAGCCCCATCCCGGGTATTCTAAAACGCTTCTGTGGCAGTTTCACGCTCGTATCAGCGCAGGACAGCGGCTTTGGCACCTCCGAAATTGAGTATGCCTATCAGTTAATGATACGAGACGTCGCAAAAAATGAACAAATGCTCTCTGAACTCGAAAAAACCGGCGGTGCTGGGAATATCAGTCTGACGATACAGGAGCAATTGCTGGAGGTTTAAACACAGTATGGAAAAAATAAGCCCCAGAGGTTCCTCTTTTAGTTTTCGTCCGCATATCCTGCCTGTTACCGTATGGCTGGCAGTCGTAGCGTGCATCGCCGGGCTTTTCTCTTACCGCGCAAGCCGATTTGAGGTTTTAGGTATAGCTCAAGAGCAGTTACACCAGATTGCCGCCAACTGTCCGGGCCGGTTGAGAGCTGTTTCCGTTGGATTGTTTGACCAGGTCAAACAAGGACAGACACTGGCTGTGGTCGATACCGTCCTCGATAATCAGATTCTAAAAGGCGAATTGCAAGCAAAGTTGAACACTATCTCGGCGGAAATAGAACACTTGTCTGCTCAATTGGTCCCGACTCAGGAAAGAACCCTCGGGGATAATAGCGACCGGCAAACCAACCACGACACGGAAAGCAGAAGACTGTCCGTTAGCGTGGATGACGATAGACTTAGGATTCTGGGATTGAAGGCGCAAATTGCCTCCGACCGGATGACGCTCGAAAATCTGGCAATGGAGGTGAAAATCACCGAGGACCTTCTGAAAAATGAAGCGGTAGCTCCCTACGAGCTGGAAAGAGTGAAGGTCCAGTATAATGCGCTGGCAAAGAAGATTGAAGAAAACCAGCGTCAGCTCGAGCAGGCCCAAAGTAATTTGCAGCAAGCCCTGAAGCGTCAGGATGAATTTGCTCAATATCAACCGCAGTATGCATCGGTGAATAGCGCACTTGAGGTTATACGCAAGGCAATGAAGGTCCAGGAGCGGCTGATGGATGAAGTATCGGCACAGCTTGAGGCATTAAAGTTGCGTGAGTCATTAGAGTTAAAGTCGCCGTTCGATGGGGTTGTCAGCCAGGTCTGGCATAGACCGGGCGAGACGGTTTTAGCCGGCAACCCGATACTTACCTTATCAGAGGTCACGGCCCCGAATATCGTCGCCTATATCAGCGAGAGGCAGGCGGGCCGAGTCCGCGAAAAAATGGTAGTGGAACTTATCAAGAACAACGAACCAAAACAGATAGCAAGTTCCCAGGTAACGTATCTGAGCCCCACAATAGAGCAACTGCCGGTAAAATTATGGCGAAATCCCAATGTCCCTCAATGGGGGCGTGCTTTCCTGGTAAAAGTTCCAGCAGGGTTCAAAGCAATTCCGGGTGAAGTTGTGAGTGTAAGGTTGTAGCGGGATAGACAATCCTTTGGAAATTCCGTCAAGGATAGCGACTATTGAAGATTGCCAAGGACAAATACCGAGTATATGGTTTGCGATTGTCTTACCAAAAAACTTATTTTTGTTATTATATGCGGCTTAGTTGGCCTGTGTAGCTTACCGGGATGCACTCCGTCTAACTATAAAAAAGACGCCGACGAAAAAGTCTATAATATCATCGACCAGAAATGGAAAAAGGAGTTCGGCACCAAAGCCAATTATAAAATCAGCGATACTGTTCCATCACCCAATGACATACAGATTGAAAAGACTATACCCGCTTCGGGCATTTTAACCCTGCCGCAAGCGGTGGCAATCGCCACTGCTCATAACAGGGACTATCAAACGCAAAAAGAAAAACTCTACACGAAGGCGCTGGACCTACGGCTGGTACAGCACAATTTTGAAAGGTTGTATTATGGCAGGGCCAAAGGCGAATATGCCAGGGTTGAAGGCGAAGACTACGTCGGCGTCGGGGCTGGCATTGAACCCCGATTTAATCCAAATAGAGTAAGTCAGAACCTTCCTGTTCAACTCGTTAAGCACCAGAAACAGCTGGATGGCGGTCAATTAGGTATTGACGATGGCTTTGGCTTTGACCAACTGCTGACCGATGGCACCAGAATCGGAACGAATGTGGCTCTCTCCTGGGGCCGTATAATGACCGGAACTCTCAAAGGCGAAAGTCTCATATCAGTCTTAAGTGCTGAAGTAGTAAAACCTCTTCTTCGCGGCAGTGACCGCCGAGTAGTTATGGAGGGCTTAACGCAGGCCGAGCGGGACGCACTTTACCAGATTCGTTCCTTCAATAAATTCCGTAAAGCGTTTGTCGTTTCGGTTATTACTCAATACTATCGGGTACTGGTGCTATTTGACGCGGTAAAAAATGCACAAAGGAATTACAACACTCTTGATTGGCTGCAAGATAAGGTGGGAAAATTGGCTGATGCAGGACGCCTGCCCAAGATAGAGCGGGACAGAGTTCGCCAGGAGAAACTAACCGCTCTGGATACTTACATCCAGGCAGAAAAAAAATACAAGCAGGCGCTTGACACATTCAAGATAACTTTAAGTCTGCCCACTACCGCGGAATTCCGGCTGGACGCAAACGAACTTGAAGTTTTAAGAGCGAGCGAAATAACTTACCCCGATTTTTCCCAGGCCGATGCGGTCGAAACAGCACTGATACATCGTTTAGACCTGCTCAACACCGCCGATGTCGTTACCGATGCCCGGCGTAAGGTTTATGTCGCTGCTGATGGGCTGAAAGCTCAATTAGATTTAGGCGTGAACACCAATGTGCCTATGCAAGACCTCAGCTCGTCAAACGCAAAGGTTTTTCAGGATTTTGTTTTGTCTGGTGTGCAACTGGATTTGCCTCTTGACCGCGTTACGGAGCAGAATATATATCGCAAAGCATTAATCACTCTGAACCAGCGACAGAGAGAGTACGAACAGGCCTCTGATACGGTCGCACTGGAAGTTAGAACGGCTTACCGCGACCTTGTGGAAGCATCCCAGCGGTACAAAATTAATTTCGAAGCTCTTAAAATGGCACAGAAACGCTTCAAGGATGCCTTTCTGCTGATGCAATATAGCCGGGCAAGCAGTCGCCGGGTTCTTGATGCCCAGAACAATTTATTTGATGCTCAGAACGCTGCGACGGAAGCTCTGGTAAATTATATGGTTGCAACCTTGAATTTTTATCGCGACACCGAGGCGCTTCAGGTGCGGCCGGACGGAATGTGGGAGAAACGAGGGATGACAGATGAAGGACGATGGACGATGAGCGATGGGCGGTAATTTCTGACAGAAAGAAGGTCAAAAATGAGGTGTGTCATAAGATTATCGGTAATTTGTTTGATTTTGGTTTGCCTGAATTCTGCTTTTGGAGCTCCTGTTATTCTCAATGAGTACAATGCCGTTGCTAACGACCAGTTTCTGGGCGGCGGAGATGAGCTGGCGGATTCAGCCGGCGGCAAGGCAGGCGATATTTATTTTGGCCGCATCCTCGGTAACGGCGGAAACTGGTTTGAGCTTGTCGTAATTACCGACCATCTGGATATGCGTAGCTGGAAGCTCGATATTTTTGAAAACGGCTCGCAGGTTAAAACCTTAAAGCTGACAGACTATTCTATCTGGTCGGATTTACGCAGCGGAACGATTATCACTGTATCTGAAAATGTCCCCAGTGATATAAGTTATAATCCCCCAGCCGGCGACTGGTGGATAAATGTCCAGGCGAGCAACGGCGCTGATGGACGGTATATTGAAGCTTCCAATTTTCCCGTCAGCAATGATAACTGGCAGCTTCGGATAAGAAACGCCGCCAGCGCCATTGTTGTTGATAAGACCGGTGAGGGGGTTAGTCCCCCATCCGGCATCAGTGGCACAGAAATATTCAAACTTAAAGCGGACCCCAATGCTTCAATTACTCCGAACTCTCCGCACTATACGGACGACGATAAGCTTAGCACATTCGGTGCACCTAACCGGTGGAGTATGCAGGACTTCACCCAGTTGCGTTCTGTTATTGTGGAGACAGGCACGATTTCTCTGTTATATCCCAACGGCCTGGAAACCTTAAAAGGCGGCACCATTGCCACTATTTTGTGGACCAGTCAGGGAACCATTTCAAGTGTGCTGGTCGAGTTCTCGCTTGATGATGGGCTTACCTGGCAGCAGGTTTTTCCGCCAAACATCGGCAATACCGGCAGCTACAACTGGCTTGTGCCGATGGTCGATTCTACCAAATGCCTGGTTCGTATCTCAAGTCGGGCAAATCCAGCCGTCTGGGATTCAAGTGAGTTGCTGTTTAAGGTATATCGCTGCACAATCGATGGCGACCTCAGCGGCGACTGTGCCGTGAATCTGGTTGATTTAGCCATCTTGGCATCATATTGGCTGGAGTGCGCAAACCCTTACGACCCGACGTGTAATTAGTTAAACCTGGCGGTCTTTTCCCTGCCGGATGTTTTTTTCTCACGCGATTATATCTCGTCGTTGCCGTAGGCGAGATTTTACTGGATTTTACCGCATATTTCGCTTATCTTGTTACAACGATTTACAAGCAGCAGAGTCGATATTCTAAAGCAAGAACCTGTATAACCAGTGAAATAGCAAGACCTTGTGTTCCGCCAACCGAGGGCGGGCATCAGCGGTCATTTTTACACAGGTAAAGGATTGATAAAGTCAAATGTGCTCTAAAAAAGGTCCTTATAAGTTTAATGAGCTTGAAAAGAAATGGCAGCGGTTTTGGGAGGAACACGGAACATTCAGGGCAAAAGATTGCGACCCCACCAAACCCAAATACTATGTGCTGGATATGTTTCCCTACCCCAGCGCCCAGGGACTGCACGTCGGTCATCCCGAAGGTTATACCGCAAGCGATATAATCGCCCGCTACAAGCGAATGAAAGGATTCAACGTCCTCCACCCTATGGGCTGGGACGCATTCGGTTTGCCGGCTGAACAGTACGCCATCGAAACCGGCACGCACCCCGCAGAAACCACCCAAAAAAACATAGACACTATGCGCAGGCAAATCAAATCCCTCGGCTTCAGCTACGATTGGGACCGGGAGGTTAGCACTACCGACCCAGGTTATTACAAATGGACACAGTGGATATTCCTTAAATTTTTCAATAGTTACTTTGACGAAACCGAGCAAAAGGCCAAGCCTATCGAACAACTGCCTATCTCTGAGGGTTTAAGCGGCCCCGAAAGACAAAGGTATATAGATGACCATCGTCTGGCTTATGAAGCCGAAGTCCCAGTCAACTGGTGCCCTGCACTCGGGACGGTCCTAGCAAATGAAGAGGTAATCGGTGGTCTTAGCGAGCGAGGCGGGCATCCGGTAATCAGAAAACCGATGCGGCAGTGGATGCTGCGGATAACAAAATATGCCGAAAGATTGCTTGAAGATTTAGCCCAAGTGGATTGGCCGGAGTCGATAAAGAAGCTCCAGACAGACTGGATTGGCAAAAGCATTGGCGCCGAAGTCAATTTCAAAATCGACAGGTTCGATGAAAGTATTCGCATCTTTACCACCCGCCCGGATACGCTGTTTGGTGCAACCTATATGGTGCTGGCGCCCGAGCACGATTTCGTGGATATGATTACAACCGTTGAGCAAAAAAAAGTGGTCGAAGAGTATCGTGAGCAGGCGGCGCGGAAGAGTGATTTGGACAGGACGGATTTGGCAAAAGAAAAAACCGGCGTTTCTACAGGCGCTTATGCAATCAATCCGGTCAACAACGAGAAGATTCCAATATGGATAAGCGATTACGTTCTGATTAGCTACGGCACCGGCGCAATTATGGCTGTCCCCGCCCACGATGAGAGGGACTTTGAATTTGCAACGAAGTTCGGTCTGCCGATTATTCCGGTTGTTGAGCCACCAGACCTTGAGCAAGCCGGGCTGGTCAGGCAGGGCAAATTGTGCTTTATAGGAGATGGCATCGCGATTAATAGTGGACAATTTAACGGTCTGCCAACAGCCGAATTCAAAGAAAAAATCACCCAGTGGCTTTCACAAAAGGGTCTGGGCAGAAAAGCTGTAAATTACAAGCTGCGCGACTGGCTTTTCAGCAGGCAGCGTTACTGGGGCGAGCCGTTCCCGATTTTGCATATCGAAGACGACCGTGTCATTGGCCTTCAGGAGCAGGACCTGCCTTTAGAGCTGCCGGAAGTTGAAAAATATACGCCTCCAGGGACAGGCGAATCACCGTTAGCCAACATTGACCGGTGGGTGAGCGTAACCTTGCCCGACAGCTCAAAAGCTAAACGCGAAACAAATACGATGCCTCAATGGGCCGGCAGTTGCTGGTATTATCTCAGATACCTCGACCCCCATAATAATCTGCGGGGCTGGGAGCCGGCAAAGGAGAAATACTGGATGCCCGTTGACCTGTATATAGGCGGCGCCGAGCATGCGGTGCTGCATCTTTTGTATTCGCGATTCTGGCACAAATTCCTCTACGACCTCGGCTTCGTCAGCACCAAAGAGCCGTTTAAGAAGCTTGTTAATCAGGGAATGATTTTAGGCGAAGACGGCCAGAAAATGAGCAAGTCCCGCGGCAATGTAATCAATCCCGATAAAGTTGTCGCAGATTATGGTGCTGATTCGATGCGGCTTTATGAAATGTTTATGGGGCCTCTGGAGTCAATCAAGCCCTGGAATATACAGGGCGTAGAAGGCGTGCACCGGTTCCTGCAAAAAGTCTGGCGAATAGTGGTTGACGAAACGACAGGCCGGCTTGACGAGGGGGTAAAAGATGACCAGCCGGATGAGGCAACACTGCGGCTGCTGCATCAGACGATAAAAAAAGTCGGCAGTGACATCGAAACCTTCGGCTTCAACACAGCGATAAGTGCGATGATGATTTTTGTAAATCACCTCATCAAACAGCCGGCTAAACCCAAATCGGTCATTGAAAAATTCGTCCTGATTCTTGCTCCGTTTGCACCTCATATCGCCGAAGAACTCTGGGAAAAATTGGGCCATACCGATACGCTGGCCTACCAGCCGTGGCCGCAATACGACAAAGAACTGGTTAAAGAGAAAGAAATCGAATTGGCTGTTCAGGTCAACGGCAAAATAAAAGACCGAATAGTCGTTGCCGCCGATGCGGATGAAGAACAGATAAAACAAAAAGCCCTCGCGAGCGAAAAAGTAATCGCGGCGCTGGCCGGCAAACAGCCGAAAAAGGTAATCGTAATCAAGTCACGGCTGGTAAATATTGTCGTTTAGAAAGGAGTCATCGCAATGCGCAGTGAATGCAGTAGAAGATGCTTTCTTATACGAGGCGCAGGTATGGCAGCAGGAATGGTGCTGGGGGGTGTGGGACTTGGCGGTTGTAATAAACAGTCTGAGAGCAGAGTAACCGTAAAAGGAGCCGGTGAAATGATTGCTTATTGTGGACAAAATTGTGTCGAGTGCCGAATTTATCTTGCGACAATAGAGACAGACCTTAAAAAACAAAGGCGAATGAGGGAGGAGATTGCCAGCTATATCACGAAACACTTTGGCGTAGAAACCCGCTTGGAGGATATAACTGACTGTGACGGCTGCACGACGAAAGATGGGAAACTATTCTCAGAATGTCAAAAGTGCCAGATAAGGAAGTGCGCAAGAGAAAAGGGCCTTGAGAATTGCGCATATTGCAGTGAATATGCCTGCGAGAAACTGAGCAAGCTTTTTGATTCTGGCAGTGTAGAGGCAGACGCTAAAAAACGGCTGGACGCGATAAAGGCCCGGCTCTAAACAGACCCGTTTTGAATTCAGTGATTGCCAGATGCATATCGAAATCGAAGCAAAAATAAAGGTTGATTCGCTGCAAAAAGTCAAGCGTAAATTAGCCCAACTCGGCGCACGGTTTTTAGCAGAGCGACTGCAGACGGACTACCACTTTGATGATGCCGGTGCAACCTTTGCCAAAACCGACAGATGTCTGCGGCTGCGGTGTCAGAAGGACAAGGAAGGCGAAAGGTTTTTTTTGACCTACAAGGGTGCAAAAGAAAAAAGCAAATTCAAAAAAAGGCAGGAGATAGAAATCGAAATCAAAGACCCTGATTCGGCCCAGAAGCTGCTTTCAGCATTGGGGTATGAAAAGGCATTGGTTGTTGAGAAAACCCGTCAAGTTTGGCAGCTCAGCGAGTGTGAAGTCGCCTTGGACCACTTGCCGCTGCTGGGTGATTTTGTAGAAATAGAAGGGCCTGACGAGGAAAAAATCGCCGTAGTGCAGCGGGATTTGGGATTGTCTGATTTGCCGCACATTCCCAAAGGTTATGCAGCTTTGACTAAGGCCAAACTCCGCGAGCTTGGCAAAAAACAAAATGGTGTTCCGCTATAAGGGCGATGGGACCGCAGCTATGAAACCAGGTAATGGTTATATTAGCTACATCGTAAACCCTAAGTCTGGTGCCACCGGCAGCAAATTGACGGGCCGCCAGTTTCAGGACTACCTCGTCAAAAGGGGGTTCAAGGTCAGGGTCAATCTCACTAATTCTTTAGACCATGCCTGCGAGCTGGCCACCGACGCAGCGGTCGATTATGACTGTGCGATGGTTGTTGTTGCCGGCGGTGACGGCACCATCAGGGAGGTTGCCCACGGCCTGGAAGGCGGCGACAAGCCGTTACTGATAATTCCCTGCGGAACGGAAAATTTGCTCGCAAATGAATTAGGTCTTGATGGAAAATTAAAAACAATAGTAACAACTTTCGAGGCGGGATACACCCGTGCCCTGGACCTGGGAAGTGCAAATGGCAAGTGTTTTGCTTCCGTGGCGGGTTTTGGGTTTGACGGCCAGGTAGTCAAACGTGTTAGCGAGCAGCGAAAGGGACACATAAACCATTACGATTATTTCTGGCCGATATGGCGAACATTCTGGAATTATAAATTCAGCCCCATGCAAGTCCAAATAGATGGCGAACAGATTTTTGATGGTTCCGGACTGGTTTTTGTCGGAAATATCTCAAGATATGCCGTAGGCCTCCAGATATTGCACTTCGCTGACTTCGGCGATGGCCTGTTGGATGTATGTATTTATAAATGTGCGTCTCAACTCCGCCTTGTCAAACATTCGATTATGACAACTTTGAAACAGCATATTCGCACCAGAGACGTGGTTTATCGCCAGGGCAAAACTGTTACCGTAACTTCTAAAACCGATTGTATAAGGACCCAAATCGATGGTGACCCTGGGCCGGCATTGCCTGTGCAAATCAAGGTGATACCGCAGGCCGTAACTGTTATGGTGCCGGAAGGCGCCAAACCGGCAGGCATAAGAGCAAGAATTAAGAGGACATTGGGATAAACTTGTTGTGAGCGGCGCAAAAGGTGTTATACCAATTTTATTTATTGATTGCCGATCGCCCGACCCCGTCATTCCTGCAAAAGCAGGAATCCAGGCACTTACAGTTAGTATCATGTGCGATTCTTTCGGCAATTTTTAACTGGGATTGGTATTACAAAGTTTTTAGACAATCGTATTATGCTTGCCATTTCCGGGGAGCTTGTCATTCCCGCGAAAGCGGGAATCCAGATATTGTAGGGTGGGCTTTAGCCCACCAATTTCCCTGAAAATAAAATCGGTCAGTTTGAGTAAGTGATAAGGTTTAAGGATATGAACAAACGTAATTTCAAAATTGGTAACGTTGAAGTTGGTTTGGATGCGCCCTTGTTTGTTATGGCGGGGCCTTGCGTTATCGAAAGTAAAGCTGGCTGTTTGAAGATTGCAAATCGGCTTGTCGATATTGCCCGCAAAGTTGATGTCGGAATGATTTTTAAGGCAAGCTTCGACAAAGCCAACCGCAGCAGCATATCCAGCTTTCGCGGCCCGGGTCTTAAGAAAGGTCTGGAGATTCTTGCTGCGGTTCGGCACCAGACCGGCCTGCCTGTTATGACGGATGTTCACGAGCCGGCCCAGGTCGCCGTGGTCGGCAAAGTCGTAGATTGTCTCCAGGTTCCTGCTTTTCTGTGCAGACAAACCGATTTGCTCTGTGCCTGTGCGCGAACGGGTAAACCTGTTAATGTAAAGAAAGGCCAGTTTCTCTCACCTTATGAAATGAAGAATGTCGTTGAGAAAATCCGTGCCTGCAACAACGAAAAAATCATTCTTACTGAGCGAGGCACGTTTTTCGGATATAATCGACTCGTCAACGATATGACAGCTATAGATGCTATGAAGCAACTGGGCTTTCCCGTTGTGTTCGATGCTACCCATAGCACCCAGCAGCCAGGCGCGCTCGGTTATGCGACCGCGGGCCGGCGAGAAATGGCCCCAATCCTTGCTAAAGCGGCTATCGCAGCCGGCGCAAACGGCCTTTTCATTGAAGTCCACACCGAGCCGGAAAAGGCAAAATCAGATGCCCACTGCATTATGCCGATAATCTGGCTCGAAGACTTGCTGAAAGTGTGCAAAAAAATATTCCAGCTCATTCACGGATAAAAAAGTGGCGCACAACAAAAAATATCTATATGGGCCGGTGCCTTCACGCCGGCTGGGGATTAGTCTAGGTATCGACATCGTGCCGCTCAAGCTCTGCACCCTCGATTGCGTCTATTGCCAGCTCGGCAGAACCACTGAAAAAACCATAGAACGCAGGGATTATGTCCCTATCGAAGCGGTTCTGGCTGAGCTAAAAGATGCCGTAAAGGAGGGTTTGGAAGCGGATTTTATTACTATTAGTGGCTCTGGTGAGCCGACTCTGAACTCCCGGCTTGGTGAGCTTATAGATGGCATAAAAAAGATTACTGATATTCCCGTCGCCGTTATAACCAACGGCACACTACTCTATAGAGAGGACGTCCGGGCGGATTGTACAAAGGCCGACCTGGTAGTGCCGTCTCTGGATGCCGGTGACGAGGCAACTTTCCGGAAAGTGAACCGCCCCCACAAGGATATTAGTATTGAGAAGCTGGTCGATGGACTGGTCGCATTCAGAAAGGAATTCCCCGGCCGGGTATGGCTCGAAGTGTTTCTTGTTGAGGGTCTAAATACTGATATTGCTGAAATTGACGAGATTAAGGAACTGATAAAGCGTATTCGTCCTGATAAGGTTCAGCTCAATACAGCGGTGCGGCCTACAGCCGACCACGCCATCAGGAAAGTGGATGCCGAAAAGCTCCAGACCATAGCCCGCTGGATAGGTGAGGGCTGCGAGGTTGTCGCTGACTTACCGCTCCACCATAATGCTGAACGTGTCCATAGTAGGGCCGAAGACATATTATCAATGCTGAAACGCAGGCCTTGCTCGCTGAACGATATATGCTCGGGTCTGGGCATCAACAGCAATGAGGCATTAAAGCATATCACCGACCTTCAACATCGGGGGTTGATTAATCCCGAGGAGAAAAACGGCAAAACTTTCTTCAAGGCTGGTCCCAGGTAAGCGCCGCCCCCTCTACTGCCTGATAAATTTGCATACAATCTAACCACAATTCGTCCTTAATTTGTAAAGACAAAATTCTTATTGGCCGATAAAAAGCGCTGGGCGTTTTCACAAGTAGTGACTTTATTGCCCTTGTGGAAAATTAAATGAAAAGGACAATGCGACAATTGGTTCTGAACAAGGGAAGGCAGAAGTTTATATTTCGTTATCAGACCGGCCGTGAAAATGAGCTTCTGGATGCCCTGATTGACCAGGCCAGGGATAAGCAGACAGATTTTGATTGGTTCGATGCAGCGGTGCTGAGCTTCAAACTTGCGCAGTCGCTTATCGGCCAGGCGGATGAGCTCTTGGGCAAAAATGCAGGTCCCCAAATTCATGCAAATTAAGCCGGTAGTTCCATTGGTGTAAAAGTTAATCCGCCGCACTGTCCGGCGGATAAATGTAATTAACGTTTTTGAAATTAAGAAAAGCTCTGTAGGTAGATTATGGAAGATAGTATGGTTATCCAGAAATTTTTAGATTACTTGAAATTCGAAAAGCGTTTTTCAGAACATACAGCCAAATGCTATGGTGCCGACCTGACTCAATTTAGTGAGTTTCTGATGGGCGCCTCCGGTACCGGCGGGACAGGCACTGAGCCGATTTCACTGGCTCAGCAAGAGGGCCTGGCCACCGCCGTAGCAACGCAGACCGACTCCAGAATTGATGAGCTGCTTTTGTCGGTAGAGGTCAACACCGTTCGAGCGTATCTATCTTTTTTAAACGAGAGGCAATACGCCAAGGCAACCACGGCCCGCAAACTGGCTACGCTGCGCAGCTTCTATAAGTTTCTTGTTAAAAGAAATCAAATCGCCTCCAACCCGGCTGCAGCAGTTAGGACGCCCAAGCAGGACAAAAAACTGCCGCGTTTCCTCGAATACGAGCAGGTAAAGAAGTTGCTCGAGACTCCGCCAATGGATAACTGGCTCGGCGCAAGAGATAGAGCCATCCTCGAGACGCTCTACAGCACCGGCGTGCGGGTTAGTGAGCTTGTCGCGATGAATATGGACGATATAGACTTCTTAGGCGAGGTCGTCCATATCAGAGGAAAAGGCAAAAAAGAAAGGGTCGCGCCTATCGGCTCATCCGCCCTACAGGTCATCCAGCACTACATCGAGTTCAGAAACAAGCGTGCACAAAGCAATAGTAATTTTGACTCGAAGGTTCTGTTCGTAAACAAGCACGGCCGTCGGCTCAGCACCCGCAGCGTCCGCCGCAAAATGGATAAATACCTTAAGATGGCAGGCATGGACCCGGCAATCAGCCCGCATACCTTGCGACACAGCTTTGCGACACACATGCTCAACAACGGCGCAGACCTAAGAAGCGTCCAGGAATTGCTTGGCCATCAGTCGTTATCAACCACTCAGATTTACACACATCTTACGACAAGAAAACTCAAAGAGGTTTATGAAAGCGCCCATCCCAGAAGTAAAGCCGAAAAGAACGAGCCGCAAAAGCTATCGACCGAGTAATTGACCGTAAATCCGTAAATGAAAAAGGCCGCTTTTACTTAAAGCGGCCTTTTTTGTCTAATGATTATCTTATACCAATTCTATTTATTGATTGCCGATTGCCTCAGCCAGTCATTCCCGCGAAGGGGCTTGTTGCCCAACTATACTGGACTGCATTGAGATTGCCGCGGTCTGGTTCACAGGCCTCGCAATGACGGAGAAAACGAACCCAATGTCATTGCGAGGAGTCCCGTTTATCAGGACGACGAAGCAATCTCTTGTTTGGCAACAGGCCCGAAGGCGGGAATCCAGACCCTTTCAGCCAGTGTCATTTGTATTTTTTTTCGGCAATTTTTAACTGGGATTGGTATTATCTGCCATTGTCATTGCGAGGGAGCGAAGCGACCGAAGCAATCTTATCCATCCACAGGTTTGAGATTGCCGCGCCCCCCGCCGTTTTGCTTCGCAAAAGCGAGGCAGCGGCGGCCTCGCAATGACAAGCGAACTGCAAGACGGGCCTCGTAACGACATAAAACACACACATTGGCGAACCAGAAAGGTCTTGCCGGAAAATCCGGCCACACCCCAAAACCGAAAAATCCAACAAGAATAATCCAACAAAATACTTGACTTTTACTGCATAATTGACTACGGTTGTTTGAAACTATGGAAGGGAATATACTGATAGTCAACACTATAAAAATAGGGAGAATGAAATATGACAAATAGTGAAGAAACAATGCAAAGTTCAGAGTTTAAAGACAAGAAGACTGGACTTGTTGCGTTTGGAATTATTCAGATTATTTTCGGCGGATTTTGTGCGCTCGCGGTGCCTTTCATGATATTAGGTATGGTCGCATCGACCGTTCTTGGTAAAAGCTCGGCTGCGCCCATGAGCGCTCGTGTGATGGTGACGAGCGTCTTGTTCTATGTAGTATTGGCTGTTTGGTTTATCTGGATGGGTATCGGCTCCATTAAGGCCCGACGCTGGGCAAGAGCGCTTGTATTGGTTTCTTCCTGGCTGTGGCTTATATGCGGGACAGGGGGACTTATTTTTGCGTTTTTGTTCATACCTGACATGTATGACCAGATGGCTAAGAACACGCAGATGCCCCCGGCGGCTGTTGTCATCATGAAATTCACTATGATTGGGTTTATGACCGTCTTTTACCTCGTCATACCCGCCGTATTCGTTCTCTTTTACAGAAGTAAGAATGTAAAAGCGACTTGTGAGTTTAGAGACCCTCAGGTTCGCTGGACTGATAAATGCCCTTTGCCTGTTCTGGCTGTAAGCTTCATATTTGCAACAGGGACGGTTTCGATGTTATTTATGGGCTTTTACGGATGGGCGATTCCCTTCTTTGGTTTCATTCTCAGTGGAATAACAGGTGCTGCGGTAGCGCTCATTGTCATGCTTCTGTCTGCTTACGTAGCCTGGGGCACATACAGATTGGACATTAAGGCCTGGTGGTGCTCGCTCTTATGGATTATTACCTGGGCACTGTCAACGGGCATTACGTTCTCACGCGTCAGTCTATGGGACCTCTATGAAAAGATGAGCTTCCCTAAGCAGCAGATAGATATGATGAAACAGTATGCTATCCCGCAGACTTCTACTATGGTCGTGTTTTTGGGGCTTTGGTCTCTTGGCCTCTTGGCGTATTTACTATACATAAGAAGATACTTTCTCTCTCCTCCCGACCAGAAAATTGCTTGACAGCACTCTTATTATTTAGCCCCACGTTTCACGTGGGGTCGTTTAGCCATCGCTGGCACGCCGATGGTCCCCACCCGTAATTTCATACGAGTCATAAAAATTAAATGCGCTTTGAAAGAATGTGATATTTGCTCAGGAATGGCCAACATGTCATTCCCGCGAAAGCGGGAATCCAGTTTTTCGTTTGGCCAACATCCAAACGCTGTTTGTCCATAAGCGCAAAAATTTATTATGATTGGTATAAATTCTAAATTCTGTGAGGGGTTTCCTCGCCGTCACGCCCCGAACTCTGCGAATACACGCCTTGCATACTCGCCGCTTCGCTTAAAGGCCTCCACAGTTCCCATCGTCTTCGGTGTCCCCTGTTCCACCGCCTGCTCAAGCACCAAATGCGGCCTGACATTGATGCTAAGAAGGTATTTTCCTAATGCTCGATAATCGATGTCACCATCGCCCAATGTCTCGGACCAGATATTCCCCACCGATTGACGAATATGCAGCTCGCTTACCCTCGGACCGTAAAGCTTCAGCACATCAAATAGCGCAACTGCCGAGTTCCCCGCCCCGCGGTATATCCAGTGCGCATCTAAACACAGCGTCACATACTTCGGGTCCGTCCCAACCATTGTATGGTGAAACTCCCGCGCTGCATTACGAAGCTCAATATCGTGATTGTGGTATGCAAGTTTCATACCCATCGCGGCAAGCTGCCTCCCTAACTTCTCCATCGCCCCCGCCTGCACCTTCAATTGCCCGTCGTCCTTGTTCTCCGGCCCACCCCACTGTATCGGACTGGGGTTCGTGACAATAATCCGCGCGCCGATTTCTTTTGCCTTTTTCGCAATGGCAAGAACATCTTCGGTGCTTTTGTCCACCTGGGCCGGATCGTGCAGCGTACTATTAACATAAAGTGACCGCATCTCCAGATTGTGCTTCCTCAATAGCGGCCCAAGCTCATCAATCTGCTGGATACTGGTGACAAGAGGCTCAAAACCATCCATCCCGCTGGCCGCCACCTCTCCCAGCCCCTTATCCAGAGACGCATTGAAGTCCAGGCCCTCCCGCTGGTAATACACAGTCCACGGGTATTGATTACACGCTAAATGAAATCTCTCCCGCCTCTCCTCCTTGGCTGTCACCGCCTGAACACCAGCCAACAAAGCTCCACCTGCAAGCCCAATATCACCCAAAAAACTCCGTCGAGAAACTTCACGATTCAACATAATAATGACCTCCTTTTGCCTTACGCTCTTGTGCTCTTCCGCTCTAACTGCCGCGCGAGAGCTTATTATAAACATCCTCAATCTTATCCACCATTATCTCCGGCGCAAACTTCTCCTTCACAAATTCTCTGCCTGCCTTGCCGAGCCTTTCTCTCAAATTCTTGTTTTCTATCAATTCCGAACAGGCCTTCGTCAGCTGCTCGACATTCTTTGGCTCAATCAGCCGACCCGTGTTTTCATTTACAGCTTCTCTTGCCCCATCGACATCAAATGAAACTACCGGCACCCCGCACAGCATCGCCTGCGGCAGCGCACGCGCCAGCCCTTCCCGAAGCGAGCAGTGCACCAGGATATCCGATGATTGTATCGCAAGAGGAATCCGGCTCGGCGGCAAAAGACCGGTGAACTTTATCTTCTCAGCCAATCCCAATTCGCAAACCTGCCTCTTGAAATCGTCCGCAAGATTCCCATCGCCGACAAATAGCCACACGGCATTCCCAAACCGTTTCGATAACTGCCTTGCAGACTCGATGATATATTTGTGTCCCTTCAGCATAAACAGCCGCGCAATGGTAATAAGCACAATCGCATCTTCCGTGATTCCATATTTTTGCCGGAAATCATTCTTGTGCTCTTGCGAAATTGGCTCCAGAAACTCCTCTTCCTCAATAGCCGAATAAATAGTAGCAAACTGCCCTTTTCTCCCGATACCTGCCGCGAGTGCCTGGGCTGTCATCGCATCAGCCACACTAACAAAAAAATCCGTCCGCTTCGCCGCCGCCTTCTCAATCGCAATGTAGAATTTATTCAGCCATTTACTTTGATATGGATGGAACGCCAGCCCGTGTATCGTATGCACAATTTTTGGCTTTGAACATTGTTCTTCGCTCTTCGCTCTTCGCCCTTCGCTCTTCGTCCTTCGTATGCTGTCTCCTGCGAACCTGCCTAATATCCCCGCCTTCGCCGAATGGGTATGCACAATATCCGGCTGCAATTTATGAAGGAGATTTTTGATTTGCCGGTAGCTTATAAGGTCATACAACGGACAAATGGCCCGAATCATTTTATTGATGACAATGACCTTATATTTTTGATTCTTTGTCTGCTCGAAAAGTTCGCCCTCAGGCCCAATCGCCGGCCCGGTGATTAGTGTAACATCATGTCCTCGCCGTGCCAGAAGTTTGCAGGTTATAAGAGTGTTTTCCTGCGCGCCCCCGAGTATCAACCTTGTTATTATGTGGACAATCTTCAATACCTTATCCGCATTAAGCACAATCCTGCAGCCGACGCCAAAGGTCCCGCCGCTCTGCGGTCCCGCGCTTCGAGAATTTCGGCCACCTTCTCCGGCTTCCATCTGCCAACACCCACCTCAGCCAAAGTGCCGACAATGTTTCTAACCATATTATACAAAAAGCTGTCACCTTCCACATCAACATACACCCAATCACTCTTGTTTTGCGTTCCCTCGACTGCGCTCGGGACAGGAGTGCGTTGTGCGTATTGCGTGTTGTCATTCCTGCGAAAGCAGGAATCCATTTTTTCTTCGCACGACGAATAGACATCGCATCGAAAGATTGTCCGCACCGTGTCCTCTCTTTTTTCATCTCCCGCTGCAAATGATTTGAAATCCTTTGTCCCTACCAGGAGCTTTGCCGCCTCATCCATCGCCGCAATGTCAAGCTTTGCCGGTATATGCCAGCATCGTCTGATTTGCAGGACCGGCCGCACCGGCCCCGTATAAATCGTATAGCGATACAGCTTGCTTTTGACCGCCCCTATCACATCAAAACCCAGCGGAACTTCCACGGCTTCAATAACCGCCATATCTGGAGGAAGTCTGTCCGTAATTGCTTTGGCCAGATTCTCTGTCGGTATCGGCGAATCGATTTGGATAAGTCCGACCTGCCCAAGCGCGCTCACTCCAGCATCCGTTCTGCTCGCTCCGCACACCCTGACCTTGCGGCCAAGCAGCCCTTCGATTGCCTCCCTCAGCACCCCCTGAACGGTTTTCATTCCCGGCTGAATCTGCCAGCCGTGATATTCCGTCCCGTCATAAGCAATTGTCAGCTTTATATTGCGAACGCTCATCGTTACCGATTAGAGCAGCTTTTCCGCAATCTGGATAGCATTTAATGCCGCCCCTTTTCGCAACTGGTCTCCCGCAACCCAGATATTGATGCCCCGATTCTCGGGTATCGACTCATCCTGGCGAATTCGACCGACAAGTATATTGTCCTTACCCGTCGCATCAATCGGCATCGGGAATCGGTTATGCTCGCGGTCATCTAACACTTCAACGCCCGGCGCCGTGCTTAGAAGGCCCCTCGCCTCATCATCCGTAATTGGCTCGGTGAATTCCAGATTGATACTCTCGCAGTGCGCCCTGTACACCGCCACACGAATACAGGTCGCCGTAATCGCAATATCCGGGCAGTCGAAAATCTTCTGTGTCTCAAGGACCATCTTCGTCTCTTCAAGGTTATATCCGTTCGGCCCCAGTGCCGAATTGTGGCTGAAAAGGTTAAACGCTATCTGATACGGGAACACCTTCATAGTCGGCGCTTTCCCCTCTAATATCTCCCGGCTCTGATTCTCCAGCTCTAACATCGCCTGATACCCCGCCCCGCTTGCCGCCTGGTATGTGCTCACCACCATTCTCTTGACAGGATTTGCCCTGTGCAAAGGCCAGACCGGCACAATCCCGATAATTGTCGAGCAGTTCGGATTCGCAATTATTCCCTTATGCTCCCAAATTTTTTGCGGATTTATCTCTGGTATAACCAGCGGCACATCCGGGTCCATCCTGAAAGCCGAAGAATTGTCCACCACAACCGCTCCCGCCTCTGCCGCAGCAGGCGCAAATTCCTTACTTCGTGGCGCGCCTGCACTAAATAACGCAATATCCACACCCCTGAAGCTGTTCCTGGTCATTTCTTCAACGATATATGTTTTGCCTTTGAATTCTATCTTCTTGCCGGCAGACCTGCTGCTCGCCAGAACCTTCAGAGAATTAAATGGAAAATCCCGCTCTTCCAGAATCTTCAAAAACTCCTGCCCTACCGCTCCGGTTACTCCCGCTATCGCCAGGTTACAACCCATACTATAAGCTCCTCAAAATCTTCTATTTATTCAAACTTAAGGGCAGCCGCTTATGACTGCCCACCTGAATTGTAAAATACCTATAATCCAGTGATTATAACTTTCTATCTGCCATAATGCAATAGTGCTTTTCTAATATTTATTATTTATTCTGCAAATAATCAGTAATCAATAATCAATTAGATTTGCCTGGCCTCCTCTGCCATACTGCTGCCATAATAGACGCCGTAATTATACAGACAAATACGAAAATCGCCGCCGGCATAGCCGCCCTCTCCCCCAAGTGCTCTAACGCCAGAACCGTCCCCAATCCGGCGTTTTGCATCCCGCCCTCAATCGATAGTGTCCGCCTCTGCCGCACGTCCATCCTGAAAATCCACGCGACAGCATACCCCGCGACCATTCCGAAGATATTCAATACCAGCCCCACAGCCAGAATCACCCCCGTCATCTTCGCAAGGTAGTTTTTATTGAGAGCTATAACTAATGAGCAGATAAATATAATAAACGTAGCCGAAATCGCCGGAAAAACCGCCAAAACTCGCTCGATTTTACCCTTGAAATAGCACCTCACCCCAAACCCGATAAGTAACGGCCCTATCACCATCCAGAGGACATCTATCAGCATCGGCCAGAACGGCACAGGCAGCACGGATTTTGCCAGAATATACGTTAGCCCGGGCGTTACCACCGGCGCAAGCAGAGTCGAGACAGTCGTCAGTGACACCGAATATGCCACGTCTGCTTTGGCGATATAGTTCATTACGCTGCTTGACATTGCTCCTGGCGCAGAAGCTGTCAGTATCACGCCGACCGCTATCGCCGGCTCAAGCCCAAATGCCTTGACAATCACGTATGCCGCCAACGGCACAATGGCGTATTGCACACACATCCCTATCAAAACGATAGCTGGCTTTCGCGCAATCCGCTTAAAATCTTCCGGCTCTAATGCCGCCCCAATTCCGAACATCGTAGCCGCAAAGAACCAATCCATTCCTCCTTTCATCGCCACAAACGGCTTCGGCCACAAATACGCAACTGTCCCGCACAGAACCACCCATATCGCAAAGTACTTTGTATAAAATGCCAGAATTTTCCCGAACATGATGTCCGAAAGTATAAACTTCTTTTTTAGGAGTGACAACTCGGAATATCTATTCGTTTAGCCGTTGTCGGCACGACAATGCCTTTTGTCATTCCAAGCGCAGTCGAGGAATCTATTGAAGAATTGTCATTCCTGCGAAGGCAGGAATCCAGTGTTTGTCATTGCGAGGCTGGCCTCTTTGCCGGCCGTGGCAATCTCTGAAAATAATCAATCATCCATAATAAATTGAAAGTTTACCCCTTGTCCGCCGCTTACCCGCCGTCCGCCTGGCGGGCTGGGGGTCAAAACTGGGGGTCATTTCGAACTTCGTATTTTTACCGCACTGCCACGGGTTGCCTGCCCTGCTTGCGATGAGCCTGTCGAAGGACTCGTCTTGTCCTGAGTAAGCGAAGCGCATCGAAGAGTCCAATCTCTTGCGTGATAAATCCGCCACACGGTTTGGCGGATAAAATAGGTGAAAAGAAGACAAAAGCCAAGCCCCAAGCGAGATAGGTTTTCAACATCTCACGGGGCAGGGGGAAAAGGTAGAACCCCCTGCGGAGCCAAGGGCTAAACGATAAGGAGGTCTACCTTACACTTTCAAACTAAAAACCCGGTGAAAACTCCCATCCTTTCTAAAAATATCTATCTTTTATTTTCACTCCAATAAACCCAGCCACAATCACAACACCCACACCAATAACTATCCAACCCATAGTGCTCAGTAAAAGCATATTAGGCCTCCTTTTCCACCGAACAATGATTATATCCGCCCGCGGCGGACATAAAACGCCAAACCTTGTCCCCGCATGCCTCTGGCGGGGAACAGACTATTTACCCCGCGAGACTTGTCCGCCGAAGCATTGGCGAAGGCGGATGATACCGTCTCTCTATCTCACCGGGGTTTCTGCCAGTATAAGAAGTTCCCGTTCACCCCGTGAGACTTGTCCGCCGAAGCATTGGCGAAGGCGGATGACGCCGTCTGTCTATCTCATCGGGGCTTCTTCCTTTGGCCAATGAAGACAGGCCGCTATATCACTTGAAACAGAAGCTTCACTGAGACCCCCGCCGTTTTGCTTCGCAAAAGCGAAGCTGCGGGGGCGGGGACATTCAACTGCAATACCGGGTAAAGGCCATAAACGTCCCATCTCATGCTGTTTATGCGGATAGGCCTGCTTTCTTCATTTTCTTCGCAAGCCGTTTCTCTTTTAACGTTTTTTGTGCTTTCTTCTTTACATCTCTTTTGGCATCATGACTTTGGGCCATACATTATCCTTTCCTGAATACCTCGTATTCTATAGTTTCCTGGCCTACTTCTCTATATTGAACAACCTACATTTTCCACTAACCTTCCTCATCTCACAAACCACGCTGGAGTGTTCTTCTCTGAAGTTCCCGATGCTTGTTCAATACTCGTCCAATCTCTTGCGTTTGGACGAATTACGTCATTTCGTCCGGGGTTCAATTCGACGATAGTATCTCTTATGAGCTTTAGCTCATCCTGTTTGTGTTTGGGCAGATGTGACAGTGATTTTTTCATACGGCGATATTATTGCCGATTACAGCCATAGAGTAAAGCAAAAATTCGACACCGGATGCTCGATGTGAGCTGTGGGTAGTTTTTTTGGTTAGGCGTGGATTGGGCGGAATTTGGGGAGATAATTGATTACCGATTTCCGATTAAACAACATAACCGCAAACAATTTAATATAATCCATCCGGGTTATTACCAAGCAGCTTGCTGAAATATACCGGAACTTTGGTTTCAAAAGTCATCTGCCTGCCGCTTGTGGGATGTTTGAAGGAAATCGATTTGGAATGAAGCGCTAAACGATTATGAACATCTTTGGGTTTGCCGTATTTCTTATCGCCTACAACCGGATGTCCCTTATCAGCCAGATGTACACGTATCTGATTCTTTCTGCCGGTCAAAAGACCAACCTCCAATAAACTGAATTGTCGGGTTTCTTTAAGCACCTTATAAGCGGTATGGGCCAGTTTTCCCTTTGTGCTGTCGGACGTAGAATAAACAACATAAGCTTTGTTCTCAGTCAGGTATGAGGTAATGGTATCGGCCTTTTTGGCCGGACTGCCATAAACCACTGCGAGGTATTTCTTTTCCGTGTCTTTCCACTGGGCCTGCAAAGCCAACTTGGTTTCTTGGTTCTTTGCAAAAACGAGTATGCCGGACGTCTCTTTGTCCAGCCGATGAACGATGAAGATACGGTTTGGCGATTTGGTGCAGCCTTTGCGGACATAATCGGTCAGGATGTAATAAGCTGTTCCTGATTTGTTGGAATCCGTGCCCATCGTCAGGAGCCCTGCCGGCTTATTCGCCACAAGGATATCGCTATCTTCGTAGAGTATTGCCAATCCTCTCGGCAGATGTTTATTAGTCGAGCGTCTTTTTTTACGCATATTGAGTACTCTATTTATCTCGTGCAGGTTTAGGCAACCTCTAAAAACTCATTTTTGCCGCAAACGGCGGTCTCCGCCTGCGGCGGTTTCTTGTTTGGTTAATTTGAATTTTGGTTATTGAATTTGTTTCGGAGCTTGTCCGCCTTCGGCGGATTCGGATTTAGAAATTCGTGCTTCGTCTAATGCACCACTCACTACCTTTCCGGTAAAGCCTTACCTACGCGGGATAACCGACTGTCTGGGCGAAAAGCACACGCTGTTCAGGCCGCAACTTAAACTCCTTAGCTGTGTTCTCCTTATCGCAATTGTGAAACCAGGCGGCCAGGCCTTGAGAGGCGGCGAACAAATAAACATTTCCGGCAATCAGACCCGTGGCGGTGTAATAATAGGACTTCTGGACCTCCGGGTCTCCGATGCGCCTGTCCGGCTGGCCCTGTCCCAGAGAGTATCTCGTCAGGTCAACAACGTAGAAGATATTCACCGGAGCTGCGCCCGCGGAACCCCTGCCCCTGCCGGACCTGGCGCGAAAGTCACCCGCGACAATGGGAGTCAGATGGTGACCAGCCGCCTCATAGAGATAGACCCCTTCGGGCAGGGCGACATAAAGGTCGATTTCCTGAGAGTTACTGGCTGATGCGGCTGTTCTTCCCGGCTTTCCAAATGACCCACTCTCCCGGTTCACGCCGAATGCCGCCCACAGGAGATTAGACAGCGCCTGCGGCGGAAGTTTCTCCGCTTTGATGTTGCGGATAGTCCTTCTTTCCTTTAGGGCCGCCAGCACGGATTTGCCGCCGTCCGTTTCCGGCTTCAAAAGTGTTATCGGCTGCAGTTCTTTGGTGGAGCTGGATGCCGCGTTGGCATCCCTGGTGAAACTGGACTTTGTGGCGGCCAGCACAGTCAAAGCCGGCACGCTTTTTAAGAATGTTCTGCGATTCATATATTCCTCCAATCTTTGATTTGTTTGACATTAGAAACTTTAGAAACTATACACAGCCGCTCCGCGTTCTCCGCGCTTTAACAATCACGAGTTACGAGTATCCAGCATCGAGTATCGAGTATCCCTCACCACTCACTAATCTCTATTCTCTTGTGCACTTATCTATCATGGCGAATTTGCATCCGCCCAATTCTCAATATGTAATTCTTCGCCCGCCACTTCCAACAATGGCTTAAAAGACGCTCTATCGTTTGTGACCAGTGTAAAATCTCTTGTTATGGCCTGGGAAACAATCCAGAGGTCATTCTCCTGAATTTTCAGTTGAAGAGAGGTGACCGGGTCTATGAGTTGTTCAGGTCTTCGCCCATTAATTCTTTTGTCTATTGGACCAAATTTTTCAAATAGCATTGCTCGTATCCGTCCATATTCTGGCGTTACATGTTTATCGATTATAAATTCTATTGGAGCAATACCATGAATAAATTGCCGGAATTGTGTTTCTAACGACCCATCTTTCTTTGTCTGCCATTGATATCCGAATTCTATCTCTCCCCAGGTCACAGAAGAAATCCAAACTCGAAAAGGATTTTTGCCATTTTCAAATTGTTGTTTGAGTTCACCAACACGTTTCAACACATTACTGTGTTGCGGCTCTCTTTTAGGATTAAACCAGTATTCCCAGATATTCGTATCAATAAGGAAATCACGCATTCCCTCACTTCTCCTCAAAGGCCTCCGTTGCTGTCCTCAAAACCTCATTGATTTCCGGTGACCGGTGTTTTTTCACCCACTCATCCGCGAACATAACCGTTGAGCGCTGATATTCCTCGGACAAATACTCATGCAAAGGAACAGCGGATTCAAATCCCTCTGGATAATAACCTTCAAATTTGAAATCCACCCCTTTTCTTTGAACCCCCTGGAATAAATCCAAAATACGCTTTTCCATCTTCGGCGGCAAATCATATAAACGCATCACTTCGGCATCTATGGACAAAAGTAGGTGCTTTGCCTTGTCTAAAATGTCATCTGCAAATCCTGAGTCCCATTTTGTCATTAATCCGAAGTATTCGCTAACCAGATCGTTAAGTTTCTCTATGGCTGATTCTGAGCACTGCGGGATTGGTATTTCTTTTGCAGTTCCTTTCGCAATATCCCTGTCTGTCGTATGTGCATAGATAAAAGCATTTGCTAATGGACTATTCAATATTGCCCACAGCACTTTGAGCGACCAATTGCTATTCTTTGGTCGAAAAATTAAGAATCTACTAGTAGTAGGCCATCCTTTGCTGTCAACAAGAGCTTTTAATCTCCAAGGTTCTTCACTGACTGGCGCATAATTCATTATTATTTGCGCTTTACCCGTTTCAGTTCCCCACAAAGGGCGTCGAATAACATCTTTTGAGAGATTCATCCAATACTCGTCTGGCAATCCATGCAGTTTGATATCGTCATTGAACAATGCATATCCTCTGACAGACCCTGCGAATTTTTTCTTGTCGTATGTTTTTGCTCCTTCCGAAAGATAATATCTACCTTTGTATTCAAGGCCCTTGCCGCCTTCAACAACTGACCCCAATCTGGGATAGTACATCCTACAGTACTCCCATATGTCACTAAGCTCAATAACCCTTATTTCAACCGTAGGAGTTGCAGTGAACTGCGATTGCTGCACATACTGGTCTTTGGCTTCATATTTCTCACAAAATCGTAAGAGCATACTCTTTGGGACACGTCTGTAGAGAACCCGGTTTAATCCAATATGTTTTTTTCGATCAGCGTAGCTCGCTCTCCGCCCGCACAGTACAACAGATTCGTGATTCGCATGACGAAACACGCCTTTTGGCAAATGACATATCTGTTGTATTTCAAAATCATTTACTATCATCTTCCTAAGGTTGGCTATATTCTGTTTATCTAAGAATCCTCTCGGAAGAATAACTCCAAAGACAGATCCTTCTCGCATATAAGGCAGGGTTCGCCATAACATTTCCGCCGCCTTGTTGAAAGAATTAATTTTTTGGCCTGCCCTTTTGTAAATACGCTGTTCTTCTGGTGTGAAGTCCTCAAAGGGTGGATTGCATAACAAAATCCTGGCTTTTTCCGCCTTTTTGCTCAGTGTGTCGCCCAGATAAATGTCGCCCTCTAAAATTTTCCATCCGTTGGGGTTGGGAACATCGGCCATTGTCAGCGACAACCTTGCGATCTCCAGTGCAAAAGAATCCGTCTCTGCTCCAATCAACTTCTTTTTCGCATATTCGTGGAACGCGTTCTCCTCACCTCCAAAAAACTCACGCAAAAGTCGCAACGCCCCGGTAAGGAATGGCGCATGTCCGCATGCCGGCTCAAGGACAACTCGTTTCTCCTCCGGAATCTGCTTAATCCACGGCCAGAGTTGCCATACAATATAATCAACAAGATAGGATGGCGTTGCATGAATACCCAGGGCCGATCTTAGATTCTTATCAACAAGCACGTTCTCGTACATATACGCAAAAGCTTCTGTCGTCAGATTGCTCAAGCTGGCAAATTGTTTGACCTGCTCCGCTGCTTCTTTAAGGGCTTGAGCTTGTTGATTAGTTTGAACATCTACAAGCTCTCTTGCTTGGTAGTGATTCTTGACCGCCTTAAGCACATTATTGACATCGCCCAGATCTAACCGGATAAATCCGCTCACTCTCTTGTCCTTGAGAATCTTTGCACAAAGAACCCAGAAACCAGCTTTAAAAATCCAGCGTTGACTCTTACGTTCTTCAAGTCGCTTTTCAGTAAATCCATTTCGAAGCAACTCTATAACCCGTTTCATCAACCCTCCAAGACGCTCCCCCATCTCATGCTCTAATAGCGGCATCAATCCTGCATCGACAAAGTACAACTGAGAGTCCTTGTCGCTAACAATTCTATGTGCGAGATTCTTCGCTCTCGATATTCTTTCCGGAGCAAAATCCGTCTTGTGCTTAACAAAGAAATCACTAATTTCGTTTCCGGAAATGGTTGCCCTATGCTCTGCTCCAGATGTTCCTATTGTCCACCACTGAAGGTTCCCTTGCCATGGTACAAGAACAACAGGTGCCCCAAGTCCTCGGAATTTATTAACATACTCGTCCGTCACTTCCAGCAACTCATCACATCTGATTACCGAGATACACGATGTGCGCGAATCATAAACAGGCCGGGCAAATCCTGCTAAAGGAACAGTATGCTCACCAGAACTGTCAGTGTACGTGTAGTTTTCGCGCAACTGACGGTCGGCATAGCCGCATCTTTGTAGGTGCGGGCGCAACTGTTGGGTTGTAATAACTGACGTATTGATTGCTGTCATCTCCTTGTATTTTCAATCCAACACTGCTTACCAATACAGAATCTACACTACTTTACTTATTATTAACAGCGATTTCAACAACATAACTTTGGTGTTTTTTTAGCGATCATGTTGTCTATGTAGGTGGATGCATCATGAAGTGCTGTTAGGATGCATAATGTTTTGCCATCCATTTACTGGCCAACATCAGTGCACCTTGCAAAACAGCTTCAGGGGTACCGGATTTGCCTGCATCCGGCTTCAGACGGACCGATATTCGAATTTCGTATTTAATTTCAACATCGGGTCAACAGTCGACAGGTGGCAGTTCTCATTTCAGAGAGGACAATTTTTGTCTAACTTTTTATGCGTGAATTTTTTTTTATTCTCTGCGTAGTCGGCCACGACCTGGCCTGTGCCTAATAGTTTCCATTTATAAATCACCAGACCCTCTAATTCTACCGGCCCGCACTAGTATTTCAAGCCGTAGAATAGCAAAGAAAACGCAAAAATCCCCAGCCCTCGTCTATCCTCCGCCGTCCCTCACTCGTGTACAACGCATTACTCACCCCTCATTCTCAAATCTCTCTTTTAAAAACCTTGATTCTCAAAACCTTGCTTCTTAAAGCACTCCATAAGTATATACGCATATACTTATATACTTATATCTCTGTGCAAAAATCCCCAGCCTTCGTCAATCACTACTCACCACCCACTACTCACCACCTACTATTCTCCTCTGCTTGAACTATGACTTCACCGCCGGCTGGTAACACCCAGCCGAAGGGCAAAGCCGAAAAGCTGACCGCAGATGCCTCACCCGTCTTCTGCTGACTTAGATTATGAGTTTCATAAAATGCTTATAGTCTTTTTGATTAATCAAAAAGACTATAATCCATATAAAATGAGCACTACACACCAACGAACTATTTCCATTTTTTTTGTATCTTCGTGGTTTTTAATCTGTTCCAGCCAGCTTACGTATAAGGGTAACGCAGTTGGCTTTTGCCTGCCCTCGAGGTTAGCTTCCTCGTAATAGCAAACGGAGGGTGGACGAAGGTGAAGGTTTGCGACAAAGCGTGCTTTGAAAGCAGAACTCGCCGAGTACACCAAGCTGGCGGGAATCCCTCTGTGTTCTCTGTGCCGTTCTGTGGATAGACAAAATCTGTGCTTGTCCGCCGTAGGCGGATCAATCAGTGAAATCTGTGGTTAAACAAGTGCAATAAAAGAACCCCCAAAACCATTTATTTTCGCCGCTCCTGTCTTTCACCATCCCTCGTCTTTCGCCCTTCGTCTTTCGCTCTTCGTCCCTACTCCCAAAGTCAAGAAGTGCAAAAAAATGGTTCAAAAACGGTACATTTTGGTACATTTTTGCTCAAAACGCGCGCATTTTTGCAAAAAAAACGCAAAAAAGTGCAAAAAAACGCTCATTTTTACCCTCATTTTTAGCCCAAAAACAAACAAGTCCTATAAAATCACACTTTTTACTACCGCCAGCCACCCAAATTTTCAAAATTTCCCTCAAAAACCCTTATTTCCCAACTTTTTTCTCTTTTTTTTGTTCTCTTTTTCCTTTCAGTTTCCAATTCCGAGCTTCGGATTTTGATTTAATGTAGCATTTCGATAACTATCTTCGCGACTTCTTCGCCAGCCTTTTTCTCAGCTAACGGCCTAACCAGTCCAATCAGTTCGCTGCTGATTTGGGATAACCTGTCCTTATCTTCCAAAAGCCGCTCAATTGTATCCACAATCGGCTCAATCGAGGTAAAATACGGCATAAATTCCGGCACTAATTCCCGGCCAGTAGGTATAAAAGCAATCTCGCAAAACTGGTCAACAAGGTTATTAACTGCATGAATTCTGCCACCCGGAAAGAGGAGAGGATAAAACCCAAACCATTCATCGAGACGGAAATTGCAAGACGCATCGCCACTTTAATTGTGCAGACAGAAGCATTTTCCAAAGAGGAAGGAAGAATTGCTCTGATTATAGGTGACAGCGGTCACGGCAAAAGTGTTTGTCTTAAACAATACGCTGAATCAAATAGTGAACTTTCGCATTTTTCATAATCGATTATGCTGCCGAAGCTACGGCATTGATAAAGAATTCGATAATTCGTGCAGGTACGGTATGATTGCCGAACATTGTAATAATTCGTTTCCGCCACAGCA
>Ga0315279_10002108_pt1 | contig 30820 bp, 27 predicted proteins | sample YL17G06_20_MG_FD_203694 | JGI IMG/M metagenome (GOLD analysis project Ga0315279, IMG submission 203694) | Sediment microbial communities from Yellowstone Lake, YNP, Wyoming, USA - YL17G06_20 | ecosystem: Environmental > Aquatic > Freshwater > Lake > Sediment | place: USA: Wyoming | collected...
TTTGCGATGCGAGCGACGTCGGCGAAGCCGAAACCCGGAGGGCCCTCTTCGCCCTTCTCTGCCTGGGCCTGGCCGGGACGGCGGGCCCGAAGCCGAAGACGGGGAAATTGCCCCCCGACATGTTCCTGGCCGGCATGGACCGGCTTTTGGGCGTGTTCAACGCCAAGTGCTCGTTCGTCTTTAGATACATTTCGAAAGAGATCGGACCGGTGGCCTTCTCCATCGTCGAGAAAGCCCTGGAGGAGGTCCGGGGCCGTCTCGACCCGGCCTTCCAGGGCGCGGAGCTCAAGCCGGACGGGCGGCTCGAGATCAAGTCTCTGCTCAAGGTGAACGCCAACATCGTCGGGGATGGATGCCGCCGGAGCCTCCTCCGGAGCATGGACGAGGTTCTCGTCGCCGAAGTCCTGGCCGTCAAGCGGACTCTCGGCCCGGCCCACGAATCCGCGCTCGTCAGGAGCCTGGACAAGGTCGGAGAGGCCCCTTGAAGCGGCGCCAGCTCTTCGCCCTCCTTCTTTTCGCCTCGGCCCTCGCCGTCTGGATACTGATCGAAATTGGAACCTGACACGAGCGACATCATCATCGTCCTCGGCCCGACCGCCGTCGGCAAGAGCCGGGTGGCCGTCGACTTGTCCCTGCGTTTCGGGGGCGAGGTCATCAGCGGCGATTCCATCCAGGTTTACCGCGGCTTCGACATCGGCACCGACAAGCCGACCGCCGCGGCCCAGCGCGGCATCCGCCATCACCTGATCGACGTCGTCGGACCGGAAGTCCAGTTCACGGCCGCCGATTTCGTCCGGGAAGCACTCGCGTCCGCCGGCGAGATCGCCTCCCGGGGACATCTCCCATTGATCGCCGGAGGCACGGGCCTCTACATCAAGGCCCTCTTGGACGGCCTTTTTCCCGGCCCCGGCCGCGACCCTGCCGTCCGGGCCTCACTCGAGGCCACGGCGCGGGAGGAGGGGCTCGATTCCCTTTTCCGGAGGCTAGAGGCAGTCGACCCGGAATACGCCCGGAAGGTCCGGAGCCACGACCGCGTCCGGATCATCCGCGCCCTCGAGGTCCACGCCGCGACCGGACAGCCTATGTCCGAGCACTTCCGCAGGACCGAATCGCCGGTCAAGGGCCGGAACGTCCTACGCCTCGGCCTCCGGCTCGAACGGGACGCGCTCTACCGGCGCATCGACGACCGCGTCGAACGGATGTTCGAGCGGGGGCTCGTCGAGGAGGTCCGGGGCCTCCTCGAAGGGGGCGTCGCCGAAGACGCGCCGCCCTTCCGCGCCCTCGGCTACAGCCATGTCCTGAGGCTCCTCCGGGGCGAGATCGGCCGCGAGGAAGCCATGGCCTCGACCAAGACCGAAACGCGCCACTACGCCAAACGGCAGGCGACCTGGTTCCGGAAGATGGATGGCGTGGCCTGGTTTTCGCCCGACGACGGGCCCGCCCTTGAGAAATATGTCCAAAACCATTTAAAATAGGACTCCCTAAGCCCATGGAACGCGCAATCCTCATCAACGTGGCCACGACCAAGAAGGAAAGGGACGAGTCCGAAGAGTCCTTGATGGAACTGACCGGCCTGGCCGGCGCGGCCGGCGCAGAGGTCGTGGGGAAAGTCTTCCAGGCCCGGCCCCGGCTCAACCCCCGCTGGTTCGTCGGCACGGGCAAAGTCGAGGAGATCGCCCGGCTGGCCGAGGAATCGGCGGCCGCCCTGGTTATCTTCAACCACAACCTCAACGCCGCCCAACAGCGGAACCTTGAGGATGAGATCCGGGTCAAGGTCGTCGACAGGACCCAGCTCATTCTTGACATCTTCGCCCAGCGGGCCCGGACGAACGAAGGGAAGCTCCAGGTGGAGCTGGCCCAGTTGAGCTATCGACTGCCGCGCCTCCGGGGTAAGGGCCCCGGCCTGACCCAGCAGGGCGCCGGCATCGGGACCCGCGGGCCGGGCGAGAAGAAGCTCGAGGTGGACCGTCGCCGCATCACCGACCGGATCACGAAGATCAAAAAAGATATCGACGGCCTCCAGAAAAGGCGCTTGAGCCAGCGCCAGGACCGAAGGGGAAGCCCCATCCCCACGGTCTCGCTCGTCGGCTACACGAGCGCCGGGAAATCGACACTGTTCAACCTTCTCACCAAGGAGCGGCGATACACGTCGTCGAGCCTCTTCTCCACCCTGGACCCTCTCCTCCGGCGCGTCTCCTTTCCCGACGGCGCGTTTTTTTTCCTCACCGACACCGTCGGCTTCATCAAGAAGCTCCCGGTCGAGCTGGTCACGTCCTTCCGGGCGACGCTCGAGGAGGTCGGCGAAGCGGACTGCATCTGCCACATCGTCGACATCGCTTCGCCCGCCTCGGAACATCAGCTCGGCGCGGTCGAGGGCATCCTGGCCGACCTCGGCATCGCCGGCATCCCGGTCGTCAAGGTCTTCAACAAGATCGACCTCCTGCCTGAAGACGAGCGGACCCTTCTCTTGAGGCGGAACGGCGACCCGCAGGCCCAGACGATCGCCCTCTCGGCGAAAACGGGGGAGGGCGTCCCGGATTTCCTCCGCCGGCTCCGGGAGGTCCTCTTCGGCGGCTACAAGCTCTATTACATCCGAGTCCCCAAGGAGACCCGCAAGATCACGGATTCTCTGCCTCGCCGCTCGCTCGTCCTGAAGAAACGGGAGAGCGAGCATTTCCTCGAATTCAAGGTCATGGCCGACCCGGCGGGGATCGCCCATTTCCTGCCCTATATCGAGCCAGGAGAAGAGCCATGGTGAGAAAATTCGCCGCGATCGGCATAGCCCTCCTCGGGGCTTGGTCCTGCGCCACCCTCCCGACCGGGCCGCCCGCTTTCTTCGTCGGGGACATTCCGTCGGACGTCTCGACCCAACTGCGCCTGGACGATCGGATCGCCGTCAAGGAGGCCTGGGACGCGCTCAAGGCCGGCCGGGCCGAACAGGCGAGAAAGCTCGTCTCGAAGCTGGGGGCGGCCAGCCCCGCCTACGCCGTAGGGCTGGCCTATGCCGATCTCCTCCTCGGCGACCTCGCAGCCGCGGAGGAGGGGTTCATGACCTCCCTCCGGAGCTTCCCGGACATGACCCCGGCCCGGATCGGTCTGGCCCAGATCTACGAGTCGAGGCGGGAGAGTGAGAAGGTCCTCGGCGAGTACCGGGAGATTCTCAAGAGAAACCCCGATGACCGCTGGGCCAAGCCGCGATTCGAAGCCCTCCGCGACGACCTCGTCAAGGCGGCCATGGCCGACGCCCGTACGGCCCTGGCCGCAGGCGACCGGGAAGCCGCCGAAAGGGAATTCCTGAAAGTCCTGTTCTACGCCCCCGAGACGGTGGAGGCCCACCTCGACCTGGCCCGAATCTACCGGCAGGAGAAAAATGCCGCCGGCGCGCTCCTTCACTTCAAGGCCGCCATGGAAGGCCGGACGGCGGACATGGGCGTCCTCCGGGAGTATGCCGATTACCTGGCCGATTCCGGAGAACTTGGGCAGAGCCTGAACATCTTCGAAAAGCTGGCCGCGCTCGAGCCCCGGGACGCGGCCGTCGACAAGCGCATCGAGGAGCTCAAGGCCAAGCTGGAAATTTATGAGCTGCCCAACCAGTACGCCGACATCCCCTCCCTGGAGGCCATCGCCCGGGAGGACCTGGCCGCCCTGATCGGCGTCAAGTTCGGCGATTTGTTCGGCCCCCCCGAACGGCGGACGGAGATCCTCGTCGACATCTCGATGTCCTGGGCCCAGAGGTTCATCGTCAAGGTCGCCTCCCTCGACATCATGAGCGTCTTCGACAACCACACCTTCCAGCCCCGGCGGATCATCAACAGGGCCGAGCTGGCCGACACGGCGGTCCGGCTCATCGGGGCCCTCCAGTCCAGCGGGGCCAAGTTCGTTCCCCTCGTCGAGACGAGGCGGATCCAGGTCGCCGACGTCTCCGCGAACAACTATTACCACCAGGCCATCATCCGGGCGCTCTCCTTCCGGGTCATGACCCTCACGCCCGAGCGGATGTTCGAGCCCGAGAGGACCGTTTCCGGGAACGAAGCGATCCGGGTCATGGATCTCATTCTCGGCCTGGCCAGGTAGGGAGGGGCCGGAAGGCGTGTCATGAGCGAAACCGTCAAGGGCCCCGAAGGAGCGGCGGGCGAGGCCCGCCGGTCCGAGGCACTCACCCTGCCCAACCTGCTCTCCCTCTCCAGGATCCTGCTGACGCCCGTCTTCGTCTGGATGATGGTTCAGAAAAGGCCCTGGGCGGCGTTCATCGTTTTCCTGGCCGCCGGGGCGACGGATGCGCTCGACGGTTTCGCCGCCCGCCGGCTCCATCTCAAGTCAACCCTCGGCCTCTGGCTCGACCCCGCCGGCGACAAGGTCCTTCTCACCTCGGCCTTCGTCGTCCTCACCCTCCCGGCGCTCAGCCAGCCCAACACCCTGCCCCTGTGGTTGACGGCGATCTGCATCGGCCGGGACGTCGCCATCGCCCTGACCACGCTCGTCCTCATCACCCTCCGAGGCAAGCAAACGTTCAAACCGGTGCTCGCCGGAAAGGCCAGCACGGTCTGCCAGATCCTCGTCCTCTACTTCGTCCTTTTCTGCAACGCCACGGGCCGGTCGCCCGAGGCCCTGGCTTGGCTTTACGTCCTGACGGCCGTGCTCACGAGCGTCTCCTGGGTCCAGTACGGATTCCGGGGGATCGCCATTCTCCGCCGCGGCCGTCTTTGATACGTTGATTTTTTCCGCCGACGTGATAAGATTCCGCCGACATGTCCCCCGTAAGGAGCCCCGCATGAACCCCAACGAGACCTTTGACGGGCTGGCCCGAAGGATCGAGCAGTTCCGCGACGAGATGGTCGACCTCCAGGTGCGCCTCTGCGCCATCCCGGCGATCGCCCCGTCGAGCGGCGGCGAGGGTGAGGCCAAGAAGGCCGATTTCCTCATCGACTTCCTGAAGGCCAACGGCTTTGTTGATGTCGCCCTGATCAAGGCCCCGGACCCGGACACGCCGACCGGCTACCGGCCCAGCGTCCTAGCCTATTACCGGGGAAAGAGCTCGGCCCGGACGATCTGGATCATGACCCACACGGACGTCGTCCCGCCCGGCGAGCTTTCCCTGTGGCACGGGAATCCATACAAGGCCTGGGTCGAAAAGGGCCGGGTCTACGGCCGCGGCGTCGAGGATAACCAGCAGGACATGGTCGCCTCCCTCTTCGCCGTGAAGGCCCTCCGGGCCGAAGGGATCGTGCCGAACTACAACATCGGTATTGCCCTCGTCGCCGACGAGGAGACGGGAAGCCGAAAAGGCATCGATTACGTCATCCAGAACCACAAGATCTTCCGCAAGCAGGACCTGATCATCGTTCCCGACGCCGGGAACGAGACCGGGACGATGATCGAGGTGGCCGAGAAGAGCCTCCTCTGGCTCAAGTTCAAGACGCTCGGCAAGCAGGCCCACGGCTCGACCCCCGAAAAGGGCATCAACAGCTTCAAGGCGGCGAGCTTCTTCATCGCCGCCCTGAACGACCTCTACAAGATCTACCCGGGCCGGGACAAGCTCTTCGATCCGCCCATCTCCACCTTCGAGCCGACCAAGAAAGAGGCCAACGTCCCCAACGTCAACACCATCCCCGGCGAGGACGTCTTTTTCATGGATTCGCGGATCCTGCCGAAGTTCAAGGTCCAGGAAGTCGAGAAGACGATCCGGAAGATCGCCGCCAAGGTCGAAAAGACGTTCAAGGTCAAGATCCACGCGGAGGTCCAGCAGAAGGCCCCGGCCGCTCCCCCGACCTCGATCCAGGCCCCCGTCGTCCAGGCCCTCAAAAAGGCGGTCAAGGCCGTCTATAAAAAGGACGCCAAGGCCATGGGCATCGGCGGCGGGACGGTGGCGGCCGTCTTCCGCCGGGCCGGGTTCCCCGCAGCCTGCTGGGCGAAGCTCGACGAGACCGCCCACCAGCCGAACGAATACTGCATCATCGACAACATGGTCGGAGACGCCAAGGTCTTCGGCCACATCTTCCTTCAGGAGTGACGGGCGGGGCGGGCGCGGTCCCCGGGCCCTAGACGGGACGTCGCGCCGCGAGAGGCGCCGGCACTTCCGGAAAAACCCGCTGGACGCGCTGGGCGATGCGGACCGTGTTCAGGTGGATGTCCACGGTGTCCTTGATCTCCGCGGCGTATCCCCCGGCCAGGACGACGGCGACGGGGATTTTGAGGCGCCGGGCGTTCTCGATGACGACCTTGTCCCTTTCCTTCAAGCCCGCCTTGGTCAGCGACAGGCCCCCCAGCTGGTCTTTTTCGTAGGGGTCGGCGCCGGCTAGGTAGAGGACGAGGTCCGGCTGGAACTCATTGTAAATGCTGGGGATATGGGCTCCGATCTCGGCCAGGTATTTGGCGTCCCCGTCGCCGGCCCAGAGGCCGACGTCGACGGTGCTCAGGGTTTTTTCCGTAGGGTAGATGTCCATCTGGTGGATGGACAGGGTGAAGACGTCCTTCCGGCCGGCGAGCGCGGCGGCGGTCCCGTTGCCCTGGTGGAGGTCGCAGTCGACGACCATGACTTTCCGGGCGAGCTTCTCCTCGATCATCTTCCGGGCGGCCACGGCGACGTCGTTGAGAAGGCAGAATCCCTCGCCGTGGTCGGGGAAGGCGTGGTGGAAACCGCCGCCGAGGTGGACGGCCAGTCCGCATTCGATGGCCTTGCGGGCGGCAAGAACGGTCCCGCCGACCGACAGCTGGGCGAAGCGGACGAGTTCGGGGGAATAGCGGATCTCGAGAGCCCGGAGCTCGCCGTGGCTCAGGGTGCCCGTCTTGATCCTCTTGAGATAGCGAGCCGTGTGGACGAGCAGGATGTCCTCGTCGGGCGCCGGCCGGGGCCTGAGGAAATTCTCCTTCTTGGCCCCCATGGCCAGAAGGCTTTCGTAGACGAGGCGGTATTTCTGGAGGGGGAAGACGTGCCTGCCGGTCTCGACCATCCAGTATTCGTTGCTGTAGACGAACTGAAAAGGGAACCGTTTCCCGACGAGCACACGGAAGAAGTTGAGCAGGTCGCCCATGCCTCCCTCACCATATCAAAAATCGACGGCAGGGTAAATAACGGCGGCCCGGAGTTGAAAAGCCCCGGAAGCCGTGTTATGTTGACCCGGGATGAATGAAGGGCGGGCGTGAGAGCGAGAACGGTGCCTCCGGCGAAGATCGTCTTTTTCCTGCTGGGCGCGATCCTGGGCCTGGCTTCCGGCCCGGCCTCTTTCCAGGCCTCTTTGCAGGGGACCGGACCCAGCCGGCCTGGCGCCGGGCCCCGGCCGATCCGCGTTTTGATCCTGAGCGGCGAGAATAATCACGACTGGAAGTCCACGACCCCGAAACTCGAGGCCATCCTCAAGGAATCCAGCCGTTTCAAGGTCGAGATCACCGAGACGCCGGCCCTGCTCACGGACCGACTTCTCGAGCCGTATGACGTCGTCCTGAGTAATTGGAACGTCTTCGGCCTCGAGCCCGCCGTCACGGGTTGGCCCGACGAAGCTCGACGCGCCTACCTCGATTTCGTCAGGCGGGGGAAGGGTCACGTCGTCGTCCACGCCGGAAGCTCCTCCTTCCCCGATTGGGGAGAATACGGACGCCTGACACTAGCCGGCTGGAAAAACGGTCAGTCGACTCATGGCCCCCGGCACGAATTCACCGTGCGCATCGAAGACGCCTCCCACCCAGTCACCGCCGGGATGGAGCCGTTTCGAATCTTCGACGAATTGTGGAACAAACCCGGGATCTCCGACGGGGCCGCGGTGCTGGCCTCCTCCTATTCGGCCCCGGATAAGGAAGGGACGGGGCGCTGGGAGCCGGCCGTCCTCTCCGGCCGCTTCGGAGCCGGGCGGAGCGTAACGATCCTGCTCGGCCATGACTCCGTATCGATGGACAACCCGGGCTTCCAGACGCTCCTCTGCCGGGGCGTCGAATGGGCCGCAACCGGCCGCATCGAAGCGCCGGCGGAGTCCGCGGCGAACATGTGGCGGTGGGAGAAGCAGGACGGCGCGTCCCTGGCGCTGGCCGGCCCGAGGGGCCTCGTGTGGCGGTTCCGCTACGACCGGGCCCTCGACGTCCCCTACTTCCACCCGCTCAATACCGTCAAGGGGCGGACCATGACCGCGGACCGGCCGCCCGATCACATCTGGCATCACGGCCTCTGGTTCAGCTGGAAATTCATCAACAAGGTCAACTACTGGGAGGTCGATCCGAAAACCGGCCGGCCGGCGGGCCTGACTTCGTGGACAAATGTCAGGATTGCGGCCCGGGACGATCGTTCGGCGCTTATCGCCATGGACCTGGCCTACCGGCCCGTCGGAGAGGATGTCCCCGTCCTCACAGAGAAGAGGACCATCGGAGTTTCGGGGCCGGATTCCGAAGGCGCATACGCGATCGACTGGACCGGGGTTTTCACGGCTGAACGTGTCGCTGTCCTCGACCGCACGCCCCTGCCCGGCGAACCCGACGGTCAGGTTTGGGGCGGATACGCGGGATTATCGCTTCGCTTGGCAGGGGATCTCGACGGTCGGCAGGTCATGACGAACGAAGGGCCGGTCGGCGACATGACGGACGACCGCTACCGGGGCAGGCACGCGGCCGTCGATTATTCGGGCCTTCTCGACGGGCAGCCCTCGGGAGCCGCCATCTTCGATCTCCCGGGAAATCCGAGGTCCCCGACGCCCTGGTACGTCATCAAGTCTGCGGAAATGAGCTTTTTCACTCCCGCCGTCCTCTGTTACGAGCCGATGACCCTCCAGCCGGGGGAGCGCGTCACCCTGCGCTATCGCGTGCTCGTCCATGCCGGCCGGTGGGACGCAGCGCGGTTGCGCCGGGAATACGAGCGATTTGCCCGTGAGTCACGCGATTCCATGTGAGGCGGAGGAACTATGATCAAGAAGAACATCACCCGCCGGGCCTTCCTGCGGTCCGCGGCTGCCGTCGTCGCCGCTCCGGCCATCGTGCCCTCGAGCGTCTTCGGCCGATACGCCCCGAGCAACCGGGTCAATTTAGCGGCGATCGGCGTCGGCACCCGGGGCTCCGGAAACGTCTGGCAGGATTTCGTGGAGACCCAGGAGGACGTGCGCCTCGTCGCCGCCTGCGATTGTTTCGTCGGCCGACGGGAGGCATTCGCCGGCAAGGTCAACGACCGTTACGGCGCCAACATCTGCCGGGCCATGGCCGACTGGCGGGAGGTCCTGGCCCGGAAGGACGTCGACGGCGTCATCATCAGCACGCCGGACCACTGGCATGTTCCGTTGGCCTTTCACGCGGCCCTGGCCAAGAAGGACATGTACGTCGAAAAACCGTTGGGCGTAGCCATGGCCTGGGCCTGGAAGCTGCGCCAGGCGGCGGCGGCGAATAAGATCGTCTTCCAGTATGGAACCCAGCAGCGTTCCTCGGGCGAGTTCACCCGGGCCGTGGAGCTCGTCCGGAACGGATACATCGGCAAGATCAAGCACATCGACGCCTGGTGCTCCGGCATGAGGTCTCCGGACGGGTATGCCGAAGTGTTCAACGAACATTTCAAGAATATCGAGCCGGAGCCCGTCCCGGCCGGCCTGGACTACGAGACGTGGATCGGCCCGGCGCCGATGAAGCCGTACACGAAGTCCCGCTGCACGGAGTGGGGCGCCTATCATATTTACGATTACGCCCTGGGCTTCATCGCCGGCTGGGGGGCCCATCCCCTGGACATCGCTCAATGGGGGCTCGACATGGACCGGGCGAGCCCGGTTTTCTACGAGGGCAAAGGCGAGATCCCCCGGGGCGGCCTATTCGACACCGTCGATAACTGGGATGTCCTTTGCCGCTACGGAAACGGCGTGACGATGCGCTTCATGTGTGACCGCGTCGCCAAAGGGGTGGTGGGCTTGATGGACGACCCCCGGACGCGTCCGTTCTCCGACCACGGCACGACGTTCTGGGGCGAGGGCGGCTGGATCAGCGTCAACCGCGGGGCTCTCTATGCCAGCCCCAAGAGCCTCCAAACGGCTCGGATCCGGGAGGACGAGAAGCCGGTTATCCAGAGCTCGAGTCAGGGCCGCAATTTCGTCGAGAGCATGAAGTCGCGGCGGCCGACCATCAACCCCCTCGAATCGGCCATCAGGTCCGATACGATCAGCCACCTGTCCGATATCGCCGTGCGTCTCGGCCGGCCGGTCCGGTGGGACCCCGGAAAAGAGCGGATCATCGGCGACGGCGAGGCGACGAAAAGGCTGGACCGGCCGATGCGCCGCCCGTGGGTGATCTAAGGGCCTTTTTTCCCGCCGGCTTGGGCGCGCTGAGGAGCGCCGCGCGGGCCGCGGCCAGCCGGGCGATGGGCACGCGGAAGGGCGAGCAGCTGACGTAGTTCAGGCCGATGAGGTGGCAGAACTCGACCGACGACGGATCGCCGCCGTGCTCGCCGCAGATGCCCAGCTTGATCCCCGGCCGTGTCTTGCGGCCCCTCTCGACGGCCATGCGCATGAGCTCGCCCACGCCGTCCCGGTCGATGACCTCGAAGGGGTCCTTGGCGTAGATCTCCATCTCGACGTAGGGGATGAGGAAGCGGCCGGCGTCGTCGCGGCTGACGCCGAGGGCCGTCTGGGTCAGGTCGTTCGTCCCGAAGCTGAAGAACTCGGCCACGGTGGCGATCTCGCCGGCGGTCAGGGCGCCGCGCGGGATCTCGATCATCGTCCCGACGAGATAGTCGAACTTGACGCCCTGCTCCTTCATGACCGCCTTGGCCGTCGCCCGGACGATCTTCTCCTGGTGGGCCAGCTCCTTGACGTGGCCGACAAGCGGGATCATGACCTCGGGCTCGACGTCGATGCCCGTCTTCTTCGTCGCCGCCGCGGCCTCGAAAATGGCCCGGGCCTGCATCTCCGTGATCTCGGGGTAGATGATGCCCAGGCGGCAGCCGCGGAACCCTAACATGGGGTTGAACTCGTGGAGCGATTCGACGCGCTCCTTCACTTTCTCGTAGGAGATGCCCATCTCGCCGGCCAGCGCCCGCTGGTCCTTTTCCTCGTGCGGCAGGAACTCGTGGAGCGGCGGGTCGATCGTCCGGATGGTCACCGGCCGGCCGGCCATGACCTCGAAGATGCCGGCGAAATCCTTCCTCTGGAGAGGCAGGAGCTTGGCCAGGGCGGCTCGCCTCTGCTCCAGCGTATCGGCTAGGATCATCTCCCGCATGGGGCCGATCTTGCCCTCGCCGAAGAACATGTGCTCGGTCCGGCAGAGGCCGATGCCCTCGGCCCCGAAGGCCACGGCGTTTCGCGACTGATCGGGCTGGTCGGCATTGGTCCGGATCTTGAGCTTCCGGTATTTATCGGCCCACGCCATGACCTTGGCGAAGGTCCGGTAGACGGGGGCTTTAGACGGGGGCAGGGTTTTCTCGATCAGGACCTGGAGCACTTCGGACGGCCTGGTGTTGATCTTGCCTTCGATGACCTGGCCGGTCGTGCCGTCGATCGAGATCCAGTCGCCTTCCTTGAGCGTCCGTCCCTTGACCGTCATGGTGTGATCGGCATAGTCGATGGCCAGCTCGCCGCAGCCGGCGACGCAGACCTTGCCCATCTGCCGGGCGACGAGGGCGGCGTGAGAGGTCATGCCGCCGCGGGCGGTCAGGATGCCCTCGGCCGCGTTCATGCCCTTGATGTCGTCGGGCGAGGTCTCGATGCGGGTCAGGACGACCTTCTCGCCGCGCTTGGCCCAGGCCTCGGCGTCGATGGAGTTGAAGACGACGCGGCCGGTGGCCGCGCCGGGCCCGGCGTTCAAGCCCTTGGCCAGGAGCCGGTCGCCCTTGATCGCGGCGTCCTTCTCGGCGGGGTCGAAGATCGGCCGGAGGAGCTGGTTGAGCTGGTCGGGTTCGATGCGGGCCAGGGCTTCTTTTTCGCTGATGAGCTTCTCGTCGACCATGTCCACGGCGATCCGGATCGCGGCGAAGGCGGTCCGCTTGCCGACCCGGCACTGGAGCATGTAGAGCCGGCCCTGCTGGATGGTGAACTCGATGTCCATCATGTCGGTGTAGTGCTTCTCGAGGATATGGCGGATCTTCTCGAGCGCCGCGAAAGCCTTGGCGTCGTCCTTGCGCAGGTCGGCGATGGGGAGCGGCGTCCGCGTGCCGGCCACGACATCCTCGCCCTGGGCGTTCATCAGGTATTCGCCGTAAAAGGTGTTCTCGCCGGTGGCCGCGTCGCGGGTGAAGGCGACGCCGGTGCCCGAGTCGCTGCCCATGTTGCCGAAGACCATGAGCTGGACGTTGACGGCCGTGCCCCAGGATTCGGGGATGTCGTACATCTTGCGGTAGGCGATGGCCCGGTCGTTCATCCACGAGCCGAAGACCGCCCCGACGGCGCCCCAGAGCTGCTTCATGGGGTCGTCGGGGAATTCGTGGCCAATTTTCTCCTTGATGGCGGCCTTGAACCGGAGGACGAGGTCCTTGAGGTCGGCGGCCGTCAGGTCGGTGTCGCTCTTGACGCCGCGCTGGCGCTTCTTGGTCTCGATGATGACCTCGAAGGGATCGATGTCGTCCTTGTGGACGGGCTTGAGGCCGAGGACGACGTCGCCGTACATCTGGACGAAGCGGCGGTAGGAATCGTAGACGAAGCGTTCGTTGCCCGTCTTGGCGACGAGAGCCGCGGCCGTCTTGTCGTTGAGGCCGAGGTTGAGGATGGTGTCCATCATGCCCGGCATCGAGGCCCGGGCCCCGGAGCGGACGGAGACGAGGAGGGGATTTTTGGGATCTCCGAACGACTGGCCGACCGCCTTCTCCAGCTTTTTCAGGTTCTTCTCGACTTCGAGCCGGACGGCTTCCGGGATCTTGTTCTTGTTCTTATAATAAAGCGCGCAGACTTCCGTCGAGACAGTGAAACCCGGGGGGACGGGCAGACCGATCCCGGCCATCTCGGCCAGGTTGGCGCCCTTGCCGCCGAGGACGTCCTTCATCTTCATGTTGCCTTCGGCGGCGCCGGCCCCGAAGAAATAGACGTGCTTCTTAGCCATTAGTCAACTCCTGAACGCTAATATATTCAGTGAAATATACACGGATTCGGAGGGGAATTCAATCGGACGCCGCTCGTTTTGGCGGTAATGGCAACCATCACTCTCCCCCGGCCCCCGGGGACCGGCAGGGAGCGAATTCTTAGAAGCGACCAGCAGAATTGTGGCGGAGCAGCTCGTAGCCACAATTCTGGTAAATATCTGAAAGGAGCGTTGGCTTTGCGCAAGAAAGGGGACATGTCCCGTTTCCGGAGAAGTGGTACGTGTCCCCCTTCTTTCTTATCTATTCCTTTTCTCGGGGGCGAAGAGGAGGCACAGGCCCATGAAGAGCATCCCCAGGTCCTCGAGGATGACGCCGAATCCGGACTTCCGGCTGAGGGCCCCGAAACAGCCGCATTCGACGTCGAGGCCGCGGGCGATCGTGACCAGGGTCAGCAGGATGAAGAAGACGAGCAGGCCCGAGATGATCAGGGCGGAGGCGCGCGTCCACACCCCAGCGGCCAGGGCGACTCCGGCCAGGATCTCGAGCCAGGGCAGGACGACGGCCGCCAAAAAGGAGAGCGACTGACCGACGAGGCGGTAGTTGCGGATGTTCTGGGCGAATTCCAGCGGGTCGAGGACCTTGACGACGCCGGCGTAGACGAAAAGTCCCCCAAGGACGAGCCGGAAGATGACGAGGAGGGTTTTATTTTTCAGCATCGCCCGCCTCCTCCGGCAACCCGGCCTTTTTCCATTCCTCCCAACCGCCGGTCATGACGCGGATGTCCCGGAAGCCCTCATCATTCAGGCGCTTGGCCAGGGCCAGGCTCGACTGGCAGTCCCCGCCCTCGCAGTAGACGACCAACGTCCGCTGCCGTGGGAGTTCCAGGACATCCGGGGGGATCTTCAACTTGGATTCGGTCGCCGGGAGATTCCGGGCCCGCGGCACGTGACCCTCCCGGAAGGACCTCTCCGGCCGGGCGTCGAAAATGACGACCTCTCCCACTGCCCAAAGTTCCTCGGCCTCGCGGAGCGTGATCAAGCGAATGCCGGGATAATCCGCCGGTGACAGGAAGGTCTCCCGGAATTCTCCCCGGGCGAAACGCTTGACGAGGGGGAAACGGACCGCTGCGCCCACGAGGACGCCAAGGGCCCCGATAACCAGGACCTGCCGGACGATCTTCCGTGTTTCGCTCAAGGCGTCATCAGCCATGAATGGCCCTGTACTTCTCGAGCCCCGCCCTGAAGACGCGGATAGCCGCGCGCAATTCGTGCTCATTGACCACGTAGGCGATCCGGGCCTCGTCCGTACCCTGGCTCGGCGTCGAGTAGAAGCCCGGGGCCGGGGCGATCATGACCGTCGTGCCGTCGAGCGAGAACTCCGAAAGCAGCCAGACGGCGAAATGCTCGACGTCCTTGACCGGGAGGCGGATGATGACGTAAAAGGCGCCCTGGGGCTTGCGGATGACGACCCCCGGGATGTCCTTGAGGCCGTCGTAAAGGATGTTCCGCCGCTTCGTGTACTCGTCGCGGATGCCCTGGAAATAGTCCATGCTCATGTTGTAGGCGGCCAGGGCGGCCATCTGTTCGACCGAGGGCGGGCAGAGCCGGGCCTGGGCGAACTTGAGAGCGGCCGCGTAGACGTCCTTGTTGCGGGTGATGATCATGCCGATCCGGGCGCCGCAGCAGCTGTAGCGCTTGGAGATGCTGTCGACGACGACCACCCGCTCCCTGATGTCCTCGTACTCGAGGATGCTCTTGTGCTTCAGGCCGTCGTAGACAAACTCCTTGTAGACCTCGTCGCCGACGAGGAAGAGGTCGTGCTTCTCGACCAGGCTGACGACCCGGTCCAGTTCCTCCGCCGTGTAGACGGTCCCCGTGGGGTTGTTCGGAGAGCAGAGGAGGATGGCCTTGGTCCGGGGCGTGATCTTCGCCTCGATAACCTCGACAGGAGGCAGGCGGAAACCGTCCTCGACACTGAGCGGCAGGGGGACGATGCGGACGCCGGCGAAAGAAGCGTAGCCGTTATAATTCGTATAGTAGGGCTCGGGAATGATGATCTCGCCGCCGACGTCGGCCAGCACGGAGAAGATGAAGTGGATGGCCTCGGAGCCGCCCGTGGTGATGAGCACGTCGTCCGCCCCGAGGGGGATGTTGTAATTCGAGAAATAACGGGTGACGGCCTCCCGGAGCTCCAGGAAACCCTGGGCCGGGCCGTAGCCCAGCACCGGCTGGTTCCAGTTATGGAAGGTGTCCATGACGGGCTTGGGAGCGGGGATGTCGGGATCGCCGATGTTGAGGTGGATGACCTTGATGCCCCGGGCCTTGGCCTGGTCGGCATAGGGTTTCAGCTTCCTGATGGGAGACGCCTGGATGTCGTGTCCGCGCTGGGAAATCTTCATGGATGAATCCTCCGTCGTGATGGGCGGCGACTACTAATCCTCATTATAGGAGATATGCGCCACGGAACGCAACGGCCGCCTCCCCGCCGCCGGACCCCGGCGCATGACGCGCCGGGCCCCCTCAGAAGGAAAACCCGATGATCAATTTGTACGTGGAGTAACGGAACTCCAGCCCCACGAACGGGTTCTCCAGGCCGTCACCTCCGCCGCCGTCGAAAACCTGGGTCAGCCGGCCGATCTCCCGGTCGCCGGCGGAATAGCCGAGGCCCAGCGTCAGGGCGGAGTTCTTGATGGTGATCTCGACCCCGGCCATGACGTGATAGATGCTCCAGTCCGTGATGGACAGGTTCGTTTCCGTCCCCGGCGGTCTCGCCGAGTAATCCGTGGTGAAGCTAGCGGAGCTCTTGAAGCGGGCCGAGTGGGCGTATTCGAGGCCGAAGCCCATATTCAGCACCGCATCGAATTCGTTCGTGACGTCGGTCGAAAGAGGTTCTTCCGTGCTCTGGCCCTCGAACTCCTCCGTATCGACGACGGTGTAAGGAGGGACCCCTGCGAACCACTCGGAGCTCGCGTATACCCGGAATCTCTGGAGCTTGAAGGTCAGCCCCGCCGCGACAGAGAGGGGGGACCGGTAGTGGGCGGGACGCTTGTCCTGGTAGTAGGCGGCCAGGAAATCGTCGGGCACGCCGTCGCCGTCGAGATCCAGGCCCGCCAGCGAGGCGTTGGCCCCCGCCGAGCCCTGGCCATAGATATGCAGGCCGGGAGTCGTCAGCGTCAGGCCCAGCGTGAGCCGCTTGAAATCGAAGGCCGCCCCGATCTTCCATAGAATACTGACGTTTTCGTATTGATACTGCCGGGCGTCCAGGTCCATGGCGACCCGGCCGCCCGCGTCGAGCGCTTCGACGAGCATCTGGGTGTTGGCCCGATGGTTCCGAACGGCGACAAATTGGCTGACGCCGACCCCGATGTTCCTCCGGAGCTTGTATGACCAAGTCAGGCCCAACCACGTTTCGGACAGCTTTTCGTCCAGCCGGCACTGGCTGACGTAGTCCTCCAGTCCGGCTTGTCCCGGGATGACGTCTTGGACTCCGGTTGACGACAAGGACAGGCCGAGCTTGACCTCCTGGCGGGAGAGGTAGGAATAGCCGAACCAGTGCTTCTGTAACCCCCGGAATTTGAAGGTGCCGGCGAGGAGAGACGGGCCGGGTCCGGGATTCGAGGACTTCATGAGGACGCTGTCCGGCCCGGCCCCGGCGATGGAGACGAGGGGATATTGGAGGACCTTGGCGGCCATCAGGGTCTGAGGTTTCTCGATCAGGCTCAGCCCGCCCGGATTGTAATAAGTCCCGCTGAGGTCGAGGACACTGCCGATGACCGCCCCGCCGAGGAGCGTCGCCCGCGTCCCGTACTGGTTGGTCCAGTAGTGGGAGTCCTGAGGCCGGGCGAAGGGAGCCGGACAGAGACAGGCGACGGCGACCAGGACCGGGAGGCGAAAAATTCTCATCGCCCCCTGTTTATAAGCGATTTTTTCGCTCTTCGTCAAGCCCCGCGGGGAGGTCGACGCCTAACATTCCGGTTGCCAACGGCGGGGGATTTCTGCTAGTTTAGGGGGCGAACCGAGCCTCCGAAACACCATGACCATCGTCCGAAGCGCCCGACTCCGCGAAATCCGCAACTGGGACGACTACTTCCATTTAGCGATCGACGCCCCCGAGATCGGGCGGGAGGCGCGGCCAGGGCAGTTCGTCATGGTCAAAGTCGCCGACGGGCCCCTTCCCCTCCTCCGCCGACCCCTGAGCATCCACGACGCGGGCGAGGCGGGCATCGAGCTCTTTTTCAAGGTCGCCGGCCGGGGCACGGAGATCCTATCCCGGAAAAAGCCCGGCGATCCGCTCGACCTCATCGGCCCCCTCGGGAAAGGCTTCACCGTCAAGAACGGGATGAAGGGAAAGCGGGCTTTCTGCGTCGGCGGCGGCCGGGGCATCGCCCCTATCTATTTCCTGGCCCGCGAGCTCGGCGCCCGCGGCGTCCGAACGACCGTCTTCTATGGTGGGCGGAGCCTCGTGGACATCCCTCTCCACGAAAAGCTCGAAAAGGCCGAAATGGAGCCCCTGTGCTCGACCGACGACGGCAGTTTCGGGTTCGGCGGCCTCGTCACAGAGCTCGTCGGCCTCGAGCTCTCCAAAACGAAACCCGACGTTCTCTACGCCTGCGGCCCGGAGGCGATGATGAAAGCGCTCGCCTCGCTCGCCGCGAAGCACGGCGTCCCTGCCGAGTTCTCTCTCGAATCCGTAATGGGCTGCGGCATCGGCGCCTGCTGGGGCTGTGTCCATCGCATCAAGAACAAGAGCGGGGACGGTTGGACGAAGATCTGCGAAGAGGGCCCGGTATTCCCGGGGGAGCGCATCCTATGGCCATGACGAAAAAGAGCGCGGATCTCACGGCGGACCTGGGTTTCCTGAAGCTCCGCAACCCTGTCCTCGCCGCGAGCGGCACTTTCGGCTACGGCCTCGAATTCGAGCCCTACCTCGACCTGGAGAAGCTCGGGGGATTTGTGGTCAAGGGCCTCTACTTCAAGCCGCGGGAGGGCAATCCCCCGCCGCGCCTCGTCGAGACCGCGAGCGGCCTCATCAACGCCATCGGACTGCAGGGCGTCGGCGTCGAGGCCTTTTCGGAAAAGGTCCTGCCCAAGCTCCGCCGACTGAAGACGGCGGTCATCGTCAACGTCTGCGGCGCGGACGACGACGAGTACGCCGCGGTCGTCGAGTACCTCAATAAGCAGGAGGGCATCGCCGCCTACGAACTCAACATTTCCTGCCCCAACGTCAAGACCGAAGGCCTCTGCCCGGCCCTCTCGCCGCGGGCGACCTTCGACCTGGTGAAGAGGCTCAAGGCCGCGAGCCGCCGTCCGCTCATCACCAAGCTCTCGCCGAACGTCACCAGCATCGTCGAGATCGCCAAGGCGGCCGAGGAGGCCGGCACGGACGCGATCGCTCTCGTCAACACCTTCCTGGCCATGGCCGTCGACCTCGAAACGCGCCGGCCCAAGCTCCGCAACGTCTTCGGCGGGCTGAGCGGCCCGGCCATCAAGCCCATCGCCCTGCGCATGGTCTACCAGGTGGCCTCGCGGGTCCGGGTGCCGGTCATCGGCATGGGCGGCATCATGACCGGCGCGGACGCCCTGGAGTTCCTCGTCGCCGGGGCGGCCGCCGTCGAGGTCGGAACGGCCAACTTCGTCGACCCCGACGCCGCCGTCCGGATCGTGGCCGAGATCGAGAGCTGGTGCGAAGCACACGGCGTCGCCGCGGTCCGCGAGGTCGTGGGCACGATCAAAGCCTCATGAAAGGAAAGGACGTCGCCATGGACAAGACCAACGCCAGCCGCATCATCATCGCCCTGGACGTTCAGACCAAGGAGGAGGGCATTTCCCTCGTCAGCCAGCTCAAGGACGCCCGGACGTTCAAGGTCGGCCTGGAGCTCTTCACGGCCGAGGGCCCGACGCTTTTCCGAAAGCTCAGGGCCCTGCGCAAGGACATCTTCCTCGACCTCAAGCTCCACGACATCCCCAATACCGCGGCCGGGGCGGTCCGGTCGGCCATCAAGCATGGCGTCCAGATGATGACCCTCCACGCCTCGGGCGGCAGGGAGATGATGGCCAAGGCCGCGGAAGCGGCCAGGTCCGCCGCCGAGGCCGGCAACGGGCCCAAGCCGGTCCTTCTGGGAGTCACCGTCCTGACCAGCCTCAAGGGCGCCGATCTCGAAGAAGTGGGGATGGGCGCGGACGTGTCCTCCCAGGTCCTCCGCCTGGCGGGGCTGGCCAAGGCGGCGGGCCTGGACGGCGTCGTCTGCTCACCCCAGGAGATCGAGGTCCTACGGAAGGAGTACGGACGGGAACTTCTCATCGTGACGCCGGGGATCAGGCCCCTCTGGGCGGCGGCCCAGGACCAGAAGAGGATCATGACCCCGGCCGAGGCCGTGGCCAAGGGCGCGGATCATCTCGTCATCGGACGCCCCATCACCGGAGCGCCCTCCCCCAACGAAGCCTTTCTCAGGATCGTCGAAGAGCTCGATCAGAGCCAGCTGTAGCGGATGGCGAAGATCCATTGGAGGAACAGCGAAAAGACCACATAGAGGACGATCACGACGGCAATGCTAACGCCCATGTAGCCCATGACCTTGTCCTTGGGCGTCTCCATCATCGGCGTGTCGAAACCCAAATAGAGGAGATAAAGGCCGTACAGACCGGCCAGAATGCCCATGATCCAGAGGCCGGGAATGATATTGAGGATACCGGCCACCCAGCCCGGGGTCATGCTGTAAACGGAGAGCTTAAGGGCGGCCGTCAGGTTCTTGGCCGAGCCGAAGTTCGGCGCCAGCTCGCTGATGATCAGGGCGAAGAGAAAGACGGCGGCCAGAGCATAGACATAGGTGACGATAGCGTTGACGAGGGCCTGGCCCAAGGGAAACACGGCGCCCATGGGTAGCCGCCGGACGAGGATGTTCCCCAGGAATCGAGCGCCGGCCGGGATGGCGGCCAAGACCATGGCGTAGGATGTGAATAGGCCGGCGACGGTCGCAGGTTCGGCCTTGATCTTGACCCATTCCTCTTTCGGCTTGAGAATGATCGACTGGACTCTCTGAACGATATCCATGGGGCCTCCTTCCTGAAGTTAGGCCGACTATATCCCGTTTTCGAGAAGGGAGTCAACCCCAAGTGCCGGGGCTTGTTCGGGGTTAACCCTGAGCCGCGCTTCTCATCCCCGCCCTAAAAGGCGGGGCCCAGCATCGGCGAACGGGTCCATGCGGCATTCGGGACGAAGGGGGAGAAGGAATGGAGGCGCGGGTCGGACTCGAACCGACGAATAAAGGTTTTGCAGACCTCTCCCTTAGCCGCTTGGGTACCGCGCCTGGTTCGTCATGAAAATTGAGTCATTATTTGGAGCGGGCGATGGGACTTGAACCCACGACCTTCTGCATGGCAAGCAGACGTTCTACCACTGAACTACGCCCGCCCGTCCCTCCCGCGAGGGAGGGAAAGCACGCCTTAAACTAGCAGAATTGGCCGGGCCTGTCAATCACGGTTCCAAGCCCATTCAGAAGACGGACAACCTCTCGGGACCTGAACCGAAGGGCATCGTCGATAGGAGCGGCAGGGAGCGAAGTCGTCGGAGCGACCAGCAGAATTGTGGCGGAGCAACTCGGTGCCGCATTTCTGGGAAATATCGGAAAAGCGTCTTAAAAATGAAAGAATGGGGACACGTACCGGAAGTACATGTCCCCGAATCCGGGACCCCAAGCCCCTTTTAACGGGTGATGTTGAGCTGGACTTCGCTGCCGATGCTGACGATGTCGCGGGCGTCGAGGATCTTGATCGTCGACGTCGCGCCGCGGACATCGATGACGATGGCGCTGGCGATGGCCTCGCGCGGCAGGTCGGGCCGGGCACGGAAGAAGACGTTGAGCTGGTCGCCGATCTGGACGCAGTGCTGGCGGCCCAAGTCGATCAGGGCCCACATGCCGGGGCCGGCGATGTGGAAGTCGTACTCGATCCAGACGACCTTGCCGTGCTTGCTGGCGTTCGGGTCCATGTCTCCAAAGCCCAGGTCCCTGCCCATCTCGCCGGCTTCCTGCTCGAAGGGGAGCAGGAAATCGCCGGCCTGGATCATACCGCAGGTATTCTCGACCTTGGCCGTGGCCATCCTTTCCTCGAGGCGGATGATACGGACCCGGCCTTGCCGTTTCATCACGGTGCCGAGATTGGCGACCTCTTCCCGGAGCCCGACCGTCAGGAAGAGCTGACCGATCTCGAGTCCGTCGGCCGCCCCCTTGTTGATGTAGATGACGTCGCCGTCACTGGCGATGATCTTTTCGTTCTCGCGTTCGGCGCCGATGATCCGGATGTCCGGAAGCAACTTCCCTATCTCATGTATATAGAAGGAGCAATTGAGGTCCGAATCCGTGATCAGCTGGTAGGTGTCCTCGAAGATCTTCGCCCTCTTGATCATGCTCTCCTGGGCGAACGGCCGCCCCGGAACGATCAGGGTCAGGCTGGCGAAAACGAGAACCAGGAAGCCCAAACAGAGTACTGATTTTCTGCTCATGGTCATACCTCTGGGCCGACAGAATTCCACTTGGCCGTATTATAAAGACCCATTTGCGCGGCTGTCAACATATGGTCAGCGGCTTTCATCGGGCATTAGACAATTGACCACGATTCGATTAAAATGAATCAAACCATAAGGTTAGTCGTGCCGAGGGCCTGAATGTCCAAAAAAATCAAGGTCGCCCTGATATTCGGAGGCCGCTCGGCAGAGCACGAGATCTCCCTGGTTTCGGCCGCCGCAATCCATAAGAATCTGGACAAGACCAGGTTCGGGGTCCGTTCCATCTACATCACCCGGCAGGGCCTCTGGAAGGCCGTCGAAGCTCCTTCCCCCGATATAAGGACGCTCGAGGGAGGCCGGGCCTTCTCTTTCCTTCCCTGGGCGGGGCGGGGCCAGGGACCGGAGTTCGCCGCCGACATCTATTTTCCGGTCCTTCACGGACCCTATGGCGAGGACGGGACGATCCAGGGACTCCTCGAAATGGCCGGCGTCCCCTATGTCGGGGCCGGGATACTGGGTTCGGCTCTGGGCATGGACAAGTCCGCGACCAAATCGATCCTCCGCGACCTCGGACTCCCCGTCGTCCCCTATCACGTCCTCCGGGAAACGGACTGGAAGGCAAACCCCGAAAGGCTCCTTCGCCGCATCCGCCTGACGATGCCCTTGCCGCTCTTTGTAAAGCCGTCCAATCTGGGCTCGAGTATCGGTATCACCAAGGTCGGCAAATACGCCCAAGTTCCGGCCGCCCTCGCCACCGCCTTCCATTACGACACGACGGCCCTCGTCGAGAAGGGCATCCACGGCCGCGAGCTCGAATTGAGCGTCCTCGGGAACGAAACGCCCGAGGCCTCCCTCCCCGGGGAAGTCATCCCTTTCCGGGAGTTCTACGACTACAGCGACAAGTACCTCGACGGCAGGACGACGTTCATCCTCCCGGCCGAGATCGCGCCGCGGACGCTGGCCAGAATCCAGGAGCTCGGCATCGCCGCCTTTAAAGCCCTCTCCTGTTCCGGCCTGGCCCGGGTGGATTTTTTCCTCGAGAAAGGGACGAACCGTCTCTACATCAACGAGATCAACACCATCCCGGGCTTCACCGAGATCAGCATGTACCCGAAGCTCTGGGCCGCCTCGGGCCTGCCGTTCCCCCGGCTCCTGGAGCGCCTCATCGAGCTCGGATTCGAGCGGCACAGGAGCCGAAAGGCCTGCCTCGAAAGGGACCGCTGATGCGGGTCCTGGGGATCGACTACGGCGACCGCCACATCGGCCTCGCCCTGAGCGACCCGTTCCTGATCACGGTCCAGCCCCTAGAGACCTACGAGCTGACCGGGAGGGAAAACGTCGACCGGCAGCACTTCCGCGACCTCGTCGCCAAACACGATGTCGGGGAAATCGTCATCGGCGACCCTCTCCGGATGGACGGCAGTTCCGGGACCATGGCCGAGAAGACGCGCGTGTTCGCCGCCTGGCTGGGCAAGGCCGTCGGAAAGTCCATCGCCTTCATGGACGAACGCCTGACGACCCGGCAGGCCCTCAACGTCCTCCGGGGCGAGAAGCTCCGCGGCAAGAAGAAAAAAGAGTGGGAGGACCAGATCGCGGCCGTCATCATCCTATCGACCTACCTCGAGCAGAAGCGCGGTGCGAGGGATGTTCCTGAAGCCGATTAAGGCCCTTCTCCTGGCCGCCCTCCTCCTCGTCCCCGCCTTGACCGCCTGGCTCGCGAGGGAGCTCTCGACACCCGTCGGGAAGGAGTCCGCGGCGGTTCTCTTCGAGGTCGAAAAAGGCCGGAGCGCCCGCGGCGTCCTCGACGGCCTGCGGCAGCGCGGCCTTGTCCGGAGCGCGCTCCCTCTCAAGCTGGCCTGCCGCCTCTTCTACCCCGAGGAGCGATTCAAGGCCGGCGAATACCAATTCTCCCCGCCCCTCAAGCCCAAGGACGCCCTGTTCCAAGTCTTCAAGGGCCGCATCCACCTCCAGCCCTTCACCATTCCCGAAGGCCTGGCCGGGCGCGACATCGGGGAACTCCTCAGGCCGGGGGACGAGGAGGGACAGGCGGCCTTCCGGCGGGCCCTGCTCGACGTCGGTCTCATCGCCGACTGGGACCGCCGGGCGAGAGACCTCGAAGGCTACCTTTTCCCGGATACCTATTTTCTCCCGCGGAAGGCGACGGAGGCCGAGCTGGTCGCGGCCATGGTCGCCGAGTTCCGCGAGGTCTTTGACGAGGGCCGCCGGATGAGGGCGGCGGAACTCGGGATGAGCGTCCGCGACGTCGTCACGCTGGCCTCGCTCGTCGAGGAAGAGACCGCCCTGCCCGAAGAACGGCCGCTCGTTTCAACCGTCTTCCATAACCGCTTGCGGATCGGGATGAAGCTCGACTGCGACCCGACCGTCATCTACGCCCTCAAGCTCGAGAACAAGTACGCCGGGCGTCTTCTCCTCCGCGACCTCAAGTTCCCCTCGCCCTACAACACGTACGTGCACGCCGGCCTGCCGCCCGGCCCCATCTCCAATCCGGGCAAGACGAGTATCGACGCCGCCCTCAATCCCGCGCCGGAGAAATACCTCTACTTCGTTCTCCAAGGCGACGGCAGCCACCGCTTCAGCCGGACCCTGGGTGAGCATCTCGACGCCGTCCGGAATTATCGAGGATTGAAAAAATAATGAAATTTGATATATTAGTTGACTCGATTCGCCTCCGGAGTCGCCGGCGTAAGGTTCGTTGAAAGACTGTAAAAGACTTTTACGCGTCCCGCCGGGTTTTCTCGAGAGCAAGAGAGCCCCTGCTATAAGAGTTGGCATGAGAATTGCTTTCTAGGGAGGTGGAATAGAGTGAGGTATTTCCAACAGGAGGAAAAATGAAAGTTCTTAGAACGATCGCGGCCGGCCTCGCGCTTCTCTCCGTCATCGGTATGCTCTCGGTTTTCGCACAGGCGGCGTCCGGAATCCAAGGCAAGGGTCAAGAGGTGAAGCCCCCGGCAAAAACCTCGATGCCCAAAGAAATATCGGCCCTGATCCAGGAAGGCCTGGGCACGCGGCAGGGACGGCAGGATATTCCTTTCAGCCTGTTCAAACAGCTCATCCTCCCCGCTCAGGCCGGCAATCTCTACCCCGTCTTCTTCTTCAAGGCCAAGAACGGGGATCTCGGCTACGTCCCATCGGCCTCCGGTTCGGGAGAAATGGAAACCACGCTCAACGTCTTCTTCCAGTTTTTCCAGCCCGGCGACGCCGGGGCGTTCAAGCCGTTCTGGGGCGGGAAGAGTCTCACTGTCTTGAAGAGCGACGGCGCGGGCTATGACGCGGAAAAAGAGGACTGGTACTCTTTCGGCCTGGCCATGCCCTCAGGGAAATATACGCTGGCCCTGGTCCTCGCGACTCCCGACATGACGAAAATGAGCGTCGCATACTACGACATCGCCCTGCCGGGACCCGAGACCTTCCAGTCCTCGCTCTGGCCGACAGATCCGGCAGTCATCGGAGTAGGCGCTCAGGTCGAGCCCGAACAGCGGCCCACGATCCACCGTGGCTATTTCATCTGGGGTGCCCTTAAGGTCGTGGCCAACATGACGGGCAGCATCACTGCCGGCGAGAACCTGGAAGTCCTGTTCTTCGTCCTCGGCGCGGCCATCAAGGACCCCGCCGCCGTCAGGCCGGCGAACGACCTCGAGGTCAATTTCGAGGTCCAGGGGGAGGACGGGAAGTCGGCCATCAAGTGGGCCCCCCAGGCCTACGAGTTCTACCTCATAAATCAGCCGCTGCCCCTCGTCCAGACGCTCCAGATCAAGGACGATAAGGGCGAGCGCACCGAGAAAAGGCCCCTGCCCGCGGGGAAATACACCCTCCTCTGCCACATCTTAGACAAGGTTTCCGGGAGGAAGGGCGAAACCAAGGTCGGTTTCGAGGTTAAGTAGTCACTCCCGATCTGAACGAACGGCGAAGGACCGCCCCCCCGGGCGGTCCTTTTTTTCGACCGCGGCGCTACTTTTTCTTCAGGAATTCGAGAAGCTGCTTGGCGATCCCGGCCTTCTCGTGACCGGGCGCGAGAGCCAGGAACTTCTCCAGGCTGGCACAGGCTTCCGCCACCTTGTTCTGGCCGACGAGGATCGTGCCCATCTGGTAATAGGCCTCGGCGTAGTCCGGCTTGAGTTCGACGGCCCTCTGGAAACGCGGCAGGGCCGCCTCAAGCTGGCCGGCCTTTTTCAGGGACAATCCCAGGTTGAGCCGGTAGGCCCAGCTCCCCGGGTCGAGCCCCACGGCCCCCTCGTAGGCAGCAACGGCCTCGGCATACTTCTGCTCGGCGTAGAGCTTGTTCCCCTTGAGGAACGACTTGTCCGCGGCGGAGTAGGTCTTCTCCGCCTCGGCTTCGACGGTTTTAAGGGCGATCTCGACGGACTCCTCGCCCGCGATACCGACCTTGATCTCCTTGGACCCCGGCGCGAATCCGGTCTTCTTGACGGAGAGCATGTAGTAGCCGGGCATCAATCCCACCTGAACGAACCGGCCCTCTTTGTCGGTCTTGCTCTCGTAGCGGATCGAGGAGGTTCTCTGAGAGACGAGCGTCACTTCGGCCTTATCGACGGGGTTTCCGGAGGGGTCGAGGACGCGTCCTTTGATCCGGCTCTGGTACTGGGCCCAGGACGCGACCGTGGATACGAAGAGGAGAAGAGCGAGGACGGAAATTTTCTTGGATATCATCTCGAACTCCTATTTTTGACCGGCGCGCTTTCTCGTTTTTTCCTCCAGGGCCTTGATCGCCGGCTGGTCGGGGACGAGCGAAAGCGACTTCTGGAGGAGGGGCAGGGCTCTCTCCGGGCGGTCGAGGGCCAGGTGGCACTCGGCGGCCAGGTTCAAGACCGGCACCTCCGTCGCCTCGGCCATGAGCTTGTCGAAATAGGCCAGGGCGGAATTCCAGTCCTTCAGGGCGGCGTAGTCGAGGGCGATGACCTTGGCCGCCTCCCGGTCGGGCGCCCGCTCGTAAAGCGGCAGGGCGTAGCCGAGCGATTCCTTAAAGCGCCCGAGGCCGTAGAGCGACTTGGCCAGGAGCAGGCGTGAATCGGCATCGTCCTTCTGCCGGAGGACCTTCTCCAAAGCGGCCCTCGCGCGTTCGTAGTCTCCGGCCAGAAAATACTGCGAGCCGAGGACTTTGAGGTGCTCGGGACTGGGGAACGGCCCGTGCAGGCGGGCGTAAATCCACGGGATGACCGGGACGGCCTGGGAGAGGACGACGAAATTCTCCTTCTGCGCGAGGAGCGTCCGTCCGTCGGCGGCCCGGACCGAGATCTCCGCCCGGTAATAGCCGGGCTTGAGGTCCTTCAGGGGGACGGTCCCCGAGACGAGGAGGGTCGCGGGGTCATGCGGGTCGGCGGTTCGAGGAGGCGGTCGAATCCTTCAAGACGTCCCTCGAGATCAAGCCGGACGACTCTTTCGCCGTGATCAACATCGCCAACGCCTACCAAGCCATGGGCGTGTACGACGAGGCCGAGAAATACGTCCTCGACTACATGGCCAAAGGATTCGGCGACTCCCAGCTCTTCTTCCTCCTGGGGAACCTTATGGTCCACCATGACGAAATCGACAAGGCCGTTTCCTACTTCGAAAAGTGCCTGGACGGGAACCCCCGGTCGGCCTCGGCCCACAACGCCCTGGCGGCGGTCTATCTCAACCGGGACGGCGCCAGCGACCTGGCCCGGGCGGAGGAGCACATCGATTCCGCCCTGGCCCTCAATCCGACCCTCATGAGCCTGCGCTACAACGCGGCCCAGCTCCGCGAGAAGCAGAACCGCCTGACCGAAGCCGCCGACCTCTACCTCCAGGAGATCGCGGACTCCCCCAAAAGCTTCAAGGCCCTCTTCAACCTGTCCCGCGTCTACCGGCAAATGGGGCGGGAGGACGAGGAATACGAGGCGCTGAAGAAGGCGATCGAGGCCGAACCGGATTTCCCGATCGCTTATTTCTACCTCGCCCGGATTTACATCCGGCGCGGACAGAACTTCGAGGAAGCCATCGCCCTGGTGAAAAAAGGGATCGAACTCAAGCCCGCCCCGGCCGACTTGCCGTTGGGCTATTTCCTCCTGGCCGACCTCTACAACCGCGTCGGGGACGTCGTCCAGTCCGAGGAATACGCGAGGAAGGGCCAGGCCGCCGCCAAGGCGAAAAGCTAGGTCAGATCTCGAACTTCCGCTCGAGCGAGGCCTTGCTGCCGTCGGTCGTGTTGGTTACCGTGACGTTCAGCGTATAGGAGCCGGGCCCGAGAGCGGCGACGGCTTCGGCCGTGAATTCCTGGGCCAGAACTTCTTTCAGGCGGCTCTGGGGGATATCGATGGGGAAGGCCTTCGTGAACGTCCAGGCCTCGGAGCCGGCGGCATCCAGAACTTTCATCGTCGCCTCGAGGGTCGTCTCGAATTTCGCGCCGCGGGACTTGAGCCAGATGTTCTTGTAGGGGATGACGAGGGTGAACCGCATACCTTCGCCGTCGGCCTTTTCGATTTTCACATTGAGCCCCGGCAGACCCGCCGCGCGCCCCGCCTCGGGGCCCCGCGCCATTCTCTGCATCGGTTCGTTCCACTCCTGTTGGGCCTGGTTGATGATGGCGATCTGGGCGGCGCTTTCGGGAATGAGTCTGAAGTCGTCGACCCATCGTTCGTCGATGAAGGTGATGGTGAAGAATCCGTACCACCAGATCTCCGTGGGCAGACCGTAGAAAGTGATCCCGCGGGGATAGGTTTCCCGGTTGTCCGGAGGCCCGAGGGTGATATAGATCCGGCCGCGGTCCTGAAGCCAGCCGGGGGCGGCCCCTCCGGAGAACAGGTGGTTCGCCCGCTCGATCCGGTTGAAATAATCCGTCTTGTACTCGTTTTCCGACGTCGCCGGACTCGGGTCCCTCCTCTTCCAGAAGTCCTTGACGAACGCCTCCCGGGCTTCCGGAACGAGGGCCAGGAAGGCCCGCCTCTCTTCGGATGTGATGGTGTAGCGGACCTTGGAGATGAAGTCCCGGCTCTTCGGGTCGAGCTGTTTCTCGAGCCGGGCCGCCGCGCAGGAGGCTAGAAGAAGGGCCGCCGCGAGAGAGAGCGTCGCTAGCTTTTTCGGATGTTTCATGACCGCTCCTTGATCTTGCCCTCGAGGTCAGCGACCTTCTTTTTCACTTCGGCCTGGGCCGAGTTGAGCTCGAGCGACTTCTTCCAGGCCGTCAGGGCGCTGCGGAAGTCCCCGGTCTTGACGTAGCATTCGCCGATCGAGTTGAGGACGTTGAGGTTCGTCCCGAAGGAGGTCAGGTAGTCTTTGTAGAATCCGATGGCCTCAGCGTAGCGTCCGAGGGCCTGCGAACTCTCGCCGAGGAACTGGCCGAACTCGAATTTCTGCTTGTCCCTGAAGAATGGCGTGGCCACGTTCCGGACGCCCTCGTAGTCTTTGACCGCGAAGAGGGCGCGGCAGAAGTCGAAGGCGAAGGGCACGGAATTCGACGACCGGCGGAAGGCCGTTTCCAAGAGCGCGCGGGCCTTGCCCAGATCCCCTAACTGGAGGTATTGCATCCCGAGGATGTTGACATAAGCGGGATCTCCCGCCGGCGGGAGCGGCGCATACAGGATCCAGGAGCGCGGCAGGGCCTGGCTGAGGCTGACGTAAAAGGCCGTTTTCGAGGAGAGGACAGCCGTCTTAGCGGCGTCGAGGAGGGTCACGTTCGCCCAGTAATAAGCGGGGCTGTAGCCGGCCAGGGGAAACTCTTCGATGATGTGGAGCGGGTCCGGGTCGTCCCCCAGCGCCTTGACTGTCGACGCGACGACCTGGTCGTCCCGGGTGATCGTGACCGAAACGCTGCCGCTCCGCTTGAGCTCGTCGGTGAGTCCGCCGAGTTCGCTGTAGAGGGTGAGGGTGTCCTGAGCGGCGAAATCGTTCCGGGGCGAGGCGACGAGCTGTGTCTCCCCGACCGTGAACGGCTTGACCTGTCCGGCGAAAGCCGGATTCCGGACGATCCGGTTGGCCAGGATCGGCGTGCTCAAGGTCAAGCTGCGGGCGGGCGGGATCTTCAGGGTCGCCTCGACGGAAGTGAACTCCTTGGAGATCGTGTTTTTCCACAGGACGCTGAGCTTGTAGTCGCCTTCGATCAGCGGGAAGGCGTCCTGGAACGAGACCAGGCGGTTCTTGATCCTGGGGAACTGATCGGCGTTGAGCTCCACGGGGATGACGCGATCGAACTGATAGACGGTCTTGCCCTGGGCGTCGGAGACGATGCCGTTGACGTTGAACGTCGTCCGGTAGATGCCTTCGAAGCGCTCGATACTGAGCCTGGCCGGCTCGATGAGGTAGTGGACGAAGGCCCGGCCGGCGTTATCCCGGGTGACCTGGACCAGGGCGTCGGATTCGATGTAATTGGCGGTGTATTCGACCTCGATCAGATCCTTGTACTTGAGGAGCTTCTGGGCATAAGCGTCCTTGACATTGTCATAGGCCGATTTCGGGATCTTTTGACTGATGAGAATATCCGATGATTGGGAGGGGTTCATCCCCATGACGTATTCGCCGGGGATGAGAGACATCGCAATCTCGGCCAGGGTCGGGTCGATGAGGTTCAGTTCTCCCCAGGCCTTGAGGTAGTTGGTCATGTCGCCGTTGTAGAACGGCATGAGCTTCTGCGGGCCGTCCCGGACGGGGGAATAGAGAATATAGTCGCCGGCGTCGTCCTTTTTGAAGAAAACGACGTTGAAGGCGCTGGGAAGGCCGGCCACCGTCAAACCGGAGTAAAACCAGACGACGAGCGGGTAGATGTTGCTCATGTTCTCGAACTTGTCGATGGTCTTAGGTTCGCCCAAGGTGATGTAAATCCGGCCCATGTCCGACCGCCAGCCGCCGGCCTTGCGACCCCGGCCGAACCAGAGGTTGGCGTATTCGATCCGGCGATCATGCTCGTCCTTGAACTCGTTCTGGGGCGTCGCCAGGTCCGGGTCCCGGGCCTTCCAAAAGGCGACGATGAACATGTCCCTCTCGCGGTCATTAGAGAGCTGGAGGAAGACCTCCTTTTCCTTGGGGCCGATGATATAGACGACCTCCTCTTCAAGCCAGGCGCGGAAGCGGGGAGGCAGGTCCTTGACGGAGGCTTTCTGGCCGGCGGCCGGGAGGCCGGCCAGCAGGACACCGCCAAGAAGCACTATCGTTTTGAATCTCATTCTCAGGTCCTTTATGGGTCCGCTCTACAAAAATTTAGTTTACCCCCTCCGTCCGCCTTTTTCAAGGCGGCCTCCGGCGCGGCCGTCCCGGCGGCCGGAACGAACCCCGCCGGGACGACTGCTGCCGCGACGACTGCTGGCAAAGAATACTCGAGCCAGGCTGCCGTCGCGACGACTGCTGCCGCGACGACTGCTGGCAAAGAAT
>Ga0315279_10002109_pt1 | contig 30811 bp, 30 predicted proteins | sample YL17G06_20_MG_FD_203694 | JGI IMG/M metagenome (GOLD analysis project Ga0315279, IMG submission 203694) | Sediment microbial communities from Yellowstone Lake, YNP, Wyoming, USA - YL17G06_20 | ecosystem: Environmental > Aquatic > Freshwater > Lake > Sediment | place: USA: Wyoming | collected...
TTGCCTGTGCCCACTGTTGGGCTGCCCATTCGCTGGCGGAGAGCGTCATCGTTGCCTCCTGCGCAAAGGCTGCTGCGATGATTATGCCATATGTCGGACGAACCCAAAAATGTGGGTAAAGATCAGGTGTAGAGGCCCAAAAAGAGGAGGTAATACAGCGGCATGACCAAAATCGCCAACACATCCAACCGCAAGAGGCCCACCAGTCGGTTGTTTTGCAGCAGGGTAAAACCTTCCTGCGCGGTTTGGGGCTGCCCGCCAATCGCAATCAGGATGACCATGGTCACCAGGGAATAGGCCAGCAGGATTAAAGCGGCTATGCCGCCAAGTTTACAGAGGCTTTTCCAGCTTGTAGCAGCGTGATCCGGGATTTGACTGTGTGTCATTTGATTATCCTTCTCGCTCCGCCAGTGGGAGCTTACGTCCCAGCCGGAACAGGTCGCGGGCCAGCATGGGAAACCATGCCAGATAAAACGGGCCAGCGATCATTAGGATGGTGGCAGATATGGATGGCGCGAAGGGGTGCAGGATGTGCTGGGCCAAATCGAAGGCATTCCCTAGCATCCCGGCGTAAGCGGTCACTTTGCTGAAATCCTTGCTGCGCAACATGACCGCCGAGATGATAACCCCGGCCCCCTGCAAAAGAATGCCCGACATGTAAGCGCCGGAGCTGTTCCACATGTTCGCAGCAAGAATCGCCTCGCCCGCTGCCAGGAGCTGGGCGCGCTGCGTGTCGGTTGTGGTCGCCGCATACTGGTCGCTGAGATGAATCAGGGAGAAGCCCGAATGGGTGGCGAAGCAGGTGGTGACCGCCACGAAAGTGAACAGGGTCGCAAGCGTGGTGTAGGTGGCATTTACCCGCCGGAGAGAGAAATACAGCGCGGGGAACGTGCCCAAATACATAGCAATCAGAAAAAGGCTGGTGAAATCGTCGCGCAAGATTCCGGCCAGTTTGTTAGCCTGCAAAACCGCAAAATATTCTTGTACGGTGGCAGGTTTCAGTCCCAGGGTAGCAGAGACGACAAGCATGACCAGGATAGACGCCAGTTGCAGCAAGGCAGCCACCCCACCAATCTTGCATAACCCCTTCCAGTCGGGGCCTATAGTTTCGGCATCAGCAACTTGATCTAGTTCTATTTGCGACATTTCATTCACCTTATGTTTTTGGGCGATGCAACTGTTCAGCCGCCGCTGTTGAATGGGGGGACATTTTCCCCGTAGGCTGGTATTACTGGAGTTTAGAGTTCACGCTCGTAGTAACGGCTTTAGCCGTGTTTTTGCGGCTGAAGCCGCTACTACCAACACGGGGGCTCTAAACTCGAGGTATTACTTGAACAAAGTATAAAACGAGTGGTTGGCGCAATTAATTCGGTTTAATTCTCTAGCAATCGGCAAACTCACGACCATAGTTGCTCCGGCCACTTTGAGAAAATCCCTTCGGCTGAGTTTGTTCTGTGTGGGCATAGTTCTCCTGTTGACTGAGACCTGTCAGGTCTACAAGACCTGACAGGTCCAAATGTTCTAACTCCCATTCACCGGTAGCAGATCCGCGTGTCGAGCCGCCACTTCACGATACGCCAGCGTCCACGACGTGGACCGGTACACTTGGATCATTCCTTGGATGAAGGCTAACGTCGGGATCAGCACAATCAGAAACAGCGGCGCGCCGACGACAGCCGCCACCACCCATGAATGGCTGATCAAGTACGCCAACCCGGCCGGCACACCGCCGATCAAGACTGCCACCACGACCACCACAAGAGCGACGGGGATCATCACCAACCCCAACACAATGCCAATGGCAGCCAGCAGCAGCCACATCAAGCCGGTATCGAGCAACGAAGCGCGCACCAACATCACTCCCTGACGAATGGAAGCCATCACGCCCTGTTTGCCCAACACTACCCGCCGCCGAATGTAGGGCATGACCACCGAAATGACCAGGGCAATGGCGATGATGAACAGGATGACGAGCAACGCGAATCCAATGGTGGCGACCACCCCTATGGCGCGAACCACGTCTGCCTTGACCAGCAACAACAGCAAGGGCGACGCCGCAAACGCCAATAGGACTAGGGCCATCACCACAAGCGGCAGATAGATGACCAGATCGGTCAAGAACAGCCGCCATGCCTGGCGCGACCATCCCAGGCGAAAGCCGCGCCGCACTGTCAAGGCAATTCCTTGGCCTTCGATCTCATCCACGCCGGCAATCATGGCCGTTTCGGCCACATAGCGCAAGATGGTTAGGGCCACGACCAACACGAGTATAACTGCCACGACGATCAGAATGATCATCAGCACGGTGTTCCAGGGAATATTGGATGGCGCAGGTTGGGTCCATCGCGTGCCACTGCCACCGCCATTGCCGCCGCCACCGCCGCCACTACCACCACCAGCCAGGGCGAACAAGAATCCAAACAGCCATAACGCTCTGTAACGCCACGTAATCGTCCACGCACGGGACAGAATTTTCAGGTGATCCATGGTATGCCTCCTATGCAACCACGCGCACCGCTGGATGCCAGCGGTAACGCCATACGTAACCCAGCCAGGCCAGGTACAACACCGCCAGCCACGCGCTGATGATGACAAAGAATGCAGCCAGTCCCAAGCCGCTCCACTGGTCCGGCAACAACCAGGCCAGCCATCCCATCACCGAACTGGCAGCCGCGCGACTCAACCAGGTAAGGGGCCGCGCTGCCCACGGAAGTGAACCGGCAACGAGCATCACCACGACACTGACCGCCGCGCCAAGCTGCACCAAACCATTGATCAGCAACAGACCGATGCCCGGCAGCCACCTGAGCGGCGACTGCTCGACGGCGGCGCGGTCAGGCAACTGCGATTCCAATTTGCGCCAGAATTCGGCTCGACTGACCAGTACATCGTCCGGCAATCGGTCAACGGCCAGCGCATTGCTCAAAGATTTCAACGCCGCTAACTCTTGTCGGCAGGACACGCAGGTGAGCAAATGCGATTCAACCTTCTCGCGGCGAGTCTCATCTAACTCGCCGTCGTGATATGCAGCCAGCCACTCGTTAGGAATAGCGTGTGGGTGTTCGCTCATCCAGCTTCTCCCATTTCGGTCAGCAGCACGCGCAGGCGGCTGCGAGCATAATTCAGTCGAGACATTACTGTGCCCAGCGGAATGTCCAGCGCAGAAGCGATTTCCGCATAAGACAGCCCCTCGTATTCGCGCAAGAGGAGCACGGCACGGCTGGCCAGCGGCAATTGAGCCAACGCCCCGCGCACGGCCCGCGCTCTGGCACCCGCTTCGGCTTGATCGGCTGGGCCGCCGCCATCATCCGGCACACGCTCGTCCAACTCTTCTGACGGACGGTCATGCCGAAGAGTATCGATGGCAGCATTGATCGCGATACGGCACAGCCAGGCACGCCAACTACCCGCCGATTCCCGAAATCGGGGCAAGGCCAGCCATGCTTTGACAAAAGTCTCTTGTGCCACATCTTCCGCTGAGGCCAAGTCCAAACCTTGACGATAGGCCACGCTGACGATCAATCGCTGATAGCGTTGAACAAGCAGCCCATAGGCGGCCTTGTCGCCAGCTTGGGCGCGGGCAATCCATTCTCGTTCGCGGTCATGGTCGTTGGGTACAGCTTGCTCAGTCACGGTGCTCGCTCATTTCTACTATCTATACGCATTTCGTGGCTAGTTTATTCGGTTCAATTGTGGGACAAGATGGCATCTTGCCCCACAGTCAGCGACAAAAAAAACAGCGGCACAAGGCCGCTGCTCAGATGAAAGGTTACGGCGTCAACTCCTGACGCTTTCTCGCATGCGATGGATGGCTGCAGCCACACCCTCTTTGCTGCCAAAAACGGAGGCCCCGGCTACGAGCAAGTTCGCTCCGGCCTTGACCACGAGTGGCGCCGTGGCCATGCCAATTCCACCGTCCACTTCAATATCGCGCTCAAGCCCGCGCTCCACCATCATCTGTCGCACACGCGCGATTTTGGGGAGCGTCTCTGCAATGAACTCTTGTCCGCCAAAGCCCGGATTGACCGTCATCACCAGCACCGAATCCACATCGCCGAGGATGTCCTCCAGCATGGCCGCCGGCGTGGATGGATTGATCGCCACGCCGGCTTTTTTGCCCAGATGATGAATGTGCTGGATAGCCCGATGCAAGTGTGGCGTCGCTTCCTGATGAACGATGATGACGTCTGCGCCGGCTGAAGCGAACTCGGCCACGTAACGCTCCGGCTCGATGATCATCAGATGCGCCTCGATGGGCAACCCCGTGGAGCGGCGCACCGCCTCGACGACCAGCGGCCCAAAAGTAATGTTAGGGACGAACTGCCCATCCATCACATCCACCTGGATGCGGTCGGCGCTGGAGGATTCGGCCTCTTGCACCTGTTCACCCAGGCGTGTCAAGTCGGCGGAGAGAATGGAGGGGACGATTTCGATTTTGGGCATGGAGACAAGTCCGGTGTTATCCACCAAGAACACGAAGGCGCACTGAGAATTCTTCGTGCCCCTTCATGCCTTTCGCAGATGAGCTTTACTTCTTGCGTTTCGTGCCACGTGACTTTTTCGACGCAGCAATTGCCTTGTGGACTACCTCTTGAAGTTGGCGCAGCCCGCCCTTGACGTCCTCGCCCAGGTGGATGCGAATAGCGCGACGCTTGTGGCTCTTCAATGCCTGCAAGTCGCCCACCGCTTGCGCGCGGATGAGCGTCCCGAAGGTGTACGGTTCGCCGGGGATGGCCACATCCTTCACGGCATCAGCCGTGATCTGGATGAACACGCCATTGTTCGCCCCCCCCTTGTGAAGCTGGCCGGTCGAGTGCAAAAAGCGCGGGCCATACCCCACCGTCACCGCCACGCCAAACGCATCGCGCAGTTCCTTGCGGATGGCACGCAGCGCGCGTTCGCTGCCGGGGCTTTTCTCAACGTACGCCAGGAGCGCCACGTAATCGCCCCGTCTGACCCGCTTCAGCAGACCGGTCAGCGACTCGACCCACTCGCTTTTCTGGGTGGCCACGCCGCGCTCCGGCAATTTGCCTTTCGCTACACGCTTCGCGTCAACCAGCAACCGCTTGGTGTTGTCTTTGCTCTCGGCCACGTTGGGCTGATCAAAGGGGTCAATGCCCAACAGCGCTCCCGCCACCGCCGTGGCAAATTCCCAGCGGAAAAACTCTTGCGCCAGGTTGATCTTTTGCTTAACCTCGACGTGAATCACCGGGTAACCCGCCGCCTCCAATGCTGCCGCCTTGCGATCCTGCGCGTCTTCGCCTTCCAATCGCAAATGCACAAAGGCCCGGTCATCCCCAAACACCTTTGACATTTTGTTTTTGAAATTTGGAATTTGCAGGGGCTCACCTTCAACCGGCAGAATCCCCCTGCCCTCTTTGCCAGTGCTTTCGGCGATGAGTTGCTCCACCCAATAGCCAAAGCTCGCCAGCGACGGCGACGTGATGAACGTGAGCTTGTCGCGCCCCAGCTTCCACAGCTCGCCCAGCGCAACGCCGAGGAAAACGCCAGGGTTATCCACCAGCTTGAGCTCCGGCCCACATGCGCGCGCCATCTTGATCGCGCGCTCCAGCAGCGTCTCGACGTCCACGCCGATGAGGGCTGCCGGCACCAGGCCAAAATACGTCAACGCGCTGAATCGCCCGCCCACATCCTCCGGCGCAGAGAACACACGACGGAAGCCTGTCTCATGCGCTAATTTTTCCAGCGACGTGCCGGGATCGGTGATGGCGATAAAGTTTTCGCCGGCCCGCTCACCTTTCACCGCGCGCACCTTTTCCGCGAAACGCTTGTAGAGCGAGAGCGTCTCCGTCGTCCCGCCGGATTTGCTGGACACCAAGAACAGCGTCCGCGCCGGGTCCACTTTGCGGCCCACCTTGAGGATCGTCGCCGGGTCGGTGCTGTCCAATACGATCAGGTCGGGCGAGTCCGCCGCGATGCCAAACACTTCTCGATAAACTTCTGGCGCAAGCGAGCTGCCGCCCATCCCCAGGAGCACAATGTATTTGAATCCAGCTTGTTTGATCTCGTCAGCGAAAGTGGTCAACTCGCCCACGCGCCCCAACATCGTGTCGGCAATCGTCAGCCAGCCCAAGCGATTGGCGATGAGCGCCTGATGTTCTGGGTCTGCTTTCCATAGGCTGGCGTCCTTTGCCCACAACCGCCGCGAAAAGTTCTTGTGCTCCAACACGTCCAGCGTCTCGTCCACGTGCGCGTGGATTTCGTTGCTCAGTGAAAGCGCCTGGCGGTTCGGCATATCGGCGGCCAGCGCCTGCCGCTTGGCGGCGATAACGGTGAACAATTTGTCAAATGACTGCGCGAACTTGCTCACACCCTCGACGGATAATTGCTCGCCGACCGTGCACATATCAATGCCAAGACTGGCCAATGCCTGGAACGCCGCTCGCGCCTCATCCAAACCTTCCCCGACCGTCGCACGAGCCTGGCCATGATCCCGGAACGCCACGATCGTCTCAACGGGCATCGTGTTGACCGTGTCTGGGCCAATGAGCGTTTGGACGTACAGCACGTCGCTATAAGCCGGGTTCTTGGTGCTGGTGCTGGCCCACAAGACACGCTGGACGCGCGCGCCTTGAGCCTCCAGCGCCTTGAATCGTTCGCCTCCGAAAATCTCCTCGAACCGCCGGTACACGAGTTTGCTGTTGGCGACGGCGATCTGGCCGCGCAGCGCCGCCGCTCTGGAGGCATCCGGTCCCTCGGCAAGCACCTTGTCTTCAAGCAACTTGTCCACTAGCGTGTCCACGCGGCTCACAAAAAAGCTCGCCACCGAAGCCACGTCATTGATCGGCAATCCTTGCTGAACGCGATCTTCGAGCGCGGCGATGTATGCCTCGGCCACAGCCTCGTAATGCTCCATCGAAAACATCAGCGTGATATTGACGTTGATGCCTTCGCCCAAAAGTTGCCGGATGGCTGGGATGCCTTCGCGCGTGGCCGGGACTTTGATGAACAGGTTCGGGCGATTGACTGCCGCGTGCAACCGCCGCGCGTCGGTCAGCGTGTCTTTCGCGCCGTGCGCCAACTTGGGCGAAACTTCGAGGCTCACGTATCCATCGCCGCCGTGCGTCGCGTCAAAGACAGGACGCAGCACATCGGCTGCCGCCTGGATGTCGGCGATGGTCAGCGCGTCATAGATGTCCGCGTCGCTCGCGCCCTGGCTGATGAGATCGCGCATCGCCGCGTCATAGTCTGTCCCATGCGAAATGGCTTTTTCAAAGATCGTCGGGTTGGACGTGATACCGCTGATGCCATCCTCTTCGATCAGCCGCTTGAGCGCGCCGGAGGTGATCAGCCCCCGGCTGATGTTGTCCAGCCAGACGCTCTGGCCGAGTTGCTCTAGCTCCAACAAAGGATTCATGCTGTCATCTCCCGAGATGAATTTATCATGCGTGATGGGACATTCTACGGCTTGGGTTTGGTCTTGTCCGCAAAGTAATAATCCAACATCTTTTTCGCCACCGGGGCGGCATGTTCGGACCCCTCGCCGCCGTTGTAGATATAAACAATCAATGCGATTTGTGGATTGTCCACCGGCGCGAACGACACGAACCAGGCGTGAATCGGGTAACTCTTGCCCGTGGCGCAAAAACCGAGCTTGATCGCCAGGTCATCGCAGAACTCGGCAGTGCCCGTCTTGCCCGCCACGCGCACGCCGGGTACCTTCGCTTTGGTCGAAGTACCCCACTCCACAGACGCTTCCATGCCTTGCTGCACGAGTTGAAGGTTCTCTAAACTCACCGGCACTTTGGCATCGGCCTGTGGCTTGAACGCGCGCACGACGTTGCCATTCGAATCCGTAATGTGGTCAACGATCTGCGGCCGGTACAACGTGCCGCCGTTGGCAACGGCGGCCGTGACGTTGAGCATCTGCAGCGGCGTCACGAGCAAATACCCCTGACCGATGGCAAAGTTGTATGTCTCGCCGGTAGGCCAGGTCTGGCCATAAACCTGGCGCAGCCATTTGGGGGTGGGCACATGGCCGGCCGCCTCGCCGGGAATATCAATGTTCGTCATGCGGCCCAACCCAAAGTACTTGGAATAATTAGCCAGCCGGTCAACCCCCAGCCCGTCGAACTTGGGCTGGTTCGGCACATCATAGCCCGCGCCGACTTCCCAAAAGTAAACGTCGCATGAGTACGCCAGTCCGTGAAGCAGATCCATCGCGCCATGGCCGGTCCTGAGCCAGCACGTCAGCTTCTTGGCCTGGCCGGGATCGTTCGGGTAATACTTGTTCGGGATGACAATCGAGCCGGGGTCGTTGATGATGGTCTTGGGGGTGATGACCTTTTCTTGCAGCGCCGCCGAAGCCGGGATGAGCTTAAAGATCGAGCCGGGCGGAACCTGGTCTGCAATCGCATGGTTCACCAGGGGAAGATGTATGTCGTCGCTGATGACATTCCATGCGGTCTGCGAGATGCCTTGCGTGAACAGGTTGTCATCATAGGTCGGCAGGCTGACCATCGCCAGGATTTGCCCGGTCTGCGGGTTCATGGCGATGGCAGCGCCGCGCCGCGTGACCTCTTTACCCTGGGATTGATTGATCGTGTTGATTTCAGCTTGCAACGCGTCGGTGGCTACTTTTTGCAGACCCACATCAATCGAAAGGTAGACGTTTTCGCCAGGCACTGACGGTACCGGCTCGCCGACGATGCTCACTTCGCGCCCCGCCGCGTCTTCTTCAAAGTACTTGCGGCCTTTCGTCCCGCGCAGGTACGATTCAAGCTTGGCCTCGATGCCCGCCAGCCCCACGCGATCCACATCCGGGTCGTACTGATTGTCCGTGTAACTGGCAGCCGACTCGGCAGGAATATGCCCGACGTAACCGATGATTTGAGAGATCAGCGAACCGAGCGGATAGTATCGCGTGCCGACGACCTTTAATTTGACGCCCGGCAGCTTCATCTTTTGCTCTTCAATGATCATGGCGATCTCGCGCGGGACGCCGGTCTTGATCGGGATCTCCCGATAATACTGGCCTTCTTTCACCGCCTGGTCCACAATGTCTTTGATACCCGGCTCGCTGCCGGATAGTTTAGTAGAGGCCGACGCAGCCGTGATGGGCATGTTCAAGAGAGACGACAATCTTTGATAGACTTGCATTCTCTCTTCGTTGTCCGGCTCGTCGCCAGGCAGATAGATCGGGACGATGGCGATGGTAAAGTTGGGGACGTTCCGCACCAACGGCGTGCCCGCGCGATCATAGATCATGCCGCGCGGCGCTTCGAGGTCCACCACTTTAGATTGGCTGATTTGGGCCTTTTCGAGATACTCTGCGCGGTGCACAACCTGCAGGTCCCACAGCCGCCAAAAAAAGGCCACGAACGCCAGAACGATAAAGCCATAGAGCGAAAGCTGTCGCCACCGTAACGGGTCGGCTTGCGGCAAAGGTTGTGCGGTCGCATGTGGATCCAGGCCCGCCGCGCGCATGTCTTCGGTGGACATTTGGATCTCTTCGCTAGAGACTGTTACTTGGTCGCTCATATCACTTCTCGCTCATCGCCCGGCGAGGGGCCGATTACCACTCGAGCCGCTCGCGGCTCGTCCGCCGGTCCACCATCATTAGCAGCAGATAAACCGCCGGAACAAGCGCCAGGTTAAAGACCACGCCGGGCAGAATAAAGCGGTTCATGTACACGTCCAAAAACACCGGTTGACCGGTCAACGCAAGCACGGTCAAATATACCAGGTGATCGATCAGCGTTCCTAGTGCTGCCATCAGCGGCACCAGGACCAGCGTAGCGCCGGACACCCGCACACCGATCACGCCAACGGCCAGCGCGGTGACCATCAACGCCAAAGCGTTAGCACCCAATGGGCCGCTGGAGAGCAAGTCCAAGAACATGCCGCCGACAAAAGCCCACACGACTCCATCGTTGATGCCGCGCATCAGGCTGGGCGCCTCGTCGCCATATTCCAGCTCGCGCGCCCGGAACGCGGCTAGCAAGCTCCACGATACGACCGACAAGAGCATCAAGTCGGGCCGCGCGCTGCCCACTGCCAGGCGAGGCGCAGCAGTGGCTTGAAAGATCGCCACGATCAACAGGAACGGAATCGTAAAGTATGGGCTAGGACTCATGAGAATGTCGAATGTTATTTGCTAGGCTGCTGCGGCGTGGGCGATTCAAAGCTCAGAATGACCAACACCACTTCCAACCGATTCAAATCAGCCGCCGGGCGAAGCGCAGCGGATTGGAACAAGTCAATGTCACGTTTCGTCACATCTGTCACCTGGCCGATGACGAGAGAGCGCGGCAAATCGCCGCCCAGTCCGCTGGTCAGCACAACATCGTCGGTCGCCACCTTTTCCTCCAGCGGGATATAGTCCATCAACAAAGACCCATCGGGCTGCCCTTTCACCAGGCCGTTGGCGCGACTGCTCTGAATCAGAGCATTCACCGCGCTGTTCACATCCTGCAAGAGCTGCACTTTGGATGTGCGCGGGTTGACCTCCTTGATGCGGCCGACGAGTGCCGACCCGCCGGTGATGACCGGCATACCCGGCTTGAGACCTCGATTGTCGCCGACATTGATGGTGATGCTGTTGAGATAGGGGCTGGGATCGCGGCCAATGACATCGGCGGCCAGCGTGACATAGTCAGGGGTGTTGCGCGAGAATTTGAGTAAATCTCTTAGCGTAATGTTTTCCGCCTCAAGATCTTTTAGGCGGATGTTTTCACTGCGGAGGCGGTTGTTTTCGTCTTGGAGGTCCCGGTTTTCCACACGCAACTCGCGCACTTCGCGGAACATGCCAAACAGGTCCCCCGTACTATTCACCAGGCCGTCGAACGAGCGCTGCACAGGGGCGATGACGAGTTGCGCCAAATCTTCGACGGGCTGGAGTTGTCCCGCTTCGTGCAACACCAGAGCCAGAACAGCGACCAGCGTCAGAACAAAAAAGATCCAGGAACGCGAGCGGGGCCGGTTAAGCATGCTAGTCTTGTGGTCTTCTAGTCCAGTCGTCGCCTAGTCCAGTAGTTTTGTAGTCAGACTACTCGACTACCGACGACCTGACTATTCGACTACCTGACACTCGACTAATGGTACGCCGACCCGCCGCCCGAAGTGGGAGAGCCATAGCGCATCCCGTGCCGGTCGGTGCTGGTGAGGACGATGCGCAGCACGTCCAATTCTTCCAGCACTTTGCCGGCGCCGGCGGCCACACACGTCAATGGATCGGGCGCCACCCAACACCGCATCTTGGTCTCTTCGGTCAGCCGCTGCGCCAGGCCCTGCAGTTGACTCCCGCCTCCAGCCAAGACAACGCCTGTCTCCATCAGGTCGGCGATCAATTCGGGCGGTGTATCGTCCAGCGTGGACCGCACGGTCTCGACGATGGTATTGACCGAGTTCGACAGCGCCTCGCGTACCTCGATGGACGACATGTCCACCGCTTCCGGCAAGCCGGTGACCAGGTTGCGCCCGCGCACCGTCATCACTTTTTCTTCCTGCAAGGGATACGCCGAGCCGATTTCTATCTTGACGCGCTCGGCCATGCGTTCGCCGATGAGGAGGTTGTACTTTTGCCGGGCGTACATCATAATGTCGTCGTCCATCTCGTCACCCGCTACGCGGATGGAGCGAGCTACCACAATGCCGCCCAGAGCAAAGACGGCCACTTCGGTCGTGCCGCCGCCAACGTCCACCACCATGCTGCCGCGCGCTTCGATCACCGGCAGTCCTATGCCGATGGCGGCCGCCATTGGCTCTTCGATCAGATACGCTTCGCGCGCCCCCGCGCTGATCGCCGCGTCGTACACCGCACGCTTTTCCACTTCCGTCACGCCGCTGGGGATGCCGATCACCACACGCGGGCGCGGGATGGGCAAGAGCATCTGGTTGTGCGCCTTTTTGATGAAATAGTCCAGCATCGCCTCCGTGACTTCAAACTCGGAGATGACGCCGTCGCGCAGCGGCCTGATCGCCACAATGTTGGCCGGGGTGCGGCCCACCATCTCTTTGGCTTCATTGCCAATCGCCAGCACACGTTTGCTGCGTTTTTCAATCGCCACCCAGGAAGGCTCGTTGATCACCACGCCCTTGCCCCGGACACACACCAACGTGTTGGCGGTGCCCAGGTCAATGCCGATGTCGAGTGAAAAGAGGCCCAGGATCGCGTTGATTGGGTTGAACAACTTGGTTCTCCTCGGTAAGCACGATCATTTACTTGCCGATGAATGATTATACCACACCGTCAGGCGGAAGCAACCCCGGCCCCAATGTCGAGTGTCGAATGACGGAGGACGAATGAAACGCTTCGTCTTCTTGCACTCGCCTTTTATGTCGGCTACTGTTATAATACGAAGACGAAAGAAATGCGCGGAGATGATGAGGGAAGCGTTGGCGAACGATGTTCACTTGCATTATGCCCAGGCCGGCAAGGGGGCGCCGCTGCTTTTGATCCATGGCTACCCACTCGACCACACGCTCTGGCTGCCGCAAGTGGATGGACTGGCGGACGTTGCCCGCGTCATTGCGCCGGATTTGCGCGGATTTGGGCAAAGTGTCGCGCCCGAAGGTGTTTACACGATGGACGCGCACGCCGACGACCTGTGCGCGCTGCTCGACCTGCTTCAGATCGAGCGGGCGGTGTTGTGCGGGCTTTCGATGGGCGGATACATCGCGCTCGCGTTCTGGCGCAAATACGCGGAGCGAGTCCGTGGGCTGATCCTGGTGGACACGCGCGCCGGAGCCGATGCGCCTGCCGCACGCCAGGCGCGGCTGGACACGGCTGAACAACTGCGGCAACACGGCCAGGTAGCTCATGTTGTCGAGCCGATGCTCGCGCGCTTGCTGGCCGAATCCACGCGCCAGTCACGCCCCGATCTGGTCGAGTCCGTCCACGCGATGATGCTGCGCCAGCGACCCAATGGCATCATCGGCGCGCAACTGGGTATGGCCGAGCGCCCCGACTCGACGCCGACGCTGCCCACCATCACCGTCCCGACGCTCGTCGTGTTTGGCGCGGAAGATGTCATTACGTCGGCGGAAACCGAAGGGCGCAGCCTGGCCGATGCAATCCCCGGCGCAAAACTCGTCGTCATCCCGAACGCAGGGCATCTCTCGAACCTGGAGCAGCCAGCGGCGTTCAACGCAGCTGTCCGCGAGTTTCTCTCTACGCTCGATTGGAAGGGAGGCTATCATATGAATCAGGAACAGACTCTGTAGATCCCGGATTAGATACTGCGTATTCCGTTCGGCGACTTGGTCGTTCAGCGCAATACGCAACACGCAATACGCAAGACACAATGGAAAACCGCCGTAGCCTTTCGGAAACACAACCCAAGACGTGCCCCAACTGTGGGGCCAATGTCTCGGTTCGCGCCAAGACGTGCCTGATCTGCGGCGCGGACTTGACGCTGCCACCCGTCGCGTCGGGACCTGAAGCCGCGCCTGCCGGACGGGGCTTCCCAGGGCGAATCGTCGCTCTTGTGGCCGGCGTGATCGTGCTGGCGTTGTTGGTCATCGGTGGATTGCAATTGCGGTCGCGCGCTGCGACGCCACCCGCGCCGCCCACCTCTACACCGACAGCCACCTTTACCATCACGCCGACGCTGCCGCCCACCGAGACGCCTATACCTCGACCTTCCACATCCACGCCGACGGCTACCCCGATTCCGACGCAACCGAACACGCCTGTCCCGCCGACGATCTATAAAGTCCGCCCGAACGATACATTGGGCACTATTGCCGACAGATTCAACACCACCATTGACGCGATCCAGGCCTTTAACGGTCTGAGCGACGCGGACGTGATCCAGGTGGGTCAGGAACTTCAAATCCCTGCAGCCGGCTCAACGCCCAACCCGACGGTGACTCCGCGCGCGACGGAAACCTTCGTGCCCGGCCCCACGCCAGGGACGGTCTTGCACGTCGTCCAGTCCGGCGACACGTTGCTCGGCATATCGCTCAAGTACGGTGTGGCGATGAACATTATCCAGAAAGCCAATAACATCGAGGATCCCGAGTCCATCAAGGAGGGCCAGCAGCTCGTGATCCCCATCGGCCCCATCGCCACTGCTACCGCCGGGCCGCTGCCCACGCCGACCGGCCCGCCCCAGTACACCGCGCCGCAGCTGCTTTCGCCGCTTGACGCTGCAACGTTCGAGGGCAACGACGAGCCGATCCTGCTGCAATGGGCTTCCGTCAGCATCTTGCGCCAGAACGAATACTATTCCGTCCAACTGGAACAATTGAACAGCGGCACGCCGCCGATCACCCCCTTCCGCACGCGAGCCACGGGATGGCATATCCCGGTTGAACTATTCCCCAAGCCGAACGATACGCATCGCACGTTCGCCTGGCAGGTGCGCGTCGTTCGAGAGACCGGCACGCGCGCCGACGGCACACCGATTTTCTCCGACGCTGGCCCCGCCAGCGTGACCCGGATATTCAACTGGCCCATCGCTTATCCCACATCCACGCCGACACCAGGGCCAACACAATAGGCCCCCTTCCCTTGCCTCACCCGTCCCGCAAGAACTGCGGACGGGTGAGGGTGGGGGTGACATGACATCTTTCCCCCGTTCCTTGTGACATTGGGAACTACTAACTTGTGAGTCCAAAGGTATTATTAATGCTGTGCTGTTGTCGTCAATCCACTCATCTGTCCGCGAAAGTACAAATCGCTCCGTCGGAGCATTTTGCACCTAATCGCAGCCAGGCCTGGAAGCCAGGAGGTCTATGTGTACAAAATCTTGGAGAAGCAGACCCTGAGCGACGTCACCAAACTGATGGTGGTCGAGGCTCCTCAGGTCGCTCGCAAAGCTAAAGCAGGACAATTTGTCATCGTGCGCACGAACGAGCAGGCCGAGCGCATCCCGCTCACCATCGCCGACTATGACCGGCAGGCTCAGACTATCACGCTCATCTTTCAAGAGGTGGGCAAATCCACGATGCAGATGGGGCGGTTGGAAGTGGGTGACGAATTCGCCACGGTCGCCGGGCCGCTGGGCCATCCCACCGAGATCGAAAACTTTGGGACTGTGGTTTGCATCGGCGGCGGCGTGGGCATCGCGCCCATGTTCCCCATCGTCCGCGCCCTCCACGAAGCCGGCAACAAGATCATCACTATCATCGGCGCTCGTTGCCAGGACCTCCTGTTCTGGGAAGATCGAATGGGCGCGCTCTCGGACGAGCTGATCATCACGACCGACGACGGCTCGTGCGGGCGCAAGGCGCTGGTGACGGAACCGCTCAAGGAATTGCTGGAAGCGCGCAAGGACATTGCCCGCGTCTGGGCTATCGGCCCGGCCATCATGATGAAGTTTGTCGCAGCCACCACCAGGCCGTACAACGTGCCCACCATCGTCAGCTTGAACACCATCATGATTGACGGGACGGGCATGTGCGGCGGCTGTCGCGTGCTGATGGACGGCGGTGCCAAATTCGTGTGTGTGGACGGCCCCGAGTTTGACGCCCACCAAGTCAACTGGGACAATCTGTTTTCGCGCATGTCATTCTACAAGGCCGAAGAGCAGTTGGCCGTCGAGCGGTGGAAACACCAATGCCAATTGGATGCTGCAGTGGCTGAGGCAGAAAAAAAGTAGAGCGGCACGCTTCGGCGTTGCTGCAACGCGCAATGCCGCCCCTGAGAGAGGTAAACCAGAATGGCAAAGAAGCAAATCATCCCGAAGAAAACCCCTATGCCGGAGCAACCACCGGCTGAGCGCATTCACAACTATAACGAAGTGCCCTATGGCTACACCGAAGAGCAAGCCATCGCCGAGGCCAGGCGCTGCCTGGAATGCGCCAAGCCAAGCTGCATGCAAGGCTGCCCGGTGAACATCAACATTCCCCCTTTCCTCAAGCTGGTCGCCGATGGCGACTTTCGCGCAGCAATCAACCTGATCAAAGAGACGAATGCGCTGCCCGCCATCACCGGGCGGGTGTGTCCCCAAGAAGAACAATGCGAAGGCAAGTGCGCGCTCTCCAAGAAATACGAGTCGGTGGCGGTTGGCCGGCTGGAGCGCTTTGTGGCCGATTGGGAAGCCGCGCAAGGTTCGCTGACCATCCCGGAATTGCCGCCTCCGACCGGCAAAAAGATAGCGGTCGTCGGTTCCGGACCGGCAGGCCTCACCGTGGCCGCCGACTTGGTGAGGCTGGGACACTCGGTCACCATCTTTGAAGCATTGCACGAGGCGGGCGGCGTGCTGGTCTATGGCATCCCCGAATTCCGTTTGCCCAAGGCCATCGTCCGCCGCGAGGTCGAGTATGTGTGCGGCATGGGCGTCAAGCTCGTCAAGGATTTCGTCGTCGGCAACGCCGCCACGGTGGACGAGCTGCTGGAAGAATTCGACGCGGTCTTTTTGGGGACGGGCGCCGGGCTGCCGTGGTTCTTGAACATCCCGGGTGAAAACTTGGGCGGCGTGTACTCGGCCAACGAATATTTGACTCGATCCAACCTGATGAAAGCCTACCGCTTCCCCGAATACGACACGCCCATCGCGCGCGGGCAGCGTGTGGTCACCATCGGCGGAGGCAACGTGGCGATGGACTCTGCACGCACCGCGCTGCGCCTGGGCGCAACAGACTCCATCATCGTCTATCGCCGCTCGCGCGACGAGATGCCCGCCCGCGCCGAAGAGATTCACCACGCCGAGCAGGAAGGCATACAATTCAATTTGCTGACCGGGCCGGTGGCCTTCCACGGCGAAAACGGCCGCGTGAAACAAGTCGAGTGCCTCAAGATGGAACTGGGCGAGCCGGATGCTTCCGGGCGACGCCGCCCGGTGCCCATCAAGGATTCCAACTTCCGCATCCCGTGCGACATTGTAATCATTGCCGTGGGCCAAAGCCCCAGCCCTCTAATCCCCAAGACCACGCCCGGCCTCAATCTCGCCAAGCACGGCGGCGTGACGGTTGACGCCAACACGATGAAGACCTCGAAGAAGGGCGTATTCGCGGGCGGCGACGTGGCCACCGGCGGCGCGACTGTCATCCTGGCGATGGGCCAGGGCAAGATCGCGTCCAAGGCGATTGACGAATATTTGCGGACCGGCGAATGGTAAGACATGAAACGTGATGCGTGAGTTTCGCATCACGCATCGCGTTCCACGTACCCCATCCGAAAGGAACGGACTCGGCGCATCACACAACTTACAACTTCCAACATCCGACATTTCACATCTGACTTGAACCACACTCGACCTTCAACGTCAAACTTCCAACATCCAATGCTCATTCATCGCGGCCCACATCGCCACTTGCAGACCGCCCGCTTTGCACCCGACTGAGTCCGACCCCACTCCGGCGGCAGGCTATCATCAATCATCATTTCCAGCCTGCCGCCGGGATATTTTCTGACCGTAGTCCGCAGATGGTCAACCGATGTTTTGAAGGCAGAAGGATGAAAGCGGAGAGAACACCATGGAATGGTTACTCGTTGGAATCGGGCTGCTGTTCCTGGCCGCGAGCTTCCGACTCCTGAAGCGATCACGGAAAATATCCAGCAGGGTTTGGCAAACATTCTGCGTTTCTGCTGCTGGACTGCTGATCGTTCTCGCCGTGGCGCTGCTGGTGGCGGGCGGCGGCTTATTCTGGTACACCCATCGCCCCCTGCCCTCCAATACATACGAGACGCTTTTTGAAGGAATCACCTACACGCGCGATGTCCGCCACGTCCCCAGGCCGCTCGTCATCCACGTCGTCACGGCTGATCTGAGCGCGCCTGGCATCGGTTTTCTAGTGACGCCTGGCAAACCGACGGGAAGCCGTCAGTTGCCGGCACGCACGACTTCACAATTTCTCGCCGAGTTCAACTTGCAGGTAGCGATCAACGGAGATGGCTTCACACCCTGGTATTCTTACTCCCCATGGAGCTATTACCCTCATGTGGGCGACCCAGTAGATGTAGTCGGATTTGCCAGCTCGAAAGGAACCATCTATTCAAGAGGAGAGTCCGATACCCCAACGTTCTACATCTCCGAGAACAACCAGGTTCAATTCAACACACCTGTTGGAAAGGTGTACAATGCCCTCTCAGGGAATTGTATTTTTCTCGCACAGAGCATCGTTCAACCTCATTGCACATCCAATATGGCCGACACACCTCAACCGCGAACAGCCATCGCCCTGGACAGAAAAAACCGGTCAATGTTCATCGTCGTCGTAGATGGGCGGCAGCCCAACTATAGCGAAGGGGTCACGTTGGCCGAACTGGCCGAAATTATCGCCGGGTACGGCGGTGATACCGCGTTGAACCTGGACGGAGGCGGCTCGACCACGCTGATTGCCAGGGGGAGATCGGGCAAGCCCATTCAACTCAATTCGCCCATTGACAACCGGATTCCAGGTCGAGAGCGGCCTGTCGCCAATCACCTGGGCATCTATGCGCGCCGTCCCTGAGTTTGCAAATAGAGATGCTTGTTTACCTGAGCCTGGAATTGGTAGAGTAACCGTTCAGATGGTTTCGCGTCAGCGGTCGGCGGTCATTTTGGAAACCATGACCACATTTGAACCCACTTATCGCCAACTTGCCCGCACGGGCGAACTGCGCCGCCGCGTCGAGCAAGCCTACACGCACCTGGCCGCATGTGACCTGTGCGCGAGGAACTGCCGTGTGGACCGTCGCACCGCCAAAGGCGTGTGCCGCACGGGCACGCTCGCCGTCGTTTCGAGCTACGGCCCTCACCACGGCGAAGAAAACCCGCTGCGCGGCTGGCTGGGCAGTGGGACAATCTTTTTCGCCTGGTGCAACCTGAAATGCCAGTTCTGTCAGAATTACGAGATCAGCCAACTGGGCGAGGGACACGAAACGCAGCCCGAAGAAATCGCGGCGATGATGCTCGACCTGCAAGAAGCCGGCTGCCACAATATCAACTTTGTCAGCCCCAGCCACGTGGTAGCGCAGATTCTGGCCGCCGTCGCCATCGCCGCCGAAGCGGGCCTGCGTGTGCCGCTGGTCTACAATACCGGCGGGTACGATTCGCTCGCTGCGATTCAATTGCTCGACGGCGTGGTGGACATTTACATGCCCGACCTGAAATACGCCGACGCCAAGATCGCGCAGCGGCTCTCAAAAGCCAAGGACTACCCGGCGGTCAATCGCGCGGCGGTGAAAGAGATGCACCGTCAGGTGGGCGATCTGGTGATAGACGAGCATGGCGTCGCGCAACGCGGGCTGCTGGTGCGTCACCTGGTCTTACCCGATGGGCTGGCAGGCACGGCGGAGGTCGCGCGCTTTCTGGCGGCAGAAATCTCGCGCGATACTTACCTCAACGTCATGGCGCAGTATCGCCCGTGTTACCGCGCATCAGAGCACCCGCCACTCGACCGGCCCATCACGCGGGAAGAATACGCCGAGGCCGTGGCTGTGTGTCGCGCTGTCGGGCTGCATCGCTTCGACAAACTATAGTGGCGCTTGTTTTTTGATCCGCGAATAATGCGAATAAACGCGAATCTAAAGCAGAATTGGCGGAGATTAGCGTTATTCGCGGATAGAAATATCCTGGGCGCGAAGCGCAGCCACAATCTCTGGATGCGGCTGCCACTTGCCCGCCATCAGCACGCGCCGATCCCACGGAAAGATGACGAGCGCATCGGTGATGAGCGCGGACACGTCTGGCGCGGGGTTGGCCCACGTGTGACTCGCCAGACATGCCGTCACGACACGCGCCGCACCATTCGCTCGAACGCTGTCTGCTACGAGCGCCAGCGTCTCGCCCGTGTCGGCAATCTCGTCCACCACGGCAACTACCTTGCCTTTCACCTCCGGCGAAACCGGCACTTTCCACACGGGCGACGTATGCACGACCTCATCGTTCATCCGTCGCGTGACGCGCACCGGGTACAGCTCGCGCCTCAGGCTGCAAGCCACTGCCGTGGCAGGAAAAAGACCCGCCCTGGCAATGCCGACTATGACCTCTGCCCCTGCCCTATCCAATTCCTCCGCCAATCGGGCAGACAGAGCCGCGAACTCATCCCACGAAATCTCCTTGACGCCCTGACGATGAGCATAGTCATAGCTCTGCATCTTTGCCTCATTCGTTTGCCGTGTCTCGACTCTCAGACGATTATAACTCGATAACGCGACATGGTGTGAAATCTTGCGAAGGTTTCACTTCGCAGGTTCTCCCGCGAATCCTTGAGACGATGTGGGGTGTAGATCACTGGAATGTCGTCCCGAACATTATGGCCGTCGCCAAATCGTTGGGAGGCGGCGTGATGCCGAGGTGGGCTACAAGGTGGCCGCAGGATTGTTCAAGCGCGGCGTCCTGGTGGCCGGGACGCTCACCAGCGCCCACAACATCCGCATCGAGCCGCTGCTGGTCATCACCTACGAGCAGATTGACGCGGTGCTCAACCAGTGTCCGACACACTGGCCGAAGTGAACAAGACACTCTGAGATCAAACCCGCGCGAAGGTTCCCTCAACCTTCGCGATCAATTTGCAAAGACCTTCACATCATCGGATCGTTCGCTGATACTTGCGATCAACGTTTGCCAACACAATTGTCGGACGCGTTGGAACAAGTATAATACGGTCGGCTGATCGTCCTAGTCCGCCTCAAGATAGGTTGGAGCAAACCGATTTTATCGCAGGTGGCGATACAGTCAACCCTCTATCGTTAAAGTGTCAGGTGGCTAGATCGAGACTCACTGATCACGGGGCCGAGCGAAGAAGGCTTACGAATTTCTCAAATAACATGGGGTTCTGTTCTGAGATTATTTGAAAGCGGCGTGTGCAGTTCATGCGCTATCGGCGCGAAGATCATGACCTTTCCTGCAATGGCGAGTCCAAGCATCGGATTGATCGGCTCACGCGCATGGTCGGCTGGTGCGTCAAGTATCTCAAGCGATGACGTAAAGATAGGTCTGCCACAAGCACACCGTCGCCTCAATGTTCGGCCTTTGCGCCTTGCAATCCTAACGTAGCTCGCCATTGGAGGTGACACCATGGACAAAACCGCTCTAAGAGAATTCATCGCAGAGCACTATAACCTGGACGAGTTTCGCACGCTGTGCTTTGACCTGGGGGCTGAGTGGATTGTATCGTCCCTTGTGGGCAGGGAAAGGCGTCTATTGGTTAGGATGGTTTGCAGTTGACCCATCATTCCACGGCAGGGGACACGGCGCTCTTCTGTTGGAAACCACCCTGGCATTGGCAGCAGCCAAAGGAGGCAGGCTTTTGTGTGTCGAGACTTCTCATGCACTGTCTTCGGCAATGCGCCTCTATCGAAAGATGGGCTTTAGCAAGTATGGAGCTATTCCAGATTACTGGGAGCCAGGAGCAAACATGGTCATTCTTGCTCGCCGGTTGGAAGGTATCCATATACCTCAAGGAGTTCCAAATGACCTCTGACATTCTAAACATCGTAGAAATTGTTGGCCTCAACGATGACCTTTTATTGCCCTGGCTTGGACTGTATGAGACAGCATTTTCACCAAGCGAGAGAGTGTTGGTCTCTTTTCTTCTCAAGCTGTTAAAGGACAAAACGCACGGCCTCGCCCAAGACCCATACTTGTTGGCCGCCTTGGACAAGCAGAGGACATTAGTGGGCATAGCAATGTACGAGCTAGACCGGGAAAGTGAAACAGCTCTTCTCTGGTATCTGGCCATCGTGCCTGAGAACCGGAGCAAAGGATTGGGTTCCATTTTCTATCGAGAAATACTGCATCGAGTTGATTCATCTGTCAGGGCGCTGCTTTTTGAAGTCGAAATTCCAGACGAATCAAAATCGGGCGAAGGACGCCAATTTGCTCAAAGAAGAATTCAGTTCTACCGGAGGCATGGGGCTTTTGTTCTAAATGGTATCCATTACATGCAACACGTGGGAAAACATCAGCCACCGATTCCCATGCACATCATGGTGCATCCCTTCCAACCGATTACTCCACAAACAGCTTTCAAGCTGACAAAGTCCATGTTTGAGGACTCGATAACTCAGATTGGCCCGCTTGCGTTGGAATAAGACTGCCTGAACGTGATGATCTATTGATAGGTGAAACTATTCCGTTCAGCCAAGTCACTTTACAACTGATGACGTCAACCCAACGACATTAATGGGCGTCAAGGGGTCTTTACCGGCCTATAGAGGCCATTAGGGGCCTGTAATGCCTTTGAGCTGCTCATCATGTGTTAAGCAACTTTTAAACCGAATAGTTACTCGGCCAATCAGTTATTCTGTTATCCGATTGACCGAGTGTCGGATGGACTGATTGACCGCTTGGCCGATTGACTGTTAACTCACCCGGCGGTATAATCATCACCTAATGACCACTGCAAACGCACCAGGCAAAATCATCCTCTTGGGAGAGCACGCTGTCGTCTATGGACGGCCCGCGATTGCTGTTCCCATCACAGAAGTCCAGGCTACTGCCGATGTAGAAGATGCGCCCGCCGGCGCAGGTTGCACCCTCGTCGCCGCCGACCTGGGCCGCACAGTTCATCTGGCAGAAGCAGCAGCGGACGACCCGTTAGCAGCCATTGTCCGTGGGGCGTTGGGCAGCCTCAAGGCGCCCGAACCCGACGTGACCATCACCATCCATTCGACCATCCCCATTTCCAGTGGAATGGGCAGCGGCGCAGCGGTTTCCGCCGCCGTCGCGCGGGGGCTAGCCGCGCATCTGGGCCGCCCGTTCGATAACGGCACTCTCTCGTGGTTGGTGTTCGAAGTGGAAAAGCTGCACCATGGCACGCCGAGCGGGATTGACAATACCGTCGTCGCCCAGGGCCAGCCGGTTTTCTTCGTCAAGGACCGGCTCATCCAGAATTTCACCATCAAGTCGCCGCTGTACATTCTGATTGCCGACACCGGCATCCCCAGCTCGACCAAAGCAGTGGTGCAAGACGTGCGGACCGCATGGGAAGCTGACCGGGAACGCTACGACAATTTGTTCAAGTCCATCGGCCAGGTCGTGATCATGGGACGCGCCGCCATCGAAACGGGAGAGTTTTTTGCGCTCGGCGCTCTGATGGACGGCAATCAGTGGCTCTTGCAGCAGATGGGCGTCTCGTCGCCTGAAATCAATCGCCTGGTCCAGGTGGCGCGGCGAGCTGGCGCCTTGGGCGCCAAACTTTCGGGCGCGGGGCGCGGAGGCAACATTATTGCGCTGGTGGCCGAAGACAAGCAAGAGGCGGTCGCCGATGCCTTACGACAAGCGGCAGCCAAGAACGTCATCGCAACCATCGTGACTTGATAGCCCAAACCCATTAACGGCCTCTGTACTCCCCATACAAATGAATCCGTATTAACCCATATTCACAACAACGCGAAATCGGTGTAGTCTATAACCGCTTGACGATCAGGGCTCCCATCGGCTGCCTCGAGTTCCCGAAACAGCCTTCCACACTGCCCTGATCCATCAACCTTGCTAAACTGGAATCTATGTCTGAGCTCGTCTTTCTCAAACTCGGCGGATCCCTTATCACCGACAAAACTGGCGAATCCGCAGCGCGGCCGCGCGTTATCCGGCGGCTGGCGCGCGAAGTGCGGGCCGCGCTCAGCAAACACCCCGGTCTCAAGCTCGTCTTGGGACACGGCAGTGGATCGTTTGGGCACGTCGTGGCCAACCGCCACGGAACGCGCCAGGGTGTGTGTGGGCCGGAAGCGTGGCAGGGTTTTGCCGAGGTCGCTGTTGCAGCAGCGCAATTGAACCGCATCGTCACAGCAGCCCTGGTGCAGGAAGATGTCCCGGTCTTGAGCTTGCCACCGTCTGCATTGGCCTGCTGTGAAAAGGGATCGCTGGTCACCTTCGACACGACCCCGATTCAAGTCGCGCTCAGAGCCGGGCTGGTGCCGCTGGTCTATGGCGACGTAGCGTTTGACACCGCCTGGGGCGGCACCATCGTTTCGACCGAGGATGTGCTGGCCTACCTGGCACAAGAACTGCTGCCCGCCCGCATCTTGCTGGCCGGCGACATGCCCGGCGTGTTTGGTCAAAGCTCCAGTTCGCGCGTCGTGCCCGTCATTACGCCGGCTACGTTCGACTCGGTCAGCCCGGCGCTGTCGGGCGCTCGCGGCGTAGACGTGACAGGCGGTATGGTCAGCAAGGTGACGCAGATGCTACGCCTGGTCGCGCGCAATCCGTGCATGGTCGTCCACATCTTCTCCGGCAAAATACCCGGTCTGGTGCAGCGCGTCTTGCTCTCCCCCGACGCGAGCACCGGCACGCGGTTGTTAGCACGGTGATGACCCAAGACAAAGGGCGAACGACAAGAACTTGCGTCCTTCGTTATGGGTCGTCAGTCAGGGCCTAGCGCCGGGGCAGAATCGCTACTTCGATCCCCGCCTTCTCGCTCAGCTTCTTGAACTGCTTCGCATCGGCATCAGTGCCGACCACATCCGCATCGCCATAGTGCATCGGCACAGCGATGCGTGGCTTGATCGCCACCGCAGCCTTGGCCGCTTCGTCTGCCGTCATCACGAAGGTACCCGATACAGGCAGCAGCGCCACGTCGCACTTTAGCCCGGTCATCTCCGGGATGTGATCGGCATCGCCCGCGTGATACAGCCGCTCGCCCCCGACCGTCACGATGTAGCCATTGTGCTCCGCATTTTTCGGGTGAAATGGGTGGCCTGGGCTGCGGAATTTGTTGATGTTGTACGCGGGCACGGCTTCCACCGTCACATCACCCACAGTGATTTTCTCGCCAGGGCGGATGATGCGCGCGCCGGGCAGCTTGACCGCCGCCGACGGATTGGCGATGACAACCGTTTGAGGGCCGCTGATCTTTTTCACGTCGTCCGGCGAGCAGTGATCGCCGTGATCGTGGCTGACGAGGATCATATCCGCCACAGGGCTACCCGGCGCGAGCTTCCACGGGTCAAAGTAAATGACGGGGGGGCCGTCGAGCCGGAACGAATCATGGCCGAGCCGGTGAAGATTCTGCAAGAGTTTGAGAGTGGACATCAAAGCCTCCTTTCGCATGGATCTAGCGCAAAGGCAAAGGACACAAGGACGCCATACTTTTTGACGCCGGTAAAGATTGTAGCACATCCGCCGGGGAATGTAAACGAGACGGGGCAGCCGCTATTTGGCACGCTCTCGATAATCCACGGCGACCTGAATCTTTTAAACATTTCGCAAGGGTGGAAGGATAGACAGTTTCCCGCCGCAACGCAACCGTAATCCAACTGAAACTTACGTTGGCGAGTTTTTATGTTATCGTAAAAAGGGCCGGTATTCGCCAGTGGGGCAAGAGAGGCTCGCGGACAGGTCCTATGCGAAGGGGTTCGCCAGTTTTGCAGCGAATGTTGAGTAAACTTCGCAAGGGTGAGAATATTCCTGAGAAACGTTGAGGCGGTGAAATGATGCAGCCGTTAGTTGAAAATGCCAGGAAACCAGGCCGGATTTTGGTCGTGGATGACGAGGTCAATTTGGCGTTGATGCTCAAGGACGGCCTGAACAAGCTCCCCAACTGTGAGGTCGCTATGGCGACCTCCGGCGAGCAGGCGCTGCAACTCTTTGCTGAGCAGCCTTTTGATTTGCTCATCACCGGCCACAAGATGCCAGGCCTCGACGGCCTGACGCTGGCGACGCGCGTCCGGCGCTTGTATCCTTTGACGGCCATCGTCATGATGACGGCCTACGGCAACGATGATTTGCGCAAGCGCGCCACGCGCGTGAGTATCCGGCATTTTTTGGACAAGCCGGTGCAGTTGACCGATCTTCGCCTGGCAGTTCTCGAAGCGTTGAGCCAGCCCAAGCGGTAGAGCGCAAGAGAACATCATTTTGCCATGCCCTCGCGTAACCCCGATCACGACTTCTTGGGTCCCCGTGATTTCGATTTGCGTGTGTTTCAGTTCAGTTGTAGCATAGAGCCTTGTGCCCGCCCTCAGGGGCTATGCTTATAGGGTTTCAACTCATTTGAAACTCACCCTTTCGATTTGCCCATTGATTACCCTTCGGTTCTATGCTATCATGTGCCACACTATCAGCCTTGTCCTCTCTTAACATCCCTTCAGTCGCGTTCGTGAGAACAACATGCAAAGCGATAAACTCTCGACCCGCACCAAGTTATTCTACGGCATTGGCGATATTGGCAACGCTGTGTTCAACACCGCCGTCACTTTCTTCTTGTTGGTTTTCTATACCGATGGCGCGCTGATCGCGCCGGCGTTAGCCACCAGCGCTCTGTTGGTCGGGAAAATCTGGGATGCCGTCAATGATCCTCTCTTCGGCTGGATATCCGACCGAACCACCAACGCTCGTTTTGGCAAGCGCCGGGTGTATATGATCTTCGGAGCGCTACCCCTGGGCATTTTCGCCGCGCTGCTCTGGTTTGTCCCTGGCGGTCTTTCGAACGTCTTGATCTTTGTCTGGATTGCACTCACCTTTATGGCCTTTGATACGCTGATGACGGCCACCAGCGTTCCTTATTACGCCCTCACCGCCGAGCTGACCCAGGACTATGACGAGCGAGCCAGCCTCACGACCTGGCGCATGATACTTGGCGTGTTGGCTTTCATCGTTGGGGCGGCTGCCACTCCGGCGATTGTCGCGCTGTTCCCGACCAAGCGAGTAGGCTTTGGGGCGATTGGCATCATCTATGGGACCATCACCGTCCTTGCGTTGTGGATTGCGTCCGCCGGCTTGCGAGAGCGTCCAGGGATCAGCCAAGCCAAATCGGAAATCCCGCCCGTCAAGTCCTTTTTCCTCACATTCAAGAACAAACCCTTTGTTCAATTGATCGTTGCCTACCTGATCGCCAGCGTTTCCTTCACCCTCGTGCAAACCCTGATGGCCTACTTTGTCACCTATCAGATGAAGATGCCGGAGCAAGTGCCCCTGGTCATGCTGACGCTGTTGATCTCCGTCATCGTGTTCCTGTTTCCGTGGAGGTGGGTTTCCAGTCGGTGGAATAAAGGCCCGGCGTATGCGTTGGGGCTGGGGATCGCCGGGCTGGCGGTTGCCTCCACTTTCTTGCTGCCTGCGAGGCCGACGGTCTGGATCTATGTCATTGCTGCCGTGGCCGGCATGGGCTTTTCTGCTCAGTGGGTGTGTCCCTGGTCAATGGTCCCCGATGTGGTGGAGTACGACCAACTGGAAACAGGCGAGCAGCGCGGCGGCATGTACTATGGCGTTTGGGGCTTTACGAGCAAGTTGACCGTCGCACTGGGAATTACGATTTCGGGGTGGGTGTTGCAGTTGTACGGCTATGTGCCGAATGTTCCTCAGAGCGATTTCGCTCTGTTCGGCATTCGTTTGTTCTTTGGCCCGGTGCCGGCCCTGGTTTTTGCGATTGCCCTGCCGTTTCTTTTCTTGTACCCCATCACGCGCGCCAGTCATGCCGAGGTTCGTCAGAAGCTGGCCGACCAAGGTGTGGCCGTGTTGTCTGGATAGGCCCGACTCGATTCCAACTCAAGAAACCAACAACTCACAAGGAGGTCCGCACCCATGGATGCACTGGAAGCCATTCGAAAGAGAAGAAGCGTTCGCGCGTACACCGGGGATGCCATTCCGAAAGAGGATTTGGAAAAAATCGTGGATGCCGGAAGGTTGGCGGCTTCCGGCAATAACCGGCAGCCCTGGGAATTTGTCGTCGTCACCGATCGCGCGATGATTGAAAAGCTCAAGGTGGCCTCCGAATGGATGGACAAGGCCGGGGCCATCGTCGCCGTGGTGATGGACTCTTCGTCTCGTTGGTGGCTGGAGGACGGCTCGGCTGCTGTTGAGAACATACTGATTGCCAGCACCGCGCTTGGCTATGGTTCCTGTTGGCTCGAAGGATACACCTTGCGGTTGGAGGAACAGCTCAAGGCGCTCTTGAACGTTCCCAAAGAGAAAAGATTACTCACGCTGGTCCCCATCGGCGTGCCTGTGGAATGGCCCACGCAGGGAAAGAAATCTCTGCAAGAGGTCATTCACTGGGAGAGATATTAGAGCACTCAAGCCGGCGCAGGGAGAATATATTGCCACACCGATTTCCCTCAGCCACTTGGAGCGGGACAAGTAACATACTCTCAGTTATCTTATTGGCGGCTCCAGTGACGTTGGACAAGCCGGGTTGTTTGCTGGTCGAGGCCGCGTGACGCACGAAGAAGTGGCGACCGCACGATACACGGGTCAGGCGATTATCATGGTAAAATAGAGCAGTGATCTGCTATCGTCGTCCCAACACTTGTTGGGCCGCACACCACTATTCCAAATAAGCGAGAATCCAATGAAGCAGGTTAATATCTTCTCAGCTTTATCCAGCTACGGTGCAACTGAAAGCGAGAATTATCTGACCGAGTCTTTTGTGTTTCTGCTAAAACTCCTACTCCAGCGAGCGCCAGACACCACATTGACAATTCTAAACCGGTTAGTTGGGTCTTTGCCCTTGCATGGTCTTACCTGCCCAGAAGCTATCTTCATCAACACTCAACTTAAGTTGGAACAAGGACGCCCTGATATACAGATAAGAGAATTTGATGATACCCTTATCTACATTGAAATCAAACATGATGCTCCTATCAGTCAGGGACAGTTGGAGTGCTACCACACGCAGTTATGCCAATCCAATTACAGAAACACTCAGTTGGTGCTTCTAACTCGTTCGCGTGCTTCAGCCAGCGAAACTACCCTTGCACCACATGAATATCATCACGTCTGCTGGTACGAAATCTACAACTGGCTTGCAGGCGCAGACATTGATGATGAAGTTAGTCAATACTTCATTCACGATTTTCTATACTTTCTTGAGGAGAAGAACATGAACCTGCAAAAAGTTTCTTGGGAGTACACCCCCGGTATAGTTTCACTCTTGAATCTATCAACTATGATGGAAGTTGCTGTAAAAGAAGCATTACCAAAAGCTATCTTGAAGCGTTCGGCCGGTTGGAGTTGGAGAGGTTTCTACCTGGATAATACGTTTTTCTTTGGCATTCGTTATGAGCATCCTCTCACGATAGCCTTTGAGAATAATATGGGTAATAACCCTACCGCGAAAAGTGAACTTGATTTGGAGAAAGCGCACTTCTTGGCTCTCACCAAGGATGAACAATTTGAATTGATCAGCAAGTTCGTAGAACAAGCCAATAAAGAAGTTACAAAGGGCAATGCTACAGTAGGACCACAACTTAACGATACAGCGGCTTAACCGCTCGTTGGAGCCGACACGCTGGCGCGCGAGGTATGCCATCTCGGTTGGCCTGCGAGTCGTCATAGCGGGTCAGCGCGCCTGGGCCGGCCCGCGCGCGGCTCAACTCGTGGCCGTTATGCGGCCAATGCAACCAACCCAGGAAAGGAAGGAAAACGAAATGCTAGAGAAAAACACAAATGTAAACCGGCTCATCGTCAACGCAGGTCTGGGAGAAGAAAAGATCAGCCAGTACATCTATGGACATTTCTCTGAGCACCTGGGACGTTGCATCTACGGCGGAATCTGGGTAGGAAGGGAATCGAGTATTCCTAATACACAAGGTATCCGCAACGATATCGTTAAAGCGTTGCGCGAGGTCAACATCCCCGTCTTGCGTTGGCCGGGGGGGTGCTTTGCGGATGAATATCATTGGCAGGATGGCATCGGCCCATACAAAAGCCGCCCCAGTATGGTCAATACGCACTGGGGAGGTGTCACCGAGAACAACCATTTTGGCACGCACGAGTTCATGGACCTCTGTGAACAGCTTGGCTGTGAGCCCTACATCTGTGGCAACGTAGGCAGTGGCACGGTACGCGAGATGCAACAGTGGGTGGAATATCTCGCATTGGATGGCAAGAGTCCCATGTCAGACCTGAGACGGGCTAATGGCCGCGAGGCTCCGTGGGGCGTCCGATTCTGGGGTGTAGGCAACGAGAGCTGGGGTTGCGGCGGCCACATGCGCCCGGAATTTTATGCGGATCAATACCGCCGGTATGCGACATACTGCCGTAACTTGGGTCAGAGTCGTCTCTACAAAATTGCCTGCGGGGCCAATTCTACCGACTACAACTGGACGGAAATCCTTATGCGCGAGGCAGGCCGATTTTTCGACGGTCTGTCGCTTCACTATTACACCGTACCAGGCACCTGGGCGGCCAAAGGCTCGGCCACGCAGTTTGACGAGGGTGAATGGTTCACAACTTTGAGGAAAGCCCTGTTTATGGATGACCTCATCACCCAACATTCAAGCATTATGGATCGCTACGATCCTGAAAAGCGCGTAGGACTGATCGTGGACGAGTGGGGCACATGGTATGACGTTGAACCCGGCACGCCCCCCGGCTTCTTGTATCAGCAGAATTCTTTGAGAGATGCATTGGTAGCAGGTGTCACACTCAACATCTTCAACCATCACTGCAAGCGGGTTTACATGGCAAATATCGCTCAAACCATCAATGTCCTTCAAGCGATGGTATTGACCGAGGGTGACGGAATGGTTCTGACGCCCACGTATCACGTGTTCGAGATGTACAAGGTGCATCAGGGCGCCACCCTGCTTCCCACGGACATAAACTGCGTGCCATACGAGCACGGCGATGAGTCTATCCCGGCTATCAGCGCCTCTGCCTCTCGCGATGACGAAGGCACGGTCCACCTTTCCCTTTGCAACCTCAATCCTGGACGAGAAATGAGCATCTCCTGCGAACTGCGAGGGATGAAACCCACCAGTGTAACCGGTCGTGTTCTAACCGCTGAAGCCATTAACACTCACAACACATTTGAGCATCCCGAGTCGGTAAAGCCTGTAACGTTTGATGGAGCGACACTCACACGTAATGCCATGCGGCTAGTCCTCCCGGCAAAGTCAATAGTGGTCTTCTGGTGATTACCCACAAGTCGGAACTGACCGAGGAAACGGGTGATTCGCCAGGAAGGCCAGCGTGGACACGGTCTGCCAGACCGCGCTAATGCCCCGCAGAAGGACATACGGGCCGTCGAGATCACT
>Ga0315279_10002110_pt1 | contig 30799 bp, 29 predicted proteins | sample YL17G06_20_MG_FD_203694 | JGI IMG/M metagenome (GOLD analysis project Ga0315279, IMG submission 203694) | Sediment microbial communities from Yellowstone Lake, YNP, Wyoming, USA - YL17G06_20 | ecosystem: Environmental > Aquatic > Freshwater > Lake > Sediment | place: USA: Wyoming | collected...
CAGTCCTCGTTGATGTATGCCCGGAGGGTACTCAGCCAGTCGGCGGCTAGCTCGCCGGCCAGGTGGGATGGCTCGCGGACGGTCCCAGGATGTTCCATGACCCCGCATTGAACCACGGACGGGAGCGGCGGTCAAAGGCTTTCTGCGCCGTCGTCCCGGTGGAATTCTGTTGCAACGCGGCGCGAGGTCAAGTATCGTCAGGCTGATTCCGCCCGTGATCGAGTTCTGCACGCGCGCCTCCCACCCGTGAATGTTGCGATGCGGCGATACGCACAGATCTTCGTGGCGGCGGCGCTGATCGGCTGGGTGGGAGGCTGCCTCCTCTTTGGTCGCGCCGCCGCGGCGGACCCGGTCGCGGGCAGGGGAGCGCCCGGTCTTCCGGTGGGGGGATTCGATCGGGCGGCGCTTCAGAAAGAGCTGTCTCGGCCCCTGGAGTCATTGGAAAAGCAGCCGACCGAGGCGTTGCGAGCCTACGTGCAGCGACTGGGCGACCTCCACTTCGCCCTAGGGCTGGCGGTGGATGTTTCGTCCGAAGAGCGACGCGCGCTGAGCGAACAGATCCTGACTCGGGTGGGCCGGGTCGGCCTCTTGATCCGGCAGCGCATGGCCGAGCCGCGCCCCCCTGCGAAGGGCCGGGCGCTGCCGGCGCCTGCTTCCGGCCCGCCGCCGAGGGGCGATCTGGTCGGGGTGCTCCTGGACAACTCGGGCCTGCTCGTGCGCCTCCTGGGCGGCCTGCTCATCGCCTTTGCCCTGGGGTACCTGGTCCGCGAGCGCCGCACGAGGGCAATGGGCGCTGTCGCGCGGAGCGACCGGAGGAAAGAATCCCCGCTGCCGGTGCCCGTCCCATCCGAGACGCCGGGCGAGGGGCGACCCATGACGCTGGAGGAGATCCGGACGGCGCTGGAGTCGGGGCACACGGTCCTGCTCCAGATGGGATACGAGATTGCGCCCAGCCGCCGGCGCCGCTTCCTGGGGTTGGCGCGGGAGGCGCAAGAGATCCTGCGCGGGATCGAGGGGCAGGCCTACACGGTGTGGGAAGACCCGGGCCACCCGAACAGGTTCTACGAGCTGCTGGTGTGCCGGCGCCTCGAGGTCCTGGATCAGCTCGCCTCGGCTCACGGGCCGTTGCCCAAGCTGGCGGAAGAGATCGAGGCCTGCCGCGTCCCTTCAGGCTTCAGCCTCCATCGCGCCTGGCTGGGGGCGCTTTCGGACGCGCACGGGGCGCCGCGCATCGCCGCAATCGCCGGGGACTCGCTGGATCGCTGAGGGATCGCTGACGTGGGCTTCTTGAAGATGATCTACCAGATTTATCAGCGGAATCTCCTGGCGGAGATCCGTCGGGGCAAGCTGCCCCAGCACGTCGGCCTGATCCTGGATGGCAATCGGCGGTACGCCCGGGCCATCGGCCTTCCCGACATCCTGGAGGGGCATCGCCTGGGGGCCAACAAGCTGGAGGAAGTGCTCACCTGGTGCGAGGAGTTGGACATCCGCATGGTGAGCATCTGGATCCTGTCCACCGAGAACCTGATGCGGCCCCCTGAGGAGCTGGGGGGACTGCTTGGCCTGATCGAGAACAAGCTGCGCGGTACGGCGCGGGACCCCAATGTCCACAAGAAGCGGATGCGCATCCGGGTGATCGGCAAGCTGGACGTCCTGCCGGATTCGATGCGGGAGGCGATTCGCGAGGCGGAAGAGGCCACCAAGGACTACGATGGCTTCTTCCTGAACGTGGCCCTCGGATACGGGGGCCGGCAAGAGATCGTGGATGCGATGCAGAATCTGCTGCGAGACCGGGCGGCCCAAGGAATGTCGCTGGCGCAGGCCATCGAGGAAGTCACCCCGGACAGCCTGGGCAAGTACCTCTACACCTACGACCTGCCGGATCCCGACCTCATCATCCGGACCAGCGGCGAGGTCCGGTTAAGCGGCTTCCTCCTCTGGCAGAGCGCCTACAGCGAGTACTACTTCTGCGACGCCTACTGGCCCGCCTTCCGGCGCATCGACCTCCTGCGCGCCATCCGGAGCTACCAGCAGCGCGAGCGGCGCTTCGGGTCTTGAGTCCGAAGGGCTAGCGGCCGGTCTTTCCGCTCCCCAGCCAGGATGAGGGGACCTTGCCGGTCCCCTGACACATCCCGCAGGCGGCGGTGGGCGCCCACCGTTTCGGCACCTTCGGGTTCGCGGGCCACTCGAAGAATCCACGCCCCCCGCAGCCCGGACAGGGGACCTTCGGTTCCTGGAACGATGCGTTCTTCATGGTGGGCATTCCGAGCGGCCGGGCTCCACCCCGCGCCCTCTCATCGGGACAGGTGATATTCCCCGCCGGTACAGTGCGCGTGGCTGCGGGACCAATCACGAGAAACCGCCGAACCACCGATTGTAGATCACCTTGATTTCGGGGCCGGGCGCCCCCTCGCCATAAAAGCCATCCGCGAGTCCGTCCAGTCCCTGGACCTGATACAGCGTGAATCGCTTCCGCTCCTCACCGCTGTGGAGGAACCGGGGAAACCGATCCAGGTCGCAGAACCGGTGCAGGCCCTCCGCCGGCAGGACCCCCGCGGGATTGGACACGTTGCGGTGGCGGCCCGTGATCCGCGCCCGGGGGCTGCGCCCCCGCGCCGCCTCGAAATCGGTGCACGATTCCCCCTCCCAGACATCCACCATCCCCATGATGGCTCCTCCTTGGAAAAACCAGGTGGCGTGACCGTCCTCCAGGCACGCCCACAAATATCTTATGGCCGAGGTCGCCGGCCCATGTCAAGAGGCTGGGCGGGATGATCCATGCAGGACATCCTGAGGGCGAACAGGTGGCGTGCCCGACGCGATTTGAACGCGTGACCTGCGGCTCCGCAGGCCGCACGCCATGGCGAAGATACACTGAAATCGGTGGGTTACCAAGGGGTTTTTCGTTTGCATCTTGGTTGGCGGAGGACAGAGGAGGGTCCTATCGTCCTGCCGCCGGGCAAATCTTCGGGCACGTTCATCATCAGGGGCTGGCCGGGACTTTGCTTCAGCTTTGTGGCCGGCTGTCTGCGTTCGATCCTAGGATTGAACGTAGCGGCTCTGGCGGCCATCTCTGCGGGCCTCCTCGACGCTCTGCCCGTTTCTCCGCGCACTGAGCCGCAGTGGTGCCGCAGTGGTGCCTTGACGGGCCACCCCTGCAGGCGGTATCCTCCCCTGTAGTCGCCGGAGCTGATCCTCACCTCCATGGGCGGCCCTTCCCAGCTGCGCGCTCGACTGGGCCACCCACCGGCCCTTGCGTCTCTCGTGTCACGCCCTCGGGAACTGCCCTATGAGACGGCTGCGAGTGGACTACGGCGCGTTCGACCTCGCCAAGCGGGTCAGGCTGGCCGCACTCCGCTTCCTCACCGAGCAGACCCAGCTGCAGGCTGATGTGCTTCGTCTCCTCCCGCCACGCTCGCCATCGCTCTCACCTTCGAGAGCATTCGGTTCCTGGAGGAGCGGTTGGAACGATTCCGGCGCGCATTGCCGGCCTCTGGCTGAGCACCGTCGGGGGGACCGATGTCGCTTCGGTTGAAGATGATCCTGGGGATCGGAGCCATCCTGCTCTCCGTCATCCTGGTGTATGCCCTCGTTGCCCTGAGGAGCCAGGCGAAGTACCAGCAGGATCTTGCCCGGCACCAAGCCGACCTCATCGCGGCCGCGGCGGACCGGGCCCTGGCCAGGGCCATGGAGCGGGGCGAAACGGAGGTCGTCCGGGCCATCCTCGACCGCATCGGCGTGCACGACGTGCTGGCGGGGATCCGGATCGTGGACACCAACGCGCGGGTCGTCCGGTCCAGTCGATCGGAGGAGATCGGCCAGACCCTTGCCCTGGCTCCCCGCATGGATGGCGGGAGCGCGCCGGATCCGGTGTGGGACTTCCAGGAACAATCGGTGGCTGTCTTCCGGCCCATCTTCAACGTCCCGCCCTGCACCGGCTGCCACCCCCCGGACCGAAAGATCCTCGGGTTCCTGAACGTGCTCGTCTCGTTCCCAGCCCTCGGCTCGGACATCTCCCACCAGTGGACCATCGTGATCCTCGCCGCGGTGGTCTCGCTCCTCGCCGCGGGCGCCCTTATTGCCCTCTTCTTCAACCTCGTGCTGGGACGCCGGCTGGACGTGCTCTCGGCGACCATGAGCCGGGTCGAGGCTGGCGACATGTCCGTCCGGGTGGAGGAGGCTTCCTCTGACGAGCTGGGGCTGCTGGGGAAGAGCTTCAACGCCATGGTGGAGCGCTTGGCCGAGGCGCGCCGACAACTGGAGGATCGCCACGCCGAGCAGATCCGGCGTGCGCAAAGCCTGGCGGCCCTGGGGACGATGGCTGCAGGGATCGCGCACGAGATCAACAACCCCATCGCCGGGATGCAAAACTGCGTCCGGACGCTCCTCAGGGGGACTCGGGACGAGGCCCGGCGGGCCCAGTACCTTGACATGCTGCGGGAGGGGCTGGAGCGGATCGGCCGGACCGTGGGGCAGCTCCTGAATTTTGCCCGTGAAACCAAGCCCCAGGTCGTCCGAATCCCTCTCACCCCCCTCCTGCAACGGTGCCTGACCCTCCTGGAGCATGAGTTGGCAGCCCAGCAGATCGCCGCCTCCCTGCACCTGGACGGCCAGGTGTCCGACCTCCTCGCCGACCCACATCAGCTCGAGCAGGTCTTCTTGAACATCCTCATGAACGCGATCGAAGCCATGCCCAACGGCGGCAAGCTCGACATCTCGGTGCGGGAGCGGCGGGACCCCCGCTTCGTGCAGGTCGCCGTGGCCGATACGGGTGCCGGGATTCGCCCCGAGGACTTGCCACGGATCTTCGACCCGTTCTTCACCACGAAAGAGGCGGGGAAGGGCACGGGGCTCGGGCTCTCGGTGAGCTACGGGATCGTGCGCACCCATGGGGGCTACATCGATGTGGAGAGCACGCCGGGAAGAGGGACCACAGTGCGCGTGGACCTCCCGGTGAATGGAGGTTGAGGGAATGGGTCGATCCATCCTATTGGTGGAGGACGAGCCGATCCTGCGAGTGACCCTGGCCAATGACCTTGCGGAGGAGGGGTACGAGGTGACGCCGGCCGCCGACGGGCGGGAGGGGTTCAGCCGGATCCGGGAACGGCGCTTCGATGCGGCGCTGCTCGACCTCAAGCTCCCCGGGGTGGACGGACTCACGCTCCTCAAGATGTTCAAAGCATCGAACCCCCAGGCCGTGGCCATCATGATGACCGCGTACGGGACGATCCAGTCGGCGGTGGCGGCCATGAAGGCAGGGGCCACCGACTACCTCTTGAAGCCCTTCCCCACGGAGGAGCTGGTCGTCCTGCTGCGCGGACTCCTCGCCCAGCGCGCCGCCCCGACAGCGGAGGGCACCTGCCCCAAGGTCCAGCAGTTCGGCGACCTCATCTACGTCAGCCAGAAGATGGCTGCGGTGTGCGACCTCATCGCGACTGTGGCCCCGAGCGACGCGACGGTCTTGGTCCAGGGCGAAACGGGGACGGGGAAGGAGCTGACGGCGCGGGCCATCCACCAGCACAGCGACCGGCGGGAGGGGCCGCTGGTTTCGGTCCCCTGTGCTGCGATCCCGGAGACGCTCCTCGAGTCAGAATTGTTCGGCCACGAGAAAGGCGCCTTCACCGGCGCCATCCGCGAGCGGCGGGGGCGATTTGAGCTGGCGCACGGGGGCAGCCTCTTCCTGGACGAGGTGATGGACCTCGGCCCGGCGGTGCAGGCCAAGCTCCTCCGCGTTCTGCAGGAGAAAGAGTTCGAGCGGGTGGGCGGGGTCCGAACCATCAAGGTGGACGTGCGTCTGATCTCCGCCTCGCGGAAGCAGCTGGAGGACGAGGTCCTGGCGGGACGCATGCGGGAGGATCTCTTCTACCGGCTCAAGGTGATCACCATCCGGCTGCCCGCCCTGCGCGAGCGGAGGGAGGACATCCTCCCGCTGGCGGAACACTTCCTGGAGAAGTACCGCCGGCCGCTCCAGAAGGAGGTCCGGGGGCTGAGCCCGGACGCGAGCCGCTACCTCCTGAGTCACGCCTGGCCAGGCAATGTGCGGGAGCTCGAGGCCACGATCCAGCGCGCCGTGACCCTGACCAAGCGAGATGTCCTCACGCTCGAGGACCTCTCCCCTGACGACCCGCCCGCGACGTCGCCTGGAGGCGAGGGCTCGCCCCACTCCCTGAACGAGGCCGTCCGGGAGGCGGAGCGGCGCTACCTCCAGGAGGTTCTCCAGCGCGTCGGGGGCCAGCGGAAGCGGGCCGCCCAGATCCTGGGAATCAGCCGGAAGACCCTCTGGAAGAAGCTGAAGATGCTAGGCCTGGAGTGACCGCACCCTCGCTGCTGCACCCGCCCCCCGCTGCACGACCTCCAGTCACCGCCCCGGACGTTACCGGATCGTAACATCACGTGCTCCGGCTGTTCCCGCGTGGAAACCTCCACGACTGCCCGTTTCGCCTCCCGACCCTCCAACTGCTCGTATTTCCTCGATCTCCAGAAAGCCATGCGAGCGGCAGGCTCCTTGCTATACATCAGCCGGCCAGGTGGGAAAAGCAAGGCGGCGTGCGGAAGCACCGGCAACCACCATCCTTGGAGGGACAGACATGGAGATCAGCCGACGGAGCTTTCTTGCATCAGGTGCCAGGCACCGGGAAGACCCCCCACAGCCTGCACTTCCCCGCAGTCTCGGTTTGGCACCTCCGCCCAGTTTTCAGGCCAGCCGACTTCTTCAACAGCCCATCAGGTGCTTGCCACGCCTGCTAGCCAAAACCACTGCCAATGGGCCGATCCGAAGGGAGAGGTCCACCATGGGGAGAGAGCATGAAGGATGAGGATCGGACTCCGGGCTTGCTCCCGGCAACCGAACGGGATTTGCGGAGAAGGTTTCTGGAGGAGGTCCATCTTGTCCCGGGAGGCGATCGCATTTCGCGGTGCCTGCAATGCGGCAGCTGCACCGGAAGCTGCCCTGTGAGCTACGCGATGGATATTCCTCCAAGAATGGTCGTTGCGCTATTCCGGGCCGGGCGCATTGAGGAGATCCTCCGGAGTCGCACGATCTGGATCTGCGCCTCCTGTTACATGTGCACGACCCGCTGCCCGCAGGCCATCAAGATCACCGACCTTCTCTATGCGCTGAAGCGAACGGCCATTGACGCTGGGCTGTATCCCGACCGATTTCCCGTTTACCTCCTGTCGAAATACTTCGTCCGAACCGTGAATCGGTACGGCCGAAATCACGAGATCCTGTTGCTCGTCCAGTACTACCTCAGACGAAACCCGCTCGAACTGTTCCGCCTTATACCACTCGGCATCTCGATGCTGCGCAAGGGGAGAGTTGCGCTTTTCCCCGCCAAGGTCAAGGGAATCGCTGCCATTCGCAGCATCCTCGACGCGGCGAAGAGCCTGGAACTCCCTCGGGAAAAGGAAGCAGTCAGGTACAAGGAAGGCATGGTTGGGTACCGGGCTGTGGCATGAGCCCGGATCGGCAGGACCATCTGCGGGGGGCGCCAATGGAGTACCTCTATTACCCTGGGTGCAGCCTGGAGTCTGCCGGAAAACCTTACGACGAGAGCCTGCGGGCAGTCTTTCGGACCCTGGGCCTCGGGCTGAAGGAACTGGACGACTGGAACTGTTGCGGCGCGACCATGTACATGAGCGTGGATGAGACGGTTTCCTTGGCCATCAGCGCCCGGAACCTGGCCCTGGCGCAGAAGGATGGAAACCGGGAACTGGTCGCGCCGTGCAGCGCCTGTTACACCGTTCTGCTCAAGACCAACCGGTTTTTGCGGGAGAGCCCCCAACTGAAGAAGAAAGTGGATCGAATCCTGGGGGAGGCAGGGTTGCAATACGATCTGAACGTCACCATCCGCCACCCCCTGGATGTTCTCGTCAACGACATCGGGATCGAAGCCGCCGCACTCGCCGCCAAGCGGAGCCTGGAGGGCGTCACCTTTGCGCCGTACTACGGCTGCCAGATCGTGCGACCCGAGCGGGGTTTTGACGACCGCGAGTTCCCTTCCAGCATGGACAGGCTGTTCGAAAGGCTCGGCGCAAAGAGCGCCTATTTCCCACTGAAGACCCGCTGCTGCGGGGGGATGCTGATGACCACCTTCCCGCGGGTCTGCCTTCAGTTGGTAAAGGATTTGCTGGAGTGCGCGGCCGAGAATGACGCCCACTGCATCGTCACGACATGTCCGCTGTGTCAGGTGAACGTGGAGGTGTACCAGAAGCGCGTGAATAACGCCTTTGGCACGTCCTATGAGATTCCCGTGCTTTTCTTCACTCAACTCCTCGGGCTGGCGTTGGGCTGCTCGGAGAAAGAGCTTGGCTTGCAGAGGAATCTGATCGCGCTGAAGGTCCCGCTTTCACCGCTGCTGGCGTAGAGGGGGAAAGCCCATGGAGCAGAACGGGCAGGCACGCGTCGGCGTTTATATTTGCCATTGCGGACTCAACATCGCCGGGATCGTAAACGTGAACGAGGCTCGGGAGTTCATCTCCCGTGCGCCCAGTGTGGTCATCGCAAGAGACTACAAGTTCATGTGCTCCGATCCCGGACAGGCGTTGATCCATAATGATATTCAGCAACTCAACCTCAACCGCGTTGTGGTGGCCGCCTGCTCTCCCCTGATGCACGAGCTCACGTTCCGGAATGCGGCAGCGAGGGTGGGCCTCAATCGCTATCTGGTCCAGATCGCGAATATTCGCGAACACTGCTCCTGGATTCACGACGATTCGCGCATGGCGACAGAAAAGGCGAAGGCCTTGATCCTGGGAGCGGTCCGACGCGTCGCCCTGCACCAACCGCTGGAGCCGATGCGCGCCGAAATCACCCCCAGTGTGCTCATTGTCGGCGCCGGGATAACGGGCATCCAGGCTGCGCTGGAGATCGCGGAATCGGGGAACACGGTGTACCTCGTTGAGCGCGAACCGACGATCGGCGGCCAAATGGGACAGTTTGACAAGACGTTTCCCACGCTGGACTGTGCCGCCTGCATCCTGACGCCGAAGATGGTCTCGGTGGGGCACCGTGAAAACATCAAACTCTTGACCTACAGCGAGGTGGTCGGATTTTCCGGATACATCGGCAACTTCAAGGTGAGGGTGAGGAGGAAAGCACGCTTCGTGGACGAGTCCAAGTGTACGGGATGCGGCCTCTGCTGGATCATGTGTCCGGCCACACGGTTGCCGAGAAAGAGGACCATCCGGCTGGGAGACCAGATAGTGAAACGGGTGTCCTGATGAAACTTGAGGTGGTACGAGAGATTCTGGATTGTCGGGTGATCACCGGCGATGACAGGCTGGATGAGGAAGTGGGGGTGGGCTGTGGCGCCGATTTGATGAGCGACGTTCTGGCTTTCATCAAACCCAACGCCTTGCTGTTGACCGGCCTGAGCAACGTGCAATCGGTTCGCACGGCCGACATCGCCGGAATCAAAGCGATCGTGTACGTCCGCGGAAAGCGGCCGGACAAGGAGGCGATCGAACTGGCGAAGGAGAAAGGGATCGTGCTGCTGGCGACGAAGCTTCTGATGTATGAATCCTGCGGCAAGCTTTATCAACACGGGTTGCGCGGTGGGAGCGAGCTTGAGGGGGGCTCGAGCGATGCCGGAAGAACCCCTCTTCGTTCAACGCTTTGAGATCGGCGGGAGGGATTTCCGCAACGCCGGGAAAGCCTCCACCACGGCCAAGGCGATCCTGAAAGAGATCGGCATCCACCCGGCGGTGATCAGGCGGGCGGCTATTGCCGCCTATGAAGCGGAAATGAACGTGGTATTGTACGCCCGCAAAGGAATCATGGAGATCAGGGTCAGTCCAAAGGATATCCAGATCAGGCTCGAGGACGAAGGCGATGGTATCGCGGATGTGGAGCTGGCAATGCAAGAGGGTTACTCCACCGCATCAGACGAGATTCGAGAGATGGGCTTCGGAGCGGGCCTGGGGTTGCCCAACATCAAGAAAAATGCCGATAGCTTTCACATCCACTCGGTCGTGGGGAAGGGGACGACTCTGGAGATAACGGTTCTGCTCTGACATGGAACAGCACGTCCATTCTGTCCGGATCGATCGTGAGAAGTGCGCGGGCCGGATGGCTTGCATGAGAGCCTGCCCAACACAGGCGATCCGGGTGCGGCAGGGCAAGGCGGAGATACTGGAAGATCGCTGCATCGACTGCGGCGAGTGTGCCCGAGCTTGCCCCCACAAGGCGATTATTCCGCAAACCAATTCGTTCACTGACTTCTCAAGGTTCAAATATACCGTCGCTCTCCCCTCCCCTGTGCTCTACGGGCACTTCCGCAAGGACATCCTTCCTGCAACCATCCTGGCCGGCCTGAGAAAAATCGGCTTCGATGATGCTTGCGACGTGGCGTGCGCGTCTGAGGCCGTGAGCATTGCAATCGACGGGTATCTGGACAGCTATCGCGGTCCGCTGCCCCTGGTATCCCCCTTTTGTCCCACGGTCGTCCGGCTGATCCAGGCACGCTATCCCAACCTTATTGATCTGCTCATTCCGATCGATTCCCCAATGGAGATAGCCGCGCGCGAGGTGCGGCACAGGAAGATGGAGGAACTGGGCCTGCGGCGCGACGAAATCGGGGTAATCTATTTGACGCCTTGCCCGGCGAAAATCGTTGCCATCAAATACCCACCTAGAAAGGCGGTGTCCCATATCGATGGGGTGATCGCTATAGCTGACATCTACTACCTGCTCCTCTCGGCGATCGCTGAGATGAAAAACGGGCCATACGCCGATGTGAATCCGGTAGGGGGTAGCGGTCTGGGCTGGCCGGTCTTGGGCGGGCAACTCTCCTTCTTGCGGCCGGAAAGCAGTCTACCCGTGGGCGGGCTTCATGATGTGGAACGGATCCTGCACGAAATCGAGAACGGAAAGCTGGGCGACATTCAATACGTGGAATGCCATGCATGTCCAGAGGGATGTTGTGGGGGGTTACTCACCGTCGATAACCGCTATCTTTCCCGGAGCAAAATCCTAAACCTGGTAGCCCGGTTCGGGAGCACCCCCTGCCAGGACCGGGAGAAAATACGGGAACTGTACCGGGACAACTATTTCTCCCTACCCGGGGAGATCCCTTCAAGGCCTTTCACGCTGTTGGATAAGGACATTCCGAGGGCGATAGAGAAGAGGAAGCGCATTCAAGAAACCTTTGAAGAGCTTCCGCAGATCGATTGCGGGGCCTGCGGCGCGCCCACTTGCCAGAGCTTTGCCGAAGACGTCGTCCTTCAACGAGCTGCCCTAGAGGACTGCCTGGCCTTGAAGGCGAGGCAAGCGCACACAACGGCAAGCCCATGACGGGGCAGCCTGGACGGGGAGCTTCGGACCAGTGACGGTGTGCACCATGCCTGCCAAGGATCGGACACCATGACGGTAGGGGAAGTTGCTGAGATGCTGGGGCTCGAAGTCCTGACCGGAAGTGAAGGTCTCGAGAGGGAGATCACAGGGGGGTACGCCAGCGACCTCTTGAGCGACGTTCTTGCTCACAGCCAGGCGGGCAACCTCTGGGTCACGCTGCAGACCCATCGCAACGTGATCGCAGTCGCCACGCTGAAGGATTTGGCCGCTGTTGTCCTGGTCAACGGCAGAGCGCCGGATGCCGAGGCCCTGGCGGCCGCCCGGCAGGAAAAAGTGCCCGTGCTGGGCAGCCAGCTTCCGGCTTTTGAGTTGGTCGGCAGGCTGTACCAGATGGGAATCCGAGGGACCAGTTGACGCTGGCGCTGTTCAAAGCCGATTTGCACATCCACACATGCCTGTCGCCGTGTGCCGACCTGAGCATGGGACCCAGAACAATTGTAGACAAGGCCGCCTGGGAGGGGTTGGACGTGATTGGCGTCTCCGACCACAATTCTTGTGAGAATGCGCTGGCTGTCGTCCAGGCTGCTCGACAGAAGAACCTCAGGGTCTTGCCAGGGATGGAAGTGACGTCGAGGGAAGAAGTGCACATCCTCGCGATCTTCGACCATGTCGAGCAGGCCCTCTGGCTGCAGGAGGTCGTCTACGATCACCTGCATGGGGAAAATGATGCGGAGGCTTTCGGACTTCAGGCTGTCGTAAACGAAGATCATGACGTAGTGGCGTTCAACAACCGGCTCCTGGCCGGCGCGACGGAGCTCTCCATTGAGCAGGTTGTGGATAGCATTCGTGACCTGGACGGATTGGCGATCGCTTCCCACGTTGATCGAGAGGCGTTCGGCATCATCGGGCAGTTGGGATTTATCCCTGCGCAATTGCGGCTCGATGCCCTTGAACTGGTGGGCAACACATGCCCTGAGCAAGTCAGCCGTCGCTCTCCGCCGTGCGCCCGCTTTCCGTTCGTTCGGTCCTCGGATGCACATTCCGTGGAGGACATCGGCAAGGTCTCGACATCCTTTCTGTTGGTCGAGCCCACGACCGCCGAAATCAGGAAGGCACTGCGGGGACAGGAAGGGAGGCGCGTCCTCCTGGGGGACATCACCGTTGGCGGCTCCGTGGCTGAAAAACAGGTGGTTGGATAGGCTCATCATGGAAGAGCTTTCTCTGCACATACTCGACATCGTGGAGAATTCTATCGCCGCGGGAGCGGGACATGTGGAGATACGGATTCGTGAAGATCGCCAAGAGGATCTTCTCCGGATCGATATCGTGGACGACGGAAGGGGGATGAATGGGGCCACGCTCGCCAAGGCGGCGGACCCGTTTTTCACGACAAGGACGACTCGTCGCGTGGGGTTGGGCCTGTCCATTTTCGAGCAGGCGGCAAGAGCTGCCGGCGGAGACTTCATGATAGAAGCCTCTGCCGGGGCGGGAACGAAAGTGACGGGCACGTTCCGGCTCAGCCATATTGATCGGCAACCCCTGGGGGACATGAGGGGTACGCTTCTCAGCCTGATCGTTGGCAATCCCCAAGTGGAGTTCTCATACATACATCAGGCCGACGGCCGGGAAGTCTCGTTCACTTCCAGGGAAGTAAAGGCCCAGCTCGCCGACATTCCCATCAACTCGCCCGAGGGGATAGCCGCTGTCAGGAAAAGCTTGGAGGGGATGAGGCAGCAGGCGCTACGTTAGGCCCAGAAGGAGACAACCATGGAATTGGCAGCTATTGAAAAGATCATTCGTGAACACGCGGGAGAGAAGAGCGCGCTCATTGCAATGCTTCAGGACATTCAGCACGAATACACGTACCTCCCTCAGGAGGTCCTCGCGCACCTGTCGCGGAGCCTCGGCGTGCCATTGAGCCGCACCTATAGCCTCGCCACGTTTTACCGCGCCTTCAGCTTGAAACCCAAAGGGAAGTATCCCATCGCTGTCTGCTTGGGGACGGCTTGTCACGTCAGGGGCGCGGTGAAAGTCCTTGAGAAGTTTGAACGACTCCTGCGCATCAAGACCGGCCAGACCACGCCGGACCTCAATTTTGGATTAGAGCAGGTCCGGTGCCTGGGCTGCTGTGGGCTCGCGCCAGTGGTCACAATAGGTCCGGACCTGTACGGCAAGCTTTCCCTCACCAAAGTAGACCAGATCATCAAGCCATACCAGAGGAAAGGAGCCCAGCATGCCCAAGCTTAAGTTGGAGGACCTGGCAAAAATCAAGGAGGCAACCCGGCGCACGACGCTGCTCCGGGAGGGGGCCGGCCGGGTCAAGATCACAGTGCACATGGGCACGTGCGGGATTGCCGCTGGCGCCCGGAACATCATGGAGGCCGTCTTACGCGAGGTGGAGGAGAGGGACATGAAGGACGTCCTAGTGACAACCTCGGGCTGCGCCGGGTTATGCAGCCGCGAGCCCATGGCCACGGTGGAGGTTGTGGGCGAAGCACCCGTGAAGTATGTCGATCTAACCGAGGGCACGATAAAGGCAATTGTGGCGGAGCACGTCGTCGGCGGCAAGGTGTTGGAACAGTATGCGCTCGTGATGGGAAGCGAACGGATCCACTGATAGGAGCTGGCTGGAAAGGAGGTCCCGCATGCCGTATCGAACCCACCTGATGGTTTGCGCCGGGACCGGCTGTGTGTCGAATCGCTCCCTGGATGTCAGGGATGCCTTGGAGAACGAAATCCGAAGGCGTGGGCTGCAGCATGAGGTGCAGGTGGTGACCACCGGCTGCAACGGTTTCTGCGGCGCCGGGCCGATCATGGTGGTTCAACCTGACGGCATTTTCTACCAGCAACTCAGCCCCAAAGACATCCCGCATCTCGTCGAGGAACACCTCCTGAAAGGCCGGCCAGTGCAGAAACTCATGTACGTACCCCCGGAGGCGCCTGTGCCGGTTCCCAGGATGGCAGACATCCCATTCTTCCACCGGCAACGGCTGGTCGCTTTGCGGAACCGGGGGTTGATCGACCCTGAGAAGATCGACGAGTACATCGCCCGGGACGGGTACACGGCCTTGGCCAAAGCGCTTACCCAAATGACGCCCGAGCAGATTATTGAAGTGATTAAGAGCGCCGGCTTGCGAGGCAGAGGGGGTGCCGGATTCTTAACCGGGCTCAAATGGGAGAAGGTCAGGCAGTGCGAGGGGGAGCCGAAGTACATTATTTGCAATGGAGACGAGGGTGACCCAGGCGCCTTCATGGATCGGAGCATCTTTGAATCGGATCCCCACGCCGTCATCGAAGGCATGCTCATTGGCGCCAGGGCTATTGGAGCCCGCTACGGAGTCGTGTACATCCGCAATGAGTACCCCCTGGCGCTCCAGCGGATTCTCATTGCCATCGAGCAAGCGCGCGAGTATGGCCTGCTCGGCGAGAACATATTCGAGACGGGGTTCGACTTTGACATCTCGGTGACCCGAGGGGCTGGGGCGTTTGTCTGCGGTGAGGAGACGGCGCTGATCGCTTCGGTGGAAGGCAGGCTCGGAGACCCGCGAGCCCGGCCGCCCTATCCGGCCGAGCGCGGCCTTTGGGGGAAACCAACCTGCATCAATAACGTGGAGACTTGGGTGAATGTTGCCCCCATCATCAGCGACGGAGCAGCCTGGTACCGCGAGATCGGAACCGAGACCAGCAAAGGGACAAAGGTCTTCTCCCTCGTTGGCAAGGTGCAGAATACCGGGCTGGTTGAGGTCCCCATGGGGATCACGCTGCGCGAGCTGGTCTACGAGATCGGGGGAGGGATTCCTGGTGGGAAGAAATTCAAGGCGGTGCAAAGCGGCGGCCCATCCGGAGGCTGCATCCCCGCCGGGCTTATGGACCAGCCCATCCTCTACGAAAGCCGTGCCGAGAAACGCACCGCGGCGGACTACCTCGACCTGCCCATCGACTACGAAAGCCTCACCGAAGTCGGCTCCATGATGGGCTCCGGCGGCCTGGTGGTGATGGATGAAGAGACCTGCATGGTTGACATCGCCAGATACTTCCTCGGCTTCACTCAGGATGAGTCGTGCGGGGCCTGCACCCCGTGCCGCGAGGGAACCAAATTCATGCTGGACGTCCTGACCAAGATCACCGACGGCCACGGGACGATGGAGGACCTGACGGCCCTGGAGGAGGTCGCCTGGATCGTCAAGCAGACGTCGCTGTGCGGGCTCGGGAAGACGGCCTCCAATCCGGTCCTGACAACGCTGCGCTACTTTCGCGACGAATATGTCGCCCACATCCAAGCGCACAAGTGCCCCGCTCACGTGTGCCGGGAGTTGAACGTCTACCGCATCGATCCCGAGATCTGCGTTCAGCGCGGACATGGTTGCGGTGTCTGCCGACGCGAGTGCCCGGAGACGGCGATCTTCGGGGAGAAGAACCAACCGCACCGAATCGATCCAGCCTTGTGCCGCAAGTGCGGGGTATGCGTGGACGTGTGCCACTTTGATGCGGTGATTGTCGAATAGGGAGCAAGATATGATCAGCCTGACCATCGACGGACAGACCGCCCAGGTCCAGGAAGGCACCACGATTCTACAGGCGGCCAAGCTGGTGGAGGTGAAGATTCCAACCCTCTGCTACCACCCGCTGCTCAAGCCGTTCGGGGGATGCCGCCTGTGTGTGGTGGAACTGAGGCGCGCGGCGGGATATGAGCTGGTAACCGCCTGCAACACGCCGTGCGCGGACGGAATGGTGCTGAGCACCACCTCCCGGCACGCGCTGGAAGCCCGGCGGGTCATGCTGGAGCTGATGCTGGCCCGGTGGCCGAACGTGCCGGTGCTGCGCCAACTGGCAGATGAGTTTGGACTCAAGGAGCCGAGGTTTACCAGCCCGCTCAGGGACGAACGAGAGGATGCGTGCATCCTCTGCCTGCGCTGTGTGCGGATCTGTGAGGAGGTGGTGGGTGCCAGCGCGATCGGCTTCGAGGATAGGGGCATCGCGCGTCGCGTGGTCACCCCGTTCAATCAGGAATCGGAGGCCTGCATCGCCTGCGGGGCCTGCGCGCATGTCTGCCTCACCCATCACATCAAATTCGAGGGAGAGGACTACCGGGGAAAACCCCCGGAATTCCTTTTGGGTCCGAATACCGCCATCTACATGCCTACGCTGCAGGCCGTGCCCAAGCTGCCGACCATCGATCGTGAGGCCTGCATCCACTTCAAGACCGGGGCCTGCCAGACTTGTGCGGCCGTGTGTGAGCCAGGAGCAATCAACCACAAAATGGAGGAGGAAGAGGTCGAGCTTGAAGTCGGGCAGGTGTTGGTAGCGACCGGCTATGACATGTTCGACGCAACCCCAATGGCTCAGTACGGCTACGGCAGGCTGGACAACGTCTACGCCGGGCTGGACATCGAACGAATGTTGAACTCCACTGGACCCACGGGAGGCCGGGTGCTGCTGAAGGATGGGAAGCCCCCACGCGCCGTGGGCATCATCCACTGCGTAGGCTCCCGGGACGAAAACTACCACCGCTATTGCTCGCGGGTCTGTTGCATGTACGCCCTGAAATTTTCTCACCTGATCAAGGAGCGCACGCAAGCCGAGGTCTATAACTTCTACATTGACATGCGGGCCTTCGGGAAAGGATATGAAGAGTTCTACTCCCGGGTTCTAGATGAAGGCGCCAACGTCATTCGTGGAAAGGTGGCCGAGGTGGTTCAGGCGGGCTGGTCGAAGCAGGATGAAGGCACCCTGTTGATTCGATGCGAGGACACGCTGATCGGGCGATTCCGCGAGATCCCGGTCGATATGGTCGTACTCTGCAATGCCATCGAGCCGCGCCAGGACACGGGACATATCGCCCGCCTTTTCGGCCTGAGCAGGAGTCCAGACGGTTTCTTCCTGGAACGCCACCCGAAGCTGGATCCCGTGGCCACCACTACGGAGGGACTGTTTGTGGCCGGCTGCGCCCAGGGGCCAAAAGACATCCCCGACTCGGTGGCTCAGGCCAGCGCGGCGGCGGCGCGGATGCTGGCCACCATATCGAAAGGCGTCGTCGAGATCGACCCGGTGCAGGCCGAGATCAACGAACAGTATTGCAGCGGATGCCGGATCTGCAATGCGCTCTGCCCCTACAAGGCCATTGATTACCTGGAGCAGAAAAACGTCTCCCAGGTGAATTCGACACTGTGCAAGGGTTGTGGAACCTGTGTGGCCGCCTGTCCAGCGGGTGCCATCACTGGCTACGGCTTTAGCGACCGGCAGATCCTTGCGGAAATGGAGGGTATCCTGGGAGTGTAGCGCACGAAGGAGATTCGATTGCCCGCAGACACCCGGAGGGCGCAGAGGGCACACTGAGGTGGAGCAGGCCGACAATTTTCTTGGTGCTGCCCCGTTGTTCTCGCCGGCTTCGTGGTGAAGGAGCGTGGACATGGGAGCTGACGGGAAGAGATTTGAGCCTCGCGTCGTCGGATTCCTGTGTAACTGGTGTTCCTATACCGGGGCAGACCTCGCCGGAACCAGCCGGATCAAGTCGGCGCCGAACCTGCGCATCATCCGGGTGATGTGCACCGGCCGAGTGGACCCATCCTTCATTCTCCGCGCCTTCCAGCTTGGTGCGGATGGGGTCCTGGTGGCGGGCTGCCACCCGGGAGATTGTCACTACCAGGAGGGAAACTTCAAGGCCCTTCGGCGCGTGCTCCTGCTGAAGCGAATTCTCAGGGAGTTCGGCATTGACGAACGCCGGCTGCGGCTGGAATGGATTTCCGCCAGTGAAGCCCAGAAATTCGCCACGGCGTCCACCGAATTCACGGAGGAACTCCGGGCGCTGGGGCCTTTGCAGCTCGAGACCAGCGTGATTGCCGGGCACCAGGAGGTCGCGCAGGAGGTCAGGCTATGAGCAGACCCAGGCTGGCTTTGTATTGGGCGGCGAGTTGTGGCGGCTGCGAGATCGCCGTCCTCGATATCGAGGAGAAGATCCTGGACGTGGCCGCGTTTTTCGACATCGTCTTCTGGCCATGTGCCATGGATTTCAAGTACAAAGACGTCGAAGCCATGCCCGACGGGAGCATCGATGTGTGCCTGTTCAACGGCGCGATCCGGACCAGCGAGAATGAATCCATGGCGCAACTGCTCCGCAAGAAATCGAAGGTGCTGGTGGCCTTCGGTTCCTGTGCCATGGACGGATGCATTCCGGGCCTGGCCAATCTCACCACGCGAGAAGATATTTTTCACTGGGTGTACCGGGAATCCCCGTCTACGATGAACACCGAGGACGTTCAGCCGACCCCGCACTTCACCGTGCCCGAGGGGGAACTGGAAATCCCCGAGTTTTTTGCCACGCTACGAACCCTGGCTCAGGTCGTTCCGGTGGACTACTTCATACCGGGATGCCCCCCCCAGCCGCCGCAGATCTTGTCGGTGATCTCTGCCATCATGCAGGGAGCGGCACTTCCCCCGGCCGGGGCGGTCCTCGGTGCGGGAGAGAAGACGTGCTGCGACGAGTGCGGTCGGGTGCGCAACGAAAAGCGTCTCAAGCGCTTCTACCGACCGTGGGAGATTGAGCCCAAGGTGGAGGAGTGTCTCCTGGACCAGGGCATCATCTGCATGGGACCGGCCACACGCAGCGGCTGTGGCGCTCTCTGTGTCAAGGCGAACATGCCGTGTCGCGGCTGCTACGGGCCGGCGCCGAACGTTATGGACCAGGGGGTAAAGATGGTCAGCGCGCTCAGCAGCGTCATCGATGCGGAGGATCCCAGCGAAATCAACGGGATTCTCGACCAGATAGCTGATCCTGTGGGAACCTTGTACCGGTTTAGCGTGGCGAACTCGGTGTTCCATCGCAAGCAGGTGCCTGCGACGTAACAGGAGCCGGTCATGCGAAAGATCACGATCGATCCGATCACACGCCTCGAAGGTCATGGCAAGATCACCATCTTTCTCACCGAAGACGGTGAGGTGGGCGATTGCTATTTCCAGGTCCCGGAACTGCGCGGATTCGAGCAGTTTTGCGTCGGGCGTCCGGTGGAAGAGATGCCCCGAATTACCACCCGCATCTGCGGTGTCTGCCCTGAAGCGCACCACATGGCCAGTGTCAAGGCCTGCGATGCGGTCTTCCACGTGGACCCCCCGTCGGCCGCCAAGAAACTCAGGGAGCTGCTCTATTCGGCCTTCTACGTGAGCGATCACACGCTGCACTTCTACTTCCTGGGCGGGCCTGACTTCGTGGTCGGCCCCGACGCCCCGCCGGCCGACCGAAACATCCTCGGTGTGGTGAGAAAAGTCGGTCTGGAAGCCGGGCAAAAGGTCATCGAGTTGCGCAAGCGGGCCCAACGGGTTGTCGCGTTGATCGGGGGAAAGGCGATCCATCCGGTAACCGCCCTCCCCGGCGGCCTTGCCAAGGCGCTCACTCCTGCAGAGCGCGACGAGATCGTGGGGCACACGGATTACTTCGTCGAATTCGGGAAGTTCACGCTGGCCGTTTTCGATCAAGTCGTGCTGAACAATGAAGCCTACCTGGACCTGATCCTGAGTGACACCTACACGCATCGCGTTTACTCCATGGGCACCGTTGATGGGAATAATCGAGTGAACTTCTACGACGGGATGATTCGCGTGGTGGACCCGGACGGAAGCGAGTTTGTGAAGTTCCACCCCAGGGACTATCTCCAGGTCCTCGGGGAGCACGTCGAGCCATGGACGTACCTGAAATTCCCGTTCTTGAAGAAGATTGGGTGGAAAGGTTTTGTAGAGGGCAAGGACTCCGGCGTGTATCGCGCGACCCCCCTCTCCCGACTGAATGCCGCCGATGGAATGGCAACCCCCATCGCCCAGGAGGCGTACGAGCGGATGTACTGCACGCTGGGGGGCAAACCCGTCCATCAGACGCTGGCGACGCATTGGGCGCGGGTGATCGAGATTATGTACGCCGCCGAGCGGGCCGCCGAGCTGGCGCGGGACGAGGAAATCTTGAGTGGCAAAATCAGGACGATACCCACAGCCACACCCACGGAAGGTGTGGGGTGTGTCGAGGCGCCGCGGGGCACCCTGTATCATCATTACATCACAGATGGCCGAGGAATCCTGCAGCGGGTAAACTTGATTGTCGGCACTACGAATAATCACGCAGCGATCTCCATGTCCATTCGGAAGGCCGCACAGGGCCTGATACGCCGTGGCAGCGAAATCACGGAAGGGGTGCTGAACCAGATTGAGATGGCCTTCCGCGCCTACGACCCATGCCTTGCCTGTGCTACGCACTCCCTCCCGGGCAGCATGGCATTGGAAGTCCAGGTCTTTGATTCGAATGGAACCTTGCTTACCTCGAAAAGACGCGGCTGCTGAGAGCATCCCGGGGACGACGTTCAGAATGATGGATCCCTCCGTGCCGTCAAGCCCCAAACTGCGGCGCAGTACACGCATCACGGCCATTCCCGACCGCGTGCTGGGGAAGGGGCCGCTCATGGGAATCGCGTCTGCGGTCGAAGCGGCACGGCATGATCGGGTCTTCGTGATCGCCTGCGACATCCCCGTCATCGACCTGGACACCGCCAAGCGAATGCTCGCCCTTGTGGAGGACTTCGATTGTGTCATCCCGATGTCGCCGGCCGGCCATGAGCCGCTGTTCGCCGTTTACCGGAAGAGCGCGCTCCGGGCCATGTGCGAGGTTCTGGAGGCGGGGGAGCGGCGGATCAGTGCCATCTTCCCTCGGGAGAGGACGCATCTCTTCGACCTGGGGCATGCTCCCTGGTACCGCAACCTGAACACCCGGGAAGACGTTGCGACCTTTCTGGGGGAGCGGTAAGGACGGGTGAAAGAGGGTGGCGCAACGGGGAGCCAGGCCAGCCGACGGAGTCGGTTGGTGGAGCAGCAGTCCGCCACGCTCATTGCATCTCCGCCGTGGCATCCACCACAGCACCCGCGAACTCCGGGACGCGATCCGCCGTCACATCGCCCTGCACAGCGCCGACCCGAAGCCGCTGAGTTGAACGAAGGCCGCGGATGAAATCCTGGCACCCATTGCTCGTTCTTGTCAGCGAATCTCCGGAGAGGACACTCGCTGGAGCAGCTGACAGGGTTTCCTCTTTTCCCTTGACCAATCACGGGGCGCAGGCTTTTCTTGCAGGAGGGGGCCCATGACGACCGCAGATCAAGAGGAACGAAAAGTCAGTTTCGAGTGGTTGAAGAAGTTTGGAACGAAGTGGGCGGTACTGACGGCCCTGAGGCTCGACTTAGCCAAGCGAGGAATCCGCGTCCCGCCTGACCTGAATGAGCAGCTCAAGCTGGCGCGGATGAAGATCATGTCCGGGTGCTTCTCGCCGTGTGAGATCGGTTGCACGCTCAGCAAAGTGGAGGGGCAGCTCATCTCGGTCGGTTCCTCGCTCGGGGAGGACTATCTCCGGCCATGGTTCGATCTCTTGGGTCAGGCCATGGAGGGGCGGATCGATCCGCAACGGATCGCCAACATCCCGGCCCTCGAGCCCGTCGCCAACGACTGCCAGTTCTTGGCGTGTCTATGCGGCTGATCCCCCATCTTTCCTCCCGGGTGCCAACCGGTGAGTTGCCGGGGTGCCGGGCATCCGGCCCGGCGCCCAGCCTCCGGGGCAGCTCCGCCAATTCTTCGCTCTCACGAGTCCGCCACCCGCTCCTCCGCATCCCCGGCGTCGGCGACGCTCGAGTTGACGTGGCCCCCCAAAACGGTCACCGCCCTCGTTATGGCCGACGCGCGGGAGCTATGTCAAGCCAGGGTTGTCACCGGAGTTGGAGCGGAGGGAGTGCGATCAACGCGGCCGGTCGAAAGATCCGTCCTGCTGGGCAAAACATCTGGCGTGCCCGACGCGATTTGAACGCGTGACCTTCGGCTCCGCAGGCCGACGCTCTATCCAAGCTGAGCTACGGGCACGAATACGAGCGCGGCATCACTCCAAAATCGAGGCTGATCTTACACCGGGACGCGGCAGCCGTCCAGCGGAAGCTGTTCCCCCTCCTAACCCTTCCCCAATGCCCGGAGTGATTCCAGCAGGACGCGCTGCGCCTGCTCGGTTTCCTCGCGGGACCGCTTCAGGGCCTCGGGGAGGTGCGGGAGATCGTCCACGTGAAGGACCAGGTTCACGCTCCTGGCGAAGGCTGCGGCGATATCATGCGAGCGGACGGCGGGACTCACGAACACCACGTGCATGAGCCGGCGGGTCGCCATGCCCATCTCGGCCAGGTAATCCAGCACGGGGTTCCCGTCCCCGCCGGCGCTCCCGTACCCGTCCCGCAGGACCAGCAGGGCATACGCCATGAACCGCAGCCGCTGGAGGGCGTCGGCGGGGCTCGTCGGGGCGCGCGGGGCATAGCCCTGGGCCCTGAGGGTGGCCATGACCTGCTCCCGTTCCGTCGGATCATCCACGCACACCAGCGCCAGAGGCTGGCGCTGCTCCCCGTAGGAGGCCGGGGCCTCTTCGGGGGCTGCATCGGGCGCAGGGACGGCGCCGCCGACCGCACCAGGGACCGACCCCGGCGCCGTCAGGTCAATCACGATCTTCCCCTTGCAGTGGGGACAGGTGGCGCTCACCGCCTTGCCCTTGGGGAGCCGGTCGTCCGGGATGGTGAGAGCGGCCTTGCACGTCGGACAGGTGACGGTCATGGCAGCAGCCTCATCGCTTGGGCGGGGGACCGATCCGCTGGGACTTGCCGGGCTGCGCGATCTGCTTGCTGTAGTCCTGGTCCAGGGCCAGGCCCTCGATGTCGCTGGTCTTCTGACCCTTGGTGGCCTTGATCGCGTCGAGGCCCCGCGCCACCATGGACCGTTTGGAGGCGTAGGACAGGGCCGTCTCCTCGGCGATCACACCGTCCTGGTAGAGCCGGAGGATGTGGGTGTCGAAGGTCTGCATCCCGAGGGCTTCGCTGTCGTGGATGATGTCGTAGAAGGTCTTGCCCTCCGACTCGCCGTTCAGGATCACCTCTTCGATGCGGAGGTTCATCCCCATGATCTCCAGGGCGGCCACCCGTCCCCCGCCCACCTTGGGCAGAAGCCGCTGGCAGACCACCCAGCGGAGGGTGCCCGCCAGACGCTGCCGGACCTGGCGCTCCTCGTCCTTGTCGAACATGCCCAGCATGCGGTTGATCGTCTGGCCGGCGTCCACGGTGTGGAGGGTGCTCATGACCAGATGGCCGGTCTCGGCTGCGGAGAGGCCGATCTCCAGCGTCTCGCGGTCCCGCATCTCGCCCACCAGGATCACCTTGGGCGCCTGGCGCAAGGCGGCGCGCAGGCCGTTGGCGAAGGAGTCGAAGTCCGTCCCCAGCTCCCGCTGGTTGAACGTCGCCTTCTTCATGGGATGGACGAACTCCACCGGGTCCTCCAGCGTGACCGCGTGGATGGCCTTCTGCTCGTTGATGATGTTCAGGATGGCCGCCAGCGTGGTGGACTTGCCGCTGCCGGTCGCCCCCGTGACCAGGATGAGGCCGTTCCGCTCCTCGGCCATCTTGTGCAAGGCCTGGGGCAGGCCCAGGTTCTCCACGGTGGGGATCTCGCTGGCCAGGCGGCGGAGGACGATAGAGTAGTGCCCCCGCTGCTGGAAGATGTTGACGCGGAAACGGGCCGCGCCGCCCAGGGCGTAGGGCAGGTCGCAAGAGCCGGTTCGGACGAGGGTCTCGGTCAGGCGCCGGTCGGATCCGATCAAGGCCAGGGCGATGGCCTCGGTCTGGAACGGGGTGAGCCGCGGGAGCGGCGGATCGCTGGCGACCGGCAACAGCTCGCCGTGCTTCTCCACCTGGGGCGGGCGCCCGACGGTGAAGTTCAGGTCCGAGACGGGCCCGTGGGCCTCCAGCATGCGGGTGAGGATCCGATCCAGCTCGTGCCGCTGCATGGTCTGCTCCTCCGGGCTCAGGCCAGGCCCAGGTCCTCCGGCGGCTTGGAAAGGAAGGGCAGGAACTTGGCCTTGTCCACCGCCTTGTCGTAGGCCTCCTCGGGGGCGATCATCTTCTTCTTCAAAAACTCCATGATGGAGTCTTCCAGGGTTACCATGCCGTACTTCTTACCCGTCTGGATCACGCCCGGGATCTGGAAGGTCTTCCCCTCGCGGATCAGGTTGGAGACGGCCGGCGTGACGATGAGGATCTCCAGGCCGGCGCAGCGCCCCTTCACGTCGATGCGCTTGAACAGGGTCTGGGCCACCACGGCCTTCAGGGTGTCGGCCAGCGTGGTGCGGATCTGCGCCTGCTGGCTCGCCGGGAAGATGTCGATGATCCGGTCCACCGTCTTGGAGGCGTTCTGGGTGTGGAGGGTGCCGAACACCAAGTGGCCGGTGGAGGCGGCCTCGATGGCCAGGAAGATGGTCTCCAGGTCGCGCATCTCGCCGACCAGGATGATGTCGGGGTCCTCGCGGAGCGCCCCCCGCAGGGCGGCGGCGAAGGATTTGGTGTCGCGCCCGACCTCGCGGTGGCTGATGACGCAGCTCTGGCTCTGGTGGAGGAACTCGATCGGGTCCTCGATGGTGATGATGTTGTCCCGGCGTATCTTGTTGGCGTGATCCACGATGGCGGCCAGCGTGGTGGATTTGCCGCTGCCGGTGGGGCCGGTGACCAGGACCAGCCCCTTCTTCAGGAGCGCCAGCTTGGCCACGGTGGAGGAGAGCCCCAGCTCCTCCACGGTCATGATCTTGCTGGGGATCTGGCGGAAGACGGCGCCGATCCCGTTCTTCTGCATGAAGAAGTTGGCCCGGTAGCGGGCCAGGCCCGGGATCTCGTGGCCGAAGTCGATGTCCCCCGTCTCTTCGAAGAGCTTGGCCTTCTCCTCGGGGCAGATCTCGAAGAGCATGGCCTTGAGTTCCTCGTGCTCCAGCACCTTGTACTTCACCCGCTCCATGTCGCCGCGGATCCGCAGGATGGGCGGGTTGCCGGCGATGAGGTGCAGATCCGAGGCCCCGGTGTCGTACATCAGCTTGAAGAATGCGTCGATCTTGGCCATGGACGAGTCCTTCTGGCAAGTGGTCAGCGCGCAGATGTCTCCGGCACGACGCGGGCGATGAACCGCTTGTGCAGGAAGTGCAGGCGGTCCGGCCCCTGGAGGGGCAGGAAGGCCGGCTGGGTGTTCAGGAAGTCCGAGAGACGGCGCTTGCCGGCCGGTCCCTCGATGCGCACGGTCCCGCTGAGCTGCTCCCCGTTGATGAGTTGGACCCGGATCGGCTCGATGCTGACGCCCACCAGGCTCTCCGGGACGTGGGGCAGCCGCTCCTCCCCGGAAATGTCCACCCGGATCACCTGGATCTTGTTGAGGAAGACCAGGGGGGTATCGCCGGGCAGCGACACGGTGAGAAACAGGTCGGGGTCATTCAGGCGGTCTTGCACCGTCTCGGGGCCGGCGTGGGCCTCGACGTCCTGGCGCAGGAAGACCTGTCCGTCCAGTTTGGCCCCGTCGATGGTCCACACGGTGAGGGGAACGGGGTGGACCGGAATGGCGAGATCCGCCTGGGCCTCCGGCTCGCGCTCGGCCGGCTCGGGTCCGGCGGGCTCGGCGGCCAACTCGAGACCGAGCTCGGGCAGGGCGCCGGCGATCCTCGAGGCGGCCAGGGCCAGGGCCGCCTCGACGGTGCGCAGGACCACGGCGGGCTCGGCCGGCTTCCGCAGGGCCAGATCGGCCCCGACATCGAAGGCCCGGACGTTCAGCTTGGGGTCGGTCATGGCGGTGAGCACGATGACCGGAATGGCCTTCAGCGCCGGATCGGCCTTCAAACGCCTGCAGACCTCGAACCCGTCCATCCCGGGCATCATGATGTCCAGCAGGACGAGGGCGGGCCGCTCGCGCGCGGCCATCTCCAGCGCGGTCGGACCGTCGAGGGCCGTCAGGACCGTGTACCCGTGGAAGCGCAGGATGTCCCCGTTGAGCTGAAGGACGAGCGGGTCGTCGTCCACGCAGAGGATCTTCACCTGCGGCGGGCTGGGGAGACCCAGGGCCTCGGCGCTCTCCAGGACGAGGCCGCTTTCCACGGGGAAGCCGCACATCAAGCAACGGCGGACAGTCCGGGAATCCTCGGTGAATTCGAAGGTCGGCTGCACCAACTGGCACTTCGGGCAGTATTCGGATGCCGACCGCTCTTCCATGGCGCCTCCTGTGAAGTGGGGAATCGAGGTCCACCCTGGATACAACGACCGTGGCCTCAGAGGGCGCCCGGGACGTTACCAAAGAACCCGCGGGTTGTCCAGGGAGAAAGCCCGCGCAGCTCATAGGAAGGGTGAAGGCTTGACGAGGAGAAGGGGACGGCCTATTTTTGTGCGAACCCGGCCGCGCCGGCCGTGTCGAATCCTCGGAGGTGTCTGCATGGTCCTGCAAGAAGTCGCCTCGTTGGAATGGTTGACCGGACAGCCCCTCTTGCTTGCCCCGAATCGCGTGTACCGGGTCTGGAAGGGGGGCGCTTTGCTGGATCGGCTCCAGGGCAGGCCGCAGCCAGAGGACAACTCCTTCCCGGAGGAGTGGGTGGGATCCACCACGGTGAGCAGGCTCGCGGGCCGTCCCCCAGATGAGGGCCTGAGCCGGGTGCTCACGCCAGACGGTTCCATGGTCGTCCTGAAATCATTGATCGAGGCGTTTCCGGAGGCGATGCTGGGCGCCGCTCATGTGGCGCAGCACGGGGCGGAGCTGGGTGTCCTCTGCAAGCTGCTGGATGCCGCCATGCGGCTGCCGATCCAGTGCCATCCGGATCGGGCGTTCGCGCGACAATATTTGGGCTCGGACTTCGGCAAGACCGAGTCGTGGCTGATCCTCGCCACGCGGACAATCGACGGGACGGCGCCTTACATCCTGTTCGGTTTCCGGGAGGGTGTCACGGAGGCGGCGTTCCGGCGGATGGTGCAGGCGCAGGACATCCCTGCCCAGGTCGCTGCCCTCAATCGTCTCGAGGTCCGGCCGGGCGAGGTATACCTCGTGTCGGCCGGCACTCCTCACGCCGTCGGGTCCGGGGTGTTCATGGTCGAGGTGCAGGAGCCGACCGACTTTGTGGTGACCTCCGAGTACATTACCGGGGAGATTCGGCGAACCGAGGCGCAGTGCTTCATGGGCCTCGGCTTCGACCTGGGGATGCGATGCTTCAACTACCAGGCCGTAGGCATGGCGTTCGTCCGGCAGCACACGCTGCTGCCGCGAATCATCCAGGAGGGTGAGGGGGCTCGCGAGGAGGTCCTGATCGGTCCCGGGGACACGCCCTGCTTCGGCGCGGCCCGGCTGACGGTCCGTGGAACGGTCCAGGACCGGGATCGGGGCCGGTGCTACATCGGCATCGTGACCGAAGGCAGTGGACATCTCACCGGCCCCGGCTTGAACCTTCCGCTCCAGCCGGGCGCCACCTTCTTCATCCCGGCCGCCTCACGGCACGAGAGCTATCGGGCCGCGCCGGGGGCGCCGCTCACAGCGATCAAGTGCTTCCCGCCATCCGCGTGATCCGGCGGCCGATGGGCACGTACCCGAGAGTGTGTGAAGAAATCGCCGCCGGGCCGAGAGCCCGACTGTGACCTGTTGACTCTCCGTGGGTGAAAAATGCACTTGGCGCCGATTCGCCGGTATGCTCACACACTCTGATATCGTGTCATCCGGGAGCGGCTCACGCCGGCCGGGATGCTAGGATGCTGGGAAGCTTTGGCCTCCATGCCTCCTGGCGTCCCGGCCTCCAAGCATCCCAGCCTATGAGTGCTCCTCTTGTTGAGACAAAGCGCATTCTTCGCTCGGAATGGCCTTGACCTGATGATATGGTACCGACTGCCCGCGGCGTTTCTCGCGGCGCCAAGGAGGGCATACGTCGGAGGGGGGACCGACACGATCTCCGACCTCGCCCACCCGCGGCTCATCCAGGCCGGCCCGCGACGGACGTTGCGGGACCGGGAGACACCCCGCCAGCCGCTCGGAGCAGATCGTCCTGATCGCAATGACTGAAGAGGAGACTGCCGTGGAAACGCTGCGCACCCTTCCGGGAGATGACGTCCGCCAGATCATGTGGCGCTTCGCGGATCGGTACGACCTCCAGATGCTGGTGCAGTCCGCCCGGTCGGTCGCCAGGGGTCCCGTGGCCCGCCTGGTCGCCGAGGGCGCGCGCAACTCCCACGAATGGACCCAGCAGAAGGCGCAACTCCTCAAGGCGTTCGACGAGTCGGGGATCACCGCGGCCTTCATGGACCCGGAGCAGGGGGGCTTCATCGAAGGTCCCAAGAATTTCGCGCTGGCCCTGGCGGCCTTCGAGCTCTCCTGGGTGGATGGGGGGGCCGCCACGTCCAGCCTGGCCGGCAACTTGGCGCTGGCACCCATCCACGAGCGGGGCACCCCCGAGCAGCGGGAGACGTACATGCGCCGTGCGATCCCGCCGCAGCCGGGCGAGGATCGGAGGCAGTGGCGCGGGGCCTTTGCCCTGACGGAGCCCCTGCCCTACGTGGGGGTGGAAACCGGCCTCCTCAGCGGCAAGGTCCGCGTCGCAGAGTGGCAGGAGGGGGAGGAGCCCATCCTCCAGGTGGACAAGCGGGGGCGCTTCATCACCAACATGGGCTTTGCCAACTTCGTGACCGCGGCCGTGGATTCGGCCGACCCGCGGATCAAGGGCAGCTGCATGGTGATCCTCGAGGAGACCGACCCCGGCACGTTCGATCGCGGCACGCCCACCCGCAAGCTGGTCCACCAGCTGTCCTCGACCGCGGATCCCGTGTTCAGCCTGCGGGTGCCCGCCAGTCGCATCGTCGGGGGCTACGCGGTCAAGGACGGCGTCATCGTGCCCCGGTACAGCCACGGCGATATCATCGAAGCGGTGTTCCGTCGCACGCGCGTGACGGTGGGCCTCATGACCTCGGCCAAGCTGCTCTCCGCCGTCGAGCCGGTGATCCGCTACCAGCGGGGCCGGTTCCGCGGAGGCGAAAGCGTTGCCCCGGGGTCCCCCCGGTATGAGCTGGGCCTCCAGCAGCGAGAGGATGTCCTCCACCGGCTGGTGGATGTCTGGGCCACGGGCGAGGCCGGCGCCTCGCTCGGTTTCGCCGCGGCGCGCCTGTTCGACGAGCTGGATTCGCTGGAGCGGCAGAAGGACCGGCTTTTCGAGGAACAGGGCATCGGGGGCGGGTCGGCGCAGGTGAAGGCCCTGCGGCGACTGCAGAAAGATGCGCTGGAGTTCCTCGCGCTCTCCGCCAAGCCGGCCGACCACCGGCATGCGGCGCGGCATGCGGCGCTGGCGTCCGACCCGCTGGTGCGGTTTCTTGTGCTCGACTCGCTGGCGAACGTCCTGTGCCCGGCCGTGAAGCTCTGGAACACGGGCCACGGGGCCAACATGATGCGCGAAGCCGTCAGCCTGATGGGCGGCTACGGCATCACGGAAGACTGCCCCGGGTTCCTGGCCCACAAGTGGATGGACGCGCAGCTCGAGGCGACCTACGAGGGTCCCGAGGCGGTTCAGCGCCGGCAGCTCACGATCACCATGGCCAATGAGCTGTTCCTGGAACAGTTCCGGACCTGGATCGCCGAGATGCGGAAGATCGCGTCCGCGCGACCCGGGACCGGGGCCTGCACGCTGGCCACGGCCATGGAGCTGTGGCTCTGGACGCTCCTGCACCTCCAGAAGGCCACGGACGCCGAGGGCGAAAAGCTCTATCACGGGAGCCGCCAGGGCGTCACCTTCGCACTGGCCGATGCGCTGTGCTGGCTTCTCGCATCGCGCTGGCAGATCTTGGACGTCCTCGAGCTTGAGGCCAAAGGCCCCAAGAACGCGGTCGTGGCCGAAGGCATCGCCGGCCTCGTGGGCTTCCTGACGGACCTCTGCCACGTGCAGGCCGCGCGGACCGCAGGGGAGGTCGGGCGCATCTGCGCAGAGCTTGTCTTCGGTTACAACCGCCACCCCGCCTGGGATGGGGCCGGGTGCGGCGCAGCGTGCGGGGCCGAGGGCGCGCCCGCCCAGGCAGGCGCCGCTCCTGAGAAGATCGGCTCAAATGGATTCGGGCCGTATCAACCCAAGGGACCCAAAGCCGGGCCGTGTGTTTCTTTCGAGGGGCTGGAGGAGTTCGTCCGGCTGCGCCTTCGCCTGGACGGGTGTCTCACCGGCGCCCGGCTGGCGAAGGACCGGGCCGCCACCGCCCTGACCACGGTCATGATCCCCGAGGCCCTGGACTATCCGGCATGAGGGATATCTGATGGGTGTTCCCGGAGCCGCCCCTCGGAGGCCGGACCGCGACGGCACCCCGCCAGAGGCGGGGTGGGGCCGTCTTGCTCCGGGTCGCCCCGCCGCGAGGCGGGGCTCCGGACCGGACCCGCGGCCCCCGCGCGGTCGGCTGCCTTCGGGGCAGCCCCAGGAACGCCGCTCGGACCTCCGAAGATTTGAGTTGGGTGACTGAATGGCAGCGGAATCCACGCAAGCCCAATCACCTACAATAGACCGCCAGACGATGGACGTGGACATCGTCTGCGTCGGCTTCGGCCCGGCGATGGGGGGCTTTCTCACCACGCTGTCGCGGAGCCTGGTGAGGGAGGACGGCGCCCCGCTCGTCGAGAGCCGGACGATGCCCGGAATGCCGCCGCAGGTGATCTGC